>Ga0265319_1000004_pt1 | contig 305085 bp, 290 predicted proteins | sample 4824metaG_FD_192443 | JGI IMG/M metagenome (GOLD analysis project Ga0265319, IMG submission 192443) | Rhizosphere microbial communities from Carex aquatilis grown in University of Washington, Seatle, WA, United States - 4-8-24 metaG | ecosystem: Host-associated > Plants > Roots > Rhizosphere >... | reverse complement strand
AAAGATGGACATGATGCCGTTGGGCGTGATCTTCACGGGCGGTTCAACCGGGTTCGCGTCAACCGGTATCGGCGGGTTCAACCCGAAAACATTCCGCGTGACGAGAGGCGCGTAGGGGTTGCCCGGCGGCACGGTGTCGGCCGCGCGCAAGGCGGCGTTCAACGCCAGCCCGCTCACGAGGCAGATCGCAATTTTCCCGGTGCGTTTCATTCAATCAATATACCGTCCGCCGACTCAAATTCAAACACCGATGGAGGAATTTTGTTGCGCCCGAAATCTATGCTTTTGCAGAAGTCTTCGCCGACTCGATCAGTTCCCAGAATTTCGGGTTTTTCTGGAGCGCCTCGTCCTCGCCGGTCTTGAGGCCGGAACGGAACAGGAAATCCTTCAGTGTGTAGCGGCTCAAAATCCGGTGGACGAGCACGCCCAGTTCATGCCGCTCGAAATAAACGCGGTAATCGCCCACGCGAAAACGGTGCAGCGTGCGCCCGTCCAGTTCCAGCTTTCCGAATGCGTCCAGTTCCGTGCCGAGCGCCTTTTGGGGTAGCCCGCGAAATTCGCCGAGGATCTGCAACTGAAGTTCCTTGGGCATCCGCGCGAGTTCGGCTGCGCTCATCGGCGTGAAAATGATTTGAAATGTGTTCATGGCAAACTGGTAGCGCGTACGGGAATCGAACCCGTCTTTCCGGATTGAGAATCCAGCGTCCTGACCGATAGACGAACACGCCGTTGTTTTCAGAATACAGAAGCCGGAAGCCGGAGGCCAGAGAGAATCAGGCTTCTGTTATCCGGCATCTTCGCCCAGTTCGACGTTCCAGTAGGCGAGGTCGATGAAATGCCGCCAACTGTCGTGCTGGTTCAGGCTGAAGCTGATCTGCACGAACGGACGCCATTTCGGTCGCTTGGGCTTGCGCACGAGGTGCATCCCGGCTTCCTGCGGCGTGCGGTTGGCCTTGTGCGTGTTGCAACCGACGCAGGAGCAGACGATGTTTTCCCAGACCGTCGGGCCGCCGCGGTCGCGCGGGATGACGTGGTCGAGGTTCAAATCCTTGCGGTCGAAAACTTCGCCGCAGTATTGGCAGGTGTTTTTGTCGCGTTCAAAAATATTGTGGCGCGTGAACTTCACTTCCTTTTTCGGCAGCCGGTCGTAGATGAGCAGCAGGATGATCCGCGGCACGCGGATGCGGAAGGAAATGGCGTGAACGGATTCCTCATGCGGCGCGTCTTCGGAGAAGTCTCGCCATTCGTCGAAATCGAACGTGCGGAACGAGCCGTCCTCGGCGTTGACGACGACCTGCGCCTGTCCCTGGAACAAAAGCGTGAGCGCGCGGCGTGCGGTGCAGACGTTGACCGCCTGCCACAACCGGTTCAACACAAGCACATGCTGGGTCAGCGCGGTTTTCATGGCCGTTAAACGAGCTTGAAGAATAACAAAAACCGCCGCGCGGGTCAACTTGCCAAACCGCGTCGCATTCGGGTATTTTGTCAGGGTGAAACATCTTCTTGCGCTTGCGATTTTTCTGTTCGCCGCCGCGTTGCCCTCGGCGCGCGCGCAGGCGACAGCCGACGATCAATACATCATCATTTACGGCCTGATCCAGCAGGCAGATGCGACGAGCGTTTCCGACCGGCCGCGCGACGCTCTCGCCCAATACGTCGAAGTGCAGGGTGAACTGCAACGGTTCCAAAAACTTTTTCCGGATTGGAATCCCAACATCGTCAACTTCCGGCTGAATTATCTCGCCGGGAAAGTCGCTGAAATGACGGCGCAAATTCCCGCAACGAACTCACCGCCGCAAACAGTCCCAAAGCCGGCGGCGACGAATGCGCCTTCTGCTGCTGATGTGAATGCGGCATCGGACGCGTTGCGTGCGCAGGTGCAGAGTTTGCAGGCGGACAACACGTTGCTCGACGCCAAACTCAAGGAGGCGCTGGCGTCGCAGCCCACGGCGATTGATTCCCGCGAACTGGACGCGGCGCGGGAGCAAATCCGGTCGCTCATGAAACAGAACGATTTGCTCAAGGTGAGTCTGGCGCAGGGCAGGATTGAAAAAGTCGCCGATTTGAAAACCAACGTGACGAGCCGGGACGGGCGCGCTCTGGCCGAGGCGAATCAAAAGCTGGCAGCCGAAACCGCGCGCGCCAACAAGCTGGCGTTGGAGAACCAGTCGCTTCAGGCACGCGTCCAGTCGTTGCTGGTGGCACCGGAAGCCATCGAGGCGTTGCGGGAGGAAAATGCATTGCTGAAAAAACAAGTGGCCGGATTGCAGGCGGCTTCACCGACGAATGCTCCGGAGATCTCAAAATTGAATTCCGATCTGGCCGACGCAAAAAAACAAATCGAGGCATTGAAATTTCAGGTGGAAGTCAGCGGTCTTGAAAAAATTGCGCTGGAAAACCGCGTCCGGCAATTGCAGGCGGCGGCCGGGATTCCCGCGACGAACGCGCCGAGTCAGGCGGAAAACGAGGCGCGCATCCGCGAGTTGACGCAGGAACGCGACAATTTGCTCGCAAAACTTGGAGCGGCGAACAAGGAGATTTACGGCGGCAAAAAACAGGACGTCGCGGCGCAAGTCGGAGTGCTGGCCGACGAGGTGACCGCGCTGCGGGCGCGACTGGCCGTGGATGAGGCGCAGGTCGTGCCTTACACTTCGGATGAACTGGCCCTGCTCAAGGCATCTGCGCCGCAGGTTGTTAATCCTGATGCGGAGAAAAAATCCATCAATGAGTTGCCGGTCGGTTCGGCGGAACTGGTCGCCGAGGCGCAAAGACATTTCAGCGCCAAAGAATACGACAAGGCCGAGGATGATTATCAGAAAATCTTGCAGCATGATGAGAACAACGGATTGGTGCTGGCGAATCTTGCGTCCATCGAGTTGGAGCAGGGCAAATTGGACGATGCGGAGAAACACATCACGGCTGCGGTCGCACAAAGTCCGAACGACGCCTACAACCTTTCCATTCTCGGCTATCTGAAATTGCGCCAGGAAAAATATGACGACGCTCTTGACGCCTTGAGCCGCGCGGCGAAACTTGATGCGCAGAATCCTGAAATTGAAAATTACCTTGGCGTCACCTTGAGCCACAAGGGATTGCGCGCGCAGGCGGAAACGGCGCTGCGCAAGGCGCTGGAGCTTGATCCCAATTACGCCGCCGCGCACAACAATCTCGCGGTGATCTATATCAGCCAGCAGCCGCCGCTGCCGCAACTCGCGCGCTGGCATTACCAAAAAGCGCTCGACGCCGGCCAGCCGCGCAATCCGGATCTGGAAAAAGTGCTGGCCGACAAGGGCGCGCCCGTGAACCCGCAATGAATTTCGAGAATGCTGCGCCAGTTTTTCCATGAACTGACGGTCTCCACGCGCGGCCGCGGGCTTTACGAGTTCACGCGTGAAGTTGAAAAGTGGGCTGGCGAAAATAAATTCAACAACGGCCTGCTCACACTGCATTTGCAGCACACGTCGGCTTCACTGCTCATCCAGGAAAATGCCGATCCGGACGTGCGGCGGGATTTGGAATCCTTTTTCAAGCGGCTCGTGCCGGACGGCGACCCGCTGTTCGTCCACATGGCCGAGGGCGAAGACGACATGCCAGCGCACATCCGCACCGCGCTCACGACGGTGAATTTAAGCATTCCCGTCCGCAATGCGTGGCTCGCGCTTGGGACGTGGCAGGGGATTTACCTGTGGGAACACCGCACGCGCAGCCACGCGCGGCACATCGTGCTGCATTTCATCGGCGATTGATTTGCGCCGTCAATTCAACTGTGGCGGGCGCGGTGCGAAAGCCTTGAGCGAAATGCCGTCCGCCGTCGTGCTGGCCGAGAAAACGGAGAGGTAAAAATATTTTGAAACCGTGTCGAAATCCGGCAACAGCGAGAAATCCATCCAGTCGCGCAGTCCTTGCGGAAGAACCGCGAGGGGATTCCCATTGCTTGAATCTTCGGAGAAATCCTTGAGCGCGCCGAATGTTGCGCGCATGACTTCGCGCTGGTTGTCGTAGCCGAACAATCCGCCGCCCGCGCCGTCGACATGTTGCATCGCGTCGGCGAGTCCGGGGATTTCACGCAGCGGCCTGGCGGGTTTTGCCGCGCTGCGGAGATAATTTTCCAGAATCGAGGAGTCTTTTGTCACGGCGACATAACCTTCGCTGGCCGCGAAATAAAGCGATTGCGGAACGGGCGTCAGCGAATTTGGCGTGCGTTGCGCGGGCAGCGGGATCGTGTAGATTTTTTTGCCCAGGAAATCGCGCGGTTCGGGCACGGTTTGTTGTCCCGACGCGATTGACATGACGTTCTTGATGGCGACGGCGGCCTGATCGGGATTCGACGCGGCGAAAAGGAAAAGCGACGGTGCGTTGTTCAAGTCCGTCAACGACGTTCCCGTCGGCGCTTTTTGGAAGCTGATCCAATCATCGCCGAGATTGCCGATGAGATTTTTACGGACGTCGAAGTTTGGATCTTTCTGCTGCGCGCTCGCGTTGGCGATGTCGATCACCGAGTTGAGACTGCTCAAGGCGGCGGGTGAGATGTTCGCAAGCGTTTTTTGGAGTTCGGCCCACGCGTTCTGGCCGTCCACGCGCCAGCGCGAGAATTTGATCGCGTCGGCGGGCACGAACAGAGGCGGGTTCGCGTCCTTTTGCTCTATTGCAAAAATTTTGAAAAGGCCGGCACGGCTGTTTTCCGGAGCGGCCAGAAAGAAATCCACCTCCGCGCCGTCGTGCGATTCACGGCAGGTGAAACTCGCGCTTTTCAAACCCATCGCGCCCGACGCGATCAACACCTGATGCCAGGGCACTCGCGGCATCGGGCTTGGAGCTTCGGGATTTGGCTGCGGCTCCGGAGTCTGGGCGAGAATGCCAAAAAAAGTTTTCGCATTGAACCAGCCGTAATACAGCGGGTTGTCCCGGAACCGGGACACCTTGTCGGCGGCGAACACGGCGTCGCTGTCCAATGCGGGAGGGCCGCCACCGGTCAGATGCGCGGCGACAGGATCGATGGCCGTGGATGAATTGCCGACGATGAGAAGGGATTCAAACTGCCCGACAAAAAGTTCGCTTGGCTTCGGCGGCACGGTTTCCTTGCCGAGTTCCTGCACCGGCTGGCGTCGCGGGAAAATTTTTTTGAGCGTCGCCGGAATGTCGTTGCTCGAGATCGGCACCACGGAAAACGAGATGCCGCGGATGGTTTCCGTGTGGACGATCTTGCCGTCAGCCGTCCATTTTTTTTCCAATGCGGCGATGTTGGTCTTGAGCTGGTCTCTCTTGTCCTTCGCATCGAGCAGCAGGAGCAATCCCGGCGGGATGTCGTCGTGGCCGTTCGAGCCGTTGTCCGTGACGGCGAACGTGAACTGGCCTTGCGGCAGGCCGGTGAAATCGCCCAGCTTCACGCCGAGGTCGTGTTCCAGCGGCCCGATGAACGATTCGTTCCATTTCTCCATGAATTTGTCGTGGAACGGCTTCATCGCCGGGTCGCCCCAGAAAAGCCATTGCGGCGACTGGTGCATGTCGGCGCGCAACGCGGCGCAATCCGGCACGGTCACGAGAAACAACGTGTCCGCCGGCAGCAGGTTTTCGGCGGGCGGAATCGCGGCGCGGATGGAATTTGCGAATGTCAGCGACGCGACGGACGCGGCGATAAAAATCAGGCGGAGTGTTTTCATTTTCGATTAAAGGTTCTTGTTCCCCGAAGGTTGCGGCCAAAAACGGATTTCATTTCACGTCCGTCTTCAATTTCGTGCGGCCCGGCGGGTCGAGGTAGCGATAGGGATTGTTCGGATTGTCGGCGGAGTAGGCGAACGCGTCGCGGTGGTCGAGAAAATTTTTGACCAATTCGACCGGGATCGCGAAACCGAGGCCTTCGCCGAACGTGATCTTCATGTTCGTCACGCCGACGACTTCGCCGGCGAGATTGAAGAGCGGGCCGCCGCTGTTGCCGGGATTGATCTGCGTGCTGGTCTGCAGATAAAGGTCGCCCTCAAGCTCGCGCGTCTTCGTGCTCAAGATGCCCGAAGTCACCGTCCGTTCGAGACCGAGCGGGCTGCCGATGGCGAAAACCGAATCGCCCACGCTCAACGCATCCGAACTGCCGAGCGTGACGTATTTGAACTGCGGCGCGTTCTTGTCCTCGATGTGCAGCAGTGCAAGGTCGTGAAATTTGTTGATGGCGATGATCTTCACCTGCTTGTAGGTCTCGCGGTCGAGCTGGCCGTCGTGCTGGTGGTAAACCTCGACCGAAATCTCCGTCTCGCCTTCGATGACGTGGAAATTCGTGATGAGATAACCGTCCGCGTTGAGGAAAAATCCGGAACCCAGACCTTCCGGCGTGCGGACCTGCACCACGGCCTCACCGATTTGCTTGACGAGCGAACTCACGTCACGCGGCGCGGCGGCGCGTGTGTCCGAATAATAAAATTGCGGCAGCGTGTTCAGCAACGGGCTGACGGTGGACGTGGTTGCCGGCGCTTTTCCGTTCAGTTTCGAGATATTGGAGATCGCGCTGCGCGGCACGACGAGAACCGTGTAGCCGACGTCCACAACGATGGAATCGGATTTTTCGGCGAGGATTTTGCCGGTGAGCGCGGCCTGATCCTTCAATTGGATCACGTCGGCGGAAACGACGCCCAGCCCGCAGAACAGTACGACCGGCAAAACCAAATTTTTCTTGAACGACATTGAGAGACAGTAATCGAACGAAGGGATTTTGACAAGCTGTCCGCGTTGGCGCCACGATTTGTCAGGCACATCTTACCAATCGGCTAATTTTTCACATTTGAAGGAAAGTGACGCAAAGTTCTTCGGTCGGGCAAAAGCTTGGCAGCAACCACACCAAGAATTCCGAAAAGTGTCCCGGCAACCGGGCCAATGACAAGGTGACCAAGCACCGCTTCGAGGCTATTCGCTATGGCGAAGGCATGGGCATTAGACCAGCCGCTCTGCTTGAATTCGTTCCATGTTGCAACATAGGCGGGCGACGGAATATTTGCAGTCATCAGGGCAAGACCAAACGTTACGGCCATCAAAACACTGACCATGGCACCCCAGCAACTCGCAATCACGCCCATTTTGAATTCGTCCGTTTTGCGCGTGACGCGGAATCCGGCAGCGCCCCAAATGAGAAATGCGCTTAACATAAAAGCGAGCGTGACGCTCGAATTCTCACCAATCCGGCGTCCAAAATTCTCCAACGCCAACTGAATAATCTGAAGAGTCCCGCCGATGATTCCAACGGTCGTGCCCACCTGCAAAACCGTTCCACCCTGCATCACTCGTAATGTCGGCACTCGGTAAAAAATCAAACCATACGCTAGAAGAGGCAACGTAGCCTCCACGACATAAACAAAGCCGCCTGACATCTTCATAGGTGAATCAACACCGATTGCGGCAATCGAGATCAATACAAGACTTGCAATGGCACAAAGGAGCATCGCCGACCGGACGAGGGAAATGACACTGGTGAAGGATTGTAAAGTCGCTCTCATCGTGGTTGCAGTGCCTGACTGTGCATTAGACCTGAGTATTGCGGTTAAGCCCGGTTGATTTCAACTGTTCCCTTGTCAAGAGGGGTCCTATTAAGGGTGTCTTTATTGCCCCGCATAGAACGCGTCCACTTTCGCCGCGACATCTTTGTAACTGATGTCGCTTTCGTAAATTAATTTGAACTGTTCGACGGCCTCCTCTTTTTTGCCCATGCTGTCCAGCACGCAGCCGAGGTTGTAGATCAAATCCTTTTTCTCGTCGTCGAAAACGATTTTCTCCTTGATGGCGTTCTGCAGCGTGCGCGCGGCGAGGTCGAACATCTTACGCTTCGCGAAACATTGCGCGAGCAGGCTCATCGCCGCGATGCGCTTGTTCGGATTGCTCTGCGCCTTCTGCAATTCCTGGATCGCCTCGCTGATCTTGCCCGTCTGAAAATAAAGTTGTCCCATCTCGAAACGGATCACCAGATCCGTCGGATATTTTTCAACGCGTTTCTGGCATTCGGCGACCTGGTAATCCAGTTTCTCCGCCTGAAGTTTTGCGACCTGTTCCGCGTGTCCCGGCTCGAAAGGATTCAGTTCCGCGATCTGATAATCGAAGCGTTTGACGATCGTGTTCGCGACGGCCAGGTCGAGCGTCGGATCGCCGCCCATCGCGGCCTGCTTGAGGCGGTCGTAGTTTTGAAGCGCGCGGTCGAACTGTTTTTTCTGCGTGTAAAGCTCCGCGAGGTCGCGCACGAGCTTCAGGTTGTCCGGCTCGGTGCGCAGGCGGGCTTCGTATTCCTCGATGAGCCGCGCGGCCACGTCCTCGGTTTTCTGCACGCGTTTTTCCTGTTCGAGCGAAACGGCTTCATCCTTGTTCCGCAAAATGTCGCGGTAGGAAGCCTCGCCGCCTTCAATCGCGCCGTAGCCGCCCTCGTTGAGCGTCTTGCGCGCGGACAGGTCTTTCAGCGCCTGATGTAATTCGCCGTCATTCGGCCTTTCGCGCAAAAGGTCGATCAGGATTTGCTCGCCGCGGTTGTTTTCGCCCTCACTGACATCGCCCGCCGCAGCCAGAGCTTGTGCAAACTCAATCGCAAGGTTTCTATCCTTCGGCGAATTTTTTGACAATGTTTCATAAGACAAGGCCACCGTGCGCGGCAATTCCAACGCCTTCCCTGCCTCGACGATGATTTTGTGCGCGCTGGAATTGTTCGGGTCGCCGTTCAAAATCTGCTCGGCGCTGGCGAGCGCGCCGGCGGGATTGTTACGCAAGGCAAGCTGCGCCTTCGCCAGTTGCGGCGACGAACCCGCGCCGCTCCACATTTTTTTGAAAAATCCGGTGCCGGCGCTGCCGGCCTTTTTGAATTGCGCCGCGCGCAACGCCTTGCGGCATTCAAAAAACGCCGGCTCCTTTTCGAGAACCTGGTTGAACAGCGCGATGGCGTAATCGAGGTTGTCGCGCTGCGCCGCCTCGGCACCCTTCGTGAAAAGCGTCCGCGCGTCGCGTGGGATTTCGTTGATGTTTTTCTCGGCCATAACTTTGGATAAAGAAAAATCGTCTCTGCGAACGAAAAGTCAACCGCACTGCGCCTTGTGCCGCAGCGCGTGGTCAACCAAGACGAGCGCGGTCATCGCCTCGACCATCGGCACCGCGCGCGGCAACACGCACGGGTCGTGCCGGCCACGGCCTTTGAGCGTCGTGTTTTCAAATTGCACGTCAACGGTGTCCTGCTCGTGCATGACGGTCGCGACGGGCTTGAACGCGATGCGGAAAAAAATCGTCTCGCCGTTGGAAATGCCGCCCTGGATGCCACCGGAACGGTTCGTCGTCGTGAAAACTTTTTTGTTTCGCGCACGAAAGGCGTCGTTGTGCTCGCGACCCGTCAGCAAAATGCCGCCGAAGCCGGAACCGATTTCAAATGCCTTCGACGCGGGCAGACTCAACATCGCCTTCGCCAAGTCCGCTTCGAGTTTGTCGAAGACAGGTTCGCCCCAGCCCGCCGGAACGCCGCGCGCGATGCCTTCAACAATGCCGCCGATGGTGTCGCCGTCGCGCCGCATTTTTTCGATGAGCCGGATCATTTTTCCCGCCGCGATTTTGTCGGGGCACCGCACGATGTTCGATTCGACTTCGGAAAGTTTCGCTTTGTCCGGATTCACGTCGGCGATAATTCGTTGGACTTGCTTGACGTAAGCCAGAGTTTCAACGCCGAATTTCTCGCGTAAAATTTTCTTCGCAATCGCGCCGGCGGCGACGCGGCCAACGGTTTCGCGCGCGCTCGCGCGCCCGCCGCCCGCCCACGCGCGGATGCCGTATTTGGCGAAATAAGTGAAATCCGCGTGCGATGGACGGAATTTCGTCTTCATTTCCGAATACGCCTCGGAACGCGCGTCCTCGTTTTTGACCCAGAGACAAATCGGCGTGCCGAGCGTTTTGCCGCCGAACGTGCCGGAAAGGATTTGCACCGTGTCCGATTCCTTGCGCGGCGTTACGATCTTGGACTGGCCGGGCCGGCGACGATCCAAATCCGGCTGGATGTCCGCCTCGCTCAATTTCAGACGCGGCGGGCAGCCGTCCACGACCACGCCCACGCCGCCGCCGTGCGATTCGCCCCACGTCGTGATGCGGAACAATTGTCCAAAGCTGCTTGCCATGCTGCGATTATGCGAAAAAAGTCCGGCGCGGTCAAATCTCCTTGAAACTTCAATCTTCAAGCGGGAAACTCCCACGAGCATGAATCGCATCGTTGAAAAATTTGCCCAACTTAAGAAGTCCGGCAAAAAAGGTTTTATCGTCTATATCGGCGCGGGCGACCCGAATCTCGCCGCCACGCGCGAACTCGCGTTGGCTTTTGACAAGGCGGGCGTGGACATTTTGGAACTCGGCGTGCCATTCAGCGATCCGCTCGCTGACGGTCTGGTGAATCAACTTGCCGCGCAGCGCGGTCTGGAATCCAAAACCACGCCGCCGAAAGTTTTGAAAACCATTGTCGCGATTCGCAAACAAATTCAAATACCGATTGTCCTCTACATTTATTTCAACCTGATTCATCACGTCGGTCTGGAAAAATTTATTCGCGAAGCGGCAAAGGCGGGCGTTGACGGCTTGCTCATTCTCGATTTACCGCCGGAAGAATCGGAAAACTACGAAGCGCTGATGAAAAAATCCGGCCTCTGCCACATTTATCTCGTGGCGCCAACGACGCCGGAGGAGCGGATGGAATTCATCGTGAAACGCGGCAGCGGGTTTATTTATTACATCTCGCGCGAAGGCGTAACGGGAATGCAAAGCAAAGTCGCTTCGAACCTTGCGTCGCAGGTCGCCAAAATCCGCGCGCAAACGGATCTGCCCATTGCCGTCGGCTTTGGTGTTTCAAATCCTGAACAGGCAAAACTCGTGGCGCAAAGTGCGGACGCCGTCGTTGTTGGCAGCGCGGTGGTGAACCAAATCGCGGAACACGGAAAATCAAAAGACTTGGTCAAGCGTGTAAGTGAATTTGTTAAATCGCTGGCTGATGCGTTGAAAAGTATTTAACACAGATGAAACACGGATTAGCACAGATGGACAGCGGAATTCGGGAGTTGAAAGCGTGCGTAAATTGAAGTAGTCAAATGAAATCATGAAACGCTTCCTTAACGTCATTGCGTTCAGTTTTATCGCCATCAATTGCTTTGCGGCAGATAACACTGTCACAAATGATTCTCCGGCCGCTCAAAAAGAGCGGCTATATCAGCGCTTTGTGAAGGAGATGCACCAAAAAATGCAAGAGATGCAAAAACTGGATCCGTCCAATTCGGACTTGTCCTTCACCAACGCGGAAGCGCAAGCGTCGCTGCGTTTCGTATTTGAATCAGCCATAGTGGATCCATCATTTGGCCTCGAATGGGACGAGGTGCCTGCTCCTACGCTTGTTGGCTCCAACGCGATGTCAGCCGTCAACGCGTTTGTCGCTACCAATGGGTGGAATATGCAAACGAACGACTGCATTTCAGACGATGATAATGAGGCAAAATCCAAGCCAATTCGCGGATTGCCGTGGGCGGTCATACACGAGCAAGAGTTTCCCGCAGTGACACACGATGGGATTTTGTTCGTTTTCTTCAGGGGTTTCCACCACGATGGACATGGGGTAGCTTACAATCCGCAAACAAACCATTTTGCGGCGACGATTGATTCCTTCAAGCCTATCGGCCAGCATTGGTATGTATGGGAATTTGATCACGAATTTCCGCCAACAGTCCCACTCCGCAAGTATATGAAGGCTCAAAACTGGCGAAAGATGCGACACCGGCTTCGAAATAAATTCAGGGGGATAGCTTAAAATTTTTATGAGCGCAAAAGTTAAACCCGACATAAAAAACCGTTTCGTCATCATCATGGCAGGCGGGCGCGGCGAGCGGTTCTGGCCGTTGAGCCGCGAGAAGATGCCCAAGCAACTGCTTGCGCTGCTCGGTAAAAAATCTTTTTTGCAGGAAGCCGTCGAACGCGTGCTGCCGATTGTTCCGGCGAAAAATATTTTTGTCATTACGAACGAGGCGCAACTGGCCGAGGTGCGGAAACAGTTGCCGAAAATTCCAAAAGGCAATCTGGTCGCCGAACCGATTGGCCGCGACACTTGCGCCGCCGTCACACTCGGCGCGGCGCTGGTAGGCGCGCGTTCGACGACGGGTGTGATGGCGGTTCTGCCCGCCGACCATGTCATTCCTGACGTGAAAAAATTCCAGCAGGTTTTGTCGGACTCATTTGATTTAGCGACGCAGGGACAAGCGATTGTGACGATTGGCATCAAGCCGACTGGGCCAGACACGGGTTACGGTTACATTCAGACAGGAACGGAATTGCCGACGCCGCCGGGTGCGAAAAAAACCAAGACAACTTTTTTCAAGGCGGAACGATTCGTTGAGAAGCCGAATTTTGAGCGCGCGCTCGAATACGTCAACAGCGGGCAGTATCGCTGGAACGCAGGGATGTTCGTCTGGAGTTTCATCACGGTCACGAACGGGCTGGAAAAGCATCAGCCGGAGATGTTCGCCGCGTGCCAACGGTGGTTCAAGGTCGCGAACAAACCGGCGAAGCTCGCGAAAATCCTTGCGAAGGAATATCCGGCCATCAAAAAATTCTCGATTGACTACGCGCTGATGGAGCACGCGCAAAATATCATCGTGGCCGACGGCGCGTTTGAATGGGACGATCTCGGCGCGTGGAACGCGCTTGCGCGGCATCTCAAGGCCGACGCGGAAGGCAATTGCGCCGTGGCAGATTTCATCCATGTGGACGCGGCGCGGAACATCATCTACGACGCGCGGACGAAAAACCGCACGCCGATCGCCGTGGTCGGTTTGCGCGATTCGATTCTGGTGCAGACGGACGACGCAGTTTTGCTCGCGCACAAAAGTCAGGCGCAGAAAGTGAAGGAGTTGGTCAGGAAATTGGGCGAGGATTCAAAATTAAAAAAGTTGGTTTAACCACCAAGTCGCAAAGACGCCAAGTTAAATTCCTTTGCGCCTTGGTGTCTCGGTGGTGAAGCAATTTTCAAGCAGACGCAGCTTGACCTTTTCATTTCATAAGGCAAACTATCCGGCTCGGTTTTAAAATTTATGCAGCACATCCGTAACATCGCGATTATCGCGCACGTTGACCACGGCAAGACGACGCTCGTGGACTGCCTGCTCAAGCAGTCGGGCACGTTTCGCGCCAACCAGCATGAGTCGCAGGAAGAGCGCCTGATGGATTCGATGGATCTGGAAAAGGAAAAGGGCATCACCATCCGCGCCAAGAACGCCGCGTTCAAATACAAAAATTTTCACATCAACATCGTGGACACGCCCGGACATGCGGATTTCGGCGGCGAGGTCGAGCGCATCATGAACATGATTGACGGCGTGCTGCTCGTCGTGGATTCCGCCGAAGGTCCGCAGGCGCAGACGCGCTTCGTCTTGCGCAAGGCGCTCGAAGCCGGGGCGAAGCCGATCGTGGTCATCAACAAGATTGACCGCGAGAATGCGAATCCCAAAAAAGTTCTCGACGAAGTTTTTGAATTGTTCATGTCGCTCAACGCGACGGACGAGCAACTGGATTTTCCATTCATCTACGCCTCGGCCAAGCAAGGATACGCGAAAACGGATCTCGCTCATGTCAGCGGCACGATGGAGCCGTTGTTCGAGGCGATCACGAAGCACATTCCGCCGCCGCGCGCGAAGGCGGGCGACGGTTTTCAACTGCTCGTGGCGAATCTGGATTACAGCGATTACCTCGGCCGTATCGCGTTCGGAAAAATTTACGAAGGCAAGGTGAAACTCGGCGACCCGGCGATCTGCCGTCACGGTCACGGCAAAATTTCCAAAAACAAAATCACCGCGATTTTCCATTTTGAAGGCATGAAGCGGATCGAAGTGCAGGAAGCGCACGCAGGCGACATTGTCGGGCTTACCGGCTTTGAGGATGTTTTCATCGGCGAAACGATTTGTGATTCCGAAGCGCGCGAGATGCTGCCTTACATTCCGATTGACCCGCCGACGATCCAGATGGAATTCGCCGTCAACGACAGTCCGCTCGCCGGTCAGGATGGAAAACTTGTCACCGCGCGGCATATTTGGGACCGGCTCGTTAAGGAAATCCGCACGAATGTCGCACTACGCATTGCTCAAACTTCAGACCCGAAGATTTTTGCCGTCAGCGGTCGCGGCGAAATGCAAATCGCGATTCTCGTTGAGCAGATGCGCCGCGAAGGCTACGAAGTTTTGGTTTCGCGCCCGGAAGTGCTTTGGAAAAAAGACCCCAAGACCGGCAACGCTCTGGAGCCGATTGAAAAATTGTTCGTCGAAGTTCCGAGTGAAAACCTCGGCACGATCATGGAAAATCTTTCCGGGCGCAAGGCGCAGATCACGAACATGAACCACGTCGGCAACCAGGTGTCCGTCGAGGCGCTTGTGCCGATGCGCGGGTTGATTGGTTTTGAAACTGACCTTGTCAACTCGACGAAGGGCATGGGCGTGATGAGCCATTTGTTCCATGAATACGGCGAAGACCGCGGCGAAATCGCCGCGCGCAAAAATGGTTCGCTCGTTTCGATGGATTCCGGCGAGGCGACAAGTTACGCGCTGAACATGGTTCAGGAACGCGGGCGTTTGATGATCGAACCCGGCGACCACGTTTACATCGGCATGATTGTCGGCGAGAACGCACGCGAGAATGACATTCCCGTAAATCCGGTTAAGGAAAAGCGTCTCACGAATATGCGTTCGCAAGGCGACGGCAAAGGCATTCAATTGAACTCACCGTTGAAATTAAGCCTCGAACGCGCGCTCGAATACATTGACGTGGACGAATACGTCGAGGCGACGCCGAAAAATCTGCGTTTGCGGAAAAAAATTCTCGATGAGAATCAGCGCAAACGTTCCGAGAAATCGCGCATGATGAAGTTCGTCGAGAATTGATTCAGACGCCCGCGCTCTTTGCGCCGGTGTGACGGATGTCCTGCGCTTCGCAAAGGTAAACGACGTCTTCGGCGATATTGGTCGCGTGGTCGGCGATGCGTTCGATGCTTTTTGCCGCGACGATCCAGTGGAGGCAGCGGCCGATCGTTTCGGGATGTTCCACCATGTGTTGCACGAGCGCGGCGTGGATTTGTTTGTTGAGCGCGTCCACCTCCTTGTCGCGCGGAATGACGGCGCGGGCGACGGCGGAGTCGCGGTTCACAAACGCGTCGAGCGCGGCCTTGAGCATGTCGAGCGCGAGCCCGGCGATGCGCGACAAATCGAGATTGATCTTGATCGGCGGCTCCTGTGCGAGGTCGCGTGCGCGCTTGGCGATTTTCGACGCCTCGTCGCCGACGCGTTCGAGATCCTGCGAAATTTTCATGGCGACGGTGACAAGGCGCAGATTTGTCGCGAGCGGTGCCTTGGTCAAAAGCTGGATGGCGAGGTCGTCAATCTCGACTTCGAACTGGTCGATGACGCGGTCGTCTTCCTTGACGCGAAGGGCGAGGTTGATGTCGCGCTGGACGAGCGCCTGCAACGCCTGATTGACGGCGGTCTCGGCGTGGCTGGCCATGGTCAGCAGCTTTTGCCGCAAACCGTCGAGTCCCGCTTCAAAATGATTTTCCATAGCTTTAAATCAAAATAGCTCAACCGAAGCGTCCTGTCACATAATCTTCCGTGCGTTTTTGCGCCGGGCTGGTGAAAATTTTCGTCGTCGCGTCGAACTCGACGAGTTCGCCGAGATAGAAGAACGCGGTGAAGTCGGATGCGCGCGCGGCCTGCTGCATGTTGTGCGTGACGATGACGATGGTGTAATCTTTTTTCAATGCGAGAATCAAGTCTTCGATTTTCTGCGTCGCCAGCGGGTCGAGCGCTGACGCCGGTTCGTCCATGAGCAACACTTCCGGCTGCACCGCGAGCGCGCGAGCGATGCAAAGGCGTTGCTGCTGGCCGCCGGAAAGGCTGATGGCGGGCGCGTGAAGACGGTCTTTCACTTCGTCCCAAAGCGCGGCCATCCGCAAAGATTGCTCGGTGCGTTCGTTGAGAATTTTTCTGTCGCGGACACCATTCAAACGCAAACCGACGGTGACGTTTTCGGAAATGGACATTGTCGGAAACGGATTTGATTTCTGAAAAACCATTCCGACGCGTCGTCGCACGAGGACCGGTTCGACATTGGAAGAATAAATGTCGTCACCGCACAGGCGGATTTCGCCTTCCATGCGGGCTTCGGGATTCAGCTCATGCATCCGGTTGAGCGCGCGGAGAAAAGTGGATTTGCCGCAGCCGCTCGGTCCGATGATGGCGGTGACGGCCTTGGCGGCGACGTCGAGCGAAACGCTTTTGAGCGCCTGCCGTTCGCCGAAGAAAACCGAGAGGTTTCGCACGGTCAACGCGACGGCGGGATTATTTTGGGTTGCATCCATGGATTAAACTTTGCGCTGGAAACGGTCGCGCGTCAAAAAGCGGACACCGACGTTGATGGCGAGCACGAGCATGAGCAGCACGAACGCGCCCGCCCACGCTTGGCGGTGCTGGTCGTTGTAAGGCCCAATCGCGTAGGCGAAAATTTGCAGCGGCATCGCGGCGATGGGTTCAGTCAATTTGTGCGCCCATAAACCGTTCCCGAGCGCGGTGAACAGCAGCGGCGCGGTTTCGCCCGCGACGCGCGCGAGTGCGAGCAAAACGCCGGTGACGATTCCCTTGAGCGCGGTGCGGATGACGATTTGCACGATGGTTTTCCATTTTAAAATTCCCAGCGCGAGCGCAGCTTCGCGGTAGCCGCCGGGCACGAGTTGTAAAACTTCCTCTGTCGTGCGCATCACGAGCGGAATCATCATCATTCCGAGAACGACGCCGCCCGCAAGCGCGGAAAATCCGTGCATCGGCATGACCATGAGCGCATAAACGACGATGCCCCAATTGATGGACGGCACGCCGTTCAAGATGTCTGCCGCAAAACGAATTGCCCAGTTCAATTTTGTGCCGCCATATTCGGAAAGATAAACGCCGCCGAGCACGCCCACCGGCACGCCGATGACCGCGGCTTGCGCGAGCAGGACAAATGTTCCGACAATGGCATTGCCCATTCCGCCCCCGATTTCACCCTCGGGTTTTGGCAATTGCGTGAAAAAGGCAATGTTGATCGAAGTAAAACCTTCCTTGATCAAATGATAAAACACGAGCACCAGTGGCGTGATGACCAGAATGGCGCAAGCGAACGTCAGCGTCTGCATGAACGCGTTCTTGAACTTGCGCCAGTTGTGGTTCGGGGCGGTCATTTTAATGCTGAGGTTTCACGCTCGGTCCGGCGAAAGTTTTCAGAAGCAGTTGCGCGATGATGTTGACGAGCACGGTCACGCCGAGCAGCACGAGGCCGAGTTCAAACAGTGCGCTTGGATATATAGGGCCGGTGGCTTCGTTAAATTCATTTGCGATGACGCTGGCCAGCGTCGCGCCGGGGGCAAACAGCGACGAAGTGATTTGGGGAATATTGCCGATGACCATGGTGACGGCCATCGTTTCGCCGAGCGCGCGGCCAAGTCCGAGGATTACCGCGCCGAACAATCCCTTTTTCGCGTAACTCAAGACAGCAATGCGCGTGACTTCCCAGCGCGTCGCGCCGAGCGCGTAGGCGGCTTCGCGTTGAAGGCCGGGAACCGAGCGCAGGATTTCACGCGAAACGGACGTGATGATCGGAATGATCATGATGGCGACGATGATTCCGCCGGCCATCATGCTGACTCCGTAGATCGGGCCTTTGAAAAACGGCAGGAAGCCGAGATATTTTTGCAGCAGCGGAAAAAAATGGTCGCGCAAAAACGGCACCATCACAAAAATTCCCCACAGACCGAGGATGACACTGGGCACGGCGGCAAGCAGTTCGATGAACATGATAAGCGGCTGCCGCAGCCAGAGCGGGGCGAGTTCGGTGAGGTAAACGGCGGTGGCGATGCTGATAGGCACTGCGATGATGAGCGCGATGGCCGACGATACGAGTGTGCCGAAGATGAATGGCAGCGCGCCATAGACATCATTGACCGGATCCCAGTCGCTGCTGACGAGAAAGTGCCAGCCGAATTTTTGCAGCGCGAGGTGCGAACCGCGAAACAGTTCATAGCCGATGAGCGCGACGAGGGCAAAAATGGTGAGCGCCATGACGAGCGTCAGCCATTTGAAGGCGCGGTCGCCGAAATGTCCCGGGACGGGTTTTCCTTCCGGCGTATCTTGTTTTGTCGCGGCTTCGCTCACAATTTTTCTCTAGTCTTAAAAATCAAACGGACGAAGAGCGGGAGGAATTGCGCTCTTCGTCCGGCTCACGCCCATAAAATATCGGGCGGCGCGGCGAAGTCATCACTTAATTGTGTCGAGCAACTTCAACTCGCGCTGCTGGACTTCGTCCGGCAAGGGCGCGTAGTCGAGCGACGGCGAAATTTTCTGGCCTTCGGTGACCGCCCATTTCAAAAAGGCGACGAGTTTTGCGCCGTTGGCGGCATTCTTGGATTTTTGATAAACGAGCACCCAGCTTGCGCCGGAAATCGGATACGCATTCGCGCCGGGCGCGTTGACCATCGAGAAACGGAAATCGTCGGGGATTTTCGCCGTGGCGAGCGCGGCGCTGACGGAATCGGGCGCGGGTGAAATGAAATTGCCCGATGAATTTTTCATGTCGGCGAACGGGATTTTGTTCTGGTCGGCATAGGCGAGTTCCGCGTAGCCGATGCCGCCGGGAAGTTGCTTGACCTGTCCGGCCACGCCTTCGCTACCTTTGGCGGCCAACCCGATGCCCGCCGGCCATTTCACGGAACTGCCTTTTCCAACGCTGTCCGCCCACGCGGGATTCACGCTGCTCAAGTAGTCAGTGAAAATAAAGCTCGTGCCGCTGCCGTCGGCGCGATGAACGGGAATAATCGCTGTGTCCGGTAAATCAACGCTCGGATTGAGCGCGGCGATTTTCGGGTCATTCCACTTGGTGATGTTGCCGAGATAAATACCTGCGAGCGTGTCGCCGTCGAGTTTGAGTTTCGGGCTGCCGGGCAGATTGTAAATGACGGCCACGCCGCCGGCGACGATGGGAATGTGCAAAATTTTTCCCGGCGCGGCGGCCATTGCTTCATCCTTCATCGGGGCGTCGGAGGCACCGAAATCAACGGTCTGGCTCGTGAGATTTTTTATTCCGCCGCCGGAACCGATGGACTGGTAGTTGAATTGGACGCTGGAATCCACCTTGGCATAAGCCTCGAACCATTTGGTGAAGGCCGGATAATCAAACGTCGAACCCGCGCCGGTGATGGTCTGGGCGTTCAACACGGCCTGCGAGGCGAGCAAACAGCCGCCGCCGAGGATTGAGAGGATCAGTTTTTTCATTTTAAAAAGTTAGTCGGTTTTGTTTTTATTTTCACGTTACGTTCCGGTTAAAATTTCCACATAAGGTCGGCCATCGCGTGAACAGCGCTGGTGTTCACGCCGGAAGCAGGATTGTTAACCAAATCATTGATATAAGCAGTGAACGAGAAGGTCAGCGAGTCAAAGATTGAGTAATTGAACTTGATCAAATGTCCCTTGATGTTCGTTCCACCCGCTGCGTTGACGGCGGTGTTGCCGAAAGTGGAGGTCGCAACCGGAAAGAAGGCGACGTTGTCATCATCCACGACTTGATCCCACCACGCATTGGCTTCGAGGTATTGGTAGCGATACGAAATGTCCCATGTGCCTTTCTTTCCGGATTTGCCGAACGTGACACCTCCCCAATAACCCTGATTGCTTGCGCTTGGCGCAGCCGGGTTGTCCATGTATTCGCCCGTCAGCTTGATGGGGAATGCCCCGGGATAAAGCGGGAAGCGGTCCAGCGTGTAGGTGATGCTGCCGCTGGCGACAACGGGATTGAAGTTGTAGGCAAACGTTCCGGTGGAACCGCCCGCGATGGTGTTGCCCAGGTTCGAGTCGTAAGGATTGGGTCCGGTGGCGGAGATTGCGATGTTTTGTTCATTCGCAATGTCGTAGGTGGCGATTCCGAGGGAAGTGCCGAGCTTTGGCGTCCAGTTCGCATTCCAGATGGCTTGGGCGCCGTAAAGGAAAGGTCCGCGGGTGTTGACCTGATCCAGCACAAACGCAGCGCCGTTGAACACCAGTGAATTTTTGCTGTTGATTTTGTAAATGGCCTGCAACGCCGCTCCTTCCGGTGTGTAATCGGGATCGAACAACATGGACGATGCCTGAAATGGCTGATCCATCTTGCCGATGGTGACCGCGAGCATCCACGTGCCGTCGTTGATGGGCGTCCATTTACCGTAAGCCGCGTCCACCCAGATGGGCTTCTTCGAGCCGTTGCCCTGGAGTGTGGAATTGTTTGAAAGCGGGTTGCCCGTGCCGGCGTCGGCTCCCTTGCCGTTGTCGTCAGTGCCCAGACGAAAACCGACCTGCAAATCATCCTTCATGTTGACCAGCAAACCGACGCGCAGGCGGTAACGCAGGCGTATATTATTATTGTCGGGTGTTTTGCCGGAAGCATAAGGGAAAGGCGTTTCCGTGCTGACATCATCAAACCGCCCGCGAAAATCGCCGCTCAATTTGTAACCCGTCACCCAGTCCGGCATGGGAAATCTGGAATTCATCACCGCGTTGTAGTCGGCGATGGAATTCGTCGCGTTTTCCGCTTTCAATTCCCTCGCCTCGTCCACGGACAAAACGCCTTTCTGCTCCAGCTTGTTGAGCAGCGCGTCCACGGATGATTGCGCGTGGATTTGAGGCGCGAGAGCCATCAGCGCCGTGGCCCCGGCGAACAGTGCAACTTTGGTGGTGTTCTGTTTTTTGAGTTTTTTCATGGTTGTTGGTTTCAAAGTTTGACGGCAGAATGAAACCATGCTGTTACAACCATGAGGCGGAATTGTTACGATTGTGTGACAAAACCCCTTGCTTCGTAACACTTAAAAACTTCCGAGGAAATTGGAAAATCAGCCGGCATTTTCAAGCGGCTTTGCGGAAATCTCCAGCATCCGTTCAATCGGCAAACGCGCGCGCTTCAGAATATTTTCCGGCAATTCGATTCGTGGCGCGAGATTTTTCATGCAGTCGCGGACTTTTTCGAGCGTGTTCATCTTCATGTATTTGCACTCGCTGCAACGGCAGTTGTCCGCCGGCGCGCGCATCGCGTCGAAAACCGGCGCGCAAATGAATTCCTTGCCCGGACATTCTTTCTGCATCCGATGGATGATTCCCGATTCCGTGACGATGATAAATTTTTTCGCCGGACTGTTTTTGCAGAACGAAATCATTTTTTCCGTCGAGCAAACCGAATCCGCCAGATCACGAACTTCGCGCAAACTTTCCGGGTGAACAACAGTTTTTGCATCGGGAAATTGTTGTTTTAATTTCAACAACGCATCGCGTCGAAATTCGACGTGCGCATAACAATTTCCTTTCCACAATGTCATCGGCCTTCCGGTTTGTTCCATGACCCATTGACCGAGATTTTCATCCGGCACGAATAAAATGTCTTTGTTCTTCGGCGCGGCCTCGACGATTTTCACCGCGTTGCCGCTCGTGCAAATCACGTCGCTCAATGCCTTTACCGCCGCGCTGCAATTGATGTAAGTGACCGTGTAAAAATTCGGATTCGTTTTCTGCAACGCTTCGAGTTTGTCCGCCGGGCAACTTTCTTCCAGCGAACAGCCCGCGTCCTTGTCAGGCAGCACGACGATTTTTTTCGGGTTCAAAATTTTCGCCGTCTCCGCCATGAAATGCACGCCGCAGAAAACGATGACGTCCGCGTCCGTCTTCGCCGCCTGCTGCGAAAGCCCGAGCGAGTCGCCAACGAAATCCGCCACGTCCTGGATTTCCGGCACCTGATAATTATGCGCGAGAATGACGGCGTTGAGATGTTTCTTGAGCGTGAAGATTTCCTTCGCGAGCGGTTCAAATTTTTCTCGCGCCATCTGTTTGCGAATTTGGAGTGTATCCAAATCGCGCGTCGGAATTTCGGCAATGTCTGTCACACCTCAAATTACCGCGAATTTCATCTGTGTTCAATCTGTGTTTCATCTATGGCCGACAAAATCCGCCATTTTCCCGACGGCAAATCTTTCAGCCAGAAATTTCCAATACGCACGCGGATCAACCGCAACGTCGGATGGCCGATGGCCGCGGTCATTTTGCGAACCTGACGGTTTTTCCCTTCAACCAATTCCAAACCAATCCAGCAATCGGGAACGCTTTTGCGAAAACGGATCGGCGGAACGCGCGGCGGAATTTCCGGCTGCGGCTGTAAAATCTGCGCACGGCATGGCAACGTTTTCCGGCCTTGAACCAAAATTCCCTTTTCCAATTTCTTCAGGCTTTCCGGCGATGGAATTTTTTCGACCTGCGCCCAATACTCGCGCTCGTGCGCGTGGCGCGGGTGCAGCAGTTTTTCGTTCCACGTCGGCTCGTCGCTCAAAAGCAGCAAGCCTTCGGAATCCGCGTCGAGCCGCCCGATCGGATAAACGTTTTTCGGAAAACCGAATTCCGCGAGCGCTCGGTTTTTCGAGCCGTCGCTCGTGAATTGCGACAGCACGCCGAACGGTTTGTTGAACGCGACGAGCATTGCGCGGAGATTTTTAGCTGCAAAAGAACTCAAAGGACACAAAGAAATTTTTTGTTTGGCTTGGCGTCCTGGCGTCTTGGCGGTTAAATTCTTCCCGTGATTCGCAACATCATCTTCGATTGGTCAGGAACGCTCGTTGACGACCTGCCTGCTGTTTTCAAAGCTTCGAATTTCGTCCTGGCGCAATCCGGCAAACCCGAAATGTCGCTCGAACAATTTCGCGCGGAATTTTCGCTGCCGTTCACGAAATTTTACGACCGACACACGCCGCACGTGCCGATGAATCAATTGGAGGACTGGTTTCACGCCGAGTTCAAACGCGCGCAAACTTCCGTCGCCGAACTGCCGCACGCGCGCGATTTTCTGGAATTTTGCCGCGAGAAAAAATTCCGCACATTTTTGTTGAGCACCATCCACGCCGACCATTTCAAGGCGCAATGCCGGGTGACCGGCTTCGACGCGTTTCTCGACAAGCCTTACACGGACATTTGGGACAAGCGGAAAAAAATCCATGAAATCCTCGCGAAAAATGATTTGCGCCCGGACGAAACGCTGTTCATCGGCGACATGGAACATGACATCGAGACGGCGCGGCACGGCGGCGTGCATTCCTGCGCCGTGCTGACCGGCTACAACACACTGGAACAATTGCGCGAGGCAAAACCGGATTTGATCGTCGAACATCTGCGCGAATTGCGCGGGGTACTCGAGGAAAACGGTTTGAATCTCAAACCGTTCATAAAAAAATTTGAGGAGACGCATCCGCCACTTGCGACCGTGGGCGGATTGATTTTCAACGGCAAAAATGAAGTGCTGATGATCCGCACGCACAAATGGTCGAACCTGTGGGGAATTCCCGGCGGCAAAATCAAATGGGGCGAGACTTCGGAAGCCGCGCTGCGCCGCGAAATTCTGGAGGAAACCGGCCTGAAAATTTCAGACATAAAATTCGTGCTCGTGCAGGATTGCATCCACTCGAAGGAATTTTATCGCGACGCGCATTTCGTTTTGCTGAATTACACCTGCCGTTGCGCTGGAAAAAATCTGCGCGTGAAATTGAACGACGAAGGCCGTGAATTCCGCTGGGTCAAGCTGGCCGACGCGAAAAAATTGAAATTGAACAAGCCGACGAAAATTTTGATCGAAGCCGTTTTGAAACAGCGAAAATGAACCGCGATTACGCGATTAAAAATGAAATCATCCAAAATTTCCATCGTTGACCTCGAAGTGTTTTATCGCGTCGGCGTGCCGGATGAAGAGCGCGCCAAACCGCAGCGACTTTTGCTGGCGATTAAAATGAAATCCGATTTTTCCGCCGCCGCAAAATCCGATTCGATTGCCGACACGATTGATTATTTCGCCGTTTCGCAGCGGCTTTTGAACTTTGGTGAAGGACGCAGTTGGAAATTGATCGAGAAACTCGCCGCAGATATTGCCGAAATGATTTTGTCCGAATTCAAACCACAAACCGTCACCGTCGAAGTCAAAAAATTTCCAATTCCGCAGGTGCATCACGTTTCTGTCGTTGTCACCAAGAAATTGTAGCAGCCGACGTAAGTCGGCTCTGATTCTTTCGAGTGAGAATGAGCGAACTGACGTTTGCTGCTACGGAGAGACGAATTTTTGTCCATCCATTGTCTGCAATTTCAAACCTTTCGCGTCCGCGACGATCGTCACCGCGCCGGAATCGCACGTGTAAATCACCGGGATTTTTTCTTGCTCCAACCGTTCTTGCAAAACATGACTTGCGCGCCTCGTCACCGGAAATTCTGAATCGACAATCACGATGACCTTTGGCCGGATTGCGTCAATCAATGCGTCGCAAAGCGGTTCGCCTTCGTCCGGCAAACCGGCGACGACGATGTCCGCGCGCAGATCGTCTGTGCGCGAAAGCAACGCGCTTTGTCCGGTGCGGCCCAAATCGGAGAGCAGTAAAATTTTTGAACCGCAAAAATATCCGAGCAAAACAAGGGCGTTGTCGTCGGCGCGTGGAAAATCATTGGTCGCGGCTGGCGAGAGAATCTGCCAGCAGCCGGTTTTGTCGCCGCAGTTGAAAATTTTGTGACGTGACGGTTCTTGCGGACGTCCGCCTTTTTCAAATTCCGCAACGATTTCACGATACGCGCTCGAACGGAATTTCGCGTTACTGGTCCACAATTCGCCGACGCCGAAAAGTTCGTCGAGCGATTCCGCGCCGCCGCAGTTTTTCAAACCGCCTTCGGTCAAAACGAGGCGCGGGATTTTATTCACGCCTTGCGCGCGGAGAAAATCTTTCAGTATGAAATTGGCTGCGTTTTCGTTTCCGCAATCCACAAGCCAGTCGTTTTTTCGTCCGGCGGCGTCAACGAAAACGGAATGACCGCCGTTCAACGGCAAAATTGTGATTTTCGTTTCGTCGCGCGAATTTTCCCAGCGCCAGAAATAAATCACCGCGACAGAAATCAAAATTATTGCGCTAAAAATTCTCCGTCTGGGTGCGAAGAACCAGCCGCTCAATACGCCGACAAGAACGGCATAATAAATTCCAATCGCCAGCCATGACGGCTCCGGGACGTAGAAAAATGCGCCGGGAATTTTCGTTGCTTGTTCGCTCACCCGCGTCATCGCGGACATGAAAAACCACGCGCTGTGGTTGAACAATCCGGTCACCCACGGAAACCAATCGCCGCAGACGAGCGCGCCAAGGTTGCTCATCAGCGCGAGCGTTCCGAGCGGCACGGCGACGATGTTCGCTGGCGTCGAAACCGAGCTGAACAGGTGAAAGTATTTTGCCGAGAGCGGAATCGAGCCGATCCACGCGGCGAATGAAAGTGAAAAATATCGCGCGAGCATTCGTGCAATTGAAATGAAAGCGCGCCGCCATTTTGGAATTAAATCATTCGGCAAAAGGGGATCGTGGCTCAAGAGTCCGTCGGAAATATTGTTCATTCGCGGCAGTAAAAGTCCGATGATGAGCATGACGCAAAAGGAAAGTTGGAAGCTGGCTTCAAAAAGCTGGCGCGGTTCCCAGATCAGAATGATGAACGCGGCGGCGGCGAGCGAATTGATCAAGTCGCCCGGACGTTTCAACGCCCAGCCGCCGAGGACGATGGTCATCATGACCGACGCGCGGATGGCGGAAGATTCCCAGCCGGTCGCGGCGGTGTAAAACCAGATGGCCGGAATCGCGACGATGCCGCACCATGCGCGCGAGACTTGCAACACGCGCAGCAAGGCGACGAGCATTCCCGAAATAAGCGCGATGCGCAGGCCGTCAATCGCGAACAGATGCATCGTGCCCGCGCGCAGGAACGGTTCGCTGATGTCGCCGGTGAACGCCGTCCGCCACCCGAGCGTCATCGCCCAAAGCAAACGCAGCGGCTCGTCTTCGACCGGCAAGCCGAGCGCAAGCGTATGTTTCGACCAGTTCAAAAAGCGGTCGGTCAGCGGCGGCGTGGACAAAATCGGTTCGCGCAACCGCCAGTCGTTTGTGGAACCGGTTTTGAGTTCGTAATAAATTCCGCGCGTCTCCAGATAATTTTGATAGTTGAAAAGCCCTTCGGCCAGCGGCGGCTCTGGTCGCGCGATGACGCCGGAAATCTCGACGGATTGCCCGGAGAAGAATTTTTCCGGCAGTGCGGACGGTATCGTGACGATGATTTGACCAAGCGCGAGTTGCCAGTTCTCACTGCTGCGGATTTCGGCGATTTTGACTTGTGCGAGCGAATGTTCGTTTTGCTGGTCGTCCCGCTCGACAATCTTCAGATGAGGCGTTTCAACCAACGTGCCGCGTACAGTTACAATTGCAGCATCATTTCCAATCAGATTTCGAAGATCATCCGGCGAAATGACGGCAGTGCGAGAGGTCAGATTCGTCCAGCCAAAAACCACGAGCAACGGCCAGATCAAAAGCGGACGGAATCGCGGGAGGGCGAGCGACAGGATGAGCAGGCTGAATGAAGCTGCAAAAAGAAGCACGACCGGCGGTCTTAAAATTTCCGCCAGTAACAACCCGGTCGCGTAACAAGCGACGACAAACCCCAATGGCCGTTTCATTTTTGCTTTTGCCCTGAATACCTTCTCCGAAATTTGATGAGCCAGAGTGCAAGCAGACCGAGCGCACCGCCGGCAGTGTCAATGAAAACGTCCGAAATCAGCGGCGTGCGCGAAGGAACAAAAATCTGGTGGGATTCATCGGTCGCCGCGTAGAGAAAGACAAGCAGCAACGTGCCGCCGACTTTCGGCCACGACCAGGCGGGCAGGTTGTTTTCCGATTGATTCAGCGCGCGCCAGAAAAGCAGGGCGAGAACGGCGTATTCAATGACGTGCGCGCTTTTGCGGAGGAAGTGATGGATCTCCTCGACGTGCGTTTGCGACATTTGGGGAAAGAGCCAGTGCAGAAACGGTTCGACAAACAGCGAGGAGTGTTCGTAGGAATGAGAGTCGCTTGACGCGGAAAAAATCAGCGCCATCCACGCCAGCGGCGGCAGCCAGTATTTGAGAAATGCGCGCAGCTTGAGCACGCCAGATGAAAACCGAATCCAATGCGGCTGGGCAATCAGAATGTGATTGAAATTGCCAAGTGGCGCCGGTTTTGGCAGAAAAAGGCCATCAATGAAAAAATATTTTTTGATTTTAACCTGCGCCGGCCTGTTCGCGGCGATTGCGATCCAAGCTTTAGCGTCGCAGCCGGATTTGATCGCGCAAATCCATTTTGCCGGCGCGTCGCGGATTTCCGCCGACGCCAATTCCCTCGCATTCACAAATGAATTTTGTTCCGCCGAGGCGCGCGCGTTTGAAAACCAGACGCTCGACAAGCTTTCGCGCACGCCCTACGTCTGGTTCAAAGAAAAAATCGCCGCAGGCGCGGGCGATGGTTCGGCGCAACTCCGTCCGCTGCTCGACGATTTTTTGAAGTCGGAATGGTTTTTTGAAATTCGCGCCACGGCCGACGGCTCGCAGGAATTCGCGCTGGCGATCCGATTGAACAATGACCGCGCGCAGTTTTGGCAAAAAAATCTGCAAAGCGTTCTAGAATCATGGATGAAGCTGTCCGCGCAAAAGATTCCGGGCGGCTGGGAACTGGAAAAACATCAGCCGCCGAACCTGGTTCGTTTTGAGAACAGCGGAGGCTGGGTCGTGATTTGTTGCGGGCAGAATAAATTGCCGTCGAGCCGCGAGATTGTGCAGCGCGCCTCGGCGGAAAACGCAAAAAGCTGGCTGGCGGTTGATGCTGACTGGTCGCGGCTTGAGCGATGGTTTCCGGTGTTGAAAAAATTCGATCTGCCGGAAACGCAACTGCAAGTCGTGGGCACAAACGGAAATTTGCAGTTGAACGGCAAGTTCACGCTCGCGCAACCATTGCCGCCGCTGGCGCAATGGCGGATGCCGTCGAACACGATCCACCAGCCGTTTGTCAGCTTCACGGCGGCGCGCGGTTTCGCGCCGTGGCTGCAAAGGCAGGATTGGGCGCGGCCATATCAGATTTCCCCGACGCCGAACCAGATTTTTATCTGGTCGCTGGTTGAAGTTCCGTTTCAAACCTTCTATGCGATTCCCGTGCCGGATGGGAAAAGCGCGGTTTGGCAACTGGATCAAAAAATGTCCTTCGACATGAACTGGCGGAACTATTTTATGTCACCCGTCTCGTTGGTGATGACGAACAATGGAATCATGTGGCGGGGCGTGCCGTTCATCGCGCCGTTCGTGCAAGCCACGCATGAAAATTCGGGCGACTTTTTATTCGGCGGTTTTTTCCCGAACACGCCATTTTCCAAGCCGTTGCCGCAGGGATTATTCACGCGGCTCGCCGAACCTAACCTCGTTTATTATCATTGGGAAATCACAGCGAAGCGGCTGCAGCAGTTGCAGAACCTTTGTCAGTTGGGGCTTATGCTCACGCGGCACAGACAACTTGCGTCGCAATCCGCCGGACAGAAATGGATCAGTCATATCGGGCCCACGCTCGGCAACACCGTCACGGAGGTTTTTCAGACTGCGCCGACGGAACTGACTTTCTCGCGAAGGGCACCGGGCGGCTTGACCGCAATGGAGCTTTTCGCGTTCGCAAGCTGGCTCGAAGCGACGAATTTTCCCGGATGCGATTTGCGTTTGCCGCCGCGCCCCGCCAACTTGAAAAACAGGAAGCCCGCCGCACCACCGGCCAAGACGCCGTGACTTCCGCCGGCAAAAAATGTTTTGCCGGGCGGGAAATTCGTGCAACTTAATGGAATGAAGACGAAGAAAGTCGCCGTCGTCGGCGCGTCAGGCTATTCCGGCGAGGAACTCGTCCGGTTGCTGCTCAACCATCCGCACGCGGAACTGGTCGTCATGACCTCGCGCCAGAATGCCGGGCAGACGCTGGCGCAGGTCTTTCCAAAATTTGCGAGCCATCCAAAATCTAAATCGCTCCGGTTCGTCGAACCGAATGCCGAAGTTTTGGCGAAACAGGCCGACGTGGTTTTTCTCGCGTTGCCGCACGGCGTCGCCGCCGGCTACGCTGCGCCATTGCTCGCCGCCGGTTGCGTCGTCATTGATTTGAGCGCCGATTTCCGGCTCAAGAGCGCGGAAGTTTACAAGGAATTTTACGCGCATGACCATCCGGCTCCGGAATTGTTGAAAAAATCCGTCTACGGTTTACCGGAAATTCATCGGGAGCAAATCAAGAACGCGTTGCTCGTCGCGTCGCCCGGTTGTTATCCGACGAGTATTTTGCTGCCGGTGATTCCGTTGCTGAAGGCCGGTTTGATCAAATCGAGCGGCATCATCGCTGATTCGTTGAGCGGCGTCAGCGGTGCGGGACGGAAAATCGAGGGCGAATATCTTTTTGTCGAGTGCAACGAAAGCGTCCGGCCTTACGGCGTGCCGAAGCACCGGCATTTGTCCGAAATCGAGGAACAACTTTCGCTCGTGGCCAAGACACAGGTCACGATCCAGTTCACGCCGCATTTGATCCCGGTCAATCGCGGCATTTTGACCACGCTTTATCTTGAGCCGAAGGAAAAATTGTCGGACGAAAAAATTTCCGCCTGCTACAAAAAAGTTTACGGCAACGAGCCGTTCATTCGGTTGCTCGACGGAAAAAATCTGCCCGACACGAAAAATGTCGAAGGCACGAACGTCATCGAAATCGCATGGCGGCTCGACCCGCGCACGGGGCGACTCATCGTGATGAGCGCCGAGGATAATCTCGTCAAAGGCGCGAGCGGCCAGGCCGTGCAAAGCATGAACATCCTCTGCGGCTTTCCTGAAACTGCCGGGTTGATTTGAGTGTGCCTGCAACTGTCGCCAAATCTGCGAAATGGAACGCGGCGGATTACGCTGCGAATTCCGTTGTGCAGCAAACCTGGGCGCGCGAACTCATCGCCAAGCTCAACCTGCGCGGCGACGAGCATATTCTTGATGTCGGCTGTGGCGACGGCAAAGTGACGGCGGAAATCGCTCGTGCCGTTCCTCGTGGTTTGGCGACGGGTGTTGACGCTTCGCCGCAAATGATAGAATTCGCACGGAAAACTTTTCCACCGGAAAAATTTCCAAATCTGGGATTTCGCGTCATGGACGCGCGAAAAATTAAATCTACGCGCCGGTTCGACCTCCTTTTTTCCAATGCGGCATTACACTGGGTGGACGATCACGAGTCATTTCTGCGTGGTGCGGCTTCTGTTTTAAAGTCCGGCGGACGGCTCGTCGTCTCCTGCGGCGGACGGCGCAACGCGCACGATGTTTTTGTGGCGATGTGCCCCGCGATGAGGGACAGGCGCTGGCGCGAATTTTTTCGCAAGATGCCGATGCCGTATTTTTTTTACGCGCCGGAGGATTATGAAAAATGGCTGCCGAAATTTGGATTCAAATCATTCCGCGTTGAACTCGCTCCAAAAGATGCCGTTTACGGTGGTGCAGAAGGTTTTGCCAAGTGGCTGCGCACGACGTGGATCCCCTACGTCCAGCGCGTGCCGGAAAATCTGCGCGAGGAATTCATCGCCGCCGTCACGGAGCGTTACGTCGCCAAACATCCGCCGGATGCGGACGGAAAAGTTCATGTCCGCATGGTGAGATTGGAAATTGACGCGGTTAAGGTTTGAAAATTTTGCGCCGCTTCCGCAAATTCATTTTCAGCAATGAGTAAAATTAAGTTCAACAAAATTTCTGGCTCCATAATCGCGCCCAGAGGCTTTCTTGCCAGCGGCGTTTTTTGCGATATCAAAAAACTCGGCACAGGCAAAGGCTCGAATAAAGGCCCGAAGCGCGACCTCGCGCTCATCGTTTCTGAAGCGCCCGCGACTGTCGCCGGAATGTTCACGACGAATCAAGTCTGCGCCGCGCCGGTCAAGGTTTGTGTTGAACGCGTGAAAAAAGGAATGGCACAAGTCGTTGTCATTAATTCCGGCAATGCCAACGCCTGCACGGGCAAACAGGGTTTGCTGGACGCGCAGGAAATGGTTCGTTACACCGAACGTGCGTTGAACTTCCCACTCGGCTCGGCGCTCGTTGGCTCGACTGGACGCATCGGCGTCACGATGCCGATGGACAATGTTCGCGCGGGAATTATTGAAGCCGCGACCTTGCTCGGTGGCGAAATCGAAAACGCCGATCACGCAGCGGAAGCAATCATGACGAGCGACTCGCGCTCGAAACAGATCGCAATTGATTTTTTGCTTGGCGGGAAAAAAGTGCGCATAGGCGGCATTTGCAAAGGTGCGGGAATGATTCAACCCGGCATGAGCGCAAATGGAAAACGTCCCGCCGCGCTTCCAAATGGTGGCCGTGCGCAAGCACTGCACGCGACGATGCTGTGTTTCATCACGACGGACGCGGCGATTGACACAAAAGTTTTGCAGCCGGCATTGAACGAAGCCGTCGCGAACAGTTTTAATCGCATCACCGTGGACGGCGACATGAGCACGAACGACACGGTTTTGGTTTTGGCGAATGGACTCGCCGGAAATAAACGATTCGCGCTTCGCGATTCACAGTTCACGGTTTTTCAATCCGCGCTCAATCACGTCTGCCTTGAACTCGCGAAGAAAATTGTGCGTGATGGCGAGGGCGTGCATCGCGTCGTGACGGTGCGCGTGAATGGCGCGAAGACGATTCAGGATGCCGATGCCGCCGCGCGCGCGGTGGCGAATAGTGCGCTGGTGAAAACGAGCTGGCACGGCGGCGATCCGAATTGGGGGCGCATCATTGACGCGCTCGGTTATTCGCCCGCGAAAATCGTCGAGGGAAAAGTGGACATTGGTTATTCAATGCCGCAATCCGCCTCCGCTAAAGCTTCGGCGCGACAAGAAATCTTTTGGAGTTTGAAACGCGGTCAGCCGACGAAGGCGACGTTCAAACAGCTTTGCGCCGCGGTTGCGCCGAAAGAATTTGAACTGCACATCAACCTGAATCTCGGTAAAGCGAACGCTGTGATGTATGCCTGCGATTTGACGGAGGAATATGTGGATTTCAACAAAGGCGACGTGGGCGATCCAACTTCGCTCGGCGGTTGAAATTCCGACAAAAAAAGCCGCCGGATTTCTCCAGCGGCTTTTGTGTTTCAATCGGAAATCTAAAATCCGAAATCGTCAATCAATATGCGGCTTGTGCGCCTTTGATTTTGCGCTTTTTCATCCACGGCATCAGGCTGCGCAGACGCGAGCCGACTTTTTCAATGCCGTGCCGTTCGCCTTTCTTTAGCAGTCGCCGGTATTTTTTGTAGCCGCCTTTGTATTCGGCGATCCAACCCTTCGCAAATTTCCCGGACTGGATGTCCTTGAGCGCGGTCTTCATGCGTTTCTTCACGCCGGCATCAATGATTTTCGGGCCGACGCTCACGTCGCCCCACTTGGCGGTTTCGGAAATCGAGAAGCGCATTCCGCTGATGCCCGCTTCGTTCATCAAATCCGCGATGAGTTTCAATTCGTGCAGACATTCGAAGTAAGCCATCTCCGGCTGATAACCGGCTTCGACGAGCGTTTCGTAGCCGGCCTGCACCAGCGCGCTCGCGCCGCCGCACAGCACGGTCTGTTCGCCGAACAAATCCGTCTCGGTCTCTTCCTTGAACGAAGTTTCCAAAACTCCAGCGCGCGTTGCGCCGATGCCTTTGGCCCACGCCAGTGCGATTTGCTTCGCATCCTTGCCGGGATTTTGGTAAATCGCGATCAAGCTCGGCACGCCCTTGCCTTCGAGATACTGGCGGCGGACGATGTGGCCGGGACCTTTCGGCGCGACCATGATGATGTTCACGTTTTTCGGCGGAACAATCGTTTTGAAATGGATTGAGAAACCGTGCGAGAACAACAACGTCTTGCCCTTGGCCAGATTCGGTTTGATGTCCTTCTCGTAAACCTTCGCCTGCTTCGTGTCCGGCAACGCGACGAAAATCACGTCCGCCAGACGAACCGCTTCCGCCGTGGTGACGACCTTGAAGCCCTTTTCTTTCGCGACGGGAATGGACTTGCTGCCTTCGTAAAGGCCGATGATGACCTTCAGGCCGCTGTCCTTGAGGTTGAGCGCGTGGGCGTGGCCCTGCGAGCCGAAGCCGAGCACCGCGAGGGTTTTGTTGCGCAACACCGCGAGATTCGCGTCTTTGTCCGAATAAACTTTTGCAGGCATTATGTCAGTTGATAGTTAATGGTTGATAGTTGATGGTCGAAAAATCTCGTTACTGGTCACTTGCCACTCGTCACTTGCGCGGCAATGCCGCCTTGCCCGTGCGCGTGATTTCCTGCACGCCGAACGAATTCATCAAGTCGAGGAATTTTTCCACCTTGCTGTCGTTGCCGGTGATCTCGATGGTGAGCGACTTGGGCTGCACATCCACGATCTTCGCGCGGAAAATGTCCGTGATCTGCATCACCTCGGCGCGCGACTTGGAATCCACGCCCACCTTCACCAGCACGAGTTCGCGATCCACGTATTCGGTGCCGTCGCGGAAATCCAGCACCTTGATCACGTTTGGCAGTTTGTTGAGCTGCTTGACGATCTGCTCCAGCGTCGCCTCGTCACCGGTTGTGACGATGGTCATGCGCGAGCGGTCGGGGTCGTGCGTAGGGCCGACGTTGAGCGTGTCGATGTTGTAGCCGCGGCCGCTGAACAGCCCGGCCACGCGCGTGAGCACGCCGAACTTGTTCTCGACGAGGATTGAAATGGTGTGTCGCATAAAACCGTTTGGAAACGGGTGAGAAAACTAACAACGCGAGCGAATGGGGTCAATTTGCAAATTTAGGGATTCGTATCAATGTTGGGAACGAATTTGATATTTCCTAAATATGCATAATTTAGATTTAGAGATCGCACCTTGCCGAAATCGTAAGTAAGAGAAACGCGAATGACAACATCGTGGGGATTATTTTTCTGCAAATATGCAATCACTTCTTTTGAATCCGTCTCGATATAATTAAAACCTTCCAGCTTTTCAAAAGTCATTTTAGCAATAGCGCGATTTCCTTCCTGTTCGATAGTCCAATTAACCGGAGTGCTAATTTCGCGGTCAACGCCAACAAAGAAAATTTGGATAATGACAACAGATAAAATCAAAAGCCCTGTCGTTGCGATTGCTGCATTGCGAAAATTTTGGAAGATTTTCTAAACAAAATCAAATCGCTAGTTTTTTGCCGGCGGAGATTTAGCGCAGACATAATTGAAAGGCTGGTTGTGCCAACGAGCAACAAAGTTGGAACAAAAACAAAAGGTTCTATGATGTATTGCCCTGAAATGATTCCTCCAATCGAGCTAATGAAAGCAGGCACATAAAAGATCCAAAGTAGAACGGAAGCTGCGATTGCAATCCATGTAGCACGCCGCAATGAAAATAGTGCTACATAAGCGGATGCGAGCAGAATTATTGAACCCAAAAAACCGATAAATTCAAATGGGTTTGATGGTTTGCCCCAAACGCCCATCAATATTTGCTGCGAAAGCTGCCAAGCAGTGCTAATGGCAGTAGCAATGTAGAGCAAAAAAGTAATCATTATGGCTTTGATTTATTTTATATTTGAGTTGTTTCGCAGTATTTCCGCAATCTGAACAAACGCTTTTCCCGCCGGATGATTCGGCGCTGAAACCACAATCGGCATTCCTGCATCGCCGCCTTCGCGAATAGCGGTGAAGATCGGCACTTCGCCGAGGAACGGAACATTTTGCCGCGCGGCTTCTTCCTGGCCGCCGCCGTGGCCGAAAATTTCCACGCGCTCGCCGTTCGGCGCGGTGAAGTAGCTCATGTTTTCCACGATGCCGAGGATCGGCACGTTCACCTTGCGGAACATGGCGATGCCTTTGCGCACGACGCCGAGCGACGCCTCCTGCGGCGTGCTGATGATGACGCCGCCGTCGAGCGGCACGGTCTGGCAGAGCGAAAGCTGTGCGTCGCCCGTGCCCGGCGGCAGGTCCACGAGCAGAAAATCCAGTTCGCCCCATTCGACGGCGAGGAGAAATTGCTGGATGGTTTTTGTGATCATCGGCCCGCGCCAGATCACCGGCTGGTCGTCGTTGAGCAAAAGTCCGATGCTCATCACTTTCACGCCATGATTGGACGGCGGCACGAGGCGCTCGGCTTCGTTGACGGTCGGCTTTTCGTGAACGCCCATCATCAGCGGAATGCTTGGCCCGTAAATGTCACAATCCAGCAAGCCAACTTTCGCGCCGAGATGCGTGAGCGCGCACGCGAGATTGACGGAGCAAGTGGATTTGCCCACACCGCCTTTGCCACTGGCGACGGCGATTATTTTTTTTACGCCGGAAACTTTGTTTTGATTCGCGAATGGATTTGTCGGCGCGGCTGATCCGGCGGCAGGTTGCCGCACTTCGACGTGAACGAGATTCACGCCGGGAAGATTTTTCAGGACGCGTTCACTTTCGATTTTGATTTGCTGCGCCGCTTCGGGATTTGGCGAGGTCAATTGCATCGTGACGCTGACCACGCCGTTCGCGAGGGAAATTTCTTTGACGAGGCCGAACGAAACGATGTCGCGCGAGTAGCCGGGATATTTGACGGATTTGAGCGCGTCCAAAACTATGTCTTGCGAAAGCATCAGGCGGATAAAATGCCAGCGACGAAGACGAAGGCAAGTTGCTTCCTATTCGAACACGCTGAGTTCGCGGTTGGCCTTGCGGAGTTTGCCCGTCAGGTTCAGGGAAAGATTTGCCAGCATCTTAATCTTGATGGCGGGATGCGTTTTTTCCAGCGTTTGAAAATCCTCCATCGTGAGCAAATCACATTCGACTTCCGAATCGGCAATAATGTCGGCGGAGCGCGGTGCGCCGTCCAGAAACGCCATTTCGCCGAAGGAGATTCCTGGCGAAAATGTGGCGAGCCGGCGCCGTTCCTCGCCGGGCAGCAGCACGCTGACGTGTCCGCGCGAAAGGAAAAACATTTCGCGGGCGGCGTCGCCGGCGTTGATGATGAACTGCCCGCGCTTGAAGCTGCGCGGCTGCAAGAGTGGCAGGACGACTTTTAATTCCGCGGCGGTCAAATCCTTGAGCAACTCATAGTCGGCGGCCTTCGCCTTAAAATTCGGCGTGTGTGCATATTGCGTGTTTTCGAGCAGCGCTTCCTCGCACCATTCGAGAGCGAGATCATTGTTCTCATAGGTTGAGAACAGCTCTGAAAATTTGTCGGCCAGCTTTTTCTTCATCATGCGCCGCAGCAACGGCAAATGTCCGCAGTGCGTGAAGATGACGGTTTTTTCGGCAGCATGCAATTTGTTGACGAGCGAGTGGAACAGATGCCCGGCGCTTTCGTTCAGGCTCAAGACGCGTTTCATGTCGAGGATTAGAAACTGGATTTTCCCGGCGTGTTCCAACACATCATGCAGCACCGGTTCGGTGGTGGCGAACGCGAGATGCCCCTGCAACTGATAAACGTGGATGACCTTGGCCAGTTCACGCAGCGTCCGGCCTTCCTCGATCGTCCGGACATGGGTGGAGTTGAATTCCGCGCCGGTGAATTTCAGCCGGATGGTGGATTTTCCGACGACCGGGCGGTTGAACAGATGCAAATCGAGATGCCGCGACAATTCTTTGCAGACGCGGATGCCGCGGACGCTATTGCCATGCGCGTCGAGCCGCGGTGAAAAGACGCCGATGCCCAACTGCCCCGGCAACACGGCCAGCACGCCACCCGCGACGCCGCTCTTGGCGGGAATGCCGACGTTGTAAAGCCATTCGCCCGCGTAATCATACATGCCGCAAGTCCCCATCACGCTCAACACGCTCTCGACATATTCGCCGCGCAACGCAGTTTTTCCCGTGAGCGGATTCACGCCGCGATTCGCCAGCGTCGCCGCCATGACGCCGAGGTCGCGGCAGTTCAAGGAAATGGAACACTGCTGAAAATAAATTTCCGTGGTCGGCGCGGGGTCGCCGGTGAGCTTGTCAAAATTCCGCAACATATGGCCGATGGCGCGGTTGCGATGGCCGGTTTCGCTTTCCGATTGATAAACGGTTTTGTCCACGCTCAATTCGCGCCCGGCGTAGAGCGAAAATGTTTCCAGCACGCGCTTGAAACGTGAGGCCGGATTTTTTCCCGCGATCAATCCGGCGGTCGCAATCGCTCCGGCATTGATCATCGGATTGCGCGGACGGCCCGTGCCGGGGTCAAGGCTGATGGAATTGAATGCGTCGCCTGTCGGTTCGACGCCGACCCGTTCCAGCGTGGCATCGCGACCATTGTCTTCGAGCGCGATCCCATAAACGAACGGTTTTGAGATGGATTGGATCGTGAATTCCTGCCGCGTGTTCCCGACTTCGTAAATCGAACCGTTCGCGGTGACGAGGCAGACGCCGAACCAGTCGGGATTCGCCTTCGCAAGTTCAGGAATGTAAGTCGCCACTTCTCCTCCGTTGTCGGTGGCGCATTCGCGGTGAAGTTCTTCGAGAAAATCCTGGACGGGTGAAGTCAAATCGAGTTCGTTCCTGCTTTTCATGGCGGATAAGTTTTTTGTTCGGGTTTTTCCGACAATCTGATTCCTCCGGCAAATCCCGCCAAGATTGAACCTTCAATTCCAGCGCGTCAAGCAGGACAACACCAATGCGGACTTGCACGCAGCCCGATTGCATGGAAAACTGTTCGTTCGATAGAAAATTGACTATGACGCAAAAAGCAAACAACGGGACGGAATCGTTGGTCGGAAAATTTTCGCAGTTTGAATCCGCATCGTCGCAGCCGAAATGGCTCGCGCCGCTGCGCAAGGCCGGCATCGCCAGCTTTGCCGACCAGGGCTTCCCGACGCTGCAAAATGAAGACTGGCGCTTCACGAACGTCGCGCCGATTGCGAAATTGAATTTTCAACTGGTAAAGGAAGTTTCCGTGAACGGTGCGGAGACCAAATTGATTGCTGAATCTGCTTTCACAAAGTTGTCCGGCAACCGCCTCGTTTTTGTGAACGGATTTTTCTCGGCGAAACTTTCCAGCATCAAGCCGGTTTCCGGCGGCGTGCGGATTGAAAATCTTTCCGCCGCGCTCGCGAAGGATTCCACGCTCATCGAAAAACACCTCGGCAAATACGCGCACACGGCGAGCAACACTTTTGCCGCATTAAATCAGGCGTTTTTCACGGATGGCGCGTTTATTTTTGTTCCCTCTGGCGTCGCTATCGCCGAGCCGGTGCAGTTGATTTACATTTCGTCCGCAAAAAATTCCGGCGAAGTGATCCTGCCGCGCAATCTCGTCATCGTCGAGGCGAATAGCAAGCTGACGGTCGTGGAAAGCTACATCAGCACCGGCAACGTCGCGTATTTTACGAACGCGGTGACGGAAATTCTCGCGGGCGACAACGCCGCCGTCGAACACATCAAGTTGCAGGACGAGGCGGCAGACGCGTTTCACATCGCGACGATCGCGGGTGAATTTGGCCGAGCGAGCAACGTGACCGTCCATTCCTTCGCGCTCGGCGCAAAACTGTCGCGCACGAACATCCGCACGAAACTTGCCGGCGAAGGTCTCGAATGTATTTTGAACGGACTTTATCTCGCGCGCGGTGAACAGTTGGCCGACCATCACATGATTGTCGAGCACGCGCAGCCGCATTGTGCGAGCCATGAATATTTCAACGGCATTCTCGACGACAAATCGAAAGGTGTTTTTCACGGACGGATTTTGGTCCAGCAGATCGCGCAGAAAACCGACGCGAAGCAGACGAACAAAAATCTTCTGCTCTCCGACGACGCGACGGCGGACACGAAGCCGCAACTGGAGATTTACGCCGACGACGTGAAATGCACGCACGGCGCGACGATTGGCCAGTTGAACGACGAATCCATTTTTTATCTGCGCGCGCGCGGCATCGGTCGGGAAAACGCGCGGCGGATGTTGATCCACGCCTTCGCCGGTGAAATCATCGAGCGCGTGAAGTGCGCGCCCGTGCGCGAGGAATTGGATAAACTGGTTTGGGACCGGCTCGAAGCGAATCATCATCTGGCGGAGAAGAATTAAATTCACCGCCGGGACGCGGAGTTTTCACAATTAATTTTTCTCAGCGTCTTTGCGTCTTCTGCGCCTTTGCGGTAAGATAGAATCATGTTCGAAGACCTGATCGACCTTTATCAGCAGGTCATCCTTGACCACTGCAAGCAGCCGCGCAATTTCCACGAATTGCCCGCGGCCACCTGTTCCGCGCAAGGTCGCAATCCGATCTGCGGCGACCAGTTGAAACTATTTCTCGCGCTCGACGGCGACACGATCAAGGACATCAGCTTCACCGGTTCGGGCTGCTGCATCTCCAAGGCGTCGGCGTCATTGCTCACGGAATTTGCGAAAGGTAAAACGAAAAGCGACGTGGAAAAAATGTTCAATCAAGTCCACGAAATGGTCACGACCGGCAAAGTGAACGGCGACGTGGGAAAACTGAAAGTGTTCGCTGGCGTTCACAAATATCCTGCGCGCGTAAAGTGTGCGATTCTCTCGTGGCACGCCGCAATGGCCGCGCTGAAAGGCGAGGCCGAGCCGGTGACGACGGAAAACGAACAGACTTGAAATGTCTCGTGTTAAGGCGCGTTAAGAACCAGCGATGGTTTTTTTTCAAAGTGGGAGCATCCACTTTCAAAAAAGAAAGTCGTCCGCACTCGGAACATGCAAACGCACTTAAGCCATATATTCCTTTTGCCATAAACTTGGCCTTTTGTTTCGCTGGGACAAAAGATACGGCTTCTAACGTGCCGAAAATCAAACTGTCGTTTCCACAGAATTCACATTTTTTATTTTCATTCATAATCACTTCACATTCAACTCGCGCTGGATGCCGAATTTATCAATGCGTTTGCGCAGCGTCGCGCGCGTGATGCCGAGCAATTTCGCGGCGTGAACCTGATTGTCGTTCGTTTCCTTGAGCGCCTGAATCACGAGTTCGCGCTCGACGGCGGGAATCACCTTCAATTTCGGATCGCGCTTGGCCCATTGAAATAATTGTCGCGCGAGCGCGGCGGCATCGGTGGCCGCAACTTCACCGGCGACGACTTGCATGGTCGCGCCGCCCACGCCTTGGCCGGAAATCTCCGGCGGCAGATCGCTCAACAAAATCGCGTCGCTCTTGGCCATGACGTGCGCGCGGCGGATGGCGTTCTCAAGTTCGCGGACGTTGCCGGGCCAGTGGTATTTTTCCAAAGTCTTGATGACGCTGGCGGCGACGGATTTCGGCGGGCGCTTCAATTCGCGCGCATTTTTCTCAAGAAAATAATTCACGAGCAGCGGAATGTCGTCGGGACGCTCGCGCAACGGCGGAATCGGAATCCGCACGACGTTGAGGCGGTAAAACAGATCCTCGCGGAATTGTTTCGCGGCGACGGCGGCTTCGAGTGGCTTGTTGGTCGCGGCGATGACGCGCACGTCCACGGAAATCGGCTGATTTCCGCCGACGCGCTCAAAAGTTCCGCTTTGCAAAACGCGCAGGATTTTTGTCTGCGTGGCGGGCGTCATGTCGCCGATTTCGTCGAGGAAAATCGTGCCTTTGTTGCATTGCTCGAATTTTCCGACGCGCTGGTTAGTCGCGCCGGTGAACGAACCTTTTTCATGACCGAAGAGTTCGCTTTCGAGAAGTTGTTCGGGAATCGCGGCGCAATTGACCGCGAGAAAAGGTTGCGTGCTGCGTTCGCTGTGATGATAAATAGCGCGGGCGACGAGTTCCTTGCCGGTGCCGCTTTCGCCGGTGATGAGCGCGGTGGCATTGCTGACGGCGACCTGCCCGACAAGTTTGAAAACCTGTTGCATCGCCTGACTGCGGCCGACGATGCCGAGTTCGTAATCCTCCGATTGCAACAATGGTTCGTAGGAGACGACCTGCTTCATGTCGCGCGCGGCCTTGAGCGCATTGCCGATGAGTTCCTTGAGCTTCGGTATGTCGAACGGCTTGAGCAGATAATCGTAAGCGCCGAGCTTCATCGCCTCGATGGCGGTCTGCGTCGTGCCGTAAGCGGTCATCAAAATGACGAGCATCTTCGGATTGGCGGCGCGGATGCGGCGCAAGGTTTCCAAGCCGTTAATGCCGCCCATGCGTACGTCCATGAGCACGAGGTCGGGTTTGATTTTGGGAATGACTTTTAATCCCTCCTCGCCGCTCGCCGCGGTGGATAATTCGATTTCCGGCGAATCAAAAATCCGCTGAATCGAATAGCGCACATCCTCTTCGTCATCAATCAACAGCAATTTGCTCATCGGCGGTCAAGGATAGCGGATTCGCGCAAAAGAAACAGGGGATTTTCGCGATGCGATTTTTCGATTGAATAATTTATGCCATCCCGGCGCAATGCCCGGGCGTTTCCGATCAAGCCAGATGATCGCCGACAAAAATTTCCGTCCAACCTGCGGATATATCCGGCCTGTCTTCGACAAAACGTTTTTGACGCTCGGCCATCTTTACGAGACGGCTTCCGTTTGCAAGCAGACAGCGGATTGTAAAAGGCCTTCCTGATTTCAACCGTTCCCGGAACATCGCCCATTCCACGCCCATGGCGAAGGCGCATTCTCCCGTGATTCCATTCAAGGAATCAAGGTCTGCTTCGAATGAATCAACCGATTCAATTTTGTGTCCGTTCGCGTTCATCTTCCTATTTAAACAGCCATTGGCGTGCCAAAAAATGGCGCATTTTAAGATGATACGATGCCCAACCTTTTGGATTTCAACCCATGTCGTTGACGGCGACATTCGTTGTTTGACCTTGGCGCGCGCATGACCTAGACTCACGTTCCTTTTTGCATGAAAATTGTTATTTGTGATCCGATTTCGCCGAAGGGAATCGAGCTGTTGCAGCAGCGGCCTGAATTTCAGGTTGTCGTGCTGCCGAAACGCCTGCCCGAAGCGGAATTGCTGCCAATCGTGGCGGACGCGGTGGCTCTCGTCGTGCGTTCGGAAACGAAAGTCACAAAAAAAGTCATCGAGGCCGCGCCGAAATTGCGCGTCGTCGGTCGTGCGGGTGTCGGCGTGGACAACGTGGATATCGAGGCCGCCACGCAGCACGGCACGGTCGTGATGAACACGCCCGGCGGCAACACGGTGACGACGGCGGAATTGAGTTTCGCCATGCTGCTCTCGCTCGCGCGCAAAGTGCCGCAGGCTGCCGCGACGATGATTGCCGGAAAATGGGATCGTAAATTATTTCAAGGCGTGGAGCTCGCCGGAAAAACACTTGGCGTTTTGGGAATGGGACGGATTGGAACGGAAGTCGCCAAACGCGCGATTGCCTTTGGGATGCGTGTCATTGCTTACGACCCTTATTTGACCGAGGATCGTGCGAAGGCCATCGGCGCGGAGTTCGCGCCGGAAGTGGACAATATTTATCGCGAGGCGGATTTCATCACGGTTCATATGCCGGTGACGCCGGAAACGAAAAACATGTTGAACGCCGCCGCGTTTTCAAAAATGAAACCGGGCGTAAAAATTGTGAATTGCGCGCGCGGCGAAATCATTTCCGAGAACGATCTGATTGCCGCGCTCGAATCTGGAAAAGTTGCCGGAGCCGCTTTGGACGTTTTTTCAGTCGAGCCATTGCCCGCCGATCATCCGTATCGCAAGCAGCCGAATTTGATTTTGACGCCGCACCTCGGCGCGAGCACGGAGGAAGCGCAGGAAAAATGCGGCATCGAAGTCGCCGAAGTCATCGCGGGCTATCTGCTCACCGGCGAAGTCCGCAACGCCGTCAACCTGCCGTATCTGGACGCGAAGACTTACGAGCAGGTGAAGCCTTATCTGCCGCTCGGCGAAGCTCTGGGCAAACTGCTCGCGCAACTCACTCCATCGAACGCCGACCGTTTGCATATCACTTACGGCGGCAATGCGCGCTTGCTGCCGAACATCGACCCGGTGACGCGCGCGATTTTGCGCGGATTTTTGTCCACGAGCAATTTGAAGGACGTGAACAACGTCAACGTCCGCAGCGTGGCGCAGAGCATCGGCGTCACGGTCGAGGAAAAAAAATCCGACGAACCGGTCACGTTCAACGAGTGGGTTCACGTCCAGCTTTTCAGCGGCGCGAAGAAATTGATTTCGGCGGGCGGAACATTTTTCGGTTCGCCGAACAATCCGCGCATCGTGCGTTTGTACAGCACGCCGGTGGAAATTCCGGTTTCAGGGACGTTGTTGCTTTTGAACAACAAGGACCGTCCGGGCATCGTCGGCTATCTCGGAACACTTTTGAGCAAACACAACGTTAACATCGCCAACATGAGTCTTTCGCGTGACACTGCGGGCGGGCTGGCATTGACGGTTTTGAATCTCGACAGCGCGCCGCCGAAAGCCGTACTGGATGAACTTCAGAAAGACAATGACATCAGCAATGTAAAAGTAGTAAAGTTGTGAACGCATCCGTTAAAACCGAGTCAAACCAGAACATGAAAAATAAAATGAAATTGATTTTCCCCGCGGCAATCGCCGCAATATTGATTGCGTCGCCCTGCGCCAATGCTGAAACGCCCGGCTCCACTGCAATCCCGACGGCGACGAATTCCAGCCCCGCCGCGACAATGGCCGCGTTGTTTGGCGACCCTGTCGTTGCCAGAGGCAAGGGCTTTGAAATCAAGCGCAGCGACTTGGATGAAGTGATGCTTGGCATCAAATCCGCCATCGCCACGCGCGGCGAAAGTGTCACTCCGGAGCAGACGTCAGGAATTGAAGGCCAGATGCTCAACCGCCTCATCCAGATCCAGCTCTTGTTGCAGAAGGCCACGGACGCCGACAGGGTGGAAGGCAAAAAAAATGCCGACGCACAACTTGCCTCATTGCTCGAGCGCGCCGGCTCGGAGGAAGTTTTTGAGCGGCAATTGAAGGCGGTCGGCATGACGGTGGACGAACTGCGCACAAAAATCGGCCAGGAGGCTGTTGCGACTGCGACGTTGACGCGCGAGGTGGGGGTTGTGGTGATGCCCGGTGAGACGAAACAATTTTATGACAGTCATACGGCGGAATTTGAGCAGCCGGAAACCGTTCATGTAAGACACATTTTATTGACGACAATGGATCCTGTCACGCGTTCGCCGTTGCCGGACGCCGACCAAAAGGTCAAGCGCAAGCAGATTGACGACATCCTCAAGCGGATACGTGCGGGCGAAGATTTTGCGACGCTTGCCAAACAATATTCGGAAGATCCCGGTTCAAAAGACGCAGGCGGTGAATTGCCCGCTTTTCCACGCGAGACTCCAGGAATACCGCCGGAATTTGAGGCGGCGGCTTTTTCATTGAACACGAACCAGGTCAGCGATGTGATCACTCTTGCCTATGGTTACGATATCATCAAGTCGCTGGGCAAAGAGCCGGCCAAGAAAGTGGATTACGCCACGGTTTCGGACAAGATTAAGGATTTTCTGACGCAGCAGAAAGTTGGAACACTGGCACCGGCTTATTTGGACAAGTTGAAAAAGGCCGCGGGCGTCGAAATCCTTGATCCGGACTTGAAAGCGGCGATAGCCGCTGCGGAGGCGATGGCTGCGACCAATGCGCCCGCCGTTGCTCCGTAAATTGGTGACGTTGCACGCTTGCAAAATTTCCCTGGTCACGCCATTTTGCAGGTGTTATGAAAATAAAGATTGGGATTGTCATTCTTATCGTTGTTTGTGCCGGGCTGGCTGTTGCCCTGTTCGCAACAAAACGACAGGCCGATGAACAGCGCAAAACCTATGCCTCCTCCATTCTCGATCTTTCAAACCAGGTTGTCAGCGCCAATGCGAGCCTCGACGATTTGCGCCAGGTCAACCTCATGTTGACGAACGATCTCGCCGACAGCCGTCAGGCCGCGCTGGTGCTTTCCAACAATCTCGCGGAAACTTCAGGCACGCTCACCGAAACGAAAGCCTCCCTCCAAAGCGCGCAGGATCAGATTGCCGGTTTGAACGGTCGCATCGCCGGTTTGGAAGCGGAAAACAAAACGCTCGATGAACGCGCCGCCGCGCTCACCAACGCTATCGCGTCGCTGGATTCACAGATCGCCGATGTGCGGCAAAAGCTCGCCGGTTCCGAGACCAACAACGCGTTTCTTGCGGATGAACTTAAAAAGCAAATGGCGCAGAAGGCCGAACTGGAGCACAAATTCAACGATCTGGATGAAGTCCGCGCGCAGGTCAAAAAATTGCGCGATGAATTTTTTGTCGCCCGCCGTCTGCAATGGATAAATGCCGGGACTGCTTCCGGCACGCAACAGAAAGGTGCCGCGCTTCTGATGCAGCGCGCGACGCCGGCCGACAACGCACGACCGCAGCGTTACGATTTGAATGTCGAGGTCAGTTCCGACGGCTCTGTCCACATCATCCCGCCGCTCACCAATTCGGCCGCGACCAATTCGCCGTAAAAAGTCCGACGACGTTGGGAATTCCAGCCCGCCATGCCGACTTATGAATATGTTTGCGAAAAATGCGGCCATGAATTCGAGGCCTTTCGATCCATGTCCGCCAAGCCGTTGAAAATCTGTCCCGAAAATCTTTGTGCCCGGAAAAAATGGGGACACGGCAAGGTGAGGAAAAAAATCAGCGCGGGCGGAGGATTGCTTTTCAAGGGAAGCGGCTTTTACATCACCGATTACCGCAGCGAAAAATACAAGGACGCCGCCAAAAAGGATTCCGTCACGCCCAAAATTTCCGAACCGAAGACAGAAGCGAAAGCCGCTCCGGCAAAACCAGCACCAAAAGCGGAGAAAAAATGAAACGGGCGTTGAGTCGTTCCATCGTTGAATCGTTGAATCGTTACATCGGTTTTACGATTCAACGGTTCAACAGTTCAACAGTTCAACGATTGTTCGTTTTAAGCGCGTTGCTTTTTCCGCTGCTCGCCCGCGCACAATTTTCGCAGGCGGAACCCGGTTCGGCTGTCAGCATTTCCGGCCAGTTCATCGTCGTCGGTTCGGCGGAAAGTTCGCCGCTGGCAAACTCGCGACAGGCCACCAATGCTGATTATGTACGGCTCAAACCCTCGTTGCTTGCCGTTTCTTCCGAGCGCATCAAGGAATCGCTCTGGCGCGAACTCGGCGTTAATCCCAAGTTGCCATGGCGCGGCCGGATTTTTATCGCGTTGCATCCCGCGCGATCGTTCGACGAGGATGTCACGATTGTCTCCAAACCGTCCGCCAACGGCTGGGATTATCAGGTTCAACTGCCCGATGTTTTGCCGCGCGAACGTTTCACGCGTGCGATGACCGGCGTGTTGTTGCTCGAATTCGCCGATCGCGATGCGAAACCCGGCGCACCCGCCGCCAGAATTCCAGCGTGGCTCGCCGACGGTTTGTCGCAGGAACTGCTGGCCCCGGGCTTGTCGGAAATCATTTTATCATCGCCGGACAAGATCGTGAACGGCATGCCGGTCACACGCGTCAACTCGACCGAAAGAGGAACGGATTCGCTGGCCGATGCACGGCATGTGTTGAAGAATTCCCCTGCGCTGACGTTCGAGGAATTAAGCTGGCCGACCGACGCGCAGTTGAACGGCGCGGACGGCGGTATCTATCACGCCAGCGCGCAGTTGTTCGTGAACGAATTGCTCGGTTTAAAGAACGGTTCCGCGCGTTTGAGAACGATGCTCGAAACTCTGCCGCGCTTTTACAACTGGCAGACCGCGTTTCAGTCCGCTTTCCTCGAAAATTTTCCGCGACCGCTTGATTTGGAAAAATGGTGGGCGTTGCGGGTCGTCAGTTTCATGGCGCGCGACCCCGGCCCGCGATGGACGCCCGCCGTCAGCCGCGAAAAACTCGACGAAATTTTGAGCGTGCCGGTGGAATTCCGCACGGCGTCGAACAACCTGCCTGTTCACGCAGAAGTGTCGCTGCAGGCCGTCATCCGCAATTTTGATTCCGCGCGGCAGACGGCGATTCTCCAGACCAAATTGCGCGACCTCGAACTGGCGCAATATCGCATGGCCGCGCCGCTGGCCGCGTTGACCGATGGTTATCGCCGCGCCATTGGCGATTATCTTGGGCAGGGCAAAAAAACTGGAACTGTTCATTCGACAACCAAACATTCGCAAGCTGCTTCGCAAAAAGTGAATGCGGGCGATACTTTGAAAAGACTGGACACGCTCGACGCGCGGCGGCGGACCGTTGAATCCGCGATCCAACCGGACAAATCCTGGCAACCAAGCCTGGCGCCGCTGAAATTTTGACTTGAACGCGCCTCCGTCGTGAACGGTCAACTTGACAGGGCGCAAATCACATTTATAATTTTAACACTGAAAAATGCAGCCGGAAAATCTATCGGGCGGTGAAGAGCCGCCATCGGGCAGTTCGCTTGAATCCCTGAAAAAATTCCAATCCGCCGGACGCGGCTATTGGAAAAATGTTTCCGCCGCCGACTGGAATGATTGGAAATGGCAGTTGAAACACCGCATCACGACGGTGGAGCAATTGCAAAAATTTCTGCCAACGCTCACGCCGGAAGAATTCGCCGGCGCGAAACTCGCGAACACAAAATTGGCGCTCGCCATCACGCCGTATTTTTTCAACCTCATTGATCCGGCGGATGATAATTGTCCGATCCGGCTGCAAGTCATTCCCAAACTCGCCGAATCCCACACCGCGCCTTGGGAGATGAGCGATCCCGTCGGCGAAGATTCGCACTCGCCAGTGCCCGGACTCGTGCATCGTTATCCCGACCGCGTTTTGTTTTTGGTGACGGACCGCTGCGCCGCGTATTGCCGTTACTGCACGCGCTCGCGGCTTGTGAGCAATGCGAGCGGCTACGATTTTCATCCCGAATTCGACAAGCAGATCGCCTACATCGCCGCGCATCCCGAAATCCGCGACGTGCTCTTGAGCGGCGGCGACCCGCTGCTGTTGAGCGACGACAAATTGGAAAATCTTTTGAGCCGCCTGCGCGCGATTCCGCACGTCGAATTTCTGCGCATCGGTTCGCGCATCCCGACATTTTTGCCGCAACGCATTACGCCGGAACTTTGCGCGATGCTGAAGAAATTTCACCCGCTCTTCATGAGCGTCCACTCGAACCATCCGCGCGAATTGACGACCGAAGTGCGTGACGCGCTGGGCCGCCTCGCCGACGCCGGCATCCCGCTCGGCAACCAGAGCGTCTTGCTCAAGCACGTCAACGACGACGCTACCGTGATGAAGGCGCTCGTCCAGAAACTTCTCATGTGCCGCGTGAAGCCGTATTATCTTTACCAGTGCGACTTGATCTCCGGTTCGGCGCACCTGCGCGCGAGCGTGCGCCAGGGCATCGAGATCATGCAGCAATTGCGCGGGCACACGACCGGCTACGCCGTGCCGCAATACGTCATTGACGCGCCCGGCGGCGGCGGCAAAGTGCCGGTCAATCCCGAATACGTCTTGAGCCACAACGCCGACCGCGTGGTGCTGCGCAACTACGAAGGAAAAATTTTCGAATATCCCGAAGCCGCCGACGGCAGACCTTGCGGTCAGCCACCAGAAAGAATTGAAGAGCCGCAGTTGGTTTAAGATTTGCAGTTGCGGAAAAGAAAATTGCGAAAAGGAAAATGTATTGGCATAACTTTGGCGCAATAATTTATGTCTGCCGATTTAACATGGCTAGTCGGTCAAAAAATTTCCGAAGTAAAAAAACTCGATCATACTTGGTTTTTTACATTCGGAAACGGCGGCCTTATTACAACGGAATCTTTCTGGCGTTTGCTGGCCGACGATAGAATTTTTGTCACATCAGAGGATGACGGTCATATTTTTGGCCTTCCAAAACCAGTTGACGCAACTGAACGCGTTATCAAAACCATTCAAGGCCAAACGATTTCAAAGTTTCTTGTGGATGAAATTACAAGCGACCTGCTTCTTTATTTTAGTAACGGTGCTCAAATTCATTTTCTCAATACTTCTTGTGGTTATGAGTCTTGGAGTATTTCTTTCGGCAAACAACTACTACATTGCATGGGTGGTGGCGGGTTGAGTTGAAATTCCCTGCGTCGAAAATTAATTCGCGTTAATTTGTGTAATTCGTGTCAAAAACTTTGTGCCTTTGTGTCTTGGCGGTTAATCTTGCGGAGAAATGTTCCGTGAATCGCTCCAGACCAAAACCGCGCGGCTAAAAAAAATCATCGCCGGTTTCCAGAAGACTTATCCTGACGCGCACTGCGAGCTGACTTACGCAAATCCGCTCCAATTACTCGTCGCCGTGATTCTTTCCGCGCAATGCACGGACAAGCGCGTCAACCTCATCACGCCGGAGCTGTTCAAAAAATATCGCACGGCAAAAGATTTCGCGGACGCATCGCGCGCGGAACTGGAGCAGTTCATCAAGTCCGCCGGATTTTTCCGCAGCAAGGCGAAGAACATCCAGAACTGCTGCCGCAAACTCATCGAGCATCACGGCGGCGAAGTGCCGCGCACGATGGAGGAATTGATCCAGCTCGACGGCGTCGGGCGCAAGACAGCGAACGTCGTCCTCGGCAACGCATTCGACGTGGTCGTCGGTGTCGTCGTGGACACGCACGCGATTCGTTTGTCGCACCGGCTCGGATTGGTCACGGAAAAGACGCCGGAAAAAATCGAACTCGCGCTGATGAAATTGCTGCCGCAGAAATATTGGCTGTTGTTCAGCCACTGGCTCGTCTGGCACGGACGCAGGCGTTGTTACGCGCGCAAGCCGGATTGTGCAAATTGCGAAGTGTTGAAATGGTGTCCGCGAATCGGCGTGAAGGAAGCGCTGCCAAAATGAATTGGCTTCTGCTCAATTCCGGCAAATGCGATGCGGCGTCCAACATGGCGCTGGACGAAGCGTTGCTTGAAAATGTTTCGCGACTCGGCAAACCGGTGCTGCGGTTTTACGGCTGGACTGAACCGGCGGCGACGTTCGGCTATTTCCAAAAATTCTCCGAGGTCGAGCGCGCGACGTTGCTGCGTCCATTGATTCGCCGTCCGACTGGCGGCGGCATGGTGCCGCACGATGCGGATTGGACTTACGGCCTCGTTGTTCCGCCAAATCACGAATGGTATTCGTTGAAAGCGATTGAAAGTTATCGTCGCATCCACGAATGGATTCAAAGCGCGTTCGCTAAAATGAAAATTGAAACCGAACTTGCGCCGAGTTGTAAAAAATCCGTGCCGGGCGAATGTTTTGCTGGCCACGAAAAATTTGATTTGCTGTGGCACGGCAAAAAAATCGCAGGTGCAGCGCAACGGAGAAACAAATCCGGCCTGTTGGTTCAAGGCTCGGTCCAGCCGCCGCCGGTTTCGTTGAAGCGCACAGATTTTGAAAATGCGATGAGTGAAGTTGCGCGCGAAAAATTTCAGATTGAGTGGCGAGGGTTTTCGGTGGACAAAAAACTTGCAACACGCGCGGATGAATTGGCATTGCAGAGGTATTCGCAGGCTTTTTACAACCAAAAGCGTTAACAAAGATTTGTGCCTGTAATGCGATGCCCGGCGACCGTTTATATGCTATAATACAGTGTGAAAAATGAAATGTCAGTCCAACCGGTAGTGGAGCACGATGGCGTCCGGCAACGTCTGGCGGAGTTGCGCGACGCGTTGCTCCACCTGCACAAGGCGCTGCTGGAATCCGAACGTGCCAGCTATGAACAGACTTTCGGCAAAATCCATTCGCCATATCAATTTTTGCAACTGGTGACCGCCGATCCGTGGTTCGCATGGCTGCGCCCGGTGTCACAGCTCATCGCTGAAATGGATGAAGTGCTGGAGGCGAAGGAGTCACTGGCGGTGGCCGGAGTGGATGCGCTGGTGGTCCGGGCCAAAACTCTGCTCATACCAACGGTGGATGGTGAAGGATTTTCCCAACACTACGACGAAGCACTGCAACGGGATCCCGACGTGGTGTTCGCACATGCCGCCGCCGCGAAATTGATCCGGGCATAAGCCGCGGGCGGCATCCTCCGTTCATTCCTGCGGATAAACCAGAATCCGGTCATGCACCAGCACGATGAGATCTTTTTTCTTGTCGCCGGTGACATCGGCCACGAGCGCCTCGCGCGGTTCGGGCACGGCGTTGTCGCGTCCGCGGAAAGTGTGTTGCTCAAAAACCTGCCAGCGATCGCCGGGCACGAGCTTGTGCTTTGAATTGAAAAAGACGAGATCGAGATAATTTTTCGCCGTCTCCATGAAGACCAGTTGCTTGCGTCCGCTGTTGTCCAGGTCGCCCGCCACCTCGTCGTTCAGATAACCATCCTTGATGGGTGTCTCATAACCGTCCAGCACCGTCAAGTCCCAGACATCGCCCGCGAGAGGCATCCACGCGACGGAATTCACGCCGAGGAACGCCACACTCTGGACATTCGTGCCGCAGAGCGCGACCGGTTGCAGCGCGCTGAAATCCGTGACGGGCAAATCCACGTTGCGTCCGATCTGCCATACGCCGTTCGTGTCGCGTTCGCACAACGTCAACTGCTTGTGCTCCGCATCCAGCATGAAAATCGAGGGCGCAGCATTTGTCCCGTTCCGGATCGCCGTCGCGCCGGTGATGCGCGAATCGCTTTCCGCGCCGTTGATCTGGTCTTTTACGCGGAAGCTCCAGTCCGGTTGATTTGTCGAAACCTGCGTTTTGGTTTCGCGTTCCAGCACGACCGCGCGCACAAAATTTTTCTGCGGCAAAAGCAGCTCCGGTTTGCCGTCGCCGTCCACGTCCGCCGACGCCAGCCATGGCTGATCAATCGCGCCACCGGGTGGATCAATATCCTCCTCGTCAAAATCGCCGCCCGATTTTTGCAGCAGCACCTTGATTTTTTCATAGGGAATCAACACGACCAAATCCGCCAGACCGTCTTGATCCACGTCCTGAATCGCCATCGTTACCGGATTCGATTTGAAACTGTCGCGCAACTTTTGTGCTTTTGCTTTGCCGTCCGCCGTTCGCGTCATGAGCGAGCGCTGGCCGTCCTTGTCCAAAATCACCGACAGCACCGGTTTCGCGCCGGGTTTCAACGCGCCGACCGCCATGACGAGGGGCTTGCCGTCCAGCGGCAGCAGCGTCGGAAACGGCAGCCGTCCGCTCTTGTCGAACTGCGTCACGCCGATGGCGTTTTCGTCGTGGCTCAACAGGAAAATCTCCGGCGTGCCGTCGTTGTTCCAATCCGCCACCGCGATTTGCGTCACGCCTGCAAGCGTCGGGAAAGTTTTTGGCGGCGCGAGCGAGCCGTCCGGATTTTGGAGATAAACCGAAAGCTGGCCGCTGGACGGTTCGGCCACCAGCAAGTCGGGACGGCCGTCGCCGTTCACATCCGCCCAAAGAAGACCGCGCTGCGCAGCGTCGGTTTTGTTCAGCGGCAGGATTTGAAATTGTCCCTGCCGGAACGCGCCGGACAGGACTTCGCCGGGTTTTTTTGTGAATTGAGAGACCTGCGCGCGACCGGAGCTTTGAGCGATGGTCACGACGTAATTTTTTGCGTCGTTCTCCAGATTGTCTGCGTAAAACGAGCGGATGGGCGGCGTCTTGAAATAAATTTCCGGCCCGAGCTGGCCTCCGGAATTTTGCAGCCGGAAACGAAACGGAGTCGGGCTGTCAAAATCCACGAGCAGCAGATCGTTTTTTCCGTCGCCGTCCACGTCCGCGATTTGCACGGCCTTCGGCGTGCCGGAATAGGAAATTTTTTGCGGCTCGCCGAAAGTGTGGTCGGCGTTTTGCGGCAGAAAATAAAGCGAACCGTTGTTACCCAGCAAAGCAAGGTCGGGACGGCCGTCGCCGTTGAGATCGCCTTCGGCCAGCGAGTTGGCGTCCATCTGGCCGTCGTCGATATGCCAGCGTTTCGGTTCACTCCAGCCGTTCGTGCCCTGATTATAAATCACTTCGAGATCCTTCCCATCGCCGTAAAAAGCGATGTCCGGTTTTCCGTCGCCGTTCAAATCATCCACAACCATCGCCCCGATGTGTTCGTCAACGGGAATGGAATCAATGCGGAAGCGCGCGCCGGGCGGAAGTTCGTTGATCTCCAGCTTTTGCGCCAGTTTCGCATCGGGTTGGTTCGTTTTACCGGTCTGGTTGTAAAGCAGATTGATTTTGGAGCCGAAATTGTTGGCGACAATGAGGTCGTTCAAGCCGTCGCCGTCAAGATCCGTCGCGTGGAGCAGGCTGATCTGGCCTTCAACGGGAAAAGTTTCGTGGCCATTGAAACCGAAAGTGTTCGTGACGTTTTCGCCGCGAACGATGAAAGCGAAACTGAAAATGAACACCGGCAAAAAAACGCGTCGCAAAAAATTCTTGGCTTGCATAAAGCATTTGCAACGTGCCAGTCGCCGTTGCATTTGGCGAGTTTATTCGCTGGTGAAACCGATCACGGAATCCAGACCAACTCCGGGTTGTTCGTGATTCCTTTGTTCGTTTTAAAGTTCCAATACTCTTTGTTGCGGAAACGGGCGACATGGCCGTCCAGAAAAACAAATTGCGCGCCGCGACTGTGCAGGTTGGTGTGGACGAAATTTCCGGGACTGCTAGGACTTGTAACCACTGCCGGTTCATTTTTTGAATCAAACAGGTAAATGATGCTTGATGAGTTTTGAAACCACGAGAGTCCCACCTTGCGGTCGGTTGCTCCCGAACCATCAATGAGTCCATTCAAACAGTAGTGAAACAAATTTTTCCCGTCACTCCGGCGCGGGTTGCTCGGACAAATCCAAATGGAATTTCCAACGTCAGCCAAAGCATTTGTCCGCCACGGCATATCAAAGTATCGTGGCAAACCTATTTGCTTGGGCAATTGTACGTACCAACCTACATTGGTCTGCGAATCAGTCGGATAAAAAGAGCCTTCAGGCGGAAGGAAATCTTTGTTGTCCGCCACATAGAGATGCAAAGCCATGCCCCATTGCTTGAGGTTGTTGCGGCATTGAACCGCCTGCGCCGACGCCTTCGCGCGGACGAACACCGGCAGCAACAACGCCGCCAGAATCGCGATGATGGCAATCACCACGAGCAGCTCAATCAACGTAAATGCGCGCCCGACCCTCATAATCCCAGTCGTTCCCGAAGCTGAAAAATAATTACCAAAGCGTCCGGAAAATTGGCAAGTATTTTTTTACGTTCCGAACCCGGCTTAAAAATCTCGCCGGAACTTCGCGGCTCTGATATTTTTTCGCATGGTTCGGCTCGTTCTCTTCGACATTGACGGCACGCTCGTCCACACGGGACATGCCGGGACGCAGGCCTTCAAAAAAACGTTCGCGACGGAATTCAACCTGCATCATGGCGCGGAAAAAATGAAGTTCGCCGGGCGCACCGACGTGAGCCTCGTCCGCGAATTTTTCAAAATCCACGGGCTGCCTGAAACGCCCGAACACTTCCGGCAGTTTTTCGAGCGTTATGTTTTCTGGCTCGACCACATTCTCACGCCCGGCAGCGGCAGCGTGTGCCGCGGCGCACGCGAATTTATCCGCGACCTGCAGGCGTTGCCGCAGCCGCCGGTGCTCGGCCTGCTCACCGGCAACATCAAGCTCGGGGCGGAAATCAAACTGCGCCGCTACAATCTCTGGGAAATTTTTCAATTCGGCGCGTTTGCCGATGACCACGAAGACCGCGATCACATCGCCGCCGCCGCGCTCGCGCGCGGACGGCGCGTGCTGGGGAAAAATCTGCAATCGCAGGAGATTGTGGTAGTCGGCGACACGCCGTTCGACATCCGCTGCGGAAAATTCATCGGCGCGAAAGTCCTGGCCGTCGCCACCGGCGGCGCGACATTGGATGAATTAAAAAAATGCCAGCCGGATTGGGCGGTGGAGGATTTGACGCAGATTAGTGTGCGGGAGGTTTGCAATTGGAAGGAGCAGCGGACGTGAGTCCGCTCAAATTAAAAAATGAGCCGACTCACGTCGGCTGCAACAAAATTTACGGTGATAATTTCTCACGGTGCGGTTGATGGTCGCGATTCCAGCGGCTCAATGCTTCGTCGCTGGTGTCTTCAAAAAGAAATTGCAGCGCCGGCGATTCGACGTGACCGTCGCAAAAAACCACGTTGGCGCGACCTTGATGGCGGGTAAGTGTGTTTCCGTATTTCATTAAGTCATTCAGATTATAACGCATAAAATCAATGCTGGAATCGAAACTGTCGCCAATTGCCATCATGTCGGTTGGATCGACAACTTCAGATTCCGCAATTGGAGTATATGTGCTGGAACTCGGATTAAAATGACCAAGCAGGCCCAATGCGTTGGTTGGATTTCCGGTCAAAGCAACGCCCTGCGGATTATAACCGTAATAACCAGGAGATATTTTGAGCTCTGCAAAATTGACTAACCATTTAGTCGAAGGGCAGAGCCATACGCCCGTCTCAAAAAAATTTGTCGCAGGTTTAGAGATGCCAAAACCCTCAATCTCTATTTGGTTAATCCAACTATTATATTTATTTTCAATGTGTAAAGGATAGACATGGTCGCTCGCGAGGATATTTTGCAAGCCGATACCAATTTGACGTAAATTGCTAACACATTGAATTCGTTGAGCTCTTGCTTTGGCTTGAGGAATTACTGACAACAAAAGCGCGGCGAGAATTCCAATGATGGCGATGACGACCAGAAGTTCAACCAGAGTGAACGCTGAATTTTTGTCCGGGCGTTCGCAAGTCATACGGAAGAAAAATCATTTCGCCCATTGCGGATTTTCCATGAAGGCATAGCAGAGCAGGTGGCAGATGTTCATCTGCACGTCCTCGACGCGACCGTAATGCGTGTCGGCCACGACGATGACGTGGTCGGCGATCTCGGCCATGCGCCCGCGTTTGCCGCCGACAAGCGCGATGGTTTTCAACCCGTTTTGCTTCGCCCATTCGAGCGCCTTCACGCAGTTGGGCGAGTTGCCGCTGACGCTGATGCCGAGCGCGACGTCGCCGGGCTTGCCGTGATTTTGCAACTGGCCGACGAACACGTGCTCGTAGGAGTAATCATTGGCGAGCGCAGTGAGCCAGCTCATGTTGTCGTTGAGCGAATGGACGCGAAAACGTTTGCTGACCTTGTCGGACGAGCCTTTGCCGAGGTCGGTGGCGAAGTGCGAGGAATTCATCGCGCTGCCGCCGTTGCCGAAGCAAAAAATCGCGCGGTCGTGCTTGAGCGCGTCGCGCAAAATTTCGATGAGCCGCGCGACGGCGTCGGCGGGCACGGAATCGAACGCGGCTTTTTGCGCCTTGACGTAATCGTTAATCCATTGGTTCATGGAAACAGCATGAAGATTTTCCGCGCGTTTGTCAGGGAAATTTTAACAGGAAACGCGCCGTGAGAACGAACGTTTATTCAATTGCTCCGCGAAATGGTTGGAAAATAACCACCGAATGCTTGAAAATTTATTCACCACCACCGCCATAATTCCCCGAACCGTTGGAATTGAAAACAGCGTTGGAAATAATCAACGACAGGATGCAAAACCAAAAAATGGTTCCGAACGCGGCGCAGGCGACGCCCCAAATCCGATAAGGACGTGCGGCGTTCCAATAATTCCGTTCCGTGACGCGCACCCGGCCTGAAATCCAGAGCGCTCCGATTGCAAACGGAAACCCAAATAATGGAATCAATGATAATAACCCGTAAACAAAGCACCGGAGCGAAGCTTTGAGCATTTTTATTTTTTTGGCGCTGGCGTCGGCGTTCATTTTGATTCCGGATTTGTTCCTGATTGCGTGATGGCGACCGTGTTTGTCTGCGAGGCGTCGAGCCGTTTGATTTGTTGCTGCTCCAGCAATTTTATTTCGCGATGCAGATGAAAAAGCGATCTGCTGTTGGCACCGACTAAAATCACCATGATCGTGAGCAGCGCAGTGAACAGGATGACCGTTGAGCCGCGCTCGTTTTGTCGGACAAAATTGTTGCGATGTAGTTTCATGGTTCGGTTTGCGCCGCCTCGAAGGTGAACAGCAGTGGCAGATGCGTCTCACTGCGCCGCTGGGCCAGCTCCAATTCCCAGCGCCACGCGGTCACGTCGCCGCGCGCGTCCGTCTTCATTTGCGACGTTTTGACTTTCGACAGCAACAATTCAGAAAAATTCGACGATGCAATCTGGCGGTGGATTTCGCCGGAACTGAAACGGTAGATGATTTCCCTGCCGCCTTCCGGAATCCTGACGAGTTCGCCGGCCGTCGTGGTTTCAACGGAAATTTTTCCCGTCGCCTTTCGCACGTCCGCCCGCCAGCGCTCGCCGGTGCGCAACGCGGAAGAGATGTCGTCCGTCGCATACATCAACGCTTTCGAGTGGTCCCAGAAAAAATAAAACGCTGTGGTCCCGACGCCGGTCAGGATCGCGAACACGGCGATGTAGACCAGACATTCGACGAGCATGATCCCGGCCTGCCGGCGCGCGAATGAAATGGCGGAGGGGAATTTCATTTGATGGTGATTTCGCGGGCGACCACGCCGATGCCTTTGTGTTTGTCGGAATTCCATTCGAGCCGCAGATGATTTCCGTTCTTGGTCAGTTGAAAATGTCCGGGCGGCAGATTGGCGGCGGCGTTTGCGGGAACGGGATAATTTTGCACGCCGTCGGGAAAATTTTTCCAGTCGCCTGAAGCAAGGATTTCCATTTCACCGTCCACGATTTCGTTGGCGACGCAGCGGCAGTATTCTATTTTAAGAACTTGCCGTTCGCGTACGAACGAAAATGCAAGCGGCAAGATCGCGAGGCTTAAAATTGCGAGACCGACAAGCAAATCCACTTCCAAAAAACCGCGTTTGGCGAAGATCTTTTTTGGGAGCGTTCGGGAAAATTTCATTTTCATAACAACAAGGCTCCGTTTAAAGCTGCGATCAAAATGCCGAACATGGCCGTGGCAATGAGCGCGACGAGCAGGCCATTCAAAATCACGAGGCCGGTGGTGACGGCGTGCGCGGTGGCTTCCTCCTGCTGAAACGCTCTCGCCTCGAGTGACTCATGCCAGCCGCGCAGCGCATTCAAAAATCCGCCGCGCGCGTGGGTCGCGTTCGTGAACCGCCAGTGAAATTCGCCACTGTCATCAAACGCACGGATGGCATCGTCCAATTTTATTCCTTGTTTAATTGCGATGAGGATGCGCGCGGTTTGCCGCTGGCAAATTTCATTGGCCGTGCAATCGCCTGCGAGCCCGACGGCTTCGGCTTCCGGCACGCCGCCATCAAGCAACACAGCAAGCATGGAGGAAAAGGTGCGTTGCAATCGCTTTTGCTTCCACGGAATGCGCCATGCGATCCAGTCCACGACGGGCAATCCGCGAAATTGAAACGCGCGGGCGAATTGCGGCCCGCCGATGTAAATGAGCGTGGCGAGGACGAGTAGCAAAAAAATCAACGTTTCAATACCGATCAACCAATCTGTGTGCGCAAAAACGAATGATGTCTCCGGCCATAACTTGGCGCTCATTCCAGCGGCGACTTCTTTGAATCTCGGAATGACAAAAGTCATCGTCATCATCACCACGAAAACAAAGATCGGCGAGAAAAGCAGAACAACCAAGATCATGTAATGCATGGCGCTGCGGACGCCGGCGGGACGGTCGCGCAGGATTTCGCGGCAGGCGGGCAAGACTTTTTTCAGGTCGCCGAGTTTTTCCCCGGCGCGCAGCATGGCGGAAATTTGCGGCGGCAAAAAGCGCGGCACTTTTTTTAACGCTTCGCCAAAGCGCAATCCGCTTTCAATGTATGCCGCGAGCAGATGAAAGCGCACGCCAACCGTCCGATCGCGGCTTTGCGCGACGGAGAGAATCATTTCTTCTATGGACCGGCCGCGTTCAAGCGCTCCTTCAACCAAATCGAGAAAGAGCCGTGCGCGTTCCGCGCGGCGCATCGGCAGGCTGAAAAGAAAATGAATCAAAAAAATCAGACCGAAAGGGATGCCGAACAAAAAAAGAAGCGAAACCGTTGCGGCAAGAAGTTTCAGCAGCATCCAAAGAAACCAAAGAAAAAAGAGTGGCGGTGGGGCGTTAACACCGGCAAGCATCGGCAAAAATGTGATTGAGTTCGTCATTTTTTAATCGCTGCCGTTTCCGCCGCCTAATGCCGTGATAAACATGGTCAAGGCGCGAAAAACGGGTTGGATTTGGGAAATAATCAGTGTCGCTATCAGAAGAATCGAACAAGGCAGCGCCGAATACAGGAACATTTCCATCCGATACAACGCGCGTGCCTGATACAATTCTGCGGCCCGCTTGAAACCTGATGTCAAATCTTCGCCCGCCTGCGCGACGGTCCACACGAACAGCGGCGGAAAAATCGAATTTGAAGCGGCCATTTCAGAAAATTTTCCGCGACCCGATGCCAATTGCTGACGCCATCGAGCAATTTCCGTTTCCGCGCGCGTGCCGGTTTCCAATTGCTCTGCGAGTTGAAGCGCATCGTTCAGCGGCACGCCATTTTTCAGCATCAGCCAGATGACAGATGCGACTTCCGACAAGCTGGCTTCCTTGAAGGCGGGCAGTCGCCAGCGCAACATCCGGCGCGTTGGCAAAATGACAAGACCGGCAAAAGCCGCGACCAGTGCGCCGCCAAAAAGTATGGGCGGCGCCCACAAACCGACTGAAACCGGTATAGTCGCAGCGTGTCCATAAAATCCGGACAGTTCGGTTAAATTGTTCCAGATAAAATGGCCGAGAATGTAGGACAAGAAACAGGAAAGGACAAATGCCACGAACAAAACGATGAGCGGATAAACCATCAAACCTTTCAGCCGTGTCCATAAATTGCTTTGACGGCGAAAATAATCCGCGAGCATCGTCAGCGCGCCGGGCAGGTCGCCGCTCTTGACGCCGACCACAATCATGCGCTTGTAAAGTTCGGGCAACTGGCGCGCTTGCAGCGCGTCGGCCATCGGCGTGCCTCTGGCGAGGTCGGCTTCGAGCGATTGCAGTTCGTCGCGCAGTTTACCGCGTCGCATTTCTTCGCAAAGCCGCCGCAGCGCGCCTTCGAGCGGAATGCCGTCGCGCAGCATCGCCGCGAGTTGTTGGTTGAAAAAAGCAAATTCGTCGTATTTCATAAGCCGAAAACCCGTTTGAATTCCGCCTCGTTCGTCACGCCCTGGTTTACCAGCGAACGCGCCGAGGCTTCGAGCGTTTGCATTGGCACTATCGCAGATAATTCACGCCGCCGGATTTGTTCGCGCATTTTTTCGTCCACGCGCAGCCATTCGACGAGCGGCACGCGGCCTTGATAACCGGTGTGAAGACAAGTTTCGCAACCGGCGCCGTCGCAGGCGGGACAAAGTTTGCGGATGAGACGCTGGTTCAAAACGAGTTCAACCGCACTGGCGACTGCTGAATGGTCGGTGCACATCGCAAGCAACCGTTCGAAAACGCCTTTGCACGAACCGGCGTGCAGCGTGGAAATCACGAGATGGCCGGTGAGTCCGGCGCGGACGGCGAGTTGCGCGGTGGCTTCGTCGCGAATCTCGCCGATGATGAGCACCTGCGGGTCCTGCCGCAGCAAATGCCGCGCGGCGCGGGCGAAATCAAGGCCGATGGCTTCGTTGATTTCCGTTTGCATCGTGCCGGAAACAATCTGCTCGACCGGGTCTTCGACGGTGATGATGTGGCGTCCGCCAAGTTCGGCGAGCTGGCGCAGGCAGGCGTAAATCGTCGTCGTCTTGCCGCTGCCCGCCGGGCCGGTGAGCAAAAGCAAACCGCTCGTTTGCAAAAGGAATCTTTCCAACTCCGCGCGGGCATTTTCCGGAAATTCAATTTCGTCCAAAGTTTTGACCGAAGTTGAATTGAAAAGCCGGAGAACGATTTTTTCGCCGGTGACGGTCGGATACGTGGCGACGCGAATGTCGTTTTTGCATTTAAGTTCGTCGTGTGAAATGCGCCCGTCCTGCGGCAGCGATTCCTGATACGTTTTCAGCCGCGCGAGAAATTTGATTCTTCCGAAAATTCGTTCCGCGATTTCAGCGGGCAGTTCGCGTCCGGGCGTGATGATGCCGTCGAGCCGGAAGCCGATTTCGGCGGATTTACCGCGCATCTGCAAATGGATGTCGCTCGCGCCCGCATGTTCGGCGAGTCGGACGAGATTTTCCAAAACTTCCGGCGCGGAAATCCCGAGGATTTTTCCGTTGTCAATTGTTTGAGTTTCAGGCATAAAATTTTGCGCGAAAAATCATTGCTGGTCGGCGATCAAATAATGCATCCCGTGCTCGTCTGCCATGAACGTGCGGAGATGGTTCGGCAATTGAGCCAGTTCACGCCGGAACGCGCGTTCATTTTTCAACGTGATCTGAAAGACAGGCCACAGTGCCAGCGCAAAAGTCAGACAGACCAGCGCGAAACCGCCGCACCATGCAAGGCGCGGCAGCCGGAAATTTTGAGTGGCAGAATTTTCCGGCGGGCGGCGCAGATTGGCGCGCACCTGCGCCGGAAAATCTTCCCAGTACTCCTCCGTCCGCCTCGGCAAGGGAATGCTCTTCAATTTCGATTCGAGTTCAAAATCGTTCATCTCTTTTCTCCGGTGGCCGTCAGCCAGCGTTTCAATTTTCCTTTCGCGGCGAATACGCGCCACGAAACCGTTGTTTCCGAACAGCGCAGGATTTTCGCCGCTTCCGCGTGGTTCAAGCCGTCGTAAACCGTCAGCACGATCGCGGCGCGCTGTTTGGCGGGCAATCTCATCAACGCCGCCTGCGCCTGCCGTGCCATTTCATTTTCCGCCGGCGAAGCCGCGGTGCCGGACTGTTGAACGAAAATTTCCCCGGCGCACCGGGCGTGTGCTTGAAAACGGCGCGCTTCGTTCCGCCGCCAATTCAGGCACGCATGGACGGCGATGCTGTAAAGCCACGTGGAAAATTTCGCGCCGCCGTTGAAGGAGTGGATTTGCTCGTAGGTACGGATGAACGTCTCCTGTGCCAAATCCTCGGCGTCGGCGGGCGAGCCGGTCATCCGAAATGTCAGCGCGTGGATCATATTTTGATGGTTGCGCACGAGCGCCTCAAAGGCCGCAGCACTGCCATTTTGACTTTGCAACACCAGATCTTCGTCGGCGTCGGTCATGCGGCGTTCTTTTGTAAACTTTGAACCCGCCGCGCGCCGAATCCTTTGAATTATTTTTTCGCCGCAGACCGGTGAAATAATTCCAACACCGCCGCAGTCAGGGTTTTGATTTGCAGCAGTGGCGTTCACTGGAATTTTTAAGGACGGGTTTTAGAAATAATCCGGCTCATTGCCGGATTTCCATTTGATGTTGCAGCCGATGCTGGCTTTTTGATCCGGTGAAACGGGTTTGCCGGCGAGAACGGAATCCAGCGCGGCGCGCAAATCTTTTCCGGTCACGGAAATTCCATTGCCCGGACGGCTGTCGTCGAACTGGCCGCGATAGACGAGCTTCTGATTTTTGTCGAAAAGGAAAATGTCCGGCGTGCACGCGGCGCGATAATTTTTGGCGACGACCTGCGCTTCGTCGTAAAGATAAGGGAAAATGTAGCCGGCGTTTTTCACTTCGCTTTTCATCCTGGCCGGGCTGTCGTCGGGATAATTTTCCACGTCGTTGGAGTTGATGCCGACGATGGCGACGCGCTTCGGCGCATAATCGCGCGCGAGCTGGGCGAGTCCGGCACGGATGTGGATCACATACGGGCAATGGTTGCACATGAAAATTACGAGCAGCGCGGGCGTATTTTTGAAGTCGGCAAGCGAAACAATTTTTCCGTTCATGTCCGGCAGTTTGAAATCGGGCGCTGTCGTGCCGAGCGGCAGCATGGTGGAAGGTGTCAGTGCCATGCCTGAAATGTAGCAGCAGGCGTGAGCCTGCTCAAATTTTTTAGATGGAGCGGACTCGCGTCCGCTGCTACAAATTATCGTTCCGTGGCGAAGAACATCGTTTATTTCGATTTGGAAACACAAAAGTCCTCCGATGAAGTCGGCGGATGGAATAATATTTCCAAGATGGGCATGAGCATCGGCGTTACGTGCAGCAGCGCGAATGGCGAGTATAAAATTTACGGCGAGAAGCAGGTGGACGACTTGCTCAAGGATTTGCAGCGCGCCGACCTCGTGGTGGGTTTCAACGTGTTGCGGTTCGATTACGAAGTGTTGCACGGCTACACGTCGTTCGATTTGGAGCAGTTGCCGACGCTGGACATGATGGTGGAATTGCAGAACACGCTGAACCACCGGTTGTCGCTCGACTCGATCGCGACGGCGACGTTCGGCGTTGAAAAAACGGCGGAAGGGTTGCAGGCGATCCGGTGGTTCAAGGATGGCAAGCTGGCGGAGATAGCGGAGTATTGCTGCTACGACGTGAAAATCACGAAGCTCGTCCACGAATATGGCCAGCGGCACAAGCAACTTCATTACAGCAACCGCTTCGGGAAAAAGATGACCGTGCCGGTGAGTTGGTGATTTGAAATTTTGAAGTGGTGCCCACGACAGGACTCGAACCTGTATGATTTTACTCACTAGAACCTGAATCTAGCGCGTCTGCCAATTCCGCCACGTGGGCATCAACCGGTTGAAACTTTAGAAAAATTTTTCGGCTGTCGCAAGTGCACAGATTCGCCGGCAAAAATCAAAACGTGACCGCTGCATTGCGCAGCGTGTCGGCCACGTCCCAGAGATTGATTGTATTGAACGCTGTTCCAAATTTTAGAAATCACACGCTGCCGTCGTTGAAGTCGTAGTTCAAGCCGCCGGAATCGCTGCCCTAGCTGCAGCGCGCATATGGCATAAGTGAGTGGGATAATTCCCTGCAATTTCATGAATTAAGTTTGAAAAACACCCCGAGAGCGCGTATCCTATAAGCTTACCGTGGTAAATTCCAATGTTTCACTGCGCTTCCCCTGTGACGGGGGAAATGGCCTTAACGTCCATTGCCATATGAAATGATAGAGTGCTTTTCCTAAACTGGAAGAGCCATTGTGTCTGTTTCTTTGCCTGATTTGCCAAACGCCCCATGAAAAAAACCATCATTGAACCAAGGGGATTCCTGGTGCTGGTGTTTTTAGCCGCAGCCCTGCTCGCGGCGAAGGCCGATCAAGTTGTTTACGATGATGCACTGGAAAATGGATGGGAAAATTGGGGCTGGGCCACGTTGAACTACGCCAACACTTCCCCGGTTCATTCCGGCAGTGACTCCATTAGTGTCACGTTTTCCAGCGCGTGGCAGGGAATTCAAATCTGGCATCCTGACATGGACTCCACGCCTTACGCCGCCATCAGCTTCTGGTTGAACGGCGGCTCTAGCGGCGGCCAGCAATTACAGGTCTATGGCTTCCTTGATGCCGGGGGTTCACTCAACCAGTGGCAAAGCACCAGTTACCAGCTTGCACCATTGGCGGCCAATACCTGGCAACAATTTACCGTTCCGCTCACCGCACTGGGCGTCGCCGATGAGGCCAACTTCACCGGTTTCGTGATTCAAGATTCAACGGGCGCGGCGCAACCAACGTTTTATGTGGATGATGTTTCGCTGGTTGCCAGCACCAATTTCATCCTCCCCACACGAATCTTTGGCGTTTATCGCGAACTTTGGATAAATCTGAACTCAAACCTCGGCGGCTCTCTGATCGCGTTGACCAACACCGCCAACAACCCCAATTGGCCCAACAACCCGGCCGCTGCCTACACGCAAATCTTCACCAACTTCGAGACGGGACTCAACACCGGGATGAATAATTACGGGCAGCGGTTGCGGACATTTGTGGTTCCGCCGATGACCGGCTATTACACCTTTTGGATCGCCAGCGACGACAGCTCGCTTTTGTTGTTGAGTAGCAATGAAAATCCGACAAATGAAATTCCGATTGCTTCGGTCACTTCCTGGACGCCTTGGCGCGATTTCACCGCGGAAACCAACCAGCAATCCGCACCGGTCTATTTGCAAGGCGGCCAACGTTACTATCTGGAAGCGCTCATGGCGCAGGCCTCGGGCGGTGACAATTTGACGGTGCAATGGACATTGCCGAACGGAACCTCTGAAACGCCGATGACGACACCCAGCGCGGCCGGCACTCTGTTGATTCCATTCACCGGCTTGACCAATGTGCCGGGAATTTATTTGCAACCGACCAATGCGACTGGGGTGGAAAATGGCAACGTCACTTTTTCATTGCTGGTGACCAATCAATCGAACGTCAGCTATCAATGGCTTTTGAACACAACCAATTTGTCCGGCGCAATCACGCCTGTTTTAACTTTGACCAACTTGAGCCTCGGTCTTAATGGACAGATTTTCAGTTGTATTGTTTCCAACGCATCAGGTTCGGTAACGAGTACGCCGGCGATTTTGACGGTTGAGCCGGACATAAACCCACCCACCGTGATTCAAGCCGCCAACATCGGCACGACGAATTTGCAAATTGTATATTCCAAACCTGTAGGTGCTGCGAGTGCGACGAATACTGCCAATTATGCCTTCACCGACGGTCTGGCTGTGACTGGCGCATCATTGAATCCGGACGGCAAGACGGTGATTTTGACGACCGGTTCGTTGGTTTATGGCAGCAACTATTCCATCGTCATCAACGGTGTGAGTGATCTGGCAAGCACTCCCAATACGATTGCCCCCAACACGATGGTTAATTTTCAGGCGCTGCCTTACGTGCCGCAGGACATCGGAAGTCCATTGTTAAATTCGGTTGTCACGCTTGCGGGCAACGGCATCAATGTGACGGCGGCGGGCAGTGATTTCGGCGGTTTTTCGGATCAAGGCAATTTTTCCTACCAGATGTATTCCGGCAATTTTGACGTGTGCGTCCGGGTGGCCGCCTTGGGATTGTCAGACGTATTTGCCAAAGCCGGTTTGATGGCACGCGAGGATTTGACCAGCAACGGCCGTTTTGCCGCGTCGCTGGCGACGCCCGCGATGAACGGTACGTTTTTCGAATGGCGCGATCCGGTGGGCAGCATGGCCAGTATGGCCGGCAGTTTTCCCGCGAATTATCCGAACACTTGGCTGCGGCTTCAGCGTGTCGGCAACACGTTTACTGGTTATGCGGGTTACGACGGGCAAACGTGGACGGTACTGGGCAGCGACACCATTTCCCTGTCGAACCGGGTTTATCTTGGTTTTTGGGTCAGCAGTCACGGCACGAACCAGGTCACTGCGGCACAATTTCGTGACATGACCAATGTGACGAATGCCGTCATCGGCACGCAACTCAATCCGCATGATGTCATCGGGCCGAGCAGCCGCAAATCGCCGATTGTATTTTCAGAAATCATGTATAAGCCCGCGGCGCGCACGGACGGAAAAAATCTGGAATATCTTGAACTCTATAATTCCAATCCATGGTTTCAGGACATTAGCGGTTATGAAATTATTTGTGCGGACATAAATTATACATTCCCGTCCAACACGATAATTCCCGGTGGCGGTTATCTAGTAATCGCCGCGGCGCCGTCGGACATTGAAAGCGTTTACGGCATCACTAATGTGATGGGACCTTACACCGGTAGCCTGAAGAAATCCGAAACGGTGGAACTGCTGGACGAACAAACCAATGTGTTGCTCACGGTGCCTTATTCCGATGTTTATCCGTGGCCGGTAGCTGCGGATGGAACCGGACACTCGATTGTTCTGGCAAATCCAACTTACGGCGAAGGCGATCCGCGTGCTTGGGGCATGAGCGATGTCGTGGGCGGAACGCCGGGACAAATGGAGGCCTTTCGCCCTAGCCTCCTGCGCAACGTGGTCATCAATGAAATTCTGCCGCACTCGGAAAATCCTGCCGTGCCGCAGTTCATCGAACTCTACAATCACAGCACGAACAGCGTGGATGTTTCAGGCTGTATTTTGACGGATGATCCGACCACAAACAAATTTGTCATTCCATCCGGCACAGTCATCGGTCCGGCGGGTTTTGTTTCGTTCACGCAAACGCAATTTGGCTTCACGCTCAACGGTGCGGGTGAGACCTTGTACTTCATCAAGCCGGACGGCAGCCGGATTCTCGATGCCGTGCAATTCGGAGCGCAGGCCAACGGCGTTTCCTATGGCCGCTGGCCGGACGGCGCGAATGATTTTTATGCCTTCACGACCAACACGCCCGGCACAAACAACAGCGCGATTTTGATCGGCGACATCGTCATCAACGAATTGATGTATGACCCGATCAGTGGCAACGACGACGATCAATACATCGAGCTTTACAACAAAGGAACCAACACCATCAATCTGGCTGGCTGGCAGTTTACCACCGGCGTCACCTTCACTTTTCCCAGCGTTACTCTCGCGGCGAACGGCTATTTGGTCGTCGCGCGCAATCTGACCAATTTATTTGCCAAATATCCCAACCTGAACAACGGAAACACGGTGGGCAACTACAGCGGCAAGCTGTCGCACAACGGCGAGCAATTAACCTTGTGCATGCCCCAAACACTCTATGCCAACACGTCCATTTTGGTGGCTGAAGATCAGGTTACCTATGGTACAGGTGGTCGTTGGGGCGAGTGGTCGTCGGGCGGCGGCAGCAGTCTGGAGTTGATTGATCCGAATTCAAATCATCGGCTGGCGGCGAACTGGGCCGACAGTGATGACACGTCAAAGTCGGTCTGGACGAACATTGAATTTACAGGCGTGCTGGACAATGGCGCCAATTATGATCCATCAATTGATTATGCCCAGATCGGGCTTTTGGACGCAGGCGAATGTCTGGTGGACAACATCGAAGCGGATTACAACGGAAACAATTACGTTTCCAATGGCACGTTCGAAAGTGGTACGAACGGCTGGTCGTTCCAAGGGTGCATGACGCGTTCCAGTTTGGAAAGTACGGGTTATGTCAGCAGCCATTCGTTGCACATCCGTTGCAGCGATCGCCTTTGGATCGGGGATAATTCCTGCCAGGTGGCTTTGAATGCCAATTCATTGGCGGCAGGTCAAACCGCGACCTTGCGGTTCAAGGCGCGCTGGCTGCACGGCTGGCCGGAAGCGCTGCTGCGGTTGAATGGCAACTGGCTCGAAGCCACAGGACCGCTGCCCGTTCCGACCAACCTCGGTTCACCGGGCGGACCCAACAGCCAATATGTGACGAACGCGGGGCCGGCCATTTATAATGTGACGCACACCCCATCGTTGCCGGCAGCCAATCAGCCGGTGGTGGTGACAGCCAACGTCAGTGATTTGGGTGGGGTGACTAACCCGACTTTGCATTACCGGCTCAATCCGGCAACAAGTTACTCCGCCGTGCCGATGAAGGATGATGGCATGGGAGGTGACGCGGTTTCGGGCGACGGCGTTTTCAGTGCGACTATTCCCGGACAGGCGGCAAATCAAGTTGTCGCGTTTTACATTTCCGCAACGGATAATCGTGGAGCAGTGACACGCTTTCCTGCCTTGCGTAACAATGACAATGAGCCGGTGCGCGAGTGTGTGGTGATGTTCGGCGACGGCAATCCCGGCGGAAGTTTTGGTGTGTATCATTTATGGATCACGCAGACCAACGTGACCCGCTGGGCCAACTTGTCCGACTTAAGCAACGAGGGCAATGATTGCACCTTCGTCAATAACAACCGTGTCATTTACAACATGCAGGGCCGGTTTGCTGGCAGCCCATATCACCAGGAGTTTGACACCCCCATCGGCAATCTGTGCCACTATAAATGGGAATTCAACGACGATGATAAATTCCTCGGGGCGACGGATTTCAACAAGATTCATCAGCCGGGCAATGGCCCGGGGGATGACACCAGCATTCAACGGGAACAACTGGCCAACACATTCCTGCGCGCGCTCGGCGTGCCATGGCTCAATCGCCGTTATGTGGCGGTATATGTGAACGGGAATCGCCGCGGCACGTTGATGGAAGACGCGCAGGTGCCCGGCAGCGATGTGGTGAAGGAACATTGGCCGAATGACCCCGATGGGTTCCTTTACAAAATGCAACCCTGGTTTGAGATGGCTCCCTTTCCTTCGGGCGCCACCATAGCCTTTAATAATAATGCCTGGTGCAACCTGATGCCTTACACGACCACCGGTGGCGTGAAAAAGCCGGCGCGTTACCGCTACAATTTTGAGATTCGTCGCACGCCCGATTCAGACAATGACTTCACCAACGTCTTTTCGCTGATCGATGCGGCCAACTCCTCCGGTTCGTCCAGCTACGTGGCGGACATGGAAAACTTGGCGGACATGGAAAACTGGATGCGGGTGTTTGCCGCCAATCATGCGGCGGGCAATTGGGATTCCTTCGGCGCGCAAAACGCCCAGAATCTTTACGGCTATATTGGCACGCTGGGTACGAAGTATTCATTATTGATGTGGGACTTTAACATTGTGATTGGAAACGGCGCTCTTAACAGCGTTTCATGGGGTCCGGGACAAAATCTGTTCACCCTGAATTCTCAAGATACCAACATGGCCGCCATATACAACAACCCCACGTTCCGGCGCATGTACTGGCGCGCCTTGCAGGAGTTGGTCAATGGACCGCTCAATATCGCCAACAGCGGACCGTTGCTCGATGCCAAATACAACACTTTCACCGCCAACGGCCTGAGTGTCGAAAACCCCGGCGCGAATATCAAGCCGTGGCTTTCCCTGGCGCAGACCAGCATTGCCTCGCAACTGGCCGCCGTAAATGCCGCCAACTTTACGGTCAACAGCACCGTAACAACCAGTAATAATGTGGCGTATGTAACCGGCACGGCCCCCGTGAATGTGGACACCGTCTGGATTAATGGCGTGGCGTATCCGCTGACCTGGACAACATTGAGCACCTGGACTGCGGCTTTGCCGTTGGTCAACGGAACAAACAACTTGAGCGTGGTTGGGGTGGACAGGCATGGTCAACCGCTCGCGGGCGATAGCAACACGGTCAGTGTCGTCTATAACGGAACCAATGCCTCGCCGACAGGTCAGATGGTCATCAACGAAATCATGTATGACCCGGTTGTGACCGACGCGCAGTTTGTTGAGTTGTATAACAGCTCTACTAACACGGCGTTTGATTTGTCGGGCTGGCAGCTTCAAGGATTATCTTACACGTTCCCGAACGGTTCGATTATCGCGCCGACCAACTTTTTGGTTTTGGCGGCGAATGGCGTGGCTTTCGCGGGAGCTTACGGGGCGACCAATCCGGTATTTGACACGTTCAGCGGCACTTTGCCGGCAAGTGGAATCCTCGCGTTGAATACTTCCAATAATGTGACGGTGGCCGAAGTAAAATATGAAAATCACTTGCCCTGGCCAACCAACGCCAACGGGCTTGGCGCGTCCTTGCAACTGATTGACCCACATCAGGACAACTGGCGCGTCGGCAACTGGGCGGCGGTGCTCCCCAACACGCCGGTGACCCCGCAATGGACTTATGTCACCGCGACCGGCACGGCTTCAAGCTCGACGCTTTACATCTACTTGCAATCGGCGGGCGACGTTTATGTGGACGACCTCAAACTTGTTGCGGGCAACGTGCCGGAAGCGGGCGCGAATGTTTTGTCCGATGGCGATTTTGAATCCGGGTTCCCTGGCCCTTGGACGGTTTCCGCAAATTTGTCGGGCTCGGCTTTGAGCACAACCATCAAACATTCCGGCAACGCGAGTCTTCATGTGGTTTCGACCAGTGCCGGCACGACTCAAAGCAGCGCCATCTGGCAGACGAGCTCGCCCGCATTGACCGGTGGAGCGACCTACACTTTGAGTTTCTGGTATCTGCAAAGCACGAACGGCGGGCCGTTGACCATCCGTTTATCCGGTTCCGGCATTGTCGTCACGGTCAATCCGGCACCTCCGGCCACGGTCATCGCATCCGTCACACCCGGCACGGTGAACAGCGTCGCCAGTTCGCTCACGCCGTTCCCGTCGCTTTGGATCAACGAATTGCAGGCCGACAATCTGAACGGCATCACCAACAGCGCCGGCCAGCGCACCGGCTGGCTGGAACTTTACAATCCAAGCACGAACGTAATTTCCTTGAACGGGCTTTATCTGGCCAATAATTATACCAGTCTTTTACAATGGCCTTTTCCGACAAACGCCGTCATCAACGCCGGCCAGTTCAAAATAATTTTCGCCGACGGCCTGACCAACCTTTCAACTACGAATGAACTGCACGCCAATTTTATTCTGCCCAGCGGTACAGGTTCGCTGGCCTTGACCCGCCTCGCCACCAACGGCCGGCAGCAGGTGCTCGACTATGTTGACTACAAAAACATAAACCTAAACGATTCCTATGGTTCGTTGCCCGACGGACAAAGTTTCAACCGCCAGGAATTTTTCCAGGCGACGCCCGGCGCACCCAACAACGGAACCGCCACGCCGCCGCCTTCATTTATCGATTACACGCAATCGGGATCGATTTACACACAGAATTTTGATGCGTTGCCCAATCCGGGATCAACTTCTGTGAACGCCGACAATCCGGTGACCAACAACGGCGTCATTTATTCACTGGCCAATCCTTATGATTTCGCATTTCCGATTATCGCCAGCGGCAAGAGCGGTGGGCTGGGAATTTCCGCACTCGCTGGCTGGTATGGTTCTGGTGTTTCAGGTTCCCAATTTGGTGCGACCTATGGTGACCAGACGACGGGCGGTCAGATCAGTTTCGGTTTGCCCAATAGTTCCAACCGCGCGCTCGGCCTGCTCGCCACCAGTTCCACGGGTGGAACCGCCTTTGGCGTCAGGTTCATCAACGGAACGGCCATGACTTTGAACCGGATGAATCTTCAATTCACCGGAGAGGTCTGGCGTCAATCCAACAAGTCCAAGGTCCTGCAATTTTATTATTTCATTGACCCAACCGGCACCGGTACTTTTCCGGGCACGCCGACTGCTTTTTTGCCAGGATTGAGTGTGAGTTTCCCGACCGTGGCCGCCGATTCGGGCGGCGTCGCAGTGAACGGCACCTCGCCGCTCAACCAAACCAATTTGAGCGTGCTCAACCAGACCATCACCAACTGGCCGCCGGGCGCAGTCTTGTGGCTGGTCTGGCAAATGACGGATTCCACCGGTAAAGCTCAGGGATTGGGCATTGATAATTTAAGTTTCTCGGCCGATGTCGCGCCGCTGCCACCGGTGTCGCTGAACATCCAGATTTCAGGAACAAACCTTCTAATGAGTTGGCCGGGCGCAGCGAACCGAACTTATCAGCTCGAATACAACGACGATCTCGCATATCCGACTTGGACACCGTTGGGTAGTCCCGTGAAGGGAACAGGCGGAATGCTCACAATTACCAATGACTTTGGTGATTCGCCGCAGCGCTTTTTTCGCCTGCATCTGGTGAATTAGGGTATGTGACTGGAGGAGCGTCCCCCGACATGGCGCTGAAATTGAAAACGCAGGTTAAGTTCGCGCGGCATTCAGATTCGCCGGCAAAAAATCAAAACGTAATCGCCGTGTTGCGTTGAGCGTCAGTCACGCCCCAGAGGTTGATTGGATTGAACGCCGTGCCGAATTTCAGGAACCGCACGCTGCCATCGGCGAAGTCGTAGTTCGAGCCGCCGGAATGGCTGCCCTTGGTTATGGTGGAGTGTTTGCTCTGGTCGAGCCGCTCCAAGTCGTCGTATTCCTGATAATCCATGTAGTAATCATCGGCGGTATATTCTTTTTCACCGAACACTATCGTATCGCTTGGATAACGAATGACGTTTTGCGACATCGCCACGGTGGCGTCGCCGTTTTGATACCATGCGTCAAAGTTTGCCAGTTGGTTTTCAAAATAATCGTTCCAGCCGTTGATGATGTAACTGCGCGGCGCGATGTCCGCCGGCAAAGAACTCGGGCCGTTGGTGAGCGTGCCGGGATTCGGGCCGTCTGTCGGGCACTTGAGGATATCAAGGTTTTGATAACTGCCCTGCAAAACGGAGGCCCAGGTGTTCGAGTAGACGCGCGGCGGATAAAAACCATGGCTGTCGTCCGCATACATCTGCATTGACAGGCCGAGCTGCCGGAGCTTGTTCACGCAGGAGATTTTCCTCGCCGTTTCCTTCGCGCGGCTCAACGCCGGCAAAAGCATCGCCGCCAGAATCGCGATGATGGCGATGACCACGAGCAGTTCAATCAAAGTGAATGCCTTGCGTGCATTGACTCTGGTTTCAGCTTTCATGGGGTTTTCAGACGCTTCGATTATCAACCCGGTTACTTTGTGAGTCAATCTTCGTTCCCGCAAAATGGCACGACGCAAAATGATTTTTTGAAACTTCGCGCAGTTCGGGAACTTCGTCTTTGCACTTCGGCAGTTGCGCGATGGGACAACGCGGATGAAACGGGCAGCCGCTCGGCGGATGGATCGGCGACGGTACATCGCCTGGCAAAACAATTCGTTTGCGTTTTGTTTCCGGATCAACTTCCGGCACGGCGGAAATCAGCGCCTGCGTATAAGGATGCTGCGGGTCGCGGATGATGGTTTTCGCCTCCGCCGCTTCGACGATTTTTCCGAGATACATCACCAGCACGCGGTGGCTGATATGTTCGACGACCGCCAAATCGTGCGCGATGAATAGATACGCAATGCCGCGTTGCTGCTGCAAATCGCGGAGCAAATTTATTATTTGCGCCTGCACCGAAACGTCCAGCGCGCTCACCGGCTCGTCGCAGATAATTAATTCAGGTTCGACGGCAAGTGCGCGTGCAATTCCAATTCGTTGCCGCTGCCCGCCGGAAAATTCATGCGGATAACGCTGGGCATAAACCGGGTCGAGGCCGACGTCCTTGAGCAATTCAAAAATTCTTTTCTGCCGCGCGGACGAGCTGTCGGTCAGTTTATGGATGTCCAGCGCCTCGCCGACGATTTGCTCCACGGTCATGCGCGGATTGAGCGAGCCGTAAGGATCCTGGAAAATCATCTGGAACTTGCGCCGCCGCGCGCGCAATTCCGCGCCGCTCATTTTCAAAATGTTTTCGCCGTCGAGCGAGATTTCTCCCGCCGTCGGTTCGACGAGCCGGACGATGGCGCGGCCGAGCGTGGTCTTGCCGCAGCCGCTTTCGCCGACGAGGCCGAGCGTTTCACCCGGCGCGATGCGGAAGCTAACGTCGTCCACCGCCTTCACGAATTCGCGGACGCGGCTGAACATCCCGTGCTTCACGGGAAAATGCACCTTCAGATTTTTAACTTCGAGCAGGCTCACAATTTATTTCAACCGCTTTAGAAGTTGGTCGTATTCGGCATGCGTGCCAATCCAAAACCACACGATTAAATTTCCTTTGCGGCGACCGAGCGCACGATAATTCTGGTTGATACGAACCGACCAGACATCTTGCAGCAATTCCTTGAACTGCAATGAAGGATTGAAAGGCTCGTCCCGCCAGAGATGAAATTTTTCCCGCGCCAGTTTTTGAATCGTTTTTGGCAAAGCGTCGAAGCCAGCCCAGAAATCCTCGTGCGTTTTGGAAATCACGGAAGGTCGCGGAGTTTTCCGTGCGCGATGTCGTCGTCCACTTTGGACAGCAATTTGTCCAGCTTGCCGGCGGCGATGTCGCGTTTCATCTGCTCATCCCACGCGTCGTCCTGCCAATTGCCCAGACAGCGCGCGACATCTGCGCGCTCTTCGAGCGTCAGCAAGGGAATCGCGGCCTTGATTTCAGCAACCGTGCTCATGCGGGAAAATTAAGCGCAATGCGGTTTGGCGTCAATGCGGCAAAACTGGATTTACCGCAGAGGCGCGAAGAATTCATGGAATTAATTCGCCCAACGAACGACATTTTCCGCCACGATGAATCATTGAATGGCAATTGGTGCAGACGACAGCCAAATCATCAAGCGATGTTTCGGAAGGCGATTCTCGGTCGGCGAGCGGTTTCAAATGATGGACGTGAGCAAAATCTTTTCCAAGTTCTCCATAAATTGTTTCAAAGTCAAAATTGCATCCGGGCACTTTTTGAATTTTCTTTGTGTTACCACAACTCCATCTTCCGGTAACGATTTTCCCAGCGGCTGTTTGGTCGGCTTCTTGAGAAAGTTCAACCCATTTCCAGCGATTAGGATTCCAAGCCAGAAGGTATGTATTCATTTTTCTGCGCCTCTGCGGTTAAACATTTTTCCAAAACGGACAGCGCACAAAACGTCCGGGTTCGACTTCGAGCAGTTCGGGGATTTTTTCGGAACATTCCGGCTTCGCAATCGGGCAGCGTGGGGCGAAACGGCAGCCGGGCGGGAAATTGCCGATGCGCGGAACATTGCCGGGAATGGCCGAGAGACGGTCGGCGTCGCCGCGCAGTTTCGGCACGGAATTCATCAGCGCACGGGTGTAGGGATGCAGCGGTCGGCGCAGGAGTTCGCGCGCGGGCGACAGCTCGACGATCTGCCCGGCATACATCACGGCCACGCGGTCGGCCATGTCGCCGACGATGCCGAGGTTGTGCGTGATGAGCAGAATCGCCATGCCGAGCCGCTGCTTGAGCTCGCTCAACAAATCCAGAATCTGCGCCTGGATCGTCACGTCGAGCGCCGTGGTCGGTTCGTCGGCGACGAGCAATTTCGGTTCGCTCGCCAGCGCCATCGCGATCATCACGCGCTGCTGCATGCCGCCGGACATCTCGAACGGATAATTTTTGATGCGCGATTCCGGCGCGGGAATGCCGACGAGTTTCAGCAGGCGGATGACTTCGGTGTCGTTCGCTTTTTCCGGCTTGTGCAGCTTGAGCGATTCTTTGATCTGGTTGCCGATGCGGAAAACGGGATTCAACGACGCGCCCGGATCTTGAAAAACGTAACTGGCCACGCCGCCGCGAATTTGTTGCAATTCGCGCGCGGACATTTTCAACGTGTCGCGGCCATTCAACAAAATTTCCCCGCCGACGTAATTGGCCGGCGGCGTCGCCACGAGCCGCGCGATGGAAAGCGCGGTCACAGTTTTGCCGCAGCCGCTTTCGCCGACGAGACAAACGGTTTCGCCCGCACCGATATTGAATGACACGTCGTCAATCGCGCGCAAGGCCTCGGCGTTTTTGCCGAAGTCCATTTTTAGATTTTTAATTTCGAGCAGGTTCATAACGACTTCGTGTCCGCCGCGTCTCTTAATCCATCGCCGAGAAAGTTGAAAGCCAGAACGGTGATGAAAATCGCCGCGCTCGGCGCGAGCAGCCACGGATAATTTTGCAAATACTGAACGTCTTCCGCCGCCGTGAGCATATTTCCCCAGCTCGCCTGCGGTTCCTGGATGCCGACGCCGAGAAAACTCAACACGACTTCGCCAAGAATATAATATGGCACGCTCAACGTCGCCGCGACGATGACATACGACAGCGTGTTCGGCAAAATGTGGCGCACGATGATTTTGAAATTCGATTGCCCAAGCGAGCGCGCGGCGAGGACGAATTGCTGTTCGCGCAGCGAGAGCGTCATTCCGCGAATCACGCGCGCCATGCCCGCCCAGCCAATGCAGCTCAAAATAATTATGATCATCGCATAAACCTGCGACGAACTCATGCCCGGCGGAAACGTCGCGCGCAGCGAAATGATCAGATACAGCGCGGGAATGGACATTATGAGTTCGCAGAATCGCATGATGACGGTGTCGGTCGCGCCGGCAAAATAACCGGAAATTCCACCGATGATGAGACCGAAGGTGAACGATAGGAAAATTCCCACGACGCCGATGGAAAGTGAAATCTGCGAGCCGTAAAGCAGCCGCGAAAAAATGTCGCGCCCGAATTGGTCGGTGCCGAAAAGATAAACCGGATGATTATCGTCGCTGCCGAACAGATGAATTGAAGCCGGAATGAAGCCGAACAATTGATATTTGTCGCCGCGAACAAAAAAATGGATTGGCTGCGTGTCGTCCGGGACTTCGCGATAAACGAAATCACCGGGCAATTGTTCGTAGCGCGGAACGACGAGACGGACGCCTGAAATCTTCGGCCAGATCGGCGGATGAAAATAACGGTCGCGATCCATGCGTTCGTAATGGTAGGGCGCAACAAAACCGGCGAACAGTGCGACGAGATAAAGCACGATCAAAATCGCGCCGCCAATCATCGCGATGCGACGGCGTTTCAATCGCCGCCAGAAAATCTGCCACGGCGACAGCGCGATTTGCGCTTCGGCATTTTGAGTTGGCGCGTCGGTTTCCATTTTTTTATTTCAAACGAATTCTTGGGTCGCTCCACGCGAGCAAAATGTCGGCGATGAAATTTCCGATCACTAGAAGCGCCGTCGCCATGACGACGCAATCCACGACGAGATAGGAATCCTTCGCGAAAAAAGCTTCCATCGTCAGCCGTCCAAGGCCGGGCCACGCCATGATGTTTTCTACGATGAACGCGCCGCTCAACAGCGCGGCGAGCGAGTAGCCGAAAATCGTGAGCAGCGGATTGATGGCGTTGCGCAGCGCGTGTTTGTAAATCACCCAGCCTTCGCCGAGGCCGCGCGCGCGTGCGGCAGTGACGTATTCGGCGCGAAGCGTGTCGAGCAGGTTGGAACGCATCTGGCGCATGATGCCGGCCAGATCGGACGCAGCGAGGACGAGCGCGGGCAAAATCAGATGGTGCGCGAAATCCCAGAATTGTTGCAGCGGCGACATCAAGTCGTGAATGGGGCTTTGCGCGCCGCCGACGGGAAACCAGCCGGTTGCCGCCGCGAACCACAGCGCGAGTAGTGACAGCAAAATGTCGGACACGGACAATCCGACAAATGAAATCAATGAGCAGGCGCGGTCAACCCACGAATCTTTTTTCACAGCCGCCCAAATGCCCAGCGGGATGGCGACGCCCCACGCAAAAATCATCGCGAAGAATGAAAGCAAAAATGTATTCCATAACCGTTGAAAAATGAGCGAGGTGGCGGGAATTTTGTAGGCCATCGAGTAACCGAAGTCGCCGTGCAAAATATTTTTGAGCCAGTAGAAGTATTGGACATACCAAGGTTTATCGAGATGGAACTGAGCCTTGAGTTTTGCGATCGTGTCCGGCGAGATTTGCGGATTTTGCTGGAGCGCGGTGAAATAATCGCCGGGCGCGAGCGACATGAGCAGAAACGTGAGCAGCGAGACGCCGATCAACAGCGGAATCATGTGCAGCAGCCGTTTGAAAATAAATCGCCACATCGCAATAGCGTTGGAAACGTGGCAAAAATTCCGCGCGCTTGCGAGTGAAAAGGACGCTTTCGGCGCGGGAGAGAAAATGTTAATGTGGCGCGCATGAAAAATTTAGTTCGAGCTTTTGCGGTTTTCGCGGTAACAATTTTTTGTTTTTGCGGCTGCTGGAAAAAATCCGAAACAAAAAATTCCGCGACAAATTATCCGTTACCTGATCCGCCGCTGGTGGCGGATTGCAATCCGGGCATTCCGGGCGGTCGGCTGGTGGCGTCCACATTCGCCGATCCGAAGACGTTCAATCCCATCACGGCCAGCGACAGCGGGTCGGAGGAGATTTATCGGTTTCTCTTCGCTACATTGCTTGGCTTTGACGCGGTGAAGCAGGAAGTCGAGCCGGGGCTGGCGGAATCGTGGAGCGTCGCGCCGGACAACAAGACGTGGACGTTCAAGCTGCGGAAAGGATTGCGCTGGAGCGATGGCCAGCCGATCACGGCGGATGACGTGGTGTTCACGATGAATGACGTGATTTATAGCACGAACATCAATCCGGTCATTGCGGACGCGTTGCGCGTTGACGGGAAAAATTTCGTGGTGACAAAATTGGATGATTTGACGGTTCAAGTCGTGACACCGGAAATTTACGCGCCGTTTTTGGAAGGTTTTGGCGCGGGCGTGCCGATCATTCCCAAACACATTTTGGAAAAATTCGTCGCTGACGGAACTTTCACCTCGACTTACGGCGCGAATTGGAAACCCGAGGACATCGTCGGCAGCGGGCCGTTTATCATCAAGGAATACAAGCCCGCGCAATACACGCTGCTCGCGCGCAACCCGTATTTTTTCGAGGTGGACAGCAATGGCCAGCGCCTGCCGTATCTCGACAACATCATTTATACAGTCGTACCGGACTGGAACGGGCAATCGCTGCGGATGCTTCACGGCGAAAGTGACGCGGACGATTTCATCAAACCGGACGAATACGACACGTTCAAGGCCGCGGAAGCGGACGGCAAAATCAAATTGATCGAACCGGGCATCGGATTGGAAACCCTCTACATCCTCTTCAACGAAAATACGAATGTGAATCCCAAGACCAGCCAGCCGCTGGTTGACCCGAAGAAATTGAAATGGTTCCGCAACACAAAATTCCGGCAGGCATGCGCGTATGCGATTGACCGCGACGCCATCATCAAGTCGATTTATTCGGGACGTTCCGCGCCGAATTACGGCCTTTTGACGGTCGGCAACAAAAAGTGGTTCAACCCAAACATTCCGCAATATCCGCATGACGCGGACAAGGCGCTCGCGCTGTTAAAAGAAATCGGAATTGAAAAACGAAATGGCGACGACTTTTTGACCGACGCCGACGGAAATAAAATTGAGTTCGTCTTGAACACGAACACCGGTAACGGGCTGCGCGAAAAATCCTCTCTGCTCATCAAATCCGATCTGGAGAAACTCGGATTCAAAGTCGTTTTCCAGTCGGTTGATTTCAACACGTTGATGGATAAAATGGAAACCACTTACGATTTCGACTGCATATTAATGGGCAGCGGTCCTGAAAGCACGGACCCGGCGTTCCTAATGAACCTGATCAAGTCCAGCGGCTACTCGCACGAATGGTTTCCACGCCAGAAAACGCCCTCGACCGACTGGGAAGCGCGCCTGGATTATCTGATGGACGCGGAACTCAAGACACTGGATTTTGCCGAGCGCAAAAAAGATTTCGATGAAGTGCAGATGATTCTCGCCGAACAGCAGCCGGAAATTTTCACCGTCATCCCAAGATATTATGGTGCCGCGCGCACGAACATCGGCAACTTGCGCCCGACGCCGCTGAACTATTTCCGCGTAACGTGGAACGCCGAGGAGCTTTACTTCAAAAAATAAACTCTACTGCGACGGAAAACCGAAGCAGAACATCAGCGCGTTGAGCGTGCCGTAAGTGGCGACGCCAAGCGCCTCGCGGACGAACGGAATTTGCAGCACGAGAATGATTCCGACGAAACCGAAGCGGCATAAATTAAAATAGGTTTCGTAACTCATACCGCTCAAATTTCGCATGACGTGAGAGCCATCCAGTGGCGGAATCGGAATCAGATTGAAAAAACAGAGCAGCAGACTTAATCCGGCCATTTGGAAAAATAATTCCATCATTTCGTCAGAGCCGAACATCACCGCGACGCGTGCGAACGCCACGAGCGCGATGGCCAGAACGATGTTCATCGCCGGGCCGGCCATCGCGATGAGCATTTCATCACGCCAGCGGTTGCGGAGATTGTGCGGATTGAACGGAACAGGTTTTGCATAGCCGATGGCAAATCGCGTGACATTTGACGGGCCAAAAATCATGAAGAGCGGCAAAAGCACCGTGCCAATCGGATCAATGTGGACAATCGGATTTATTGACAGGCGACCTTGCAGCCGCGCCGTGTCGTCGCCGCATTTCCATGCGACCCACGCGTGGGCGAATTCGTGGAACGTCAGCAGCACGACCAGTCCAAGATAAAAAATCAACCCGTCAGCAATATGTGAATCCATTTCATGCCAATTTAATTTATCCGCCGCCGCGAGTCGAGGCTGTGAATTTTCTTTGCGCGCCGCGAAAATGTTTTAACCTTTCCGCGATTTAAAAATTCAACCATTCAACGAATTCATTTATGCCAATGCTTGACGGAAAAACCGGGATCGTCTTCGGCGTCGCCAACAAACGCTCCATCGCGTGGGCCATCGCGCAGGCGTGGCACAAAGAAGGCGCGAAACTCGCGTTCACGTTTCAAGGCGAGCGTGTGAAGGAAAATGTCGCCGAACTCGCCGGAACTTTCGGCGCGGACACTTTGATTTTGCCGTGCGACGTGACGAAGGACGACGAGATCGCCAACGTCTTCAAAACCGTCGGCGAAAAATTCGGGAAACTGAATCTGCTTCTGCACTCCGTCGCCTACGCGCCGAAAGACGCGCTCGAAGGTGAGTTTGTGAACACGACCCGCGAAGCATTTCGCGTCGCGCACGACGTGAGCGCGTATTCGCTCGTGGCGCTCGCGCGCGCCGCCGCGCCGTTGATGACCGACGGCGGCAGCATCGTGGCGATGAGTTATTACGGCGCGGAAAAAGTCGTGCCGCACTACAACGTCATGGGCGTCGCCAAGGCCGCGCTCGAAGCCAGCACGCGCTATCTCGCGTATGATTTGGGAACAAAAAAAATCCGCGTCAACTGCATCAGCGCCGGCCCGGTCAACACGCTCGCCGCGCGCGGCATTTCCGGTTTTCAGCAAATGCTGAAGCATTACGAAGAACATGCGCCGTTGAAGCGAAATGTTCTGCCCGAAGAACTTGGCGCAACGGGAGCGTTTCTCGCCAGCGACGGTGCGGCGGCGATCACTGGACAAGTCATTTACGTTGATTCCGGTTATCAGATCATGGGGATGTAGCCGCGTTTGTGAAAACGCGGATCACCGCGCTTTGACAAGCGCGGCTACGAACGCACCGTCGACATTATCCACAAACGGTAATAATTCACGTTCGCTTTCCAATTTGAAATTTTCGTGTTCGCGCAAAAATTCTTTCACGACTTCGGAATTTTCTTCCGGCTCCAAACTACAAGTGCTGTAAACCAGAACGCCGCCGGGCTTTAATTTTGTCGCGGCGAGCTTGAGCAAATCGAGTTGCGCTTTTTGCAGTCGTAGAATTTCCTCTGGTGAAATTCGCCAGCGCAAATCCACGCGTCGGCGCATGACGCCGGTGTTGGAGCAGGGAGCGTCCACTAGAATTCTGTCGAAGGTCGAAGGTCGAAGGTCGAGGGCTAAAGACAAAACGATTTCAACGCAAGTCACGCCAAGCCGCTGGCAATTTTCCTGAACCAATTTCAATCGCTCTTCGGAAATGTCGCAGGCAACGATTTTACCTTCGTTGTTCATCAACTGCGCGATGAAGGTGGTTTTGCCACCGGGCGCGGCGCATAAATCCAGAATTGTTTCGCCGGGTTGCGCGCCAAGTTTGTAACCCGCGAGCAGCGTGCTCGGGTCTTGGATGTAAAACCAGCCATCACGAAAACTGGCCAGCGAATTCAGCGGCGGATGCGATTTTAACTCGAAGACGAGATTTTCTTCAAGCCAATCGCGCCGCACAAAATCGTATTCGACATTTTCATCGCGCCATTTTTCGATGAGTTTTCCTACGTCGGTTTTCAAGGTGTTGACGCGCGCGTAAGTTTTTGGCGGCGTATTGTTCCATTCGAGTAGTTGGGCCGTTTTTTCCGCGCCGAATCTTCTCTGCCATTTTTCAACGAGCCATTCAGGATGCGACCAGCCAATCGCAGGCTGCGAAATTTTTAATTCGGCCAGAAGTTTTTTGGTTTCGTCGGCTTCGCGCAAATAGCCGCGCAAGATGGCGTTCACGAATCCGGCTTGCGGGCCGAAGTCGTTTTGCTTGGCGAGTTCGACGGTTTCGTGGACGGCGGCGTGATCGGGAATGCGGTCGAGCCAGAAGATTTGGTAGAGTCCGAGCCGCAACAAATTTTGCAATTGCAGTTTTTGTTCGCGTCCACTGGTTTTCCGCGCGATGAGCCAGTCGAGCGAGGCTTGCCAGCGGACGACGCCATAGACAATTTCCTGGCAAAGCCCGCGGTCGGCGGATGAAAGCTGCGCGCCGGCCAGCGCGATCTCCAACAGGTCTTCAACGAACTCGCCGCCGGCTTTGCGTTGCCCTAAAACTCGCATCGCAATTTGTCTTGGATTTTGTCCGTTCACCACGTTTAATTAAGTCATTGTGAATCCGTGACGGGAAGAATACGATTTTATTATGAGAGAAGAATTTGAAAAATTAGCCGCTGCTGGGAAGATTGAAGGTCGCCACGTCGAGCCGCTCACATTGCTGGCGGAAGGCGGTTGCTGCTCGCACCGCAGTTGGGGTTTCGGGCGCATCAAGACGGTGGACACGGTCTTCGCGCGTTTCACGATCGATTTTCCGGGCAAGACGGGACACACGATGGATCTGGCGTTCGCCGCCGAATCGCTCAAGCCGATTCCAAAGGATCACATTCTCGCGCGAAAGGCCGCCGACATTGAAGGTGTCCGGCAAATGGCCGCGCATCATCTCGATTTGATCAAACTTGTCCTGAACAGTTTCGGCGGAAGAGCCACGGCGGATCAAATTCAAGCGGCGCTCGTGCCGGACGTGATTCGCGACGACTGGAAAAAATGGTGGGAAACCACCAAACGCGAGATGAAAAAGGACGGGCACTTCATCGTGCCGGCAAAAAAAACGGAGTCGGTCGTCTTTCAGGCGCAGGAAACTTCGCTGCAAGATCGCGTGCTCGCGGATTTTCGCGCGGCGAAAGGTTTGAAGGCGCGCGTGGCGATTGTCGCCGAAGTCATCAAGGTTTCGTCGGATCTGAAAGACAAAACCGCCGCTGCAAATGAAATCATTTCCGCGCTGAACGCGGACATCGTGTCGCATCAGCGCACCCAACCCGCGGTCGCGCTCGAGGCGATTTTCGCGCGTGACGAACTGCGCCACATCGCCGGGCTTCAACCGGCGGCCGGCGAAGTTACCGACGTGCAAATCTGGTCGCAGGACGGCATCAAGTTCGGGCCGCTGCTCGAGGCGATTCCCGCCGCGAAACATCATCGCGCGCTCGAATCGTTCCGGCAGGCGAACCCCGACCGCTGGCATGACATTTTGCGCGGCGCGTTGAATCTGGTTTCCGCGAAACTCGCCAAAGAATTCGCGAGCCTGCTCATCCACGAAGGCAAACTGGATTTGCTCAAGGAAACGCTTGCGCGTCTCGTCAACCAGCACACTGCCAGCAGCGAATTGCTCTTGTGGTTCGGGCGCGAGCGCAACGAGGACTTCGTGGACATCCTCGGCCCCGAGGTTTTCCGCGCGATGCTCACCGCGATGGAGCGCGACCAGTTCAACGAAAAACGTTCGAACCGCCTGCGCGATTTCATTTTGGAAGACCAGGAATTGATCGGCGAGTTGACCGCGTCCGCCGACATCGAAGTCGTCAAGGATTTGACCCGAGCGTTGCAGCTTTCGCCAGTGTTCGACGACATGGACAAGCGTTCGCTGCTCGCACGGCTCGTCAAGGCGCATCCCGCCATCCAGTCGCTCATCAGCGGCGAGCAAACCCGGCAGGAAAGCACGCTGCTCGTCTCATGGGAAAGTCTCGAACGCCGCCGTGGCGAGTATCAGGAACTCGTGCAGAAAAAAATTCCGGCGAACTCGAAGGAAATCGCCATCGCGCGCAGCTACGGCGATTTGCGCGAAAATCACGAATACAAGGCTGCGAAGGAGATGCAAAAAGTCCTCATGCGCCGCAAGGACGAACTCGAAACGCAACTCACGCGCGCCCGTGGAACTGATTTTTCAAATGCGAAAACAGACGCCGTCAACATCGGCACGGTGGTTCAAGCCATAAATCTCGAAGCGAACCAGTCGGAGTCGTTTACGATTCTTGGCGCGTGGGATTCCGATCCCGACAAGGGCATCATCAGCTATCTCACGCCCGTTGGCCAATCGTTGCTCAATCACAAGGTCGGCGATGAAGTGGAGTTTGAACTGCACGGCCAGAAACGCCGCCATCGCATCGAAAAAATCGAAGCGGTTCCTGTCGTGGTGACAGCTTGATTTTTTACAAAATTAAAAGGCGCGAAGATTTTTTCTTCGCGCCTTTGTTTCTTGGTGGTTAAAAAAATTACGCGTTGCCGCCGAACGTCACGAAATCGTCCATGTCGAGCAGGTCAAACCATGTCGCGATATCCTCGCGCTTTGGCCCGGCCTGCTTGTGGATGCCATTGAAAAACTCGCGCGATTCCACGTCCGTCGGCACGCGCTGTTCGGCAAGTTCCGACCACGCGGCGATTTCCACCGGCGAGCGTTTGTGCTCCGTATTCTTTTCAATCCATTCGAGGATTTCGCCGTCGCTTTTGCCCAGTTCTTTTTTCAGGACTTCCGGGTTGATGCCGACAAATTCCAGAAATCGCTGGTCCAGCGGACACGCATAATGATACTCGCCGTTTTTGCCGGCAAGCGTCGCGCGGCCCTTGTCCAGCATTCGCGGCAAAACGACATAGCCGCCGAGCCGCACGCGCGGACTGCGCGGCGGGAACTTTGTCAGATCAGGAGTATTTAGTGGCATAATTATTCTTACAGTTTTGTTTTGAATTTAATTGTCGCATTTCAATTTCACGACAGCGTTCAACTTGCATCGAAAATGCCGAATTGCAAGTGTCGCGTAAAATTTTTACTATGCCTGCGTGAAACACTCTGGGAAAGCCTCGCTCGCCGGGATCAAGCTCACCGGTTTCGCGCTCGCGGCGGTGCTCGTGCTGCTGGGCGTCGCGTGGCTGGGCGAATACCTCGCAGCGTTCGTGCTGGCAATTTCCAGTGTGCTGTTCGGGCTGTGGATTGTCTTTGCGCTGTTCACATTTTATTTTTTCCGCGATCCCGACCCGACGACCCCGGTGGGAAAAAATCTCGTCATCGCTCCCGGTCACGGCAAGGTGGACGTGATTGACACCGCGATCGAAAACGATTTCATCGGCGGCGAATGCCAGCGCATCTCGATTTTCCTTTCGGTGTTCGACGTTCACGTGCAAAACGCGCCCGTCACCGGCAGGATTTCATTTTTCAAACACACGTCCGGCGAATATCTCAACGCCATGCGGACCGACTGCGCGCAGTTCAACGAAAACGTCCTTGTCGGGATTGATTCCGTCGAGCCGCGTGGCGAAAAAATCGGCGTGCGGCTTATCGCCGGTCTGATTGCGCGGCGCATCGTTCCGTGGATAAGTGAAAATGACGCCGTCCAGCGCGGCGAGCGCATCAGCCTCATCCAATTCGGCTCGCGCGTGGACGTTTATCTTTCGAAGCATGCGAAAGTGAAGGTAAAACTCGGCGACAAAGTGATCGGTGGCGAAACCGTGATTGCTTCCTTCGACTAAAATGAGCGAACCGATTTCTCAAAAGCCCGCGCCGGACGATTCGGACGCGAAGCTGAAGATTTATTTTCTGCCGAACCTGTTGACGGCGGGCAATCTCTTCTGCGGTTTCGTCGCGCTCACAAAAATTGTCGATGCCGTTCCCGGAACGGACAATTATTTCGCGCAAATCGAACTCTCGCTCGCGTTCATCTTGCTCGCGTGCATTTTTGATTTGTTCGACGGTCGTGTCGCGCGGATGGGCGGCATCGAAAGTCCGTTCGGGCGCGAATTTGATTCGCTCGCCGATTTGATTTCGTTCGGCGTCGCGCCCGCGTTTCTCGTCCAGCGCGTCGTGCTGGCCGATGTTTTTGGCGAATACCGGCAGATCAGCTGGCTCATCGCCTCGATTTACCTGTTGTGCGGCGCGTTCCGGTTGGCGCGGTTCAATTGCCTCGCCGCGATGCCCAACAGCAGCGCAAGCAAGGATTTTCTCGGTTTCCCGATTCCGTCCGCCGCCGGACTCGTCGCGTCGCTCACGCTGCTCATCATCCATTTCAACGAAAAGGAAAAAAGCCTCGGCAATTGGAATTATTTGATCGCGGTCGTCCTCGTCTTTTTGTCCGCGATGATGGTCAGCACCGTGCGCTATCCGAGTTTCAAATCGCTTGGGCTGCGCTCGACCACGACTTTTTTGAAGATAATCACCGGCGCGCTGTTCGTCGGCTGCATTTTGATCCTGCGCGAAAAAATTCTTTATTACGTCCTGCCGATATTTTTCACCGCGTATTTAATTTACGGTTTTGTGCGTCCAAGCCTTTCTCGCGCGTGGCGGCGTGAGATTGAAGAAGAGGACGACGAGCCGGACGAGGCGAATTGATCATGTCCGACTGGTCTTCAATCCTTCGCGCGGCGTTCACCGGTTTCTGGTTCGCGCTGGTCTTTTCATCCATTCCCGTCGGCCCGATCAATCTCACCATCCTCAATGAAGGCGCGCGGCGCGGTTTCAAGTGGGCGATACTCATCGGCCTCGGCGCGGCGGCGATGGAAGTCATTTACTGCTCGATCGCGTTCACGGGTTTTTCCTCTTTTTTTGGGATTCGCACCGTCAAAGCCTCGATGGAGGTTTTCACGTTCGTTTTTCTTTTGTTTCTCGGCACAAAATTTTTGACGGCGCAGACCGTGAACGTGCCGACCAAACTCGGCGTCGCATCGGAAAAAATCGAGGCGCGACTCGACGAGAAACTGCATCCGCAGTCTGCGTTCATGACCGGATTCGTGCGCGTGATGGGCAATCTCGGCGTGCTGCTGACGTGGATTGTGCTCGCGGCCAATTTCATGGCGCACGACTGGGTCGCCGACGAATTCGCCGCCAAGGTCGCGTGCATCTTTGGCGTCGCGCTCGGCACGAACGCATGGTTTGGTCTGTTGAGCTTCGGCGTGTCGCGCGGTCGCGGACGGTTCAGCGAACGCACGCTGCTGCGCTTCCAGCACGTTTCCGGCATCCTGCTGATTGCCGTCGGGCTTTTGGACGGCGGTCACATCGTGTGGCAACTGGCCCGGCACAAAATTTGAGAACAAAATCTTTCTGACTTCGCGCCTTCGTGGTAATTCTATGTGTCTCTGTGGTGAAAATTAAATTATGTTGAAAGCCGGAATCGTCGGACTGCCCAACGTGGGCAAATCAACTTTGTTCAACGCCCTCACGCGTTCGCGCAAGGCCGAGGCCGCGAACTATCCGTTCTGCACCATTGACCCGAATGTCGGCATCGTCATCGTGCCGGACGCGCGGCTCGAACCGCTTTCAAAAATTGCCAAAACGAGTGTCATCATTCCTGCTGCGGTCGAATTTGTGGACATCGCCGGCCTCGTGAAAGGCGCGTCGCAAGGCGAAGGTCTCGGCAACAAATTTCTCACGCACATCCGCGAAGTGGATGCCATCGTGCAGGTCGTGCGCTGCTTTGAAGACGCGGACATTCATCACGTCGCGGGCAACATTGATCCCATCCGCGACATCGAGACCATCACGACCGAATTGGTGCTTGCCGATCTGGAAGCCGTGCAAAAACGCCTCGCGAGCATCGCCAAGGATGCCAAGCGTGGCGACAAAGAAGCGCTTGCACAGGAAAATGTCCTGAAAAAAATCGAGCCGCATCTCAACGCCGGCAAGCCCGCGCTCACGCTCGAACTCACGCCCGAAGACAAAGCCGTCTCGCGGCTATTCTGGCTGATGACCGACAAGCCGACGATTTTCGCCTGCAACGTGAAGGAATCCGATTTGGCGACGGCCGACAAAAATCCGTTCGTCCTCAAAGTCCGCGAATACACGAAGAGCCATTTTGCCTGCGAAGCCGTCGTCATCAGCGCGCAGATCGAGAGCGATCTGGTTGATTTGTCCGAGGCTGAAGCGAAGGAATTTTTGAAGGAACTCGGCGTCGCGGAATCCGGCGTCGGCGCGCTCATCCGCGCGACGTATCATCTGCTCGGACTGCGGACGTATTTCACGGCGGGCGAAAAAGAAGTCCGCGCGTGGACGATCCACAACGGCGACACCGCGCCGAAAGCCGCGGGCGTCATCCATTCCGATTTCGAGCGCGGCTTCATCAAGGCCGAGACCGTGGCTTACGACGATCTGGTGAAACTGGGTTCCGTCGCCGCCGCGCGCGAAAAAGGTTTGTATCGGATGGAAGGCAAGGAATACGTCGTCAAAGACGGCGACGTGCTGCTGTTCAAGTTTAATGTTTAGACAGGATTCACAGGATTAACAAAATTAAATCGGCAAAAAATAATCCTGTAAAATCTTGTTAATCCTGTCTCAACCCAGTTTATATCTCCGCATCTTCGCGTCCACTTCCTGCGCCCACGCATCAATGCCGCCGCGCAGACAGCGCACGTTCTGCAAACCGTGACCCATGAAATACGCCGCCGCATCCAGACCATTCTTGCCCGCGTGATCAATCACGACGACCGGATTGGTGTTCGAGCCGCTCGCCATGAGTTCGCGCATCACGTCCTGCGACAGCAGCACCGAGCCGGCGATGTTCACCGCCTCGAATTCCTCGCGCGAACGCACGTCCACCAGCTTCACCGATTTGTCGTTTTGCAAAAGTCCGGCGAGTTCCGCCGGCGAGATCAAAACCTTCGCGTCCTGCTCGTGGCTGGACTGGATGTGCGCCAACACCTCGGCCACGTCCAGATTGCCGTTGCGCGCGCAGACTTGCGCGAGCGTTTCGTCCGGGCTGAACCCGCAACTGCTGCACCCGCCGATGTGATACCGCCGGAACAACGCCCGCTGCGCGCCGGGAAAAGTTTCCAGCACGGCGCTCATCGGGGATTGGGAATTGATATTCATTGCGAAAAGCAACAAATCCTTTACGGCAAAGAAATACCTCTAATTTTTTTGTATAATGAGACAGCAAACGAGTCCGTCATTCCACATACAAAATCAACCATGTTCAAAAGACATTTATAAGTATCTTTATGAGGCTTCATATCATCGGCGGCTTCCATTAAAAATGCCAAAGGATGTCGGCACCACCAAAGGTGTTTTTTATCGCGTCTGATTAAACCTAAATTTTTTGCCACTTCTTCAAATGAATCTTTTTCACTGTGAAAGAAGCCATACTTTTTTGCTCCAGCTCTATTTTGCCGAAGTTCTTCTCTAACTCCTGATTGAATTGGGTATTTTGAAAAAGCACCCAGAGTGGCATATGTCAGTTGCAATCCTCCACGACTTTCTGGATGCAAGATTTTAGTAACCAAACGAAAGCCTTCTGCATTTCCTTCATATTCGACAAAATCAGAATGCAAGGCAGCCGGAATCTTTTGTTTTATATTGTTGGCAACTTCTGAATGAATAAACCAATGGCGGATTGCATCTTCTCCAGAATGTCCAAAGGGAGGGTTTCCCAAATCATGTGCTAGGCAAGCAGTCGCAATAATAGAACCAAAATCAGAAGGAGGAATAGCCAGCTTGTATTTTTTACAAATTGCCGCACCAACAATTGATCCAATAGATCTACCTACGCAGGAAACTTCAAGACTGTGTGTTAGCCGTGTTCTAACATAATCGCTTTCAGAAAGTGGAAAAACTTGCGTTTTGTCTTGGAGGCGTCGAAATGCCGATGAAAAAATAATCCGGTCGTAGTCTACTTCAAACGGGGAACGGACATCTTTATACGTCTCGTTTTTACGCCCCATTCGGTTCGGGTTTAATAATTTTGGCCAATCCATATATTTATTGTGATGGTAGAATATTTATTCTGGATTATTGCCCAAAAAATTTCTGAATTTCTTTAATCACTTCCACGAACCGGTCCACTTCGGCCTTGGTGTTGTAAAAATAAAAACTCGCGCGGGCGGTGGATTCTACGCCGAGCTTGTGCATGAGCGGTTGCGTGCAGTGATGCCCGCCGCGCAACGCCACGCCCGCCTGATCCGCCAGCGTCACCACGTCGTGCGCGTGAACGTCCTTGAGCAGAAAACTCACAAGGCCGGCGCGATTGGCGGAATTTAATTTCGGGCCGAACAAGCGGATATCTTTCAGCGCAGAAAGTTTTTCGTAAGCATAATTCGCTAATTCCTGATCGTGTCGCCAGATGTTTTCGCGGCCAATGGCGTCGAGATAATCCATCGCGGCGTGCAGGCCGATCGGGCCGGAAATGTCCGGCGTGCCGGCCTCGAACCGGTGCGGCGCGTGCTTGAATTCCGTCTTGTCGTAGCCGACGGTCAAAATCATTTCGCCGCCGCCTTGATACGGCGGCATGGCGTCGAGAATTTCCTGCCGTCCCCACAAAACGCCGATGCCCGTCGGCCCGCAAATCTTGTGGCCGCTGAACGCAAAAAAATCACAGCCGATGGCCTGCACGTCCACGGGCAGATGCCCGGCGCTTTGCGCGCCGTCCACGAGCGTGACGATGCCGAGCTTGCGCGCGCGGGCGCAAAGTTCGGCCACCGGATTCAACGTGCCGAGCGAATTGGAAATGTGAACCATCGAGAAAATCTTAACGCGCGGCGTTAACACCTTTTCAAGTTTTGATAAATCAAGAAGTCCGTCGTCGCCGGTGACGGGAAGATAAGAAATTTTCGCGCCGGTTTTTTGCGCGAGCAATTGCCACGGCACGAGGTTGCTGTGATGCTCCATTTCCGTGAGCAGAATCACGTCGCCGGGCTTGAGATTTTTTGTTCCCCACGAACTCGCGACGAGATTGATGCCTTCCGTCGTGCCGCGCGTAAAAATAATTTCATCGGCGGATTTTGCGTTGATAAATTTCGCGGCGCGCGCGCGCGCGGCCTCGAACGCGTTCGTGGCGCGATTGCTCAACTCGTGGATGCCGCGATGGACATTGGCATTGTCGTGCTCGTAATAATGCACGAGCGCGTCAATCACCGCGCGCGGTTTCTGCGACGTGGCGGCGTTGTCGAAATAAACCAGCGGCTTGCCGTGGACTTTCTGGTTGAGGATTGAAAAGTCGGCGCGCAGCTTTTCCCAATTTGGCGCTGTGTTCATCGGTCGAAATTACATCAAGCCGAGTTGCAGCTTCGCCGCCTCGGTCATCATGCCTTGATTCCACGGCGGGTCCCAGACGAGTTCGACGTTCGCCTCGTTAATCGGTTCGAGCGAGATGAGTTTGTTCTGCACGTCCTGCGCGAGCACGGGACCCATACCGCAACCGGGCGCGGTCAAAGTCATTTTCACGTCGGCTTTGTAATTGTTCTCGCCGATGGGCGTGAGGTGACAGTCGTAAATCAAGCCGAGGTCAACGATGTTGACGGGAATTTCCGGGTCATAGCATGTCTTGAGCGATTCCCAGACCTGTTTCTCAAGTTGATCCTGCGTGACCGGGCCGGAAACGGCCGTGGCCGGCGCGGATTTGATTTCAAGCCCGAGCGCATCGGCGTCCTTCGACTCGATGCGGAACATGTTGCCGTTGACGATGACGGTGTAAGTGCCGCCGAGCGATTGCGTGAGGTAAGCCTGTCCGCCCTTTTGCAACGTGACTTTTGTGCCGACGGGCACGACCGATGCTTCCACGTCACGCGTCAGAATTTTTGCTTCAGTTGGATTCATAAAATCGATTCAATTCATTTACTTCAGGCATTATCGCCGTTGTCGCAGGTTAAATCAATTCCTGCTTTCAAATTGACACGAGGCGATTCATTGCTAACCTCTGCGCTCCGTCAAACGGAGTTTTCCGCGCCAAGCGCGACCAAATTTATGAAACGCCAGTATCAACCGTCGAAAATCCGCCGCAAGCGGCAGCACGGATTTCTCAACCGCAATTCCAGCAAAAGCGGCAAGGCCATCTTGCGCAACCGCCGCCGTGAAGGTCGCAAACGCCTGACGCCGGTCTAACTCGCGCGCTCATGCCTGTCGAATCGCCGAAACGCCTGCGCCTGGGACGCAACTCGCGGCTCGCGCAAAACCGTGATTTCGCCCGCGTCCGGCAGCAAGGTGAACGCCTTGCGCAAGGTTGTCTCATCGCCAACTGGAACAAACTGCCCGACGGCGCGTCACCAAAACTCGGCGTTGTCACGAGCAAAAAAATCGGCGGCGCAACCGAACGCAGCCGCGCGCGGCGTTTGCTGCGTGAAAGCTTCCGGCAGCATCAAAATGAACTGCTGCATCCGGTTGAACTTGTTCTGGTCGCGCGAAATTCCATCGCCGGGAAAAAATTCGCCGAGGTCGAAAAGGATTTTCTGGCGGCGCTGAACCGGGCGGGACTGCTGAAGAATTGAAATGAATTTGCTCCAACACATTTTGGTTTTTGCGATCCGGCTGTATCGCTGGACGATTTCACCCATGCAGATTTTTTTGTTCGGCTCGAACGCCGCCTGCCGTTTCACGCCGACGTGCTCGCAATACGCGATGGACGCGATCCGTGAACGCGGCGCGATCGTCGGGACGGTTTTGGCGGCGAAGCGGATTTGCCGCTGTCATCCGCGCGGTGAGTGCGGGTACGATCCGGTGCCGAAAAAGGAATTCGGAATTTAATTTCTCATGGACAAGACTGGAATCATCGTTGTCGCGGTTTGTGCCGTGCTGCTCGGCTGGTGGTTCGTCGAGCAAAGTAAAATCGCGCAGCAACAGCAGCGTCAGTTCGCAGCCACGAATGTCGTCGCCGCAGCGCAAAACCAATCCGCGACCACGAATTCAGTCACTGTTCCTGTCGCACCCGTCATTACTCCAGCGGTTGTTTTCGACACGAATACGCCGGAACAAACGATTTTGATTTCAAATGCGAATGCGCGCTACACGTTCACATCGCGCGGCGGCGGATTGAAGCTGGTCGAGTTGCTCCATTATCCAGAAACCATTTCCGCGCGCTGGAAAAAAAGTCAAAGCGTGAACTCAAGCGGAGGAGTTGCCACCTTGAACACGCGCGCGCCGGTTCCAGTTCTTGCGATTTTGGGAGATTCGAGTCTGGTGGGCGACGGCAACTTCACTTTGTCAAAGACTGACGACGGAGTCCGCGCGGAAAAAGCTTTCGCGGACGGTCTGGTTCTCACAAAAGAATTCCATGTCGGTTCGAATTATCTCGTCAATGCGACTGTGAGTCTGAAAAACAGTTCGGACAAGCCACTCGCGTTGCCCGCGCAGGAATGGGTCGTGGGCACGGCGACGCCGATGGACGCGGACGACAACACGTTTTACAATTACGGAGGTTCGATGTGGTTCGACGGCGCGAGTGCGCACGACCAAAGCGCCGTGTATTTCAATCCGAGCACGACAGCCTTTCTTTTCTTTTCCAGAACTCCAAAAACGGAATATCGCGCGGGCGCGGGCAACGTCATTTGGGCGGCGGCGCACAACCAGTTTTTCACGGTGATGGCGATGTTGAAGACGAATGAACCGGCGCAACAGATTGTCGCGCGCCCGGTCACGCTGCCGCCGTTGCAGAACGTGGAGCAGAATCCCAACGCGCCGCTGCCGCAGGGAGTGCAGGCGGCCCTGGTTTATCCGGCGCTGACGTTGACGGCGAATTCATCCGTCGAGCGGCAAATCGTTTTGTTCGCAGGGCCAAAGGAATATCGGACGCTGGCGGACATCGGCGCGGAATTCCAAAATGGCGCGGACGGCGTGATGGGTTTCGGCGGTTTTTTCGGTTTTTGCGCCAAGCCGTTGTTGCTGGCGATGAACTGGCTGCACGATGTGATTTCCCATTTCATTCCAAAAATAAGCTATGGCTGGATCATTGTTTTGATCACAGTGCTTCTGCGCGGCGCGTTCTGGCCGTTGATGGCGGCGAGCACGCGCTCGATGAAAAAGATGCAGGCGCTCGCGCCGGAAGTGAGCGCGCTCAAGGAAAAATACAAGGACGACCCGCAAAAATTCACCCAAAAGCAGATGGAGCTTTGGAAGAAGAACAAGGTCAGCCCGATGAGCGGCTGCCTGCCGATGTTGATCCAGACGCCGGTGTTCATCGGATTCTTCATGATGATCCGCAGCGCGATCGAGTTGCGCGGCGCGCATTTCCTTTGGGCGGCGGATTTGTCGAAACCGGACACGTTGTTCATGATTCCGGGAATTGATTTTCCGTTCAACCTGCTGCCGCTTTTGATGGGTGGCGCGATGCTGTGGCAGTCGCATCTTCAGCCGCCGTCGCCGGGCATGGATCAGACGCAGGCGAAACTCATGCGTTATATGCCGCTGATTTTCCTCGTGTTCCTTTACAATTACTCGGCGGGGCTGGCTCTTTACATGACGGTCAGCACGATGATGAGCATCCTGCAAACCAAGGTGACGAAAATGGCTTCAAATCCGGCGACTCCGGCATTGACTCCGGCTCCAAAATCGAAAAAATAAGTCCATGCCCGCGCAGCCAAAAGAAATTCTCGGAAAAATTCTTGCGTCGCTCGGTTTTCCGGCGGCGGTCGAGGAGCACAAACTGGAGGAAGGCATTTTGTTCGACGTGAAGACGGACGATACCGGACGACTCATCGGCCGTCAGGGCCAGACGCTCGCCGACTTGCAATACATCACGAACCGGCTGTTGTTCCAGCAGGACGCCACTTCGCCGAAAGTGATGGTGGACGTGGGCGGCTATCGCGCGCAGGCGCGCGAGGCTCTTGTGAAAAAAGCCAAGGACGCCGCCGACAAGGTCCGCCGCTGGGGCGACGCGGTTGAATTGGAGCCGATGAACGCCTTCGACCGCCGCGTGGTGCATCAGGCGTTGAAGGACGACCCGGACGTGGAAACTCACAGCGTCGAGGTGGAAGGCACGGAAAAAAAAGCGCTGCTGCTCCGTCCTCGGCATTAAAAAAAAATGGCGCGAACAGAACCGTTCGCACCAAAATCATTTTCCAGTTTTTACTACCCGCCCTTACTGGTCCACAATCTTCAAATTATACAGAGGTGAGAACGCGCTGTTCGGTTTCGGCTCCGTGCCGAAATTGTTGTAGAGGTAATCGAATTTGAAACGATAACTGATGTTGCTCGTTCCCGCAGGCACCGGCACAAGGCCTTCCCAACGGCTCGGCATCATCGGGACGGGACGCATCGGATAAAGTTCGCTGCCGACCAGCACATAAGGCTGGATGCTGTCCCAGCGCAGTGATTGCTGCTGCGAATTGAAAATGACCTCGACGGGATAAAGATTGTTCGCGTTGCGCGACTGCTGGAGCGGTGTGACTCCAGTAAATGTCGCGGCACAACCCGTCATCAACAACACCGGCAAAAGTAAAGTCAGTTTTTTCCAAATCATGAACACAGCGTGGCATAAACGGCACTACTATGTAAAGTTGGATTTCACCGCTTGAACCGCCGTGCGATTTTGGATACGACTGCGCCGTTCAATGAATTTTTCGGCGATCAAATCGCCATTGCACCAAAACCGCCATCCACGACAATTTCCGCGCCGGTGATAAAACTGCCCGCGTCCGACGCCAGCAACAGCGTTGCGCCGACCAATTCATGCGCTTCGCCGAAACGGTTCATCGGTGTTCTGGCGAGAATTGTTTTTATGCGGTCAGGATTCAACACGTCGCGATTCTGTTCCGCCGGAAAAAATCCCGGAACCAAAATGTTCACGCGCACGCCTTTTTGCGCCCACTCGCGCGCGAGATTTTTGGAAAGATTGTGCACCGCCGCCTTCGACGCCGAATAAGTGAACACGCGCGACAAAGGCGTCAGCCCCGACGCCGAGCCGACATTGATGATACTGCCAGAACCACGTTCGACCATGTGCTTGCCGAAAATCTGACATGCCAGAATGACGCCTTTCAGATTCACCGTAATAATCCGATCAAATTCATCTTCAGGAATGTCGAAGAACGGCGTTGGCGAATTGATGCCAGCGCCGTTGACCAAAATATCCACCTTGCCAAACTTGGCGACCACGGCGGCCAGAAGTTTTTGCAAGGCGGCTTTAGAGGTCGTGTCGCATGGAAAAAATTCTGCCTTGCCGGCGGATTTCTTAATGGAGCCAAGACGCTTTTGAGCTTTGGCGGCATCACGTCCGACAATTGCAACCATAGCATCCGCTGTCGCAAAACCTTCCGCGATTGCGCTGCACAACACGCCGGTGCCGCCGATGACGACCGCCACCTTGCCTTTGAGTGAAAAAAGTTCCGCCGGTGTTTTCATATTTGTGATTTGTTGAATTGTTAAATAGTTTTTGTGCAAAGCCAATTCAACGGTTCAACAATTAAACGCTTTAACTTTTTAACGTTGAACTCTGGCGCTGCCGCCGCCGAAAGTTTTTTCCACTTCCTTGCGCGTGGCCATGCTCGTGTCGCCGGGCGTGGTCGAGGCCAGCGCGCCGTGCGCCGCGCCGTAATCCACGGCCTTCTGCGCATCGTTAAATTCGAGAAATCCGAATTGCAGGCCGCTGGCGAAACTGTCGCCGCCGCCGACGCGATCCAGAATTTCCAGTTCTGGATATTTCCGGCTCTCGTGGAATTTTTCGTCGTGCCAGAGGATCGCGCTCCAATCGTTCTTCGTCGCGGTGATGACGTGGCGCAGCGTGGTCGCAACGACCTTGAAGTTCGGAAATTCTTTCACGGCAGTTTTAATCATCGCTTTGAAAGCATCCGTCTCGATGTGCTTGAGATCCTCCGCGCCTTTGACGGCGAAACCGAGCGACGCGGTGAAGTCTTCTTCGTTGCCGATCATGACATCGACATACTTCGCGATTTCGCGATTTACTTCCTGCGCTTTCTTGAGGCCGCCTCTGGATTTCCAGAGCGATGGACGATAATTCAAATCGTAGCTGACAACGACGCCGTGTTTCTTCGCCGCTTTCACGGCTTCAATCGTGAGTTCCGCCGTCGTCGCGGAGAGCGCCGCGAAAATGCCACCAGTGTGCAGCCAGCGTGTGCCGATCTTGCCGAAGATGTGATCCCAATCGAAATCGCCCGACTTGAGTTGCGACGCTGCGGAATTACCGCGATCCGGCACGCCGACCGCGCCGCGAATGCCAAAGCCGCGCTCCGTGAAATTCAAACCGTTGCGCACGCTGCGGCCGATGCCGTCGTCTTCGCGCCACTTGATGAAATCCGTGTCCACGCCGCCTTGCATGATGAAGTCTTCGATGAGATGGCCGACCTCATTGTCCACGAACGCGGTGCAGACGGCGGTTTTGTAGCCGAAACATTTGAGGAGGCCACGCGAGGTGTTGTATTCGCCGCCACCTTCCCACGCGGTGAAATGCCGCGCGGTGCGGATGCGTCCTTCGCCGGGGTCAAGCCGCAACATGACTTCGCCGAGCGAGATTTGGTCGTATTTATAAGTGGATTTGTCGCGTAATTGAATTGCCATAAAAATTTCGTCGTCGTTAAAAAGTTTATACCTGCACCGATTTGAATTCACTTAAATTCCACGCCGCCTCGCCGACTTCGTTCGCGAGATGATTCAGTTCCTCGATTTCCGCCTTCGTGAACAGCAGACCACCGTTTTTCTTCGACAGTTCGCCCCAGCGCGCTTCGAGCTGGCCGGGCAATATGCACTTCTCGTTGCCGTGCCCGAGCACGTCCTCGATGATCGCCTTCACGTTCTGGATTTGCGAACGGCCTTTGGCGTAATCATTGCCTTTGAGCGCATCGGGATGAGTTACTTGAAAGAAAAAAGTTGAACCGCGTTTTTCTTTTGTATCGCCAAGATTCGTTCCGCGAATTTGCGGCAGTCCGCCGCCGATGTAAGCCGCTGTTAGTTCGTCAATCAGACCGAGGCCGTAGCCCTTGTGAGCGCCGAACGGTAGCAACGCGACGGCCTTGTTCGGATCGGTCGTCGGATTGCCTTCGCTGTCCACGGCCGCGCCGGGCGGAAGTTGTTTGCCTTCGCGTTTCATCACTTGCACACGGCCCATGGCGATGGTCGAGGTCGCCCAGTCAATCACGATGGGAAAACCGATCGCGTCCTGCGTCGGGAACGCCCACGAATGTGGGTTCGTGCCCATCGTCGGCGTCTTGCCGCCGAACGGCACGACTTCGGACGTGGCCGAGGTGCAGTTCGTGTAGGCAAGATAGCCCTTGAGCGCGGCGTCCATCACGTAGCCGCCGCCCCAGAGATAATGCGTCGCGTTGTCCACGCTGACCATGCCCACACCGAATTTGTCGGCGAGCTTCATGCAGGTGTCCATCGCCTCGTAGGCGACGGCCTGGCCGAGTTTGTTGTGGCCGTTCCAGATTTCGGCGGCGGCGAAGCGCGACAGCAACTTCTCGATTTTTGCGCCGGGCGTCCAGCGGCCGACCTTGCTGCCGAACAATTCGTCGAGGTGCAGCGCCTTGATGGCGTTGTGCGTGCGGATGCCGTAATACGCGGCGCTGGTGCAGAACCGTGCGCCGGCGGCGGCCTCAGCGGCATCGTAACCGCGCTTGAGATACGCCTGCGTGACGAGTGAATCGTGTTTTTCTTTCGGTATTACAAAATAGGTTTCAGGCATAAAATATTTTTTGAAATTATTGCGCGGATCAAACCACCTTCTTCACCGGCACTTCGGGATTCACCTGCGCGATGGGTTTTTCGCCGTTCATCGCGAGGATGAGATTTTTCACGGCGCAGGTGGCCTGCCGCACCACGCTCTCGTAAGTGCGCGACGCGACGTGCGGCGTGCAGACGACGTTCGGCAGCTTGAGCAGCGGATGATCCGCCGCCGGCGGCTCGTGATCCAAAACGTCCGTGCCATAACCGCCCACCTGCCCGGATTTCAGCGCGGCCACCATGTCGTTGGTGTTCACAATCTCGCCGCGCGCGCAGTTCACAATGACGACGCCTTTCTTCATCTTGGCGATATTTTTTGTGCAGATCAGGCCGCGCGTTTCCGACGCGAGATTCGTGTGCAGCGAAATGTAATCGCTCGCGGCAAACAATTCGTCGAGCGACGCGGCTTTTTTCAATCCGTATTGCGCAGCGAATTTATCGTCCCAATGGCGACTCATGCTGATGACTTTCATGCCAAACGCGCGCGCGCGAATAGCAACTTCTTTTCCAACGCGGCCAAGTCCGATGATACCCAGAGTTTTTTCAAACAGTTCGTGACCGGTCTTGCGCTTCCAGCCACCAGCGCGGGTTGAGTCCGTGTGAAAGAGTAGATTTTTTTCGAGCGCGAGCAGCAGCAAAAAAGTGTGCTCGGCGACAGTTGTGTGATTGACGCCGGGCGTGAAGAGCAGGGGAATTCCAAATTCAGTGCAGGACTTCACATCAATCTTGTCCACGCCAATGCCGTATTTGCTCAAGACCTTCAGCTTTGGGCGCGCTTTTTCCAGCACCTTGCGCGTAATGGCGTCGTCGCCGCAGATGTAGCCATCCACATCACCGACCAGCGCGAGCGTGTCGGCTTCATTCAGCGGGCCACGGGCGGTGATGATTTCCCAGCCGGTTTTTTCCAGCAAATCATGATGTGCGCCGGGCGTGTCCTGAAAGGAAGTCGTCGTCAGCAGGATTCTCATGTCGGGAATTTAGGGAAACGGAAACATGAGGGCAAAAAAAATCACTCCGCAAAATTTGCAGGAGTGATTACAGAATTGAACCGCAGTTTCGGTTACAAGCCCAGTTGCGAACTCGCCATCGTGTTCAGGCGCGCCTGCGCCTGCTTTGAAACGTTGGTGAAAACGAGCGACACGCGGTAGCCGGTGTGTTTGTTGCCGGAACACGCGATGACCACGCCGCTGCACTGGAGGTTGCCGCCATCGTGCGGCGAAGAAATCGCCACGGTCATCTCCGTCCATTCGTTGAACGGCGTCGGGCTGCGGAATTCGATACCGCTTTTGTGCACGGAAATTGATTCAGCCGAAAGATCCAAGCTCACTTGTCGCGAACCAATGGTGACTTTCTGCTGCAGAGAATCGAGGCTTCCAAGTTTCTTTGCACTCATAAATACAAGGCTAAATTAGCATGTTTCAGCCAATCGTCAAATTAGTGATTTAAATCCAATGAATAAGCTACCATTCAACAATCGCCGCGCCCCAAGTCAATCCGGCACCGAAAACGACGAGTAAAACGAGGTCGCCGTGCTGGATTTTTCCGGACGCGACGGCTTCATCAAAAGCAATCGCCACCGACGCGGCGGATGTGTTGCCGTATTTGTGCAGGTTCACGAAAAGCTGTTCCGGCGTCGCGCCGAGCCGTTCGCCGACGGCGTCAATGATTCGCCGGTTCGCCTGATGCGGGATCACGCACTTGATTTTTGTGATATCAATCTCGCACCGGCGTAGGACTTCCTTCGCCGCCGAATGCATCGCCTGCACCGCGCTTTTGAACGTCTCCTTGCCTTCCATCCGCAGATAATGCAGCCGCGCGTCCACGGAATTTTTCGTGGCCGGACAACGGCTGCCGCCGCCGGGCATGAAAAGCAATTCGGCCTTTTCGCCGTCCGCGCCCATCACCGTCGTCAAAAGTCCGCGGGAATTTTCCCGGTTCTGCAAAACCGCCGCGCCCGCTCCATCGCCGAACAGTACGCAGGTGTTGCGGTCGTTCCAGTCCACGATCGAGGAAAGTTTTTCCGCGCCGACGACGAGCACGGTGTCGTAGGTACGCGAATTGATGAATTGCTGCGCCACTTCGAGCGCATAAATAAAACCCGAACACGCGGCCTCAAGGTCGAACGCCGCTGCGCGTTTCGCGCCGATTTTTTGCTGCACGAGACACGCCGTCGCCGGAAACGGCATGTCTGGCGTGATGGTCGCGATGATGATCAGATCAATTTGTTCGCCGGTGACTCCGGCCATTTTCATCGCGCGCAGGGCGGCTTTCGCGGCCATGTCGGAGGTGAATTCGTCCTTCGCCGCGATGCGGCGTTCTTTGATTCCAGTGCGCGACGTGATCCATTCGTCGGAAGTCTCCACCATTTTTTCAAGCTCGGCGTTCGTCAGGATTTTTTCAGGCACGTACGAGCCGACGCCGGTGATGGAACAGGTGCGGCCTTGAAAATCATGTTTGGCTCGCGGGTTTTTGAATTTGGCGGTCATGCGGGGATTTTATTTTCTACGACGGCAAGTTTTTCATTCGCGCGAGCGATTTCACGGGCGATGGTCTGGTTGACTTTATGTTGCAATGCTTCCGCCGTCACGCGAAGCGCACTGGCGATGGCGCGTTCGCGCGCCGAAGCGTGCGCCTTGAAAACCATGCCGTTGAAACCGAGCAGCGGCGCGCCGCCGTAAACTTCCGGGTCCATGCGGGCGCGAATCGCATGGAACGCGCTCTTGGCGAGATACGCGCCGATTTGCCGCTTGGCATCCTGCATCAACTCGCGCTTGAGCATCGAGAACATCGCGACGGCCAGGCTTTCCGATGTTTTTAAAACGATGTTACCGACGAAACCGTCACAGACGACGACGTCAACGTGATCCTTGAACAGATCGTGTCCCTCGACGTTGCCGATAAAATTCAAGTCGAGCTGCTTGCAAAGTTTGAACGCTTCGAGCGTGAGTTCGTTGCCCTTGGAATCCTCCGTGCCGATGCTCAAGATTCCGACGCGCGGTCTTTTGCGGCCAAGGACTTCGCGCGAATAAATGTTGCCCATGACCGCGAACTGCGCGAGATGGAACGGCTTGCATTCGATGTTCGCGCCGGCATCGAGCAGCACAAATTCATTTCCCTGGCGCGGGATGACCGTGGCGATGCAGCCGCGATCCACACCTTCGATGCGCCCGACCTTGAACGTCGCCGCCGCGAAAATACCGCCGGTGTTGCCAAGCGAAACGAGCGCGTCGGCTTCACCATCCCGGACGAGTTCGGAAGCGCGCGCGATGGAAGAATCTTTTTTCTTCCGGAGCGCGACAACGGGTTTGTCCTCCATCGTTATCACTTCGCTGGTGTGGACGACGCGGACGCGATGATCGCGAAAGCCGCGCGGAGGCAATGCCGCGTGGATGGCGGCCTGATCGCCGACGAGATAAAGCGTGGTGATTTTTTTGTTGGCTTCGAGCGCGAGCTTCGCGCCCGCGATGACAACCCCGCAACCGTGGTCGCCGCCCATGACATCCACTGCGATTCGCATGGAATAAGTTTTAAGTTTTGAATTTTTAATTTTGAGTAAACCAGCGTCGCCGCGTTCCGACTCAAAACTCAAAATTAAGAACTAAAAATTATTTACGCGCCCGCCGTGACGCTCAAGACCTGTCTGCCCTTGTAAAATCCGCAGGCCGGGCAAACCCGGTGCGGCACATACGGCTCGGCGCATTGCGGACATTTGCCGATTTGCGGCAGTTTCAGCACGCTGTTGTAAGCGCGGCGCATACGCTGCCGGCTCGTCGAAGGTTTACGTTTTGGGACGCCCATAAATTTATAAAATCACAGTTTCAGTTTGTTCAATTCTGTCCATGCCGGCGAAGCAATTTTGCTTTCGCCGCCGGTTTTGGCCTTGCCAGTGGAGGTTTTCTCCAAACCGCGACATTCCGGCTTGCACAACGGATGTTGCGGAAACTCAAGGAGAATATCTTCGCGCACGAACGGCGTCAAGTCCACGCAATCGTTGTCCACGACCGCCTTTTCCTCGCCTTCGAGAGGCAAATGCAGCGTCCATGGATTCAATTCCATTTTGCGCGTGAACGGTTTCAGGCAGCGCACGCACTCGCAATCCAAATCAACGGCCAGTTCGCCTTGAACCAGGATTGCATCGTCCAATTTTTCAATTTCAAGATTGTATCGGACCGGCGACGTGACGCGAATCATTTCATCGCGCGTGTCCAAATCCAGTTCGGCCGGCGACAACTCGCCTTTCAAACGGATTCCGTGCGCCTCCAGATGGCGCAGATTGACGGTCAGCGACATGGTTTTCTCCGTTCAAGTTTTCTTTGCCCGGTTGAATTTTTTTGTCAGCGCAGATTGAACGTGCGCCGGGACGAACGGGCTCACGTCCCCGCCGAGCCGCGCGATTTCCTTCACGATACGCGAACTCAAGAACGTGTAAGTGTCCTTGGGCATCATGAAAATCGCCTCGATATTTTCGTTCAACTTGCGGTTCATCAGCGCAAGCTGGAACTCGAATTCAAAATCGGAAACCGCGCGCAGCCCGCGCACGACGACATGCGCTTTCCGGCGCGCAACGTATTCGATGAGCAAGCCGTCGAACGCGTCGGCTTCGACATTTGGCAGATGTTTCACGGCTTGCTTCACCAGCGCGAGCCGTTCATTGAGCGTGAACAACGGATTTTTACTTTCATTTTTCGCGATAGCCACGACCACGCGGTCGAACAATTTGGCCGCGCGCTGGACCACGTCCAGATGGCCGTTGGTCAGCGGATCAAAGCTGCCGGGATAAATCGCCGTTCGCATCAAAGCCATTTTAGCACGCTTGAAATGATTGACGAGGAAGAAAAATTATTTTGCCTGCGGCTGTTGCCACGGCATTTCGTAAATCCGGACGGCGGTCTTGATGCCTTTGAGGGCAACGGGAAACATTTCCATGCACGTTGAGGCCAGCGCCGGGTCTTGCCGGAGCAAGTGGTTGTAGGTTGTGTCGCTGATGATGATGCGGCCGCTGCCGGAAACGCCCTCGAGCCGGCTGGCAAGGTTCACTTCGCGCCCGAAAATTGTGTAGTTCAAAATATGCGCGTCCGAACCCATCAGGCCGACGGTCACGAGACCGGTGTTGATTCCGGTGCCGAGTTGCAACGCGCGCAATGGCGCCTTGGGCGGAAGCCCGGCGGAAAGCCGCGCGCGATTTTCTGTTTCGCGCGCGGCATTTTGCGCCAGCCGTTTTTCGTTCAATTCGTGGATCGCCCGCTGCGCGTCGATCGCCGCGCTAACGCAGGCCAGCGCGTGTTTATCGTTCGGCACGGGCGCGTTCCAGAAAGCCATGACGCAATCGCCGATGTATTTGTCGAGAGTGCCGCCGTGTTTTTTCACCGCGTCGGCGACGATGGTGAGGTAAAGATTCACCATTTCGAGTGTTTCGCGCGCGGATTCGTCGAAGCATTTTTCCGCCGCTTCGGGATCGAGCCGGTGTTCGCGCACAAACTCGACCACGCGTTCCTGTATCTCGTCCGTCAACGTGGTGAAACCGCGCACGTCGGCAAAGAGCGTGGTCACTTCGCGCCGCGCGCCACCGAGCGAAAGCTTTTCCGCGCCGAGCAATTCATTGACGATGTCCGGCGAGACGATTTTTGAAAAGACGGATTTGACGCGGCGCTGTTCGCGTTCTTCAAAGACGACGCGATAGGTGACGAGGCTGACATGTTCGACAAGCATCGCACCCGCGATGGGAAAGACGACGGGCAGCCAGAAACGGAATTCGATGAAGGCAAAAAAGGCGATGGCGACGTAAGCCAGCATCAGCAACAAAGTCGCACCGGATGCTGAAAATGCGGGCATTTGCCATGTCAAAAATGCGGTCAACGCGCCGAGAAAAATAATGAGGGCGAGTTCCGTTGGCAAAGAGGCGCGCCGGATAAATTGGCCGGTGATGATGGAGTTGGCGACGTTCCAGTGTTTGCTGACGAGCAGCGTGTCGCGTTCCAAAGGCGTTGCGCCGCGGTCGGTCAAATCATTGCCCTGTGCCGCGGAACCGACAACGACGAGCTTGCCTCGAAAGTCGTTGCGCAGATCGTTCGTTTTGCCGAGAAGGCGCTGATGATCCTGCCATAACAAACTTTCAATCGGCGCGCGTAAAAGTTTCGGATCGTTCGGCGTGAGCCGCCAATCAATGTAAAAATAGCCGTCTTTGTCCACGGGAATCACGCGTTCGACGCCGTTCGTCCCGCGCAAAATGATTTTGCCGTGCGGCAAATCCACTTCCGCATTGGCCAGATCGAGTTTCAATTCCTGTGCGGCGAGGACGACGCCCATGTGCCAGACGCGTTCGTCAATAAAGGCTTTGGCTTTGGGCACGACGCCGGGCGGCAGTTTGTCGCCGACAAAATCGGCGAGTGAAAAATTTGTCCCGGCATCGATGGGGACTTTGAGTTCCTCACCGTCCGAGCGCGGCAAAATGATTCGTCCCGGTTCAACCTTTGCGTTTCGCAAGTCCACGCCGAGTTCCGGATCAGACTCGATTTTTTTGAAGAGCGGATGCCAGTGGCGGTAGATGCGAAAGGCTTTGACGCGCCGGAGAATCCCGTCGGAATCCTTGTCTGTCGAGATGTCGCCGGACGCGAGCGCGTTGGTCGTGAACAAATCGGGCGGCGTCACTTCGGGAGTGACGGCGATGAGAACATTGTCGGCGCGGCGGGCTTGCAGCGCAAAAAAGTCGTCGGACTCGATCAGGCTGCCGTCGGCCATTTGCACGGGCGGATGGTCGGGGCGCAGTTCGCCGAACAAAACATCGAACGCGACGGCTTTTGCGCTTTGCGCCGAAAGTTCCTCGACAAGCCGGCCATAAACTTGTCGCGGCCAGTAAAGTCCGAATTTATAGCCGAGCGCGCCGCTTTTGACGGCGGCGATGCTGGATTCTTCCATCGAGACGAACGCGAGATTTGTCGCGGCGGGCGACGGAAAATCCATGGCCGTTCGCTCGCGAACGTCGTAAGTCATCCGTTCCAGACGTTCAAAGAAATCCAACCGCAATAATCGAAGTCCGCAAACGAGTGCAAGGACGATCACTGCCAGAATGAATGGCGTGCGTTTGAAGGGCTTGAACTTCACACCGTCGGATTAAACAAAAAACCAGAGCAACTCAAGGCTGCTCTGGTCTTAAAGTATTGCTTAAAGCATTATTTCTTCGATGCGACTGCACCGCTGGTCGGAGATACGAAACAAAGCGCCGTCCTGTCGAACGCGAAGGAAACCTGCGGAACATATAGTGTATCGAGCGCAATGGCAATTTGCCGGAACAAATAAATAAGATCCGGAGTCAAAGGCAGCGTTTGCCCACCGCCTTGAGGATTGAACTGATTGCCTTCTCTCACGAGAACCGTGACAGGCTTGCCGTCCACAAGGACTGATTCCAGCACCGAGTTTTTTATGCACGCGCACCAGCCGAGCCAATCAATCGCAAACAATGTGCCGCGCACGCCGGCGATGCCATTCGGAATCTTTACAAGGTATTGGGACGCCGCCGAAAGTTTTTTGACGCTGGCAAAAATGCGACCGTGCTTTAGATCCAATTCCGTGTCACTGACAGTGTCCACCCCGGTGTCGGAAACAGTCAGCTTGTCAATCTTGAGCGTGGTGTCGCCGGACAAGCGCACCATATTTTGTTCAACGGAGGGTCTGTAATCCACCATGCCGCGCACTGCGGAATCGGGTGCGAGGCCGATTCGATCCGGAGTTGCTTGCGCTTGAGGCATGTCTATTTTCGCGCCCAACACCACATCCACCATTGCATCGGGCTCGGTTTTGATGGTTGCACCAGCCTGAAGAATTTTTCCGGCAACGAGCGGAATCCATTTGGCATTCGGGCCGCTCTCAAGAGTGTAACTTGCCTCGCCCGTGACACGGACAACCGTTGCCAATCCTTGTTTAATATCCTGTGCCGAACCACTGACAGCCAAAGCCAGACCGCAAGCTATGGCTAAAGACAATTTTCGCATGTATTTCATAAGAATTTTATGGGTCTTTTGCTATTTATTCACACTTTGTTCACAAATATAAATCCAAACGGCCGGTTGTCAACCCATAAAACTACGGTCAAATTCAAGGCTGACTCGTGATTTTCCGCCAGTCGATACCATGCGTGCCGGCGTAAATCGCAAAAGCCTTTTCGTTTTGGATCAGCACGGCGCGCACGACGCCCGAATCATCCGCACGTCCCATTTCCAAAACACTTTCCGGAATGATGCCCATCTTCTTGTGCGCGTAAAGCAGCGCGAACACCGCCTGCGCGACTGTGGCGTAAGGCAAATCCTTGTAAGCCCCCTCGACCGCGTCCTCGACCGCGTCGGCGAGAAATTCAAGCTGGTCCACGAGGTGCGGAAATTTCGGCGCGCTGATTTGCGTGAATTCCAGTTTCCACTGCGGCAACTGGCGCAAAACTTTTTCCGCGACGGAGGGCGTGATGCTCGCCGAGCCGTTGTTGACCAACTTCGCGATTTCAGACATGGCGGCAATGTAGGAAAACTACCGCGCGCGTCAAAGTGAAATTTAAGTGACGAAAGACGCTTCCATTCCCCGCGAAATTCTTTTACGAATACGGCGTGCAAGATTTGATCGCCAAAGCCGAGACGCTGCTCGAAGCGCTGCCGTATATCCAAAAGTTCAGCGGCGCGACATTCGTTGTCAAATACGGCGGCAGTTTCATGGACTCGCCCGACGCCGAAATCCGCAACGGCGTCGCGCGCGACATCGTTTTTCTCGAAGCAGTGGAAATAAATCCCGTCGTCGTCCACGGCGGCGGCAAGGCCATCACGCGCGCGATGGAGAAAACTGGATTAAAAGCCAATTTCATCCAAGGCCAGCGCGTTACTGACGAAGCCGCGGTGAAAATCGTGGATGACGTTTTGTCGCACGAGATCAATCCTGAAATCGTCAAGGCCATCAATTCGCTCGGTGGTGCAGCCGTCGGTTTTTCCGGCGCGGACATTTTCAAGTGCAAAAAACTTTTGCTCGACGACAAGGAAAATCCCGGCAAAAAAATCGACATCGGCTACGTCGGCGAAGTGATTGAAGTGAACGTCGCACCGCTCAAGGAATCCATCTGGTGCGGCCACACGCCCGTCATCAGCCCGACCGCGCGTGGCGAGGACGGGAAAATTTACAACTGCAACGCAGACATCGCCGCCGCGATGACCGCGATCGCGCTCAACGCAAAGAGGCTCGTGTTCATGAGCGACGTGCCGGGACTGTTGAGTGACCCGAAAAAACCGGACTCGGTTGTTCCGCAACTCAAGACCGGCGAAATTGACGCGCTGAAAAAATCCGGCGTGATTGACAAGGGCATGATTCCAAAAGTGGACAGCGCCGTCGCCGCGATCAAATCCGGCGTCGAAAAAGTCTCCTTCGTGGACGGCCGCGTGCCCCACGCCGTGCTGCTGGAAATTTTCACCGACGAAGGAAACGGAACGGAAATCGTTTTGTGATTTTCATGCCTTTGCGCTTTAATCCCTGCTGATGAAAGAAATTTTTCCATCGCCACCGCCGCTCGTCCACAACCAGTTCGAGACCGTGCGCGAATTGTTCAGCAAAAACGTAGTGCCCAGCTACGGTCGCTTTGAACTCGTGATGAGCCACGGCGCGGGCAGTTATGTTTTTGACGTTGCCGGAAAACGCTATCTTGATTTGGGCGGCGGCATCGCCGTGAATTGTCTCGGCCACGCTCACCTGGCCATCACCGAGGCGCTCGCCGAGCAATCGCGCAAGCTCATCCACACATCAAATCTTTATTTCACCGAACCGCAAGGCCGGCTTGCGGTTGAATTGGTGAAACGCATCGGTGCCGGCAAGGTTTTTTTCAGCAACAGCGGCGCGGAGGCGAATGAAGGCTTGTTCAAGCTTGCGCGCAAATTCGGCCACGACGAGGGCCGGTTTGAAATTCTTACGGCGACAAATTCGTTTCATGGTCGGACACTTGCGACGATTGCCGCCACAGGCCAGGACAAAGTCAAAAAAGGTTTTGAGCCGATGACGCCGGGCTTCCGGCACATTCCGTTCAATGATTTGGCCGCCGCGCGAAATGCAATTTCACCCGCGACTGTGGCCATTATGATTGAAGGCGTGCAAGGCGAAGGCGGCGTCACACCTGCGACGCCGGAATATCTGCTCGGCCTGCGGCAATTGTGCGACGAGAAAAAACTTTTGTTGCTCATGGACGGAGTTCAGTGCGGACATTATCGCACTGGAAAATTCCAAAGCTTCCAGCGGATTTTGGAAAATGTTCCCGGCGGCGAAAAATTTCTGCCCGATGGACTTTCGATGGCCAAGTCGCTCGGCGGCGGATTTCCCATCGGTGCGTTCTGGGTGCGCGCGCCGTTCGCCGATCTGCTCGGGCCGGGCACGCATGCCTCGACGTTCGGCGGCACGCCGCTCGCCTGCGCCGTCGCGCTGAAAATTTTTGAAGTCATTGAGCGCGAAAAGCTCGACGAACACGTGCGCAAACTCGGCGGCTGGTTGTTGAACGAATTGGAACGGCTCGCGAAAAAATATCCGACCGTTGTCAAAAGCGCGCGCGGCCTCGGCTTCATGCTCGGCTTGGAGCTTGTGGAAAAAATTCCGGCGTTTGCTTCGGGCGACAAACCAGCGGCCATTCAATTCACAAACAGGTCGCACGCGGCGGGCGTTTTGACAATTCCTGCCGGAACACAAGTCATCCGGCTTTTACCGCCGCTGAATTTGAAACCGCAGGAAGCGGGCGAGGGCGTTTCAAAAATTGAAGAAGTGATTCGATCAATTTGCATTTGACGATGGACAAGATGACAGTCAATTACAACCAACAGTTTTTGGCGTCTTTGATCGGCAATAGCCGTTTGTCAGACCATCCATTTATTTCCATCTTCAGTTTTGTTGTTGCGACGACCGTTCTGGCAATTGTTTTGAAATGGTGGGCGGACAAAGATTAAATAGCTAAAACGATTTCCCATGACTCCCGCCGCACACGAACATTTGTCAAAAAAAGATTCTGTTTTGAAAAAGCTGATCCGTGAACATGGAAAATGTTCGCTCAAACCGGAAACGCGCCGCCCGCCGTTCCAATCGCTTGTGATGGCCGTCGCCCATCAGCAACTCAACGGCACGGCGGCGAACACGATTTTGACGCGTTTCAAAAAACTTTTTCCCGGCAGAAAATTTCCGCGACCGGAAGATTTGGCAAAAGTGACGGACGCACAGATTCGCGCATGCGGATTTTCCTTCGCCAAAATCAAATCCATCCGCGACATCGCGGAGAAAACTTTGAGCGGCGTGATTCCGACTTCGCGGCAAATCGTGAAATTGTCTGACGATGAAATCGTCGCACGGTTGACGGAAGTTCGCGGCGTCGGTCGCTGGACGGTGGAAATGCTTTTGATTTTCCAACTCGGGCGCAAGGACGTTTTGCCCGCGGACGATTTTGGGATTCGCAGCGGTTTTCGCGTCGCCTACAAAAAACGCGGGATGCCGAAGCCGAAGGAACTGCTCGCGTTCGGCGAAAAGTGGAAGCCGCATCGCACGACTGCCGCGTGGTTTCTCTGGTGCGCGGCGGACGCGGCGAAGGGCGCGAAGAAAAAGAAGTGACGCCGCGATTTGTTTTGGTTATAAAATTTTCTTTGGGCGGAAATTTCCCAAAATCTGAAAAATGAAAAATCTGTTGTCATTGGAAAAATTGCCGGGTGCGGACATCGAAAAAATCCTGCGCGACGCGATCGTGTTCAAGCGCGAGCGGGCGCGGCTCGATCGCAAGCCGCTGGCCGGCCAGACGTGGGCGCTGATGTTTTCCAAATCGTCCACGCGCACGCGCGTGTCGTTCGAGGTCGCCGTCCGCGAGTTCGGCGGCCAATCGCTTTTTTTGAGCGCCAACGACATCCAGCTCGGTCGCGGCGAGCCGATCCGGGACACCGCGCGGGTTTTGGGGCGGATGGTTCACGGAGCGGTCATCCGCACATTCGCGCAGAGCGACGTGGAAGAGTTCGCGGAATTTTCCAAAATCCCGACCCTCAACGCGCTGACCGACGACGAGCATCCGTGCCAGATTCTCGCGGACATTTTCACGTTCAAGGAAAAGCGCGGGCCGATTTCCGGCAAAGTCGTGACGTTTGTCGGCGACGGCGCGTGCAACGTGCCGTTGTCGTGGATTTTTGCGGCGGCGAAACTTGGATTTGAATTAAGAATAGCCGCGCCGAAAAAATTCCAGCCGTCCGCAGAAATTTTGAAACGCGCGGGTGGAAAAATTTCCTGCACGGAAGATTTGAAAGCGGCGGCGAAGGGCGCGGATTTGCTTTACACCGACGTCTGGGTTTCGATGGGCAAGGAAGCCGAGGCCGCCGAACGGCTGAAAATCTTGAACGGCTATCAGATCAACCAAAAACTGGTGAAGCTGGCCAAGCCGGACGCGCTGGTGATGCATTGCCTGCCCGCGTATCGCGGCAAGGAAATTGATGAGGAAACGTTCGAGGCGAACGCCGACACGATCTTCACGCAGGCAGAAAACCGGCTGCATGTGCAGAAGGCGATTTTGAACTGGGCGGTTTCCTAAGTCGCGAACTGTCGCAGATATTTAACAGCAACCTTCAAATCCTTTGGCCATTCGCTTTTGATGGTCACGGTTTCGCCGGTGACGGGATGCGGCAAAGTCAATTCTTCGGCGTGAAGCGCGACGCGGGAAATCAGCGGGCGTTCCTCGTGTCCGGGCTTGAGGCGATAATCTTTTTTCAGCCGCGAAAGCCAGAGCGGTTTGCCGCCGTAAAGTTCGTCACCGACGATATTCAAGCCGGCGTGGCTGGCGTGAACCCGGATCTGGTGCGTGCGTCCGGTGAGAGGCTCGCATTTCAACAGCGCGTAGCCGAAGCGCGGAAAATTTTCCAGCACTTCAAACTTCGTTTTTGATTGTTTGCCGCCTTTCGGGTCAACGCGCATCAAACCTATTTTCACCGGATGCGGCGCGAGTCTGGCGTCCACTTCAAATGTTTCTTCCGCCGGTTCGCCGCGGACGAGCGTGAGATATTTTTTCTGCGGCTTTTCCGTGCCGAACAGATTGGCGAGCGCGACAAGCGCCGGCTTGTTTTTTGCCAGCAGGATCACACCGCTGGTTTCGAAATCCAAACGGTGCGCGTTCATAAGGTAATTCAGATTGCGTTCGCGCGCCCAAGGTTTGCCGGTCTCAATTCCGGCATGAAGCAATTTCATCAGGTTCGGACGATTCGGGTCGTAGCGGTCGGGCGAGGTCAGAAGTCCGGCGGGTTTGTCGAGCGCGAGTAGATGTTCGTCTTCAAACAGAACGGGGATTTCCCAAAATTCGCGCGTAGCGGGTGAGGAAAGTTTGATAACCGCGCTCACGGTTGTCTGGACTCTTCCTGCCTGTTGAGCGGCGTGTCTTTCAGGGCGCGGTTGGCTTCGGCACCAAGCCATTCGTTGAACGCGTCGCTTTCGTGTGCGCGTCGCAGCGTGGCGGCGAATTGAGACATATCGGCAACCATGGCCGATTGGTCGGCAGGCAATTCTGACTGGACAAAAATAATGAAGCCGCCGTCGCCCGTCTGTTCAAAGCCGCTGGCGTGGCCGACAGGCGTGTTGAACGTGACCTGCTTGACCTCGTCGAGGCTGACGCGATCGCCGAGCGCCGGCGATTCCGGTGTGCTCAAGGAAAACAGCGGGAGTGACTCCAGTTGCAAGCCGGCGGCGGCGCAGACGGACGAAAAACTTTTTCCTGCGGCCATACCGATTGTCAGTTTGTAGTTGAAGTTTGTTCCCGCTTCCCGCGCGAGCGCGGCGGCCTGCTGCATCTGGAAATCCTGCGTAACACGGTTGCGGATCTCGGCGAAGGGCGGAATTTCGCTGGGCAATTGTCTGGCGAGCGCGATGACATAGACGGCGTCGGCGCTGGAAACCGTGGAGTTGGGGATCGGCCCGGCAAACGGGTAATCAGGCGTCAATCCAAAGGCGGCCTTTGTGAATTCTTCCGGCGCGGCGAATTCCTCCGGCCCGGACTGCGCGTCGAACGGCGCGGTGGTTTTCAGCGTCAGCCCTTTTTGTTTGGCGACAGCGGCCAAACTTTCCGGTCGCGGCGGGTCAACGGCGAAAACAGCCGCGGCAAAATCATTCGCCTTCATGCGCGCCTTGGCCAACGCATGTTGCCGGATCAGGATTTCGCGGATTTTGGATTTTGCTTCCTCCGGCGTTTTTGCATCGGGAAAATAATTGGCGGGAAGCTCGCGGTAATTCGCCGCGACCAGATCCTCCAGGTTTGTGATTTCCGTCTTCGACTGCGCGAGGAAGTTCGTCACGTTGAACTCGACGTAACTGACCTGCACCCGGTCGGGCAGGCGGTAAGCCGCGAGGTAATTCGTATAAAATTGCGCGACGGCGGCGGGCGTGACGGTGACTTGCGACAGATAATTCGACGCCGGGAAGAAGACGATTTGCGCTTGAAATTCCCGGTGATTTCGCAGGTAGGCGTCCTCGACCTGTTGCGGCGTGGCAAGCGCGCCTGCCAGTTGCGCCGTCCGCTCGATCTCTTCACGGAGGATTTCGTTGCGGGCGAAATTTTCGAAGTCGGCGGCGGTCAGACCTTCGGGCTGCAGGATTTGCCGCACGAAATCCGACATGGTGATCGTCTGGCCGCGGCCAATGGAATCCAGTATCCCCGTCGCTCCGGTCACGGCCGCGTCGTCACTGACGTGGATTCCGAGTTCGGCCGCCTTTTGGATCATCAAAAGGTGGATATAGATTTCACGTGTTATGTCATCCTTGGGTATGTTTGGATTTTTGTCCGGCCATTCATGGAGGCGAAGAAAATAGCGGATATAAACTTCCCGTCTGGCCTCTTCGTAGGCGGCAGGCGTGATTTTTTTTCCATTGATCGAGCCAAAATTGTCGCTGCTGCCTCTACTGTTGCCATTGCGCGCCGCCGGACCAGCGCCCCAGAAAAGAAATGAAATTATTATGGCGATGATGATAATAAACCACAGCCATTTTGAATGTTTGCGAATCGTTCCAATCATAGTGACAAAAAGGAAAGTGAAGCCTAACCAGCCAGGCCAATCGTGGTCAAACGGAAAAGCAGTTCAATCTTTGAGCCATCGCGCCGCATCCGCCGCCGCGTAAGTGATTAAAATGTCCGCGCCCGCGCGCCGCATCGCCAGCAGGCTTTCCAAAGTCACCGCGCGCTCGTCAATCCAGCCTTTTGCAGCGGCGGCTTTTATCATCGAATACTCGCCGCTCACGGAATACGCCGCCGTCGGATAACCGAATTCCGTTTTCACGCGATAAATCAAATCCAGATACGCCAGCGCCGGTTTGACCATCACGATGTCCGCGCCTTCGGAAATATCCAGCGCCACTTCGCGCAACGCCTCTCGTGCGTTCGCCGCGTCCATCTGATAACTGCGCCGGTCGCCGAATTGCGGCGCGGACTCGGCGGCTTCGCGGAACGGGCCGTAAAATGCCGACGCGAATTTTGCGGCGTAACTCATGATCGGCGTTTCCGAAAAACCATTTTTGTCCAGCGCGGTGCGGATCGCACGGACACGACCGTCCATCATGTCGCTCGGCGCAACGATGTCTGCGCCCGCTTCGGCATGGCTCAATGCCGTTTGCGCGAGAATTTTCAGCGTCGGGTCATTCAGGATTTTCCCATGCGATACGATACCGCAATGCCCGTGCTCCATGTATTCGCACAGGCACACGTCCGTGATGACGAGCAGCGACGGTAATTCCTTTTTCAGCAGCCGGACGGTTTGCTGGACGATTCCATTTTTTGCGAACGCGCCGGAAGCTTTCGCGTCTTTTTTGTCGGAAATGCCGAAAAGCAAAATCGCCGGAACGCCGAGTTTGTGTGCGCGTTCCGCCTCGCGCAAAAGTTCGTCGGGAGAAAATTGAAAGACGCCGGGCATCGCGCCGATTTCGCGGCGCAATTTTTTGCCGGCGCGGACGAACAACGGCAGAACCAGTTGCTCGACACTCAACCGCGTTTCGCAAACGAGTTTTCGTAGCGCCGCCGACTGCCGCAAACGGCGTGGGCGGTGATTTGGAAATTGGCCGGTGTGCGGATTCACGAGACTATTCTAGTTTGAAAGCTGGAAGTGCAAAGCGGAAAGTTCAGCCTGTTCAGACTTTGCAAAGCGCAAGGATGGGCTACATTGCCGCCATGCAGAAATTGAAAAGACTTTTTCTGACGATATTTGTTTTGATCATTTTCGTTGGCGGCATCTGGCTCGGTTTCACGGTCAGGCACTGGATGAAATTCGGTTCGGGTCTGCACGAGGAAAATACGGCTACGGTCGTGGAGCAGGTGCAGACGCTTTCGGATCTGGTCACGGTCAAATACGTCCTCGAAAAAGTCGTCATCCTCGAAGACGCGAAATGGTATGGCGAAAACCGCGTGTTGCTGCTGGCGCACGGAATCGTGAAGGCGGGCATTGACCTGAAAAAAATCACAGCGGATGACGTGACGATTTCTGACAAAAAAATTTCCATCAAACTGCCGCCGCCTCAAATCACCGATGCCTACCTCGACGACAAGCAAAGTCAGGTGATTGACCATTCAACCGGCCTGTTGCGTTCGTTCGACAAGGATTTGGAACAGACCGCCCGTGCGAATGCGGTCGACGACGTTCGCCGTGCGGCGCGGATTGACGGGATTCTGGACGAAGCGGACAAACGAGCGAAATTGGAACTGGAACTGTTCTTGCGGCAGTCGGGTTTCGAGCAGGTGGAATTTCGTTGAGAAAATCCGCGCGAGACACTGCCCAAAAATCAGCCAATGTGCGTGATCTTGACGGACTGCGGAATCTGCACGTAAGTCGTGTCGTCAACGGTGATCTGCAACCGGCGTTTCGGCGGAATATTGCCTCCCAACCGCGGCAAATGCTGCATCAAATAAGGCGGCGTCGGCTGCGGCGTGGGCTGCCGGGTCGCGAGCGCGGGGTTGCCGCTTGCGTTTTGAGCGTGTCCTGATGCATTCATTTTCTTAGCCATGAAAATCAATACTGCAATTCATGTGCCAGAAAACCGTCATTTTATGACGCGAGCGCGGAGTTATTGTGACAACCCCGTCACTTTTTCCCAAGCCGTTCCAAAAGCTTCGCATGAATCCCGCCAAACCCGCCGTTGCTGAAGACGCAAACGATGTCGCCGCCCTGAACATTCTTTAAGATGTGTGCGACGATGGAATCCACATCGGGCAGGTAGGCCGCGTCTTTGCCGGACGATTTCAAATCCTGCATCAACTTTTCAGGATTCAATCTTTCTGCCGGCACGAGCTGTTCGAGACGCGCGACTTCGGAAACGACAACCGCATCGGCATCGGCAAATGCGCTGGCCAGTTCATTTTGAAAAACGTTCCGGCGCGTCGTGTTCGAGCGCGGCTCAAAAACCGCCCAGATTTTTTCGCGAGGATATTTCAATCGCAGCGCCTTGAGCGTTTCGCGAATCGCCGTGGGATGATGGCCGAAGTCGTCAACCACCGTGACACCGCCCGCGATGCCGCGCACTTCCATCCGCCGCTTGATGCCCTTGAACGTGTCGAACGCGGATTGGATTTGTTTGTTGGACAATCCGCAATGTTTCGCCGCTGCGATGACGGCGAGTGCGTTTCGCACATTCAATTCGCCGACCAGATTCAGATGGAATTTGAAGCTCGGAATTTCAAATTCCGTCGCCGTCGGGCCGTAACGGATGTTGAAAGCATAAATGGCGTTGTCCGCGCCAAGGCCGAGTTTTTTCACCGGACAATGCGTGACATTCAACAGCGGCGCGAGATTCGCGTCGTCGCCGTTGCCGAGCAGCAGGCCGTTTCGCGGAATCAGCCGGATAAAGTGCGAGAACGATTTTTTGACCGCGTCAAGATTTTCAAAAATGTCCGCATGATCAAATTCCAGGTTGTTGATGATGGCGACTTCCGGTTGGTAATGGATGAACTTGCTGCGCTTGTCGAAGAACGCCGTGTCGTATTCGTCACCCTCGATGATGAACCATTCGCTGCCTGCTCGCGATTCATCGGAGTCCGTGAAACGCGCGCCCTGCGAAAAATTATTCGGGATCCCGCCGATGAAAAAACTCGGGTTCAAGCCGCTGTGTTCGAAAACCCAGGTCAACAGCGAAGTGGTCGTCGTCTTGCCATGCGTGCCGGTGACGACGATGGAGCGTTTACCACGGATAAAAAACTCCTTCAACAATTCCGGCAGCGAGCAATAGCGCAATTTGTGGTCGAGGACAAATTCCGCTTCTGGATTGCCGCGGGAAATCGCGTTTCCAATCACAACCAAATCCGGTTTGTGCGAAAGATTTTTTTCGTCGTAGCCGTTCATCACCGCGATTTTTGTGTCGGCGAGAAACGTGGACATCGGCGGATAGACATTTTGGTCGGAGCCTGTGACGACGAACCCTTTGTCCTTCATCGCGGCGGCGGCGGCGGCCATGCCCGTGCCGCCGATGCCGACGAAGTGGACTGATTTGATTTGCGACGAAAACATTTCGCAGAAATTAAACCACCAAGACACCAAGGCACAAAGCTTTTTGAATTCTTGGTGTCTTTGTGACTTGGTGGTTAAGCCTTGAGTTTCTTTTCCAAGATTTCGCCGATGAGATTCGGGTTTGCCTTGCCCTTGCTCAGTTTCATCACCTGACCTTTGAGGAAATTCAGCGCGGCGGCTTTGCCGGATTTGAAATCGTTCGCCGGGCCGGGATTCGCGGCGATGACTTCATCGCAGAATTTTTCAATCGCGCCCGTGTCGCTGACTTGCGCGAGGCCTTTTTCCTGGACGATCGCTGCCGGAGATTTTCCAGTCTCGAACATTTCGGCAAAAACCTGCTGCGCGGCGGAACTGCTGATGGTTTTGCTTTCGACGAGATTGACCAGTTCAAGAATCGCCTCTGGCTTGAATTTCAAATCCGCCAGCACGATTTTTGATTCCGTCAATTTCGCGCGCAAATTATTGATGACCCAATTCGCCACGGCTTTTGGATTTTTCGACTGCTTTGCGATTTGCTCAAAATAATTTCCGAGCGGCGAGTCGTTGACAAAAGTTTCCGCGTCCGGCTTGGGCAATTGATAATCGCGCATGAAGCGCTGCTTGCGCGCGAGCGGTAATTCGACGACGCGCGATTTAACTTCTGCCAGCCACGAGTCCGTCGGCGCGAGCGGCATCAAGTCGGGTTCGGGAAAATAGCGATAGTCGTGCGCGTCTTCCTTCGTGCGCATTTCCTCGGTGATTCCGGCAACGTCGTTCCAGCGGCGCGTGGATTGGATCAATTTTTCGCCGCGTTTCACGGCTTCGATTTGTCGCGGGATTTCGTATTCGAGCGCGCGGCGCACGCCGGAAAAGCTGTTCATATTTTTAATTTCGATTTTCGCGCCGAGTTCCTTTGTGCCGACGGGGCGCACGGAAATGTTCACGTCGCAGCGCACCATGCCTTTTTCCATGTCGCAATCGCTCACGCCGCCGTAAATCAAAATGTCCTTGAGCGCATTGAGATAATCGTAAGCTTGATCAGCGCTGGTGATGTCCGGCTCGGAAACGATTTCCATGAGCGGCACACCAGCGCGGTTGAAATCCACGCCGCTGTTGCGCTCGAAATGAAAACTTTTGCCGACGTCTTCTTCAAGGTGCGCCCGCGTGATGCGGACGCGCGAAATGGCTTTGTTGAATTCAAATTCGACGAAACCGTTCGCCGTGGATGGTTTGTCGTATTGCGTGAGCTGGTAATTCTTCGGCATGTCCGGATAAAAATAACTTTTACGGTCGAACTTCGCGAAACGCGGGATGTTGCAGTTGAGCAGATAGCCCGTCAACACGGTAAGGCGCAGTGCTTCTTCGTTGGGCACGGGCAGCACGCCGGGCATTCCGAGGCAGACGGGGCAGACATTCGTGTTCGGCTCCGCGCCGTATTGATTGGCGCAGCCGCACCACATCTTGGATTTCGTTTTGAGCTGGACGTGCGTTTCCAGCCCGATGACGGCTTCGTATTCCATTGCGCGGAAATTTTAACCACAGACGGGCGCGGATGAACATGGAATTTTCGGCGGCGGCAAATTTTCATCGCGCCGGCTGCGGCAACGCGGGCACTTTGAAATCACATTCTCCGCCGCGCGAGCCGACCTTGACGAGCAGGCGGTAGGTGACATTGGTTTGCAACGTTTCCGCGCGCGTGCCCTTGATGGCCGCGTGCATCCCTTGAATCCGCATGCCGTAAAGGAACGCCTTCGTCGGCACAGAATTCGTCTCGGAAACAAGGTGCCAGAGCGGATGTGCTTCTTTGTTCGTCATCCATTCGTCGAGCGCGACGACTTTCAGGCTGGTCAGTTTGTATTCCTGATCGAAGCCGAACGCGATTGCGAACTTTGGCGGATTTTCGGAGGAGTTTGAATTGTTGTTCCCCCGCAGCGGACGCGGCGGATGGATGTCGCAAAGAATCTGGATCGGCCCCGGTTTGAAAAATTGCGCCACGAAATAGATTGCGCCGCCTAGCAGGAGGAGGATCAGGACAACCTGAAAAATTGTTTTATTGTTCATGACGGATTTTGGCGCAACATTTTAGACGGCGCGGAACCAAGATTTCAGGCAAAAATGGAGCGGGCGATGGGAATCGAACCCACGTGTGAAGCTTGGAAGGCTTCCGTTCTACCATTGAACTACGCCCGCATGACGCGAATCATATCGCCCGTGCTTGCCTTGTCAACCGCGCCGCGGTATCCTCGCGGCGATGAATTCGCTGCTTTTGACCGGCGGACGGGTGATTGATCCCGCGAATCATTTCGATTCTCCCGCGGACGTTCTCATCATTGACGGAAAAATTTCCGCCGTCGGCAAAAATCTTTCCGTGCCGAAGGGCGTTGAAAAATTCAACGCAAAGGGAAAAATCGTTTGTCCCGGACTGATTGATTTGCACGTTCACTTGCGCGAACCGGGCCAGACCGCGAAGGAAAATCTTGCCACGGGAACGGCTGCGGCAGCGCGCGGCGGATTCACTTCCGTCGTCTGTATGCCCAACACGTCGCCGGCGATTGACAATTCCGGCACCGTCGCGCTCATCCGCGAACGCGCCGCGCGCGAAGGTGTCGTGAACGTTTTTGTCGCGGGCGCGATCACAAAAAACATCGCCGGCGAAGAGCTCGCGCAGATCGGTTCCTTGAAAAATGCCGGGGTCGTCGCCATCACCGACGACGGCCACTGCATCCAGAACAACGAACTCATGCGCCGCGCCTGCGAATACGCGAAGATGTTCGGTCTGACCGTGATGGATCATTGCCAGGACTATTCGCTCGTGACCGACGGCGTGATGCACGAAGGTTATTGGAGCACGGCGCTCGGACTGCGCGGCTGGCCGTCGGCGGGCGAGGAAATGATCGTCGCACGGAACATTTTGATTGCGGAACTGACTGGCACAAAAATCCACTGCCAGCATTTGAGCGCGGCGGGCAGCGTTGCGTTGCTGCGCGAAGCAAAAAAGCGCGGCGTGCCGGTTTCCGGCGAAGCCTGTCCTCATCATTTCACTTTGACCGACGCGACGATTGCCGGAAGCGAAAAATTCTGGAGCGTCGACGGAAAAATCCTGGCCGAATCACAGCTTGACGAGCTTCCGTCGTGGCCGAAGTATGACACGAATTTCAAAATGAACCCGCCGTTGCGCTCCGCCAAAGACCGTGACGCGATTCTCGAAGGTCTTGCCGACGGCACGATTGACATTTTGTGCAGCGACCACGCGCCGCATTGTGATTACGAAAAGGAAGTCGAGTTTGATTATGCGCCGTTCGGAATCACCGGGCTGGAAACCGAACTCGCGCTTTCATTGATGCAACTCGTTCACACAAAAAAAATCTCACTTTCCAATTTGATCTCAAAATTCACCGTGAATCCGGCGCGACTTTTGAATTTGCCGAAAGGTACGTTGAGCGTCGGCGCGGACGCGGACGTGACGGTGTTCGATCCTGATTGCGAATGGATTTTCCACGCGGAAGAATCGGCCAGTAAATCCAAAAACAGTCCGTTCATCGGCTGGAAGCTCAAAGGCCGGCCTGTGGCGACGATTGTGGCCGGTAAAAAAGTTTGGACTGAACAAAACGACTTGGTCGTGGTATGATTTCCGCGTGAAGCAAAAAGTTTTTTTCTTTCTTTTGATTTCGGCGACATTTTTGGCTGCTTGCAGCCAAGACTTGACGGTGGACATGAGCAAGACCGTCACGGACACCAACGCGCCGCCGGTGAATCTTGCCGCCGAAGTCGCGCGCGCAAAAACCGAAAATAAATTGTTGCTGCTGGAGTTTGGCAGTTCGGATTCTTGTCCGCCGTGCGTTCTTTTCCAGCAGAAAGTCTTTTCAGCGCCGGAATTCAAGGCGTATGAGAAATCCAATCTCGTTTTTGTCCGGCTTGATTATCCGCTGAACCACAAATTGAGGCCGGACACAGAAGCCACAAACATTCTTTTAGAAAGGCAATTCGATATCGTGCTTTATCCGACTTTTATTGCCCTTGATCGCGACGAAAAAGAATTTTGGCGGTGGCCAACAGATGCTGACCTGAATTCAGGAACGGAAATGCGATTGTTTGACCCTAATAATTTCATCAGCTTGCTCGAATCGGTGAAGGCAAAACAAAAATGAAGGCAATTCTGGCTCTCGAAGACGGTTCTGTGTTTCACGGACAAGGCTTTGGTGCGCGCGCGTCCGCGTGCGGCGAAGTCTGTTTCAACACTTCCATGACCGGCTATCAGGAAATCCTCACCGACCCGTCCTACAAAGGCCAGATCGTCACGATGACGTATCCGCTCATCGGAAATTACGGCGTGAACGAACTGGACGTAGAATCGTGGCGACCACACGTCTCCGGATTTGTCATCCGCGAACTTTCTCCGGTCGTGAGCAACTGGCGCGCGGATTTTTCGCTCGCGGAATATCTGGAGAAAAACGGGATTCCCGGAATCCAGGGAATTGACACGCGCGCATTGACAAAAAAATTACGCGTGCGCGGCGCGTTGAACGGATTTATTTCCACGGAAGAAATTTCAGACAAAGAAGCAATCAAACGTGCAAAGGAATTTGTTTTCATCGGCGTGGATTACGTGAGGGAAGTGACGCACAAAAAAGAATTTCGCTGGGACGAAAAAGACGAGCAAAGCGCGGCGTTCGATCTGGTTCGCGGCAACAAGATTGCCGATGCGAAGAACAATCACAAGCCGCTGCCGGCGGCGGACATTCCGATTGTCGCGTTCGATTACGGAATGAAATACAACATCCTGCGCCGTCTGCGTCAGCACGGTTTCGCCACGCAGGTTTTGCCTGCGACTGCGAGTGCGACCGATGCGCTCAAGCACAAGCCCGCCGGAATTTTTCTCTCGAACGGTCCGGGTGATCCGGCGGCACTCGATTACATCGTTCGCGAAGTTAAATCACTTTTGGACACTGGAATTCCCATTTTCGGGATTTGTCTTGGCCACCAGATTTTGGGTCAGGCGTTCGGCGGAAAAACTTTCAAACTGAAATTCGGTCATCGCGGCGCGAACCAGCCGGTGAAGGACTTGGAATCCGGCAAAGTAGAGATCACGTCGCAAAATCACGGCTTTGCCGTGGATGCAAAAAGTTTGCCGAAGGAAATTTCCGTGAACCGCATCAATTTGAACGACCAGACCGTCGAGGGAATGCGGCACAAGACGAAGCCGGTTTTTTGCGTGCAGTATCACCCCGAAGCGTCGCCCGGTCCGCACGATTCGACGCCGCTGTTCGCGGAGTTCCGTTCCCTGATTGAACGGCGCGGATAAATTTTAAGTCCAATATTTAGATTTCAGTTTGACTTGAAGCAGGGCGCGACCATAATCGGCTTACCGTAACCTATGGCGAAACTTGTTATCCAAAATCAGGGCATGACCGGCCGCTCGCACGAACTGAACGTGGATCGGACCACGGTTGGCCGCGTCGAGGATAACACGTTTCAGATCGCCGATCAGTCGGTCTCCAGCCATCATTGCGAGGTCCATCTGCGCGGCAACGACATCTTCATCCGCGACCTCAACTCGACCAACGGCACCTTCATCAACAACGAAAAGATTACCGAAAGCATTTTGAAGCCGGGCCAGACTTTGCGCCTCGGTCAGGTTGAATTGAAACTGGAAGCCGAGGGCGCGGCGCCGGCGTCTCCGTCCGCTCCGGCACCGGCACCGGTCAGAAAGCAAGTGGACGCGACGATGGTGATCACGCGCGGAGTCAGTCTGGGCGAACTGGAAAAGGGCGGCGCGCGTCCGCCGGGATTCGACAGCACGACCGTCTTCACCAAAAAGACCAACAAGGTCAACAAGTTTTTCCTCATCGGCGGCATCGTCGCCTTCATCATCATCGTGGTGCTCATCATCTACGCGCTCACGCTGACCAGCCCCGGCAAATAAACCATCGCGGCCATGAAACCGCGTATTACAAATCAAAAAAATCACGCGATGACACTGACGGAAGTATTGGTGGTCATTGCGGTGCTGGCTGTGCTTATTGCTTTAATTTTGCCTGCTCTTACTTTAGCTCCGCATCGCAGTCACTTAAATTGCGTCAATAACTTGAAAGAAATCGGTCTTGCTTACCGAGTTTGGGCTGGCGACAACGGCGACAAATATCCGATGGAAGTTTCGGTGACAAACGGCGGCACAATGGAACTTGTAGCCGATGGGAAAAATGCATGGCTCAACTATCTTGTCATGTCCAACATACTGAACACGCCAAAACTTTTAATCTGTCCGGCAGACAAAGACCATTCCTTTGTGACTAATTTTGGAACCAACTTTAACAATTCGCACATCAGCTACTTCGTCGGTTCGGATGCTGGTGAACAATTTCCACAAGCACTTCTCTCCGGTGACGATAATTTTGAAATCGGCGGCGTTCCAGTAAAATCCGGCTTGCTGGAAATTTCATCATCAAGCCCTCCTGTTTCATGGTCGGCTGCGCGCCACCATTTTGTCGGCAACATTGGTATGGCCGATGGTAGTGTTCAGCAGGTTACTCAAAGTGGGTTATTACTTCAAGAAACCGGCGTCACGAATCGCCTCGCGATTCCGTGAAACTGTTTTACACCGGCCCGGTCGTCAACGCTGAGATGCTCGTCGTCATGTTGGAGAAACACGGCATCGCCGCCACGCAATCGTTCGTTGATCCCGCCGCGCCGGACGACGGCGACTTGAGTCGTCCGGCAAAAGTTTTCGTTCCGGAAACGGATTACAATCGCGCGTTCAAATTGTTTTACACCGAGCGCGAAGACGAACTTTGATTTTCCATTCTGGCTTCCGGCATCCGGCTTCTGTATTCTGCCGCGATGTTCGACACCATTAAAATCAGCATCACGACGGCGGCGGAAAAACTTTCGCACCTGCGGAGGTTTCTTTGACGTTGAAAAAACGCAAAAGCGCATCGGCGAATTGAATGCGCTGATGGCCGCCGACAATTTCTGGAACAATCGCGAAAAGGCGCAGGAAGTCATTGACGAGACAAATTCCCTCCGCAACAAAATCGAGCCGCTGCTCGCCGCCGAAAAACAACTGGACGATTTCTGCGTCATGGTCGAACTCGGCGAGTCCGAGCCGCCTGACGATCAGCCGAAAGTCCAAAAGGAACTGGAGCGCGACGTTGCGAAATTTCTCAAGGAACTCGATTCGCTCGAACTGAAAGTTTTTTTGAGCGGCCCGCACGACCGGAAGAACTGCATCCTCACCATCAACTCCGGTGCGGGCGGCACCGAGGCGTGCGATTGGGCGAACATGCTGCTGCGGATGTATCAGCGCTGGGCCGAAGCGCGCGGCTGGAAAACCGAGGTCACCGACGCGCTGGCCGGCGAAGGCGCTGGAATCAAAAGCGCCACGATGCTCATCGAAGGCGAAAACGCCTACGGCTTTTGCAAGGCCGAGCGCGGCGTACACCGGCTTGTGCGGATTTCACCGTTCGATTCGAATAAACGCCGTCACACGAGTTTTGCCAGCGTGGACACGATTGCCGAACTTGAAGAAAATACTTCCGACATCGTCATTCCGCCTGGCGAATTTCAAGTGGACACGTTCCGTTCCGGCGGCAAGGGCGGCCAGAACGTGAACAAAGTTGAAACCGCCGTGCGCATCACGCACATTCCAACCGGACTTGTCGTCGCGTCACAAACGCAGCGCTCGCAGCATCAAAATCGCGCGACGGCGATGCGGCTTTTGCTTTCGCGGATTTTCGCGCAGCGGCAGGATGCGGCGAAGGCGGAGATGGAACGTTTTTACGGCGAGAAAGGCAGCGTGTCGTGGGGCAACCAGATTCGCAGCTATGTTTTTCAGCCGTATCGCATGGTGAAAGATTTGCGCACCGGCGTCCAAACTGCAAATGTTCAAGCGGTGATGGACGGCGATCTCGACATGTTCGTGAACGCCTGGCTGCGCGCTGGCTGTCCGACGAAACGGATGCAAGGCGTGAAGGATGAAGAAGAATAATTGTGAACATTCTCGACAAAATTGTTGAAGAAAAAAAACGCGAAGTTGCGAAATTACCAGCGCGAATCATCGCCGCAGGCGATTTGCGCGATGCGATGCTTGAGCATGGCGAGCGGCGCGATTTTATTTCTGCGCTGAAAAATCCACGCGACGACATCGCCCTGATTGCCGAAGTCAAAAAGGCCTCGCCGTCGGCTGGAGTGATTTGCAAAGACTTCGATCCGGTAAAGATCGCCAAAGAATACGAAGCGGCTGGCGCAATCTGTCTTTCCGTTTTGACCGACGAGAAATTTTTTCAGGGCTCGCTCGATTATCTCCGGCAAATCCGCGCGGCGGTGAAGATTCCTTTGCTGCGAAAAGATTTCATCATTGATGAACGGCAAATCCTCGAAGCCATCGAATGGGGCGCGGACGCTATCCTGCTCATCGTCGCCATTTTAAGCGATGAGCAATTGCGAAAATTTCATTCGCTTGCAATTGAAGCCGGACTTGCCGTTTTGGTTGAAGTTCACGACGAAAGGGAATTGGAACGCGCGCTGAAAATCGGCACGGAACTGATTGGCGTGAACAACCGCGATTTGAAAACTTTCAAAGTGGATTTAGCCACGACCGAAAAATTGGCGAAGAAAATCGGCGCTGGAAAAATTCTCGTCGCTGAAAGCGGAATTCATTTGCGCGCGGACGTGGAACGATTAAAAAATTGTGGGGCAAAAGCGATTTTGGTCGGCGAATCGTTGATGAAAAACGGCAACATCAAAACCAAAATCCGCGAATTGATCGGCTAACTTTTGTTTTTCGCTAACTGTTTTGCCAACCGGATTGCTGAAATCATGCTTGAAGGATTGGCGATTCCTTTTCCGGCGATGTCATAGGCTGTGCCGTGATCAGGCGAGGTGCGGATGAAAGGCAAACCGAGCGTCCAGTTCACGCCTGTGTCGAACGCGACGGCTTTCAGCGGCGCAAGTCCCTGATCGTGATACATCGCGACGACGGCATCGAAATCTCCACGCAATGCGTAATGAAAAACCGTGTCGCCGCTCAACGGGCCGACGACATTAAATCCCTTTTTCTGCAAAGCCGAGACGGTCGGCAAAATAATTTTAATTTCTTCGTCGCCGAATTCTCCACCTTCGCCGGCGTGCGGATTCAATCCGGCAACGGCGATTTTTGCGCGCGGTAATTGCAGATCACGGCAGGCTTGCGCGGCGAGTTCGATTGCGAGTGAAATTTTTTCCGAAGTCAATTTTTCGGGAACAGACTTGATGGAAATGTGAATTGTCGCCAGTGCGACGCGCAACCAGCGATTTTTTTCGTCGTGTCCGAGCAGCATCATCGCCGTTCGTTTTGCGCCGGCGAGTTCGGACAGAAATTCGGTTTGCCCGACAAAAGTTTTGTGTCCGGCGCGGATAATGGATTCCTTGTTGACGGGCGCGGTGACGACTGCGTCGAGTTCACCGCGCAGACAGCGTTCCGCGCCGTCACGAAGCCATAGAATCGAGGCGTTCGCGGCATTCGGTGAACCGGCGAGCAATTTTTCCGGAAGTTTTTCCTTGGACGGATTTGTGATGAAAAATTTTCCGGCGTGGTCGTAACCGGAAAATTTTTTGAGCGGCAAATCGAGTTTGAGACACTGAACCAGACTGGAGGCGCAATCTTTATCACCGATGAAAAGAAATTTTGTGTCGTCGGTTTTTAATTCAGCGGCAATGGCTTTGAGCGCGACTTCGGGGCCGATGCCGGTGACATCACCCAGAGAGATGCCGATCCAACCTTTCATGTGAAAATTTCAACGTGTCGAAGTTTAGAAATAGCGGATAAAGGTTTTTTTCTTCAAATTATTTATCCACTGCTTTTCGACCTGCGCCTGTTCCTCTGTGCGAAGGGTCTTTTCGATGTCGTCGCGGACTTCGTTCAGTGGTTTGGCGTGCGCGGGGCGCTTGTCTTCGACGAGCATGATGTAGTCGGACTCCGGAGTTTCGATCACGTCGCCGACTTCGCCGGGCTTGAGCGCAAAGGCGGCGTCCGCGAGTTCCTTGCGCAAGACGGAACGTTCCACCCAGCCCCAGTCGCCGGCCTGATGCTGTTGCGAGCCTTGCGAATAGACGGACGCCATTTCCTGAAACGTCGCGCCTTCCTTGATTTTTGACTGGATTTCGCGCGCCAGATTGATGGTGTTCGTGTCGTCGCTGGAGGTTTTGTTGAGAACGATCATGCGCAGTTTGATTTCGTCCTCGACTTTGTAATCATCCTGATGCGTGAGGTAATAATTTTCGATTTTGTAGGGCGAGATGATGATTTCCTGTGAAATGTTCTTGGAACGCAACGCAGAGACGATATATCGCTCACGCACATCCTTGCGGAACTGCTCGTACGTCATGCCTTGAGCCTGCAACGTTTTCATGAGCGTCGTGCGGTCGCCGAAACGTTCATGGATTTGGTCCTGCACGAGCTGGTCCACGACGCTGTCGGGCAATTTGTAACCTTCAACGTCGAAATCGTGGAGAATCAACTGGCGTTCGACCAGTTGTTCCAGTCCGTCATTGAGCAAGTCGGCGAGTTTTTGGCGGAACGCGTCGGGCTGGTTGGCGTATTGCCGCCGCAAAGATTCCGCGGCAGGCGCGGTGAAGTCCTCGACTTGCGCGTAGGTGATGACCGTGTCGTTCACGATGGCCTTGACGCCATCCGCCAAATCCGCGCGCATCGGAAAACTGGCGGAAAATGCCAGCGCGAAAATCGAAATCAACCGGAATAATTTCATGAAACTGATGCGCATGGTAACAACCATTGTTGCGCGGTCAAGCGCGACGCTTAAAATTTCAGCTTGTCCAGCCAGTACAACAACAGCGTCAAAATGCATGAAAACACCAGCGCCGCGATGATGGCCCACTTCAAAATGAACTTTTGCTTGCGACGATACTCCTTGCCGCCCTGGCCGGGCAGCAGATAGAAACGTTCTACGTCTTCGTTGCGCTTGGGACGGAACAGGCTCATCTGATTCATCGGACTCTAGCATGCGCATGGCCGCTGCTCAAGTCGCGTGCTTGCTGTTGGAGGGTTTTTCGCTACCGTTTTGCCGTGAACCTTGAAGATCATTCCGGCGACATCATCCGCAAAGCCCGCGCGATGAATCATATTTCAACCGCAACTGCCGCGAAAACGGCGGGAATTTCCGAAGCTGAACTTTCCGCGCTTGAAGAAAGTGGAAAATTCGCCGGCCAAAAAATAAATTTCTCCGCGCTCGGAAAAATCCTCGGGCTCAATCCGCAAAAATTGGAAGCCATCGCCAACGGCTGGCTGCCATCGCCGAAAGATTTGTCCGCGTGGCACGAAGTTCGCGTGATTACGACGGCGGGTGACGGACTCACCGTGAATTGCTATCTCATCTGGGATGAAGTCACGCGAGACGCGGCGCTTTTTGATACCGGCCTTGATGCGCCACCGGTTCTCGATTGCATCGCCGCAGAAAATCTCCAACTAAAACACATTTTCATAACACACTCGCATTGGGATCACGTCGAAGCGCTGCCGAAAATTCGCGAGGCTTGGCCGAAAGTGCGGATTCATTCCGGCTCGAAAAACGCGCCCGTTGACCAGCGCAACAAGACGGCGGAGATCATCCATCTCGGCGGATTGCGCGTGACGCATCGCGAGACGCCCGGCCATGCGGAGGACGGTGTGACTTACATGGTCGGCAACTGGCAGGAAGACGCGCCGCTCATCGCCATCGTCGGCGACGCGATTTTTGCCGGCTCGATGGGCAACGGCAACGGCGCGTGGGATTTGGCGAAACAAAAAGTGCGCGAACAGATTTTATCGCTGCCACCGGCAACTTTGATTTGCCCCGGTCACGGGCCATTGACGACGGTTGCGGAGGAAAAGGAACACAATCCGTTCTTTTGATTTGCGTTGCAGAAATCGGATGGAAACTCCTCATTTTAAGGGGTTTATTTTGGTTGCAGGCTTTGACATAAAACCTTAACCTATAAGTAACAGAAGATTTACTATGTCGAACGCTGCAAAAGAATCATCGTCGGCGAACGATTTGCTGAAGAATTCCTCACTTTACCGCGAGTTTCAGGCCGAGCGCGAGGAAATCCTCCGGCACAAATGGATCGAGTCGGAAAAGGCCGGGCATGACATCGGCTTTGAACGGGCGCTGACGGATTGGATCATCAGGCACCGCTCAAGCTGGCGCAAAGCCCGTCAAGCCGCCGTAACAAATTAAAAACCGTTCCTTTAACGCAGCCCTGCGAGGCCGCGAAGGAAAAATGAAAACGAAACGCGTGACGCGAATCGCCTCCGCCCAAGGGCGGGGTGGGTTCGCGATTTTTTATGCCTGAATCCACCGTCATCCTCGACTCCACCGCAATCCAGCGCGCGCTCACGCGCATCGCGCACGAAATCGCCGAGCGCAATGAAAACGGAGCGGAAGTGGTGCTGGTCGGCATTCCGCTCGTGGGTGACACGCTCGCTTTCCGTCTGGGGAAAAGCCTGTCGGAAATCTGGCATCGACCCGTCCCCGTCGGTGTGCTGGACGTGAGCATGCACCGCGATGATTTGAGCCGCCGCGCCGCGCCGACCATTCATCCGACCATCATGCCGTTCGACGTGACCGGCAAAACCGTCGTGCTGGTGGACGACGTCTTGTTCAGCGGTCGCACGACGCGAGCGGCGATGGACGCGCTGAACGATTTTGGCCGACCAAAAAAAATCCAACTGGCGGTGCTGATAGACCGCGGCCACCGCGACTTGCCCATCAAGGCGGATTTTGTCGGGAAAAACGTGCCGACGGCGGCGGATGAAAAAGTTCACGTCCGCATCGGCGAAAAAGACGAAGTGACGCTGGAAAGAAAATGAGCTGGAACAAAAAACATCTGCTCGACATCGAATCGCTCACGGTGGACGAAATCGTCACGGTGCTCGACACGGCGCGCGCGTTCAAGGCCGTCGGCACGCGCGCGATCAAAAAAGTCCCGGCGTTGCGCGGCAAGACGGTTGTAAATCTGTTTGTCGAGCCGTCCACGCGCACGCGCATCAGTTTTGAACTGGCGGAGCAGCGATTGTCGGCGGACGTCATCAATTTTTCAACCGAGGCGTCGTCGTTCAAAAAAGGCGAGACGCTCAAGGACACGGCAAAAAATCTGGAGGCGCTCAACGCCGATTTTATCGTCATCCGCCACAGCGCGTCGGGCGCGCCGCATTTTCTGTCGCGCGTCATCAACGCCAGCGTCATCAACGCGGGCGACGGCGCGCACGAACATCCGACACAGGCGTTGCTCGACGCCTTCACGATCCGCGAGCACAAGGAAAAGATCGCCGGGCTGAACGTGACGATCCTCGGCGACATCCTTTACAGCCGCGTCGCGCGCTCGAACATCTGGGCGCTGACGAAACTCGGCGCGAAGGTGACGTTGTGCGGTCCGTCCACACTCGTTCCGAAGGCGTTCGAGCAGATGAATTGCCGCGTGACATACGACGTCGAAGAAGCGATCCGTGACGCGGACATCATCCACTTGCTGCGCATCCAGCACGAACGCCAGCGCAAGACGATGTTCCCAAGCATCGGCGAATACACAAACCTGTTCGGCCTGAACAAGGCGCGGCTCGCCAAGACGAAACCCGACGCGCTCATCATGCATCCGGGGCCCATCAATCGCGGCGTGGAGATTGACAGCGAGATCGCCGATTGCGCGCGTTCCGTGATTTTGGAGCAGGTGACCAATGGACTCGCCGTGCGCATGGCGGTTCTGTTTTTGTTGAACGGCGGCAAAGGGCCGCAGGAAGTGGCGTAAATTTTCTTTTCAGAAAATTCAAGCGGGATGGTCACGCCGTTCATCTCCGCGCAGAAGTGATGGGTGCCAAATAAAAACAATCCGGATCGTCAGGCGCCTGTAGCCCAGTTGGATTACCTCCACCGCCATGCTGGGCGAGTGTAACAGTGTATGTGCGACTGTCCAACCACTTGTGAATGATCACATGGCCATCGGCAAAGGATATGCCTGCCGCGCCATTGTGGTTGCCGGCAGGAAATTCAATGAGATAGGTGTTTCCAGTGGTCGCAACAGCAGATATGGCAATGGATCCATCATTTATCGCGAGCGGGTTTTCATCAATTATCACAAAAGTGTTGGCGGGACCCGGTCTCGTGAACGACGACATCTTGCCGTAAGTCAACCACGTCGTCTGGCTGTCATTGTAGGCTGCCCCGGGCAACCATCCACCGCCGACCACCGACCCGAGTGGAGGTGCAGTGGAACCTCCTGCATAAGAGGAGGAGGAATTCCAGCGTGTGCCGACCGCCGAGTTCATTGACACACTGCGCGGATGAACCCGATGTCCTGCAAAAACATCAATGTAATTATCAGCCGGACAATGATAAGGCGCCGCGTTGGTGATGTATGGAGAAAGCAACGTGTGTGGATCCGTTAATTCCCAGGAATTGGCCGTGGCCACATCGAAAGGACTTTCCATGGTGCCGGCAACCCAGTTCTTCATTGCATTCCGTGCGGAGGCGCTTGCGGTGGCGAAAGCGGTCAAATAGGGATAATCGTTTGGCGGCAGAAGGCTGTTGTTGTCCTCCGCATACATTTGCCAGCCCAGAATCAACTGGCGCTGGTTTTCCATGCACTGGAAGGCCTGCGAATCCGGGTGCGTGGCGGCCAGCGCGGGCAGCAGCAACACGGCCAGAACCGCAACGGTCGCGATGACGACGCATAACTCGATCAACGTGAAACCGCCGTTGCGATTTTTTTTGAAAGCAGGTGGACGCGCCGTGTTCATCACATCAAGGATTTAAAATGACGAGGTAAAATCATCTCCGCGCAGAGGTGATGGGAGCCAAATAAAAACAATCCGGGTCGTCAGGCGTCGGTTGTCCTATGCCGCCTGGTTGTCCATGCAGGGAGAGCGGAGCAGTATATGTGCGGCTATCCAACCATTTGTGAATGATCACATGGCCATCGGCAAATGACATCCCAGCCGCGCCGTTATGATTGCCGGCAGGATAATCAGTAAGGTAGGTCTGTCCAGGAGCCGCAAGCGCAGGTATGGCTAAAGTGTCATCATTTATCGTGATCGGGCTCTCATCCATTATCACAAAAGTGTTGGCCGGCCCCGGTCTCGTGAACGACGACATCTTGCCGTAAGTCAGCCACGTTGTTTGATTGGCATTATAGGCGGCTCCGGGCAAAAATCCACCTTGGACAGCCGACCCGAGTGGAGGTGCACCGTTACCTCCGTTATAAGTGGAGGAGGAAAACCACACTGTGCCAACGGCTGAATTCATTGACACGCTGCGCGGATGAACCCGATGTCCTGAAAAAGGATCAATGTAATTATCCGCCGGACAATGATAAGCTGCCGCGTTGGTAATGTATGGAGAAAGCAACGTGTGTGGATCCGTTAATTCAGAAGGACTCGCCACATCAAAACCATTTTCCATGGTGCCGACAACCCAGTTTTTCGCTGAATTCTTGCCGGCGGTGGTCATCGTGGCGAAAGCGGTCAAATAGGGATAATCGTTTGGCGGGAGAAGGCTGTTGTTGTCCTCCGCATACATTTGCCAGCCCAAAATCAACTGGCGCTGGTTTTCCATGCACTGAAAGGACTGCGAGTCCGGATGGGTGGCGGCCAGCGCGGGCAGCAGCAGCACGGCCAGAACCGCAACGGTCGCGATGACGACGCACAACTCGATCAACGTGAAACCGTCACGATGTTGAGCAGAAATTTTATCGGAAACAAACCGTCGCGGCGCATTCATAAAATTTTCAAGGATTCAAAACGATCCGATAAAATCTTTTGTCCGTCGTCGGCGAAAAATCGGTGATGTAGCCGGTGTCGCCGATGAAGGTGATGTCACCGGGCAAATCCTGCCAGCTCGGATCGTTCAAATCATTTTTGAACTGCACTTGATAGGTTTTTCCGGAAATCAACGGCCAGCTTATCAAGGGATATTGGCCTTCCTGTCCGAATCCCCCGGCAAGGGTCAACTGCATGTAAAACGTGGAGGCTGAATTGATCGTGCCTGCGCCGCCGGGAAACGAGGCGAGGTTGAGCGCAAAAAGATCGCTGCCAGTGTTGAAATCATCGCTTGCCAGATCGGAAGCCCAGCTTTGGAAGAAAAGTGTCTGGCTGTCGCCGGTGAAAACCGGCTTGAGCGAACGGTCGTTCGCGGTGAAGTTGCCGGAGCCGCTCGCGCTCACAACAATTGTCGCGGCGTTCGAGCGGTCGTAAATGAACAAGTCCGCGAGGTTGTTGAAATCGTTTGACACGACATCGCTTGCAAAACTGCGGTAGGCGATGAAATTTCCGTCGGGACTGATGGACGGGGAATCGGAACTGGCGCCGGCCGCGCCGGTGGAATTGAAATTCTGGCTGGCCAGCAGATTGGTTCCGGCCTGAAAATCGTAGAGATAGACGTTTTGATTTGTGCTTGGAGGAATTTGCACGGCATAAACAAGGAATCGTCCGTCGCTGCTGAATTGGATTCCGTCGTGAGATGAAAAAGTTCCGCTCGCGCTAATCGTCAAGACGGTATTTGAAACCAGGTCCGCAGCCATTAAACTTACCGACGAACCCAAACTCGGCAGATATGCCACTTTCTGTCCGTTTGCGCTGATGGAAAGAAGCGGAAATGTGCCTAAAGCAAAAATGGAACTGTTGGTATAGGTCAGCGCGGCCAATTGGGAATTCCAGACGTATAATTTCGTCCCGGAAATCCCCGTTGCCGTGCCGATAAAGACCACGGATTGGCCGTCAGGCGTCATGGAAGCCGAATTCACACCGCCGGATGTGAGCGCGTGAGTCGTGCCGGTTTGCAAATCGCGGAAAAATAAATTTTCGCCGCCGAACGAACCCGACGCCAGATTTGACGCTTTGCTATGAAATAAAACATAACGCCCGTTCGCGCTGATTTGCGGCGAAAAGGAATCGGCGTTTCCGGGATGAATCCCATCCGTGCTGATGCTGGCGAGCGTCGTCGCGCCGCTTTGCAGATCGCGGATGAAAATGTCCTGCGCCTTGTTCGTGTCGTTTGAGACCAGATCATCCGCCGAACTCGTGAACGCCACATAACGGCCTCCGGCGGAAATGGCGGGGTCGGTCGAAATGCTGTCGCCGACAACGCCGTTCGTGTTCACACTGACCAAAGTATTTGTGCCGGCGACAAGGTCGCGCACAAACACATCGCGGCATCCGTTCGCGTCATTGGGCGCAAGATTATCCGCGTCGCTGTAAAACGCGACGAACCGGCCGTTTGAACTTGTGGAAAACGACGTGAAGCCACTGATGCCATCGGGCGTCTGCGACGGCAAAGCCGGATCGTGGGCGGAAATCAAATCGGTTGCGGCGGCTGTCAAGTCACGCGCAAAGACGTCGTAATTCAGCCGCCGGTTGTCGCCGAGCAGATTTTCGGATTCAAACGTAACAACACTGCCATCGGCGCTTAAAGTCGGAGCTGTCGTTGGATTCACGCCCACGCCATTGCCATACGTGTCGGTGTCGAGCAATTGCGTGACAGCGGCTTGCATGTCACGGATATAGACGTGGTAATCACCGGTCAATGTGCCCGTGACCAGATTGGTGGCGCTGCTGACGAAGACGACGAACTGGCCGTTTGATGAGACCACGGGCGATTCGCAAATTCCATTTGCCGGACCGAAATTGTTCAAGTTTGAGCTTACCAGCGCACTTGTGCCGGCTTGCGCATCCCAAAGATAAATGGCCGTGTTCGCTCCGGAAGCGCTGCCGACATTGGCGACGAATGCGGTGAACCGTCCGTCGGGCGTCATCGCCAAATCATGGATTTTTTCAAACGACTCAACGAACGACAACAACGGCACATGGGCATTCGTATAAATGACGTCGGTCAAACCGGTTTGCCGACCGTAGCGCAAAATGATTCCGAGCGCGTATGAGCCGGTCGGAGAATTTGTGCATGCTTCAAACGCGACGAATTTGCCGTCGTCGCTGATGTTGTAATTGCAGGAAACGACATTTGTGCTGCCGGCCGCGGATTGAAAAATAGCGCGCGCGTTGGTGCTGGCCCAAATCGTATTTCCGGCGACCAGGTCGCGGACGTAAACTTCACCCGCCGTTGTCACGCCGGGAACGAGATTTGTGGCCGTGCTGTAAAAAGCAACGTAACGTCCGTCCGGCGTGATTTCCGGCGATTCCGAACTGCTGGCGTTGAGTGGATTCGAATTGGTGGCCGCGCCGACGCTGACCCACGTTGTTGTACCCGTTTGCAAATCGCGGACAAAAACGTCGGCGAGGTTGTTCGTGTCGCCCGCCACAAGATTGGAAGACGCGCTGGCAAACGCGACGTAACGTCCGTCCGGCGTCATCACCGAACCGCGCGAGACGCCGTTGCCGCTTGCGCCGTTGGTGCTCACGCTGACGAGCGTCGTCGTGCCGTTGACCAGATCGCGGACAAAAATGTCACTGACATTATTCGTGTCGTTGGCGACCAGATCGCTCGCACTGCTTTCGAAAAGCGCGAACTGGCCGTTCGTCGAAATTCCGGTCGGGAATGAATCTCCGTTGCCGCCGCCGGTTCCGGCAAGATTGACGCTGACCAATGCGGGTGTGTCATTGGTGCGATCCCGAAGAAAGACATTCAGGTGGCGCGGAAGCACGGAATTGTTGTTATTCGTCAGTGTCAGATTGTTTGCCGCGCTGGCGAAGAGCACAAAACGTCCGTTTGGGCTGATGATGGAAAGTCCGGAATCTCCATTGCCGCCCGCCGGCGCGGCAAAAAATGGATTGCGCGAGGAAACGAGTTGAACCGAGGCGCTGGCTGTTGAAAAGCCAGAGTATATGCTGAAGGCAATGGGAATGATGAACACCCAATTCCAACCGTTGATTTTCACCGTGGCTTTCATGCGTTGCCTTTTCTGAAGGGTAGCTTGACTTAAGTTATGTGTAAAAAAGCCGTTTTTGTCAAGACAAAGCGCTGGTCTCGCGATGACGGCTTCATATTTCGCCGCCGGGAAAATTTTTACCGCAATTGAACGCTGATTTTTCGCCGCTCCGTTCTAAACATCACGCCGCCGCCGGACTGATTCCACTTTGCGATGGTGCGTTCTTTTTGCCACGTTTGCGCGTGGTCCATTCGCGGAAGGATTCCATGTAGAGATAAATCACCGGCGTGATGAAAAGCGTCAGGCATTGCGAGACGATCAATCCGCCGACGACGGTAAGACCGAGCGTGCGTCGTGATTCACCACCCGCGCCGAGTCCAAGTGCGATGGGCAATGTCGCCATGAGCGCGGCCATCGTCGTCATCATGATTGGCCGGAAGCGCAGCAAGCAGCCTTCATGAATCGCCTCGGCGGCATTTTTCCCGTGCTCGCGTTGCGCGACAATCGCGAAGTCAATCATCAAGATGGCATTTTTTTTCACGAGACCGATTAGCATGATGAGGCCGACGAAACCGTAGATGTTCAAATCCAAACCGAAGATCATCAACGTGAGCAGCGCGCCGAAACCGGCGGACGGCAGTCCGGACAAAATCGTGAGCGGATGTATGAAGCTTTCGTAGAGAATTCCGAGGATGATGTAAATGATGAGAATAGAAACGGCGAGCAATACAAGAAGTCCCGCCTGCGATGATTTGAAAACCGCCGCAGCGCCTTGAAAACTTCCGGTGATGGTCGCGGGCAGGTGCATATCAGTTTCGATTTTTTGCAATTGCCCGACGGCGGTTCCGAGCGAAACACCCGGCGCGAGGTTGAAGGAAATTGTCACCGACGGAAGTTGTCCGACGTGCGAAATGCTCGTCGGGCCGACGGTGCGCGTTAATTTTGCAACGGCGTTCAGCGGAATAAGATTGGGTGTGCCGTTGGTGCCGGTGACTGAACTGGCGATATACAGTTGCCCGAGTGCGTCAGGATCGCGTTGAAATTGTGGCTGGACCTCGAAGACGACCCAATATTCGGCCACATCGGCGTAAATCGTGGAAGCCTGCCGTTCGCCATAGGCATCGTAGAGGCCGTTTTCAATCTGCTGGGGTGTGACGCCGAGCGCGGCGGCTTTGTCACGGTCAATCTCCACGTTGACCTGCGGCGCGGCGATTTGCAGGTCGGTCGTCACGTCCTGAAAGCCGGGTTCGTGCGCGAGTTTGTCTGTCAGTATCGGAGCCCAATGAAAAAGTTCCTGCACGTCGGTGTCCTGCAGGCTGTATTGGTAAAGTCCTTTGCTCTGCATTCCACCGATTGGAATAATCGGCGGATTTCGCAGATAAACATTCAGGCCCGGCATCTGTGCAAATTTCACGCGCAATTCCTGGATGATCTGGTTCGCATTCAATTTCCGTTTGTCTTTCAAACGAAAAAACATGCGGCCATTGTTCAGAGTTCCGCCGCCGATGACCGATACGAAACCGTCAACGTTCGGATCGGCGGCGACGATTTTCATCGCGGCAAGCTGATGTTCGCGCATAGCGTCGAACGAAATGTCCTGCCCCGCCTCGGTGGTGACGGCGATCCGGCCGGTGTCCTCGTCAGGGAAAAATCCCTTCGGAATCACGACGAACAAAAACACCGTCGCGACGAAAATCGCCAGCGACACAAACATCGTCGCGGGACGATGGCGCATGACAACTTGCAACGTGCGATCATAACGACGACGCAACCCATCGAAAAATCGCTCGAAGAAGTTGTAGATTTTTCCATGTCTTTTCTCTTTTTCCGAATGTACGAACCGGCTGCACATCATCGGCGTCAGTGTCAGCGAAACGAAACCGGAGACCAAAACTGCTACGACAATCGTCACGGCGAATTCATGCAACAACCGTCCAAGCAGTCCGCTCATGAACAAAATCGGAATGAAAACGGCCGAAAGCGACAGCGTCATCGAAACGATCGTGAATCCGATTTCTTTTGAGCCTTTCAGAGCGGCTTCCATTGCGGGCTCCCCGTTTTCCATGTGGCGCACGATGTTTTCGAGCATGACGATGGCGTCGTCCACGACGAACCCGACGCATAACGTGAGCGCCATAAGCGAAAGATTGTCGAGGCTGTAATTGAGCAGCGCCATGGCAGCGAATGTGCCGATGATGGACATCGGCAGCGCGAGGCTGGGAATCATTGTCGCCGACAGATTTCGCAGGAAAATAAAAATGACCATGATGACGAGGCACACAGCCAGGAATAAAGTGTGTTCCACGTCCGAAACCGATTTGCGGATGGTCAGCGAACGGTCAATGAGAATGTCCAGGTTCACCGATGCCGGAATCGCGGCGCGGAATTGTGGCAGCAATTTTTTGATGTTGTCCACCACTTCAACCGTGTTCGCGCCCGGCTGGCGTTGGACGGCCAGCACGACGGCGCGTTGATTATTATACCAGGCTATACTTTTGTCGTTTTGTACGCTGTCGAGAACATTGCCCAACTGTTGCAGCCGAACCGGATTGCCGTTGCGATAGGCGACAATCATCGGACGAAAATCCGCCGCTACGTTGAGCTGACCATTCGCCTGAACGGTAAACGCCTGATGTTTTCCATAAAGCGTTCCGAGCGGCTGGTTCACGTTGCCCGCCTCGACCGCCTGCTCGACTTGGTCAATGCCGAGTCCATAGGCCGCAAGTTTGTTCGGGTCAACCTGAATACGCACGGCATAAGGCTGCGCACCGAACACGCCGACCTGCGCGACGCCGTTGACCTGCGAAATCTGTTCCGCCAGCAGATTCTCGGCGTAATTGTCCACGTCCGACATCGGCAGCGTCGGCGACGACATCGCCAGAAAAATGATCGGTGAATCCGCCGGATTGACTTTCTGATAAGTCGGTGGCGTCGGCATGTTTGGCGGCAACTGTCGGCTCGCCTTTGAAATCGCCGACTGCACGTCTTGCGCCGCCGAGTCAATGTTGCGGTCAAGCGAAAATTGAATCGTGATTGACGCCGAGCCGACTGAGCTGACCGACGACATTGAATCCACGCCGGCGATCGTGGAAAATTGTTTCTCCAACGGCGTCGCAACGGCTGAAGCCATCGTTTCGGGACTCGCGCCGGGCAGACTCGCAGAGACCTGTATCGTCGGATAATCCACGCTCGGCAAATCGCTGACGGGCAATTGGCGGAAACCGACAAGGCCGAACAATAAAATGGCCGCCATGACCAGCGTGGTCATTACCGGCCGGCGGATGAACAGTTCAGGAACGCTCATGGCGCGTTGGTAGGCGAAATCACTGCAGGATCATTCGGACTTTTAACACTCACTTTCACGCCGGGCGCAAGACGCAGTTGGCCGTCCGTCACCACCGTTTCACCAGCTTTCAATCCTTTTTCCACAACCGTTTCATTTTGATATGTGATGCCAGTGGTCACCGGACGTTCTTCAACAGTTTGATCCGCTTTCACGACGTAGATGAACTGGCCGTTCTGTCCCGTCTGCACCGCTTGCGACGGTACGATGACTGCATCCGTCAATTCCGAAAGCGTCAAAATCACATTCACAAATTGCCCCGGCCAGAGTACGCCGTCTTCGTTCGGAAACGTCGCCTTGAGCAGTATTGTTCCCGTTGTTTGATCCACGGCGTTGTCCACGAAAGTCAAATCACCTTGCGGCGGCGGCACGGTCATGTTTTGAAAAGTGACCGAGGCTTTCAACGTTCTTTCGCGTCTCTGTTTTTGAATTTCCGGCAGATATTGTTCCGGCACGGCGAACTCGACGTAAATCGGATGAATCTGATTGACTGTCAACAGCGTGTCATCGGGGGCTTTGACGACATTACCTTCGTGAAATTGCAAGCCGCCCGTGACGCCGTCGAACGGCGCACGGATTTCGGTGAAACTCAAATTCAATTCGTCAGATTGCACGGTTGCCGCCAGCGTATCCCTGTTGGCCTTGCTTGTGTCGAATTGATCCTGTGATTCAATTTTTTGTTCGAAGAGTTTTTGATCACGGTTGAATTGTATTTCCGCATTGTCCAATTGCGCTTTGTCGCGCGCCAAAGCCGCTTGCGATGGACGCGGGTCAATAGTGAGAAGCAATTCATTCGATTTCACCTCCGAGCCTTCCTTGAAATGCACCGCGCTGATGATGCCGCCGATTTGCGAGTGAACCGTCACCGTTTGCACCGGCATCACATGGCCGACCGGCGGTGGGTCGATCTGTACCGGCACATTCGTCGTGATGGATTTGACAACCGTCACCGGCACGCCCGCCGGCGCGGCCTGCTTTTTGTTGGAGCAACCGCAAACCAAAAAAACAGTGACGAGCACGCTCGCAACTGAAATGAGGGCAAATTTTTTCACGCGTCTTTTCTTTATTTGGCAAAACTTATTTTCACAGTCTGTGCTTCGGCTGGCCGGAACGCCACTGCGAACTTTTTCAAAAACTCCATGCGTTCGCGCTGGAATTTCGGGTCAAAAACCGATTTGCCCACGATCAATTTCGTCAATTGCGGAAACGCCACCGGGAACATCGTAAGCGACCGCATCGCCAACATCACGTGGCGCGGATCGAACTCGGCGGAAATCTGCCCTCGCGCCTGCCGCTGCCGGATTCGTCCCAGCCCGCGCGTCACCGCTGCGCGCCGCTCTTTTTCGTCAATCACCCTTTGGCCGTCGTTTTGCAACGCTTCCCATTCGAGCATGCGAACCCAGTCCGCGTCCTTGCACGCCGCCTCGAACCAAAATGACAGGCTTTCCGCCGGATCTCCCGACAAGTTTTCGGCCCATGCCTGCCGCTCGGAAATTTTCCGGCGCAAAACCGCTTTGAACAAACCTTCCTTGTCGCCGAAATAATGGTAAAGCATCCGTTTGTTGATGGACGCGCGGCCGGCGATCGAGTCCACGCGCGCGCCGGCAAAACCTTTAGCAGCGAATTCCTTCAGCGCCGTGGACAAAATGCGTTCCCGCGTGCGTTCGGGATTCCGCGTTGTTTTCGCGTCGGTTTTAGTCGGCCCGGCCATATGTTTGCTTATAAGTAACCATCAAGTTACTTAAAGCGCCAGCTTTATTTTTGCCGGTTTACCGGGGAGGGTTTGGTGGCGGCTGTTGGTCCGGGTTTTTGAGTTCCTGGATCTCCTGGATCATCTTTGAAGCGGCTTCCTTTGAAAGTCCGTGCGAGACAAAAAGTCCGAACCGGCGTTGAAGATATTCGTCCAGACGTATCCACTGGCCTTCATATTTCACCTGGCCGGTCCACGCGCAGACGGTGACGACCTTCTGCAATTTTTCCAGACGCAACACGATGAGCACGATGAATATCAACGCCAGTGCGACTGTCCCGATGAGAACAACCGATGTGATCTGGCTGGAAATGGTGTCGCTTTCGGCGCGTTGCTGGCTGTTGTTCAGCAAAAATTCCTCGGCTTGTCCCATCTCGAACAACACATGTCCGATTTCATTCATGGTGTTTTTGCCTTGGTCGGTCAAAGCGATGGCCAGTTCGTTATGCAGATTGGTCTTTCCGTCAGACATCATGTTTGGATCAATGCGCAGCCGGTCTGAAATAAGGCTTTGCAGTTCCAGAAGATTGGTCTGCTGATCCGCTTTGTCATAGGCGAGGTTTCCGAGTTCCTGAATGTCGCTGCGCACGGATGACATGGCTTTTCCGTAGGCGTTGAGATATTCGTCGCTGGCGGTCAGCAAATAACCGCGCCGTTCGGTTTCTGCGTCCAGAAGATGCAACTGGGTTTGCTGGACAAGATTCAAAACTTTGTAGGTGTGCGCGACTTGAGAAAACGAATCTTTGAACTGCCCGCCGGTCTGATGGACAATCCAGCCGATCACCACCAGCGCGAACATCGGCAGTGACAACCCCAGCCAGAAAAGTATCCTGTTAGTGTGCTGTATAAGCTTCATACTGTCCCCCGGTTCAGGTTAACGTCGGTTTTTCCTTGTGCCACCCGGTATTCTGCTCGTAGGCGTGCGCAATTTTCAAGAGCATTTCTTCGCCGAAAGGCTTTCCAAGCAACTGCAAACCGATCGGCAATTTGGGCGATTTGGTGAATCCGCACGGAATACTGATGCCGCAGATGCCCGCAAGGTTGCATGAAATCGTAAAAATATCGCTCAAATACATCTGCAACGGGTCGTCCGACTTCTCGCCGATCTTGAACGCCGCAGTCGGCGAAGTCGGCGTGACGATGGCGTCCACTTTCTCGAACGCCTTCAAAAAATCGTTGCGGATGAGCGTGCGGACTTTCTGTGCCCGCAAATAATACGCGTCGTAATAGCCGCTGCTCAAAACGTAAGTTCCGAGAATAATCCTGCGTTTAACTTCGTCGCCAAAACCCGCGCCGCGCGTTTTGCTGTAAAGTTCAACCGGATCGTTCCCATCCACACGCAAGCCGTAGCGGATGCCGTCGAACCGCGCGAGGTTCGCCGACGCTTCCGCCGTCGCGATGATGTAATAAGTGGCGACGGCGTAATCCGTGTGCGGCAAGGAAATTTCCACGATTTCCGCGCCGAGTTCCTGAAATTTTTTCACGGCGGCATCAACGACGGCTTTCACTTCCGCGTCAAGCCCGCCGATCATGTATTCCTTCGGCAAACCAATTTTCAGTCCCTTGATTTTTCCGTCGAGCGCGGCGGAATAATTCGGAACCGGCTGGGGCACGCTTGTCGAATCGCGCGGATCAACGCCGCTCAAAACTCCGAGCATCGTCGCCGCATCGGAAACATTTTTCGTGAACGGCCCGATTTGGTCGAGAGAACTTGCGAACGCGACAAGTCCGTAACGCGAAACACGTCCGTAAGTCGGTTTCAATCCGACACAGCCGCACAACGCGGCGGGTTGGCGGATCGAACCGCCGGTGTCCGAGCCGAGCGAGACAATCGTTTCATCCGCCGCGACGGCCGCTGCCGAACCACCGGATGAACCTCCTGGAATTCTTGAAATGTCCCACGGATTTTTGGTGACGCCGAACGCGGAATTTTCCGTCGAGCTGCCCATCGCAAATTCGTCCATGTTAAGGCGTCCGAAAACAATCGCGCCCGCCGCTTTCAATTTTTCGATCACCGTCGCGTCGTAAGGAGAAATGAATTTGCCGAGGATTTTTGAGGCGCAATTCAGCGGCTGGTTTTTTACGGCGAGAACGTCTTTGATCCCGATTGGAATTCCGAGCAGCGGAAGGCTTGCGTTGCCGCCGCCTTGAGAAAGCAATCTGTCGGCCGCGTCGGCTTGAGCGAGTGCATCTTTGTCATCGTGGCTGATGAACGCGTGAATTTTTCCGTCCACGCGTCCGATTTGGTCGAGACATGACTGCATCACTTCGCGCGCGGAGACTTCGCGTTTGGCGAGTTTGGCCGTGAGTTCGGAAATGGTGAGCCGGTTCAGCATCGAAAAAAGTTATTCCACAATTTTTGGAACGATGAAAAGTCCGTTGGCTTGTTTGGGTGCGTTGCGCATGGCTTCATCGTGTGGAAGCGACGGGTGGATTTCATCGGCGCGCGTGACGTTGACCATCGGAACCGCGTGGGCGGTCGGTTCGACGTTCGTCACGTCGAGTTCCCTCAATTTTTCGATGTAGCCAAGGATATTGCCAAGTTGCGCGCCGAGTTTTTTTTCTTCATCGGGAGCGAGCGCGATGCGCGCAAGATGTGCGACGTATTTGACATCAATTTGAGCGGCAGCCATGCGCCCATTGAAAACAGAAATCGGCTGCGCGGCAATTTTTATTCCTCATCAAACTTCCGTCTGACGAGGGATTCGAGTTCGGTGAGGGCCTGAAGGGCGTCCGCGCCGCGAACATGCAGGGTCAATTTGCTGCCGGGACCGGCGGCGAGCATCATCAGTCCCATGATGCTCTTGCCGTTGATTTTTTCGCCGTCTTTTTCAACAAAGATTTCGCACGCGAACCGGTTGGCCGTCTTGACGAACATGGCGGCGGGCCGGGCGTGTATACCCAGCTTGTTCGAGATGGTGAGTTCTCTTTTAAGAAACTCTGTATCCGGCAATTTTTTCGCGCTCATCGGCTTGGACATCGGAACTTTAATTGCTGTCGTGAATTTGCGCCAATTAAATTTACAATTGCGGCGGCTGGTTGCCCGGCGCCATGTGGGCGATAAGCCGGTCGTTCAATTCCTGCGCGGCGTTATAGCCGGATTTCTTCAATTTCGCCTGATATGCGGCGACTTCGACGAGCCGTGCCAGATCGCGTCCCGGTCGCACGGGAATGGTGATGTGCGGAACGTCTATGCCGAGAACTTTGACGAATTCCTGTTCCATGCCGAGCCGGTCAACGTCCGGAACCTCCTCCCACGGTTTGAGTGTGACGATGAGGTCAAGGGTTTTGTCGCGGCGGACACTTTTGATGCCGAACATGGCGGCGACATTGATGATGCCGATGCCGCGAATCTCCATGTGGTTGCGGGTCAGCTCGACGCTTGTGCCCAAGACTTCATGTCCGCCGACGAGCATCACCTTCGTCACGTCGTCGGACACAAGACTGTAACCGCGTTCGATCAGCGCAAGAACGGCTTCACTTTTGCCGATGCCGCTGTCGCCGCGGATGATCACGCCCATGCCGAGGATGTCCACCATGCTGCCGATTTCCGTGCCGCGCGGTGCAAACATCGATTCCAATTCGAGCGTCGCGTCGTTGATGAAAGTCATCGTGACCAGCGGTGTCTGGAAAACCGGCACGCCCGCCTTTTCAGTGGCGGCGAGAAGTTCCTTGTCCGGCTTTTGCCCGCGGCTGAAGACGATGCACGGGATTTTGTAGGCGAACAGATAGGCGTAGCGCGTCTCGCGTTGCGCGGTCGAAAGCGACCGCAGATAAAAAAATTCCGCATGGCCGAACACCTGCACGCGTTTGTAGGCGAAATACTGCGTGAACCCGCTCAACGCGAGGCCGGGCCGGTTCACGGTCGGTTCGCGGATGATGCGCTTCAATCCGGTCTCGCCCGCGATGAGTTTCATTTGCAACTCTTCGCCGTGCAACTTGAAAAATTGTTCAACCGTGATGGACGGATGTGCCATAAATCACAAATTAAATTCCGGGCCTAGATAAATTTCCCGCGCCTTCGGATCGTTCGCCAGAAATTCCGACGAGCCTTCGACCAGCACCTGACCTTTGTGGATGATGTAGCCGCGGTCGATCAATTTCAAGGTTTCCCGCACGTTGTGATCCGTGATCAAAATTCCCAGCCCGCGTTCCTTCAGCCGCCGCACAATCTTCTGCACTTCATAAACCGCAATCGGGTCAATGCCGCTGAACGGTTCGTCGAGCAACAGCAACTTCGGACTCGTCACCAACGCGCGTGTGATTTCCAGCCGTCGTTTTTCGCCGCCGCTCAACTGATACGCCTTGCTTTTGGCCACCGGAGTCAAATCCAGTTCTTCCAGCAGATACTTCAACCGCACCACGCGCTCGTCGTCCGACATTTCGCACGTCTCCAAAATCGCCAGGATGTTTTCCTCGGCCGTCAGTTTGCGAAACACCGACGGCTCTTGCGTAAGATAACCGATGCCCAGCCGCGCGCGCTTGTGCATCGGCAGCGACGCGATGTCGCGACCGGCGAATTTCACCGCGCCTTTGTCCGGTTTCACGATGCCGACGACCATGTTGAAGGTCGTCGTCTTGCCCGCGCCGTTCGGGCCGAGCAGCCCGACGATTTCGCCCGCGTTCACGTTGACGGAAACGCCGTCCACCACGAGCCGTCCGTGATATCCTTTCGCCAGTTTTTCCGTGGCGAGCAGCAGGTCTTTGGATTTTTTTGCCGCGTATGTTTCCATTTCAAAATTATTTTGGCGCGGCCGGTTTGTTTGTGTTCGCCGTCCGCGAATTTGTCCCTCCATGCGCGCCGTCCGGAATCTGTTTTAAAATCATGTGAGGATTGATGAATTGAACCTGGTCGGCGGCGCGATGCCAGATGATCACGTCGCCGGCCTGCGTCCCTTGCGCGTTCACAATTTGGGGATTGCCCGTCAGCGTCACTATTTCGTTCGTCGCGCCGTTTTTGACCTGATAAACATAGACCGCCTTCTCGCTGGTCGTGTGCATCGGCTGGCCTTTTGCGTCCGTCGAATCAATGACCACGTTCGTCTCGGCGACGATGTGTTCCATGCGTCCGCCCGGCTGCGGCAAATCCGCGACAAGCCATTCGCAGCGCAGCTTCATCTGCGGATCGCTCACGCGCACGTTGCCGCGATAGATAGCCTTGTGTGCGGTCAGGTCGAAATCCGCCTTGTCCGAATCAATCTGCGTCGGGCCGTGCGGCGTCTGCGGCGCGGCGGTCGTATTTGTTTGCGCGTTCAAATTTAAACTGTTGGTTGTTATGAACAATGCGATGAGACAAAACTTTTTCACGGTGCAACTTTGTTTTCGGTCGTGCTTTCAACCACTGTGTGGACGCGGTTCGAAATGGTGAGCAATGAATCGTTTTGCCGCCACAAAAAACCTTCGCCATCGACGCGGAAGCTCCCGCTGCCGTTCTGCAATTTCAACGGCCCCGCCGAATTCGCCACGCCCTTCAATGAATCGTAAACGCATTCCGGCGCGTTCACGATCATTTCCGGTTTGCCGTCCGCGTCAAAAGTTTCCAGCTTGAGTTTTTTTATGACGAGCAGGCCGCCCGCTTGCGGCTGCGCCTCCGCGCCGGACAGACGCGACTTCATCCGCTGCTGGTTCGGGGCCGCAAAATATTCCACCGAAGTGAAATCGCTCGCGTGGCTCAAGCCGTTCTGCTGCGTCCACGCGCGCCCGCCGCAAAAAACCAATGCCGTAAGAACTGACAAAACCGGGACGGCGCTGTTCAATCCAGCTTTCATTCCGAATAATGTTCCACGAACGGCTGCCAGATTCCCTGCGCCTTCAAAATCATCTCGACCACTTCGCGCACCGCGCCGTGTCCGCCCGCCGCCTGCGTGACAAAATACGCCGCCGCCTTCGCCTCGGCCACGCCGTCCGCGACCGCGACGGAGAATCCCGCGCGCTTCAACGGCCCCAGATCCACAATGTCGTCACCGACGAAACAGACCTCGTCCCAGCCCGATTTTTCCTGCGACAAAAGTTTTTCAATCGCCGCCGTTTTACTCTGTTTGTCGTTCTGCTCGACGAGAAAATGAATTTTCAATTCCTGCGCACGAATTTTTGTAGCGGGTGACGGACGTGCCGAGACCCAGCCGATCTTCAGACCCGCGCGCCGCGCCAGCACAAGGCCGAGTCCGTCGCGGATGTTGAAGCGCTTGAATTCGCGCTCGCCGCCGATGAAAACCGAGCCGTCCGTGAGCACGCCGTCCACGTCGCAAAGGAAAAGTTTTACGCGCGCCAGTTTCTTTTTGAACGAAGATGATGAAATCAGTTTTAGCATTTTAGCGGACGGCGTTGAAAACCTTGAGCAAACTTTTCAGCAACGCGGACATCTCGGCGAGCGGAATCATGTTTGGGCCGTCGCTCAACGCCTTGTCCGGTCGCGGATGTGTTTCCAGAAAAATTCCGTTCGCGCCGGATGCGAGCGCCGCGCGCGCGAGCACGGTCGCGAATTCACGCTGCCCGCCCGACTTGTCGCCGCCGCCGCCGGGCAATTGCACTGAATGCGTCGCGTCAAATACGACCGGAAAGCCGAACGACTTCATGATCGGGATCGAGCGCATGTCGGCGACGAGATTGTTGTAGCCGAAGGTTGTGCCGCGCTCGGTGAGCAGGATTTTTTTCGCGCCCGCGCGTTTTGCTTTTTGCGCGACCTGACCCATTTCAGTCGGCGAAAGGAATTGGCCTTTTTTCAGGTTCACGATCTGGCCGGTCGCGACGGCGGCCTCGATCAGATCCGTCTGGCGGCAGAGAAACGCGGGGATCTGCAAAATGTCCACGACTTCGCCGACGACGGCGGCGTGCGACTCGTTGTGGATGTCCGTGAGCACCGGCACGCCGAACTCTGCGCGGACTTTGGCGAGCACTCGCAGGCCTTCGTCGAGACCCGGCCCGCGAAACGATTTTGCGGACGTGCGGTTCGCCTTGTCGAAGCTGGCCTTGAAGACGTAAAAAATGCCGAGCGACGCGCAAATTTTTGTCAGCGAGGCGGCGACTTGCACGCACAGCTTTTCATTTTCGATCACGCACGGCCCGGCGATCAAAAACAATTGGCGCGGCGAATTGAGATTTTTCCAGATGGCGGCGTCGTTGAGCACGCGCAAGTTTTAGCAGCGGCGCGACAGAAAGTAAATGCGGCGAATTTCAAATCACCGTCCCGTGCGGGATGACGGCGTTTTTGGGAATGATGACGATGCCGTCGCGGATGAAATAAAGTTCATGGTCAACGCTCTCGGCTTTTCCGGCGGGCGAAATCGTCACGTTGTTCCCGATGCGCGCGTTTTTATCAATGATGGCGTTTTCAATTTTGCATTGCGCGCCGATGCCGATGCGCGGCTTACCTTCGCGTTCGTGTTTCTGGATGGATTCCTGATGCTCGTAATCATCGCTGCCGAGGATGATGACGCGGTTCAATTCCGTTCCCGCGCCGACAAATGTCCGCAGTCCGACGATTGAATTTCTGATATGTGCCTGATTGATGATGCAGCCGTCGGTGACGAGCGCGTGTTCGATGTGCGCGCCGTTGATTTTCGAGCCGGGCAGGTAGCGCGGGCGGCTGAAAACCGGCGCGCTCATGTCGAAGAAATTGAAGCGCGGCAGTTCGGAAACCAGATCCAGATTCGCCTCGAAAAAGGAGCGGATCGTGCCGATGTCCTCCCAGTAGCCTTGAAAGACGTAGGAAAAAACGCGGTGCGTGTTGATGGCATGCGGGATGATGTGCTTGCCGAAATCGGACAGGGGATTGTCGAGCAGGTCGCGGATCAAATTGCGGTTGAAAACGTAAATACCCATCGAAGCGAGGAATGATTCGCCGTCACCCTTGATTTTGAGCGAGGATTTTAAAGCCGGTTGCAGCTTCAATGAATCAAGCTCGCCGGCTTCCCTTGGTTTTTCCACAAAGCGCGTGATGCGGTGGTCGTCGGCGATCTGCATGATGCCGAGTGATTGCGCCTCCTGGCGTCCGACGGGGATTGTCGCGACGGTGATGTCCGCGCCTGTTTCGATGTGCTGTGTGACAACGCTGCGGAAATCCATCCGGTATAATTGGTCGCCGCTCAAGATGATGAGGTAATCGAAATCGTGGTTGAGGAAGTGGACCAGATTTTTCCGCACCGCGTCCGCCGTGCCTTCATACCACGAGGTATTGGTGAGCGTCTGCTGGGCCGCGAGGATTTCCACGAAGCCGTTCGAGAACTGGTCGAATTTGTACGTGCGCGAAATGTGCCCGTGCAGCGAAGTGGAATTGAACTGCGTCAAGATGTAGATGCGTCGGAAACCGGAGTTGATGCAGTTCGAGATCGGGATGTCCACGAGCCGGTATTTTCCCGCCAGCGGCACGGCGGGTTTGGCTCGGTCTTTCGTCAGCGGGAACAGCCGCGCGCCCTGGCCGCCGCCCATGATGACGCAAAGGACTTTGCTGACGTTGATGGATTGGCGATTTGTCTGTGGCATAAAATTTTCGGCGCGTGAAAAATCTAACGCCGACAGCCGTCGCGATGCAAGCCGCAGATTTACGCGTGCAAAATCTTTTACGGCGATTGACTTGGCCGAGGACTTTTGAAACGCTGGTCAGGAAGTCTTAAAACAAACCTCAACCCGACAAAACTATGAAAAAAAGACTGACCTATGTTTCTCCGCTTCAACTTGGAATCGTGCTCGCCGTTCTTTATGGCGTGATATCGCTGATCATCGTTCCATTTCTTATTCTTGGCGCAATATTTGGCCATGCCGGCTTCGGCGCGGTTTTTGCGATTTTCTTTCCGGTGATTTATGCCGCAGTCGGATTCATCGGCGGCGTGATTACCGCCTTCGTTTACAACCTCGTTGCCAAATGGACGGGCGGCGTCGAATTCGTAACTTCGGACACGCCGTGATCGGATTTAATTTTTGCGCGTGATGAACGGCGCGAACTCGTCGTGGTGCTGCGGCGGAATGCGGACTTTGAAGCGCGCGGTCTTTCCGTTGTAACGGCGTTCGATGACCTGACCGACCTTGTGCAGGCGCGCGATGGCGGCGGACTGTTCGTGCGGAATCCGCAGTTCCAAAAATTCTCGGTTCGGTTTCAATTGCGTTCCGAGTTCGGCGAGCAAGGTTGGAATTCCGTTGCCCGTCGTCGCGGAAATTCCGACCGCGTGCGGAAATTTTTCCTGCAACCGGTTCAACGCGCCGCCATCCAATTTATCCATTTTGTTGAAGACCATGATGGTGGATTTTTCGTCCGCGCCGATTTCTTTCAAAACGGAATTGACGGCGGCGATCTGCTCCTCGGCCTGCGGATGGCTGATGTCAACGACGTGCAACAACAAATCCGCCTGCACGACTTCTTCGAGCGTCGCCTTGAACGCCTCGACCAGTCCGTGCGGCAATTTTTTTATGAATCCGACCGTGTCCGTCAGCAAAACGTTCTGGTTCGTCGGCAATCTCAAACGGCGCGTCGTCGGGTCGAGCGTGGCGAACAAAATATCCTTCACCAGAACATCCGACCCGGTGAGCGCGTTGAGCAAGGTGGATTTTCCGGCGTTCGTGTAGCCGACAATCGAAGCGAGCGGCCAGTTGCTGCGCTGGCGTCCGGCGCGCTGCGTTGCGCGCTGGCGGCGGACGGTGTCGAGGTCGCGCGAAATTTTGTCAATGCGTTCGGAAACTTTGCGGCGGTCGGCTTCAAGTTGTGATTCGCCCTCGCCGCCGCGCATGCCGATGCCGCCGGCCTGCCGCGACAAGTGGCCCCAGAATTTTGTGAGCCGCGGCAGCAAGTGCTGCAACTGCGCGAGTTCGATCTGCAACTTGCCTTCGCGCGTCTGCGCGCGTCGTGCGAAGATGTCGAGAATTAGCGACGTGCGGTCCAGTATTTTGCAGTTGAAGATTTTTTCGAGGTTGCGGCTTTGCGCGGGCGAAAGCTCGTCGTCGAAAATCACGGTGTCAACGTCGTTGCGTCTGCAGAAATCTGAAAATTCTCCGGCCTTGCCTTTGCCGATGAACGTCGCGGCTTGCAGCGATTCCATTTTTTGAATCCCGTCGCCGACGACTTCCGCTCCGGCGGTTTGCGCCAGTTCCCCGAGTTCGGCGAGCAACTCGCGCGTGTCGGTGCCGTTGCGCGATTTGAGTTCGACGGCGACGAGGAAGACCCGTTCCGGCCGCGTGTTTCTGGTTTCGATGAGTGCTTTCAATTTTCTGCGGACGGCATCATAGCACAACCGGCGGATTCCGCGATTTGATTTTGGAGAAATCAAGCAAATGTGCATTAAAATTGGCTCAAAATAAAGCGATTTAGGCACATCGCTTGCTGTCTGAACCCGCGTGAGCCGTCACAATTCAATAATGTTTTTGCTGCGTGCTTGCGTCGCGTCGTTCGTACTTTCAAACGCGACGCCGTTGCGCGCTGCCGATACGAATCTGGAGGAGCAGGTTCGTTTGTTGCTCAAGCAAAATGCGATTCTGCAACAGCAGTTACAGAAGCAAGGAGGCGCACTCGATGCGCTCACGAAAAAAGTTCAGGACTTGGAGACTGCGAATGCCGGGCGCGAAAATGCGGCTTCAGAAAATTCCGCGCCGGCAATCGGTGGATACAATTTCGGCAAGGTCAATTTGAGCGGCGAAGGTGGTGTTGCATTTTTTAACACGGGCAAGGAAGGGTTCGCGCCACACTCTGAATTTCGCGTGGACGAGGCGCGACTTTTTGTCGAAGCGCCGATCTGGAAGGAAGTTTATTTTTATGGCGATGTCGATCTCGCCACGCGCGAGAACACGGACACGAAACTTTATCTCGGCGAGTTGTATCTCGATTTTCAGGATGTGTCGCAATTGTGGGGACGTGACAACCAATTCAACATGCGTGCAGGCCGGTTAAATATTCCGTTCGGCGAGGAATATCTCACGCGCTACGCGATCGACAATCCGCTCATCTCGCACTCGCTGTCGGATTTTTGGGGCATTGATCCGGGTTTGGAGCTTTATGGTTCGGCGGGGAAATTCAGCTACGTGCTTGCGGTGCAAAATGGCGGCGGTTCCGGTGTGCAGGATTTTGACGGCGACAAATCCGTGGCTGGAAGAATCAGTTTTGATCCGAACCGCCACTGGCATTTCAGTATGAGCGGAATGCGCACGGGCGATTTGAACGCGCAGAATGATTTTCTTTCGGCGGAATGGTTTGGCACTGGGTTTTTCCGCTCATTGGGTTCGCCGGGCACAACAACGTTTCACGCAAATCTTGTCGAGGGTGATATGACGGCACGATGGAACAGCGGCCACATTAGCGCATTCGGCGGCTATGCTCGTTACGGCGACAATGATCCTGTGGCGGACAATGCTCGCGATATTTTTTATTATTCGATTGAGGGAGAGCAAAATTTGCCGCATAAATTTTACGCGGCGGCGCGCTTCAGTGAAATCATGGCGGACAAGGGTTTTCCGATCGTCGGTTACGGAAATTTCAATAATTACTTTTTTAATACTCTTTCGACTGAACTCTGGCGCTTGAGCCTTGGATTCGGTTATCGCTTCAGCGACCGATTGGTGGTCAAAGCCGAATACTCGCTTGAACGAGGCAAGGAATCGGGCGGTGATTCAAGGAATCACGAGGATTTTTTTGGCACGGAAGCGGCTTTTAAATTCTGACTTTGAACATGAAAACTCTGTTATCGGCGGCCATTATCGTTTTGGAGTACGGCGTTGTTTCTGCGGGAACAATCGTTGGCAATGTGCATGCCGAAGGAAAGGCCGGCGCAAACGACGGCACGGCAACCGATGGCGCGTATGCGAGCAGAAAATATAAATTTGTTGAAAAGGTGGATTACCCGGCGATGCATGACTTCGTTGTCTATGTCGAAGGTTCCTTTGGCACGAACAACGTGCCAGCAACGAACACAGTGGAAGTTTCGACGATAAAGGTTGCGCAGAGGGAAGCGATTTTTTCTCCACACGTCCTGCCGGTGATGGTCGGTACGACTGTCGAATGGCCGAATTACGATGACATTTACCATAATGTCTTTTCGATGTCCGATGCGAAGCAGTTTGATCTTGGACTTTACAAAGGAAGCCCGCCGGACAAGCGAGTGACATTCGACAAGCTGGGCCGCGTGGACGTTTTTTGCTCAATCCATACTTCCATGAGCTGCATCGTGCTGGTGCTGGAGAATCCTTACTTCGCGTCCACGGATGAAAATGGAAACTATAAAATTCCCAATGTGCCACCCGGCAAATACAAGTTGAAGGCGTGGCACGAAAGGCTGCCCGCCGACGAACGCGAAATCACCGTGTCGACAAACGGCGAGGTCAGGGTTGACTTTGTGCTCGGTATAAAAAATTTGCCGCAATACTGATCTAATTGTGAGACTCCCACGCATTTTGTTCGACATAAGCTTTCGCACGAAAGTTCTCGTGCCAGTCGTTGTTTGCATGACAGGGCTCATGGCATTGACTTTTTTTATCGTCAACCAGCGCATCAAGGAACAATCCGAGGCTGATGGCAAACGTGCGTTGGAAACAGCAGAGGCGGTGTTCCGCAATTCACAATACGTCCGCACAAAAAATTTACTGCTCCGGTTTCACAATCTGCCCAACGACACGCGCATCCGCGCAGCGTTCGTCAAAGGGGACGCCCTGACCTTGCGTGATCCGCTTCAACATCTTGTCAACGAGCAGGGCATGGACGTGGTTTTTTATGCGACGACCGATGGGAAAATTTTGGATAGCGAGGAAAGTGATCCGACATTTCCGGTTTCAACATTTGAGTCGGCGGCGCTCCCCGCGGTCAAACAGGCTTTGCGAGGCGAGGACAAGGTTGACACGATTCGCGTGGGCGAAAAAATTTATGATGTTGTATCTATCCGCGTTTACGACGCGGAACACGTCCAGATTGGAGTGTTGACCCTTGGTTCCGAACTTGGCGATGCGGTGGCGCAGGAATTTAGCAGGATCACGCAAAGTCAGATTGCTTTGCTTGCCGACGGACAGGTTGTTGTCTCTACGCTGACCGGTTCGGATGCGAGAGCGCAATTTATCAGCGCGTTCAAGGAGGCAACGTCGACTGGCAATGTAAATCTGAATACCGATGTGAAGCCATTCGTTCTGGGCGGACAACATTATTATGGCATCACCGGACGGTTTGACTCATTGAGCGGCGACCAGACGCTGGGTTATGTGCTGTTAAGTTCCTACGAAGAATCTTTGAGTTCGTTGCGGACAGCGCAACAGGTTCTTTTGAGCATCAGCCTTTGTGCGATTTTGTTTGGTTCAGCGGTGGTGTGGTTTTTGGTCAACAAAGTTACAAAACCGTTGCGCGAGTTGCGCGATAGCGCCGAGGCGGTGGGTCGCGGCGACTTCACGCGCCGGGTTCCGGTGCACTGGCACGACGAATGTGGTGAACTGGCACTGGCCTTTAACCGGATGACAGAAAATGTCCAGCAATCGCGCGCGGAACTGGAGGAAACGGTTGAGACGCTCAAGAGCACGCAGGCACAGTTGATCCAAAGCGAAAAGCTTTCCGGCATCGGCGAGTTTGTCGCCGGTGTGACTCACGAATTGAACAACCCACTGGCTGCGGTCAGCGGTTTTTCCGAAATGCTCAAAGGCATGGATGTGGATGAGAAATACCGGCGCTATCTGGACATGATTCATAAATCGGCGCAACGTTGCCAGAAAATCGTCCAATCGCTATTGAGTTTTGCGCGAAGACATCCGCCCGAACGTGGGGCGGTGTCGGTGAATAGTCTTATCGAGAGCGCGCTTGAAATCGTCCATTATCAACTTCGCACCAACAACATCGAAGTTGTCACCCGGTTTGACCGAAGTCTGCCGGTCGTGCTGGCCGATTCGCATCAGTTGCAGCAAGTGTTTCTCAACATCATCAACAACGGGCGTCAAGCCATCGAAGAGCATCAGGCGCATGGAGTCATCAAGATTATTACCGAAGCGACCGAAAAACATGTCCGCGTTATCATTCACGACAATGGCCCCGGCATTCCTGAAGAAAATTTGCGACGCATCTTCGATCCGTTTTTCACCACCAAGGAAGTCGGCAAAGGCACCGGACTCGGTTTGAGTTTGTGTTACGGCATCATCAAGGAACATGGCGGCACGATCACGCCTGTGAGCCGTCGAGGCGAAGGCGCGACATTCATCATCGAACTGCCTGTCTCGCATATTTCAGGTGACACAACCAAGCTGTTGCGTTCGCACGACGTTGGAGTTTTAAATTCAAACGAAGGCGTCGGCAAAAAAATTCTCGTGATCGACGACGAGGAACCTATTTTGAGCATGATTCACGAAGGATTAACCCGTCACGGATACGAAGTGGATGTGGTATCCGATGGTGAAACCGCTTTGCGCCGCCTTAAGCAAGGTCGCTGTGACTTGGTGTTCTGTGACTGGAAAATGCCCGGGCTCAATGGCCGGGAAGTTTACGAAAACCTCCGGGTGACGAATCCCGATCTTTGCCAGCGAGTCGTCTTCATTACCGGCGATGTCATCAACGAGCAAATGGAGAGATTTCTCGAAGGGGAAAAGCGACTTTGCCTGGCCAAACCCTTCACGTTTGACGAACTTCGCGGCGCAATAAGAAACGTACTCGCCGCTGCCGCGTAAAATTTTTCACGGCGCGCTTTACTTTTTGCGTTGTTTGCGTTTTGCTTCAGACCCATGAACAAGCTCAAATTTTTCTTGGCGCAACTTTTTTACTTCCTGATTTTTTCCGGTATCGTGTCCGCGCAACCGCTTCCGAAAATCGAACTCAAACCGGCCTTTCCCAATTTGCAGATCGACCGTCCGGTCTGGATGAGCGAAGCGCCGGACGGTTCGGGACGGCTTTTCGTCATCGGACAGGCCGGAAAAATCCTCATCGTGAAAAAAAGTTCGGACGGCGGCGACGCGAAGGAGTTTTTGAACATCGAGGATCGTTACCCGTATTTTGACAACGAAGACGGCCTGATGAGCATCGCGTTTCATCCCGGCTTCAAAACGAACGGCCTGTTCTACATCTATTACAACCAGAAAAATCCGGCGGATCAACATTCGCAGCCGCAAAATTATCCGTTCCGCAGCGTCATCAGCGAAATGAAAGTTTCCGCAAGCGATCCGGACAAGGCCGACACGAATTCCGAGCGAATTCTTTTGGAAGTGCAGCAACCGTTCGGCAATCACAAAGGCGGCGAACTGGCTTTTGGCCCCGACGGTTATCTTTATCTCGGACTCGGCGACGGCGGAAACGGCGGTGATCCGTTCGGCAGTGGCCAAAGCACTTCCACTTTGCTCGCAAAAATGCTGCGCATTGACGTAAATTCGCGCGCGACCGTTGGCTGGGGTGCGCGTCAGCATCAATTGCAATACGGAATTCCGTCAGACAACCCGTTCGTGCACGAGCCGGACATCAACAGCGGCGCGCGCAAGGAAATTTTCGCCTACGGCCTGCGTAATCCGTGGCGTTATAGCTTCGACCGCAAGACCGGCGACCTGTGGGTCGGCGATGTCGGTCAGGATTTCTGGGAGGAAGTTGACCTCGTCACCAACGGCGGCGACTACGGCTGGAGCGTCCGCGAAGGCGCGCATCATTTCAAACCCGGCCCGCCCAGCGCGCAATACATTGACCCTGTCATCGAATATCCGCACCTGCCGTCTCTTCAATCGCAGGCGATGTTTCCCGACCACAGCACAGGCCTGTGCGTGATAGGCGGTTACGTTTATCGCGGCAAAAAATATCCGTCGCTCGACGGCGTTTACATTTACGGCGACTACAACTTGGGAACGATTTGGGGATTCCGTTACGCCCGCGACGCGAAAAAAGTCACCGCGCACGGCATGCTGCTGGACCAAAAGAAAAACATCACCAGCTTCGCGGAAGATGCGGATGGTGAACTTTACGTCCTTATGATTGACGGACAGATTTATTCGATCACCGCGCCGTGACGAAATTCAAATCTGAAAATCCAGCGCCGTTTTTTTGTCCGACTTGCTCAACACGCGCATGTCGAGGCCGTCGTAAATGACCAGCGAATTCGGCGCGACGCTGTCCATGATGAACACGTTGCCGCCGATCGTGCTGCCCGCGCCGATGATCGTCTCGCCGCCGAGAATCGTCGCGCCCGGATAAATCGTCACGCGGTCCTCGATCGTCGGATGCCGCTTCTTGCCGCGCAATTGCTGGCCGCCCGCCGTGGACTTCGCGCCCAGCGTCACGCCGTGATACATCTTCACATGATTGCCGATGACGGCCGTCTCGCCGACGACCGTGCCGGTGCAATGATCCACGAAAAAATGTGAGCCGATTTTCGCGCCCGGATGGATTTCCATTCCCGACCGGAAATGCGCCCACTCGACCATGATGCGCGGAATCAGCGGAACATTTTTCAGATACAATTCATGTGCCAGCCGCTGCACCGCGATCGCCTCGATAAACGGATACGAAACCAGAACCTCTTCCTTGCTCGCCGCCGCCGGGTCGCCGTCGAACGCGGCTTCCACGTCCGTTTTTAAAATCTCGCGGATGTCCGGCAATTTGCCGAGGAATTCTACCGTCAGTTTGTGCGCCGCCTTGGTGATTTCCTTTTTTGGCAAATCCTTGGGCGTCTGGTATTCGAGGCTCTTGCGGATTTCATCCTCCAATTTTCCAAGAACCGAATCCAGCAACGCCGCCGTTTCCATTTTGATTTCCGACGAGTGGATCAATTTCTCGTCAAAAAATCCGGGGAACAGCAGCCGCAACAAATCCATCGTGATGGCCGTGACGACGCGTTTGGACGGCAGGTTTTTCCCGTCCAGATGGTTGATGCCGCCGACGCGCGCATACGACGCGACAAGCTCGTTCGTGAGTTTGGTGACGTTTTCCACGACGCCAGTATCCTGCAAAAAATCCTAAACGCAAGCGCGGCTAAAGCCGGTTTTAGATCATTCGCGAAATGGTATTAACGACGCGTTCAACGCCGATGCCCTTCATGCAGCGAAAATCAATCGGACACTCGCGCAAAAAACACGGCGAACACGGCGCATCGGATTGCAAAATGGGATGACGAAATTCACCCGAAGAAATTGGTCCGGTCAAATCTGACGACGTGCTACCGAATAGTGCGGCAACTGGAGTTCCAAGGGCGGCGGCGACGTGCATCGGGCCGGTGTCGTTTGTCAAAAGCACTCGGCAAAGTTTCAGCAATGACATGAGTTCGCGCAAAGAAGTTTGACCAATCAAATTTTTAATTTTTAATTTTGAATTTTTAGTTTCAGATTCAAATCGTGTGCCGATTTGAACATCGCCTTTTCCGCCGAACAAAATCCAAACACAATTCGTTCGCCGCTGGATTTCTTTTGCAGCGGCGATGAACCGTTCGGCTGGCCAGCGTTTGGCCGGGCCGTATTCCGCGCCGGGATTCAAACCGAAAATTGGATTTGAGATTTTCTCCAATCCGAATTTTTTCTTTGTCGATTCAATCTCTTCCGGCGCAACTAACAATTGCGGCGGCAGCGGTTTTGGATTTGCACCGAGCGCGGCAGTCAAATTGAGATATTCAAAAATCTGGTGCGCGGATTGTGGAATTTCTGGATTCAGGATTCTGGATTCAGGATTCTGCGAAATGAGCTGCCGGATTTCAGATTCGGAACGTTTCCGCATTTTCACTGCGTCCGCGCGCTGCGCGACAGTTTGCGTCAGAAAAAAATTCCGCCACGGGCGCGTATAGCCGATGCGCTTCGGAATTCCGGCCAGAAAAACTTCCAGCGCCGAGCGCGGCGAATTCGGCAGCACAAGCGCAAGATCAAAATTTTTCGCGCGCAGTTTTTTTGCGACTGCAAAAACATTTTCACCTGACGGGAACGGAATCGTTTCATTCACCGCCGGATGATTTGTCCAAAGCTCGCGCAATTTTTCCGGCGTGAGCAACCCGATGTGCGCGTTCGGAAATTTTTCGCGCAGGCGCATGAGCGCGGGCGTCGTCATCACGGCGTCGCCGAGCCAGTTGACGCCGCGAATCAGAATTTTTTCAGGCTTCGGGTTCACTCGCTGTTTCCTGTCGGTTGATTTTCACCTTTGTTTCCAATGGTTTCCAGCGTTTGTGGACCCAGAACCAGTTGGCCGGGTCGCGGCGGACATAATTCTCTTGAATGCGAAGCACGTCGCGCATGATGTTTTCGACCGGTCGCGGCTGTCCGGTTTCATCGTGAGTCGGAATTTTTTCTCCGAGTTCAAGCCGCCATTTCGCAAGCCCGACGCGAAAGCAGGCGCCGGCATAAAGTTCGCAATCGTAGCGCAGCGCAAAAATCGCCGGTGACGGATTCGTCGAGCAATCGTGGCCGAGAAACGGCAGGTGCAAACCTTTCGCGCCGCCGTGCTGGTCAATCTGCAAACTGACGGCGCACGCGGGCTGCTGCATGAAGGCGCGCAGTTTCGCACCTTCGGTTCGCCGCTCGAAAAGAAGGCAGCCGGAGCGTTCGCGCAGCATCTGCATGATGCGATTGAGCGCGGGACTGTTCAGCGCGCGATAAGTCGCGGCGCATTGATACATCGGCGCGAGGTCCTTGAACCGCGAATACAATTCAAAATTGCCGAAGTGTCCGCCGGCGTTGACGATCCGTCGCGGCGGCAGCAGGCGTTCGGCGCCGATGTATTCAGTGTGCGGCCTCAACTGTTCAAAACTCATCGCGGAAGTCTTGACGGCGCAGCAATACGTTTCGCCGATGCGCCGGTAATTTTCCTTTGCTATGGCGCGGATTTCCTCCGGCGATTTTTCTTTTCCAAAACACATCGTCAGATTTTCCAGCGCGACGCGCCGGTGCCGGCCATCAATCCAAAACGCCAGAGCGCCGCCCGCGCGGCCGATGCGCGCGACCCACGTCAACGGCAGCGATTGGAGCAGCGCGATGACGCCGCGCGCGAAAATGTAGAGAAGGTCATCCATTCCAATTTCAACGGAAACAGATTTTGCGGACGCAGTCCTGAAAGTCATTCGCGCCGCTGACGATTTTGATTTCGACGCGCATGAAAAAGATCTGCAAATCGCGCCGGTCGATTTTTGGAAACCGCACGGCGTCCTTTTGCGTGGTGATGATGACTCCGGCCATCCGTTTTTTTGCGCGGTTGATGACATTCAAAACTTCCTGCTGGGTGAAGCGGTGATGGTCGGCGAAGCGTTTGGAATAAACTAGTTCACTGCCGAGTTTCACAAGGCTTTGCTCGAAACTTTCCGGTTGCGCGATGCCGCTCAACGACGCGACTTTTTTCCCGGCAAGAAAATCCAGGGTTTTCCTTTCGCCCGTGAAAACGTCTTCGAGGTAAAGCGGATGGTGGACGCATTCGATGATCGCCGCGCTGGAATTGAATTTTGAAATCCGTTCGCGAAGTCCGGCGCTCTGGCCGTCGCTTTTCGTGATGAAAATCGTGTGGGCGCGCGCGAGGTGCGACGGCGGCTCGCGCAACGTGCCGCGCGGAAGCAGATGCTCGTTGCCGAACGGCTGCTGGCGGTCGATCAAAACCACATCGTGCCGCCGCCCGCGCAGATGCCAATATTGAAAACCGTCGTCGAGCAGCAATGTGTCGCAGCCGAATTTTTCAATCGCGTAGCGCCCGCTCTTCACGCGGTCCTTGTCCACAAGCACGACGACATCGCGCAGGTTTGACGCGAGCATGTAAGGCTCGTCGCCCGCCATTTCCGAATCGAGCAAAAGCGATTTGCCATCGGACACGACGCGCGGCGGATTTTGGTCCTCGCGCAGGAAAATTTTATTGGCGAGCCAGACATGGATCGGCGGCGGTTTGGAACGGTAACCGCGCGAGAGGATCGCGACGTTGCGCCCGGCGTCGCGGAGTTCGCGCGCGAATTTTTCCACGACCGGCGTTTTGCCCGTGCCGCCGACGGTCAGGTTTCCAATCGCGATGACCTGGACGCCAAGCGTCTTGTCGCGGAGAAGTCGGATGTTGTAAAGCCAGCGGCGCAGCTTGACGGCGACCATGAAAATTTTCGAGCTGCCGAAAAGAAATGCACGTGTCACCTTCGCGCGAAAATCGCGGCGTTCCTCGAAGACAACTTCGAGGAAGAAAGTTTCGAGCGTTTCAGCCCATACCCGGAATTTTTCGCGCATCGCCCGTCAATGTGCCAAGCGCATGGAGTCGCGGCAAGAAATCAGAAACCGAGTTTTGCGATTTCGGCCTGCAATGCGACTTGGAAATCCTGCACGTCAGCCGCCGACGGTTTGTAGCCCGCCTGCTTCGGGACGACGCCGAGCCGTCCGGTCTGGTCGAGAATCCAGTCGGCACTTTGTCCGTCGCTGAACGTGACTTTGCCGCTGACGATCGCGCCGGGCTTGGCGATTTGATCCACGCTCACGGAAACGCCGGAAGCCGGCAGCGTTCCCTCCGGTGCGGGATTTTTTTCAGCGGTGAGTTTGGCCGGACTTGCGGCGGGCGGCGCGACGACTTTCGGCGGTTCGGGGTCTTTCGGCGTCAATTTCAAATCATCCACAAGGAAGCGGACTTCCATGTAAGTGAACTTCAATTTGAATTCCGACAGCAGCCGGTTTTGGATTTCTGAAAGTTTTGAGCCTTCGAGAATCCATGCGGTGACGCGCTGACGTTGCTCTTCGGTCAAATTCATAATTGCCAGAAAGTTTAACTTAAACTTGTTTGGTAATCCAATCGTAACCCTTTGCCTCGAGTTCGAGCGCAAGTTCCTTGCCGCCGGACTTCACGATGCGACCGTCCGCGAGAACGTGGACGAAATCCGGCACGATGAAATTCAGCAGCCGCTGATAATGCGTGATGACGAGTTGCGCGCTGTCGGCACGCTTCAATTTGTTGACGCCGCCCGCGACGATGCGCAGCGCGTCAATGTCGAGGCCGGAATCCGTTTCGTCGAGGATGGCGAGCTTCGGTTCGAGCACGGCCATCTGGAAAATTTCGTTGCGTTTTTTTTCGCCGCCGGAAAAACCTTCATTCACCGAGCGCTTGAGCAAATCCTCGTTGAGTTCGAGCAGTTTGATCTTGTCTTTGACGAGTTCCAGAAAATCAATCGCGTCGAGTTCCGGCTGGCCTTTCGATTTGCGGATTTCGTTCAGCGCGGCCTTCAGAAAATAAGTGCTGTTCACGCCGGGAATCTCGACCGGATATTGGAACGCGAGAAAAACGCCTTCGCGCGCGCGTTCCTCGGGATCGAGTTCGAGGAGGTCGTGGCCGAGGTAATTGACCGAGCCGCCGGTCACGTCGTAACCGTCGCGTCCGGCCAGCACTGCGGCGAGCGTGCTTTTGCCGCTGCCGTTCGGGCCCATGACGGCGTGGACTTCGCCCGCACCAATGGTGAGGCTGACGCCTTTTAAAATTTCTTTGTCTTCCACACCCGCGTGCAGATTTTTGATTTCAAGTATTGGTTTGCTCATTTGTTAAATTTTTTTAGCCACAGATTCTCACAGATGAAACACAGATTTCCGCAAAAAATTCTTATCTGTGAAAATCTGTGTTCATCTGTGGCTTTAATCAGCCGACGCTTCCTTCCAGACTCACGCCCAGAAGTTTCTGCGCTTCGACGGCGAATTCCATGGGCAGTTCCTTGAACACTTCCTTGCAAAAGCCGTTCACGATCATGTTCACGGCGTCCTGTGTCGCGAGGCCGCGCTGGTTGCAGTAAAAAATCTGGTCTTCGCCGATTTTGGAGGTCGAGGCTTCGTGCTCGACGCTCGCCGACGTGTTCTTCACCTCGATGTAGGGAAACGTGTGCGCGCCGCATTTGTTGCCGATGAGCATCGAGTCGCATTGCGAAAAATTGCGCGCATTCGTCGCGGTCTTCTGGATTTTGACGAGGCCGCGATAACTATTTTGGCCGTGCCCAGCGGAAATGCCTTTCGAGACGATCGTGCTGCGCGTGTTCTTGCCGATGTGCGTCATCTTCGTGCCGGTATCGGCTTGCTGATAATTGTTCGTCACGGCGACGGAATAAAATTCGCCGATGGAATTGTCGCCGAGCAAAACGCAGCTCGGATATTTCCAAGTGATGGCCGAGCCGGTCTCGACTTGCGTCCAGGAAATTTTCGAGTTCCTGCCTTTGCACAATCCGCGCTTGGTCACGAAATTGTAAATGCCGCCTTTGCCGTTCTCGTCGCCGGGATACCAGTTCTGCACGGTCGAATATTTTATCGAGGCATTGTCGAGCGCGATAAGTTCAACGACCGCCGCGTGCAATTGATTTTCGTCGCGCATCGGCGCGGTGCAACCTTCGAGATAACTCACCGAGGCACCGGCATCGGCCACGATGAGCGTGCGCTCGAACTGGCCGGTGTTGGCGGCGTTGATGCGGAAGTAGGTCGAAAGTTCCATCGGACAGCGGACGCCTTTCGGGATGTAGCAGAACGAACCGTCGGTGAAGACGGCGGAATTCAGCGCGGCAAAAAAATTGTCCGTGTAAGGCACGACCATGCCGAGATATTTTCGGACGAGTTCGGGATGTTCCTGCACCGCCTCGGTGAACGAGCAGAAGATGACGCCCTTCTCGGCGAGCTGTTTTTTGAAAGTCGTGCCGACAGACACGGAATCAAAAATCGCGTCCACCGCCACGCCAGCGAGTCGTTCGCGTTCGCGCAACGGAATGCCGAGCTTCTCGTAAGTCTCCAGCAACTTCGGATCAACTTCGTCGAGACTCTTCGGCGCGTTCTTTTTCGGCTTCGGCTGCGAAAAGTAAACGATGTCCTGATAATTTATTTTCTCGTGATGCGCTTTTTGCCACGTCGGCTCGGTCATTGTCAGCCAATGACGATAGGCCTTGAGCCGCCAGTCGGTCAGCCATTCCGGTTCGTTCTTCTTGCGCGAGATCATGCGGATGGTGTCCTCGCTCAATCCCGGCGGCGCGGATTCGGTCTCCACGTCGGTGACGAAACCGTATTTGTATTCCGTCTTGACCAAATCTTCGATGGTGTCGGTTGCTGTCGGCATATCAAATTTTGAAACTTATTTTTTCTTCGCGCACTCGGCGCAAATGCCGTGAACGGCGATATCGTAATGATCTACTTTGAAACCCTTCGGGCGCGGCATGACAGTCGAATCGGTCGGCAGCGCAACGTCAAAAACCTCGCCACACGAATCGCAGTAATAATGGCAATGTTCCTCCATGTTCGGGCAAAAGCGCGTCGCGCCGCGTTCGAGTTGAACCTGACGAACCAAACCGCATTTTACGAGTGCGTCAAGCGTATTGTAAACCGTCGCGTGGGAAATTTCCGGCATCGTCTTCTTTGTGCGAATGAAAACTTCCTCGGCGGTTGGATGATCGCGCTTGTGCAGGATCACGTCGTAGACATGCTGGCGCTGCGGCGTGAAACGAAAGCCGATTGTGCTCAAACGTTCGCTCAATTCGCCGTTCGATTTTTTTCCGGCCAAATTCATTCGCGTCCAGAATAAGCGCGAACCCGAAGCGGGTCAAGATTTAGAATAATTCTAAATTGGAGTCGTTCTGCGAATCACTTCCGGAAAACGCTGACGCGGGCGGGCGGGAAATTCATCCAGACGACTTTCGAGGCGAGGAGTTGAAAACTTGAAGCGCCGCGCGCCTGACCCTTGCCAAGGTGATAGCTGTATTGCACCCAATTTCCACGCGGTTGTAAAATCGCGCGGATTTTTTGTGCAAGCACTTCGGCTTCCTCCGGCGGAAAATTCAGGAGCGGCAGGCTGGAAATGACGGCGCCGACGCTTCCGATCGGTTCGCGACGTTCGCGAAGCAGATCGTCCAGATGCCATGCGTCGCCGGTGATGATGTGCGCGTTGGGAAAACGTTTGCGGAGCAGGCGCGCCATCGTCGGGTTGTTTTCGATGGCCACAAGCCGGTCTTCACGCAGGCCGCGCTCGATGAGCGCCTCCGTGACCGCGCCCGTGCCAGGACCGAGTTCGAGGACGAAACTTTCCGGATCGGACGGAAGCCAGTGCGCCATCGCCGCCGCGAGTTTCGGCGAACTCGGCGCGACCGAGCCCGTTCGTTGCGGATTGGCGAACCATTCCCGCAGAAACAAGCCTGAATCACTCAACGCCGCGATAAGTTTTTTTGCCATGACAATGCGAATTGTCGTTCGCTCCAATTCTCAAGCGCCAGAATAATCCAACTGAACCAACGCCGCAAACTTTACTTTGTGACAAATTCCATCAACTGCTCTTCGACGGTGTCGTGTTGATTTTTTCGTCAAGTTTTCTGCGCAAATCGTCGCGGCGCGTTGACCAGTCAGCCCAGCCTTGTTCCCACGCTTCGCCGGTGAAATTCGTCTGCGCCTTCGACCAAATCAAATCAAGCGCGTTCAATTCCGTGTTTGCGTGGTCGGGCTCGTTCCAAGTCAAATATGATTCGGCAAGGTTCAAAATATTTTCAGGATAATCCGGCGCGAGTTTCACGGCCTGCTCCAAAAAGCTTCGCGCCTTGCGCTTGTCGCCGATGCTTGCCGGCCAGCCGGGCGCTTCCCGGTAAAGCAACCCAAGATTTCGTTCCGGCCCGGCGTAATCAAAATGTTTGTCCAGACTCGCCGTGGTTTTGAATTCGCGCTCCATTTCCCTGACGAGCTCGAGCGCGCCGATCAATTCCGTGCGCGCGAGCTGGCCGAGATTCATGCCCAGATAATAATGCGCCGGTGCCGACTTCGGCTCGTGCGCGATGAGTTGGCGGCACGCGGCGATGCCGTCGCCGGCGATCGCGGCGCGTTCGGCATCGTTCGTGGCAAAATCCGCGAAATCAAAACATGTACGCGCGAACTGCCACGCGTTGGCGGAGTTGTTTGTGTCCGATCGGAATTGCTTTTGCGCCTGGAAAAATTCAGCCTCGGCTCGCGCCCCAAAAACATTGTTTGTTGTCACATCGGCAAAAGCAATTCCGGCGGTGGCCAAAAATAGCATTGCGGCAGCCAATTTAAGTTTGGTTTTGGAATTAGAAGTTGCCATCGCGTCGGGTTGTTTTATAATCGGCTAGTGAGATTAAACTGGAATTTGGCGCGGCTGGCAATGCTGGCGGCATTTGCGCTGCCGGTCGCCGGTTGCAGCGGCATCAATGCCGGCACGAGTGTTTCGCCTGCGGATTTTTTTTTGCCGGGGGCGGGACACTTTCTGAAGGCTGACCCGTCTGCAACCAATGCGCCGGATTCATTTCCTGAAATCTCCGCCGAGGTTGCTTTAATCAAATAAATAAATTTATGCGTTTCCCATTCGCGCTGACAAAAAAAATCGCGAGCCACATCATCAAGCACAAACTACGCAAGACGCCGAAATTCGCGATGGTCTTGCAGCTTGAGCCGCTGCACACCTGCAATCTCACCTGCACCGGTTGCGGACGCATCCGCGAATATTCCACGTCGCTCAAGGACATGGTTCCGCTCGAACAATGTTTGCAAGCTGCTGTCGAATGCGATGCGCCGATGGTTTCCATTTGCGGCGGCGAACCGCTAATTTATCCGAAGATTGAGGAATTGATCAACGGGCTGCTCGAGCAAGGCCGGGTCATTTACGTCTGCACGAACGGGATGTTCATGCGCAAAAAAATGCGCGATTATCTCGCGGCAATTTATTCGCCGGCGATTGAGCCGAAGTTGAAAAAGCTGCTCGCCGGAAAATTGATTACGGAAAAGGAAGCCGAAGTCATCCGCAAATCCGACGACTCAGCAAAAAAGAAAGTCGTCATTCGTCCGACGCAATGGATGTATTGGAACGTCCACGTTGACGGTCTGGAATTCACGCATGATTTGATCGTCGAGCGCGAAGGCGTGTTCAAGGAATGTGTTGAAGCCATCAAGATGGCGAAGATCATCGGCTATCAGGTCGCGACGAACACGACGGTTTATCGCGAGACCGAAGTGCAGGAAATCGAGGACATGTTCAAGTATTTGAGCTCGCTCGAAGTGGACGGCCATACGATTTCGCCCGGCTATGATTATGATGCCGCCAAGAAAGACATGGTCAAGCGTCTCGGCCGCGACCCGAAGGAATTTTTCCTGACGCGCGACATGACGCGCCAGAAATTTGCGAAAATCCAGGAATGGGGCAAGGCGTTCACGATTTTCGGCACGCCGGTCTATCAGGAATTTCTCGCGGGTAAACGCGAGCTGACCTGCACCGCGTGGGCGATTCCGACGTTCAACGTCAAGGGCTGGAAAGCGCCGTGCTATTTGATGACCGACGGCCACTATTCCGGCTATCAGGAAATGCTCACGAAAGTGCAATGGGAAAAATACGGCGTCGTCAACGGCGTCGCGCGCGACCCGCGCTGCGAACATTGCATGGTTCACTGCGGTTACGATCCGAGCGGCGCGCTCGGCACGAATTATCAATCCGGCGACAACTGGAAAAATTTTAAATATAACTTCGGCTCAAAACCGAAACCGTATCCGTCCTCGCCGGAACTGGCGAAGCGCGCATTCAACGGCGTGACCATCGGCAAAGGCCATCTGGCCGAGGCGAAGGCCGCGATCAATTCGCCCGCCGCTGACGCGCGCGGCGCGTTCTCGAACGAAGTCCACCACGAGTCGCACGTCGGCAGTTCCTGCGGCACGACTGACACCAGCGAGCGCGATGAGTTGCTGGCGAAAATCAAAGACGCGAAAAAGTCTGAATAATTTTTGGAGAGCGAAAATTTTTTGGAATCTAAATGAGCAAAACACTTTATCTTTCACCACCAAGTTTTGACGGTTTTGACGGTGGCGCCGGCGCGCGTTATCAGGCGCGGCGCGAAGTCACCAGCTATTGGTATCCGACGTGGCTCGCGCAACCCGCCGCGCTCACGCCGAATTCCAAACTGCTCGACTGTCCGCCGCACGACATTGATTTGAAAAAATGTCTGGCGATTGCGAAGGATTACAACCACGTCATCATCAACACGTCCACGCCGTCGCTGAAAAACGATTGCAAAGTCGCCGAAGCCATCAAGGCGCAGCGGCCCGACACGAAAATTGGTTTCGTCGGCGCGCACACGATGGTTTTGCCAACCGAAACGTTGAAAGCATCACCCGCGATTGACTGGGTCGGGCGCAAGGAATTTGATTTCACTTGCAAGGAAGTCGCCGAAGATCGCGACTTCGCGACCATCGCCGGTTTGTCCTACAAAAATCGTGACGGAAAAATCGTCCACAATCCGGAGCGCGAAATGATTCAGGACATGGACACGCTGCCGTGGGTGGCGGACGTCTACAAACGCGATTTGCAGATCGAAAAATATTTCATCGGTTACCTGCTGCATCCGTATATTTCGATGTATACGGGCCGCGGCTGTCCGGCGCAATGCACGTTCTGCCTCTGGCCGCAGACGATTGGCGGACACAAATATCGCGTCCGTTCGCCGCAAAATGTCGCCGACGAAATGGCCTACATGAAGAAAATTTTTCCGCAGGTGCGCGAATTTTTCTTTGACGACGACACATTCACCGCGAATCTCCCGCGCGCCCGCGAAATTGCCAAGAAGCTTGCGCCGCTCGGCGTCCACTGGAGCTGCAACAGCCGCGCGAACCTTGACTACGACACGATAAAATCTTTCAAGGACAACGGCCTGCGTTTGTTCCTGGTCGGCTACGAAAGTGGCAACGATGACATTCTGACGCGCATCAAAAAAGGCGTAACGATGGACGAAATGCGCCGCTTCACGAAAGATTGCCATCGCGCGGGCGTCGTCATTCACGGCACGTTCATTTTAGGTTTGCCGGTGGAAACGAAACAGTCCATCGAGAACACGATCAATTTTGCGAAGGAACTTGACGTGTTCTCGCTGCAAGTTTCACTCGCCGCGCCGTATCCGGGCACGGAACTTTACGAAATGGCGAAACAAAACGGCTGGTTCGTGAAGAAGGACAAAACGGATTTGGTCGAGAGCGACGGTCTGCAACAGAGCACGCTTGAATATCCCGGTTTGGACAAGGATAAAATTTTCGAGGAAGTGGATCGTTTTTATCGCACGTATTATCTGCGCCCGAAGCCGATTTTGCGCATCATCAAAACGATGCTCGAGGACAAGGACATTTTGGTCCGCCGCTGCCGCGAAGGTTACGAATTTTTCAACAGCCTGCGCCAGCGCAAGAGCGATCTTGCAGCCGCGAAAGCCGCCGCCTGACCCGGATTTTGCCGAGTCGCACCCGCAACACAAACCATCAACCAAAAGGATTCCGCCATGGAAACGACCGAAGAAAAAAAGTGTTGTGAAACCAAGAAATGCTGCTGCTTCTGCCACAAAGCGCCCGGCTTGCTGATTGTCCTGATCGGCGTCGCTATCCTGCTGGGCGTGCTCGACGTGATAAGAGGGAAAGCCGAGTGGATCACCATCGCAATCCTCATCATCCTGCTCGGATGCAAGAAAATGTGCGGCGGCAAATGCAAGTGCTGTGACAAGGCATAGGCAGTTTCATTTTAAAAACACACAGGCGCGTCAACGACGATGCGCCTTTTTTTTATTCCCGCCATCGCTCTAAACTTAAGCGCTGACCGGCGATGTCGAAATATTTTCTGCAACCGTGCCGGTTTCACCAACGCCCTTGCCGCGTCCGTGGTCCAGATTAACGAATTGTTTCGTCTTGGGGATGTAGGCGACGATGTTGAATTTGCCGATGGATTCTTTTTTCGCGGTGTCAAAGGCGACGCCCGTCGTCTTGAAGCATTTGCCAAGTGAGGCGTTTTTTGTCCATTGGTTGTCGCCGGTGAGATATTCCAGGCTCTCTTCGTTCTCGATCAAGATATTCATGAACAGACAAGTTACCAGATTTCTGCGAAGAGCACGCATACAATCGGAGATTATATTTCCGTCTGACGGCCCGGCGGCACCTTCGTCTTTATTCCAACGCGACTGGCCGGCGCGCGGATTTCTTTTCGGCGTGACGGGATTTGTCGGCGAGCATTTTGTTTTTTGCGCGCCGGGAACGTTTGCGTTTTTGCCGGCGGATTTTTTCGATCTCGGCGCGTTTCGCGGCCACAAAACCGTTTTTCATCGCTTCAATCTTGTCGAGCAACAATCGGCGGGCGATGAAGCGGTTGAGTCCCTGCTGTCGCGTCTCCTGGCATTTGACCTGCAAACCGGTCGGACAATGCAGCAGCATGACGCAGGTGGAAGTTTTGTTGACGTTCTGTCCGCCGTGGCCGCCGGAGCGGACGAAACTTTCCTCGATGTCCGCCTCGCGCACGCCCAGCGCGGCCATTCGTTGCGCGAGATGGCTTTCCTTTTCTACGCTGACGGGAAATGCGCCCATGCTAAAATTTATTTCGGCACCGGCCCTTGAGTCACCTGCACAAGGTCGCCGGGACGAATCCATTTTGCGAAAGCCTTTTGGATGTCTTTCGCGTCGAGCTTCGCCCAAATCCGTCCGGCGCGGACCGGTTCGTCCAACGGCAGATCAAGCGCCGTGTAATGCAGCCAGCCCTGCGCGATATAATCCACGCTTGATTCGGCGAGCGGAATGTCGCGAAGAAGACCGATCTTGGTCTGAAGCAATTCTTGCGGTGAAACTTTTTTCGTCTGCATGTCCTTGACGTCGCTCAAAATGATGTCGCGCGCCTTCGAAACGTTCGGGGGGTCGCAGCCGAATTCAAATTGATAAACACTGCGCGTCAGGCCGGCGTTGAACGTCGGAAAAACGTAATAGACCAGCCCGCTCTTCACGCGGAGGTCTTGATACAAACGGGTGGCGAAGGAATTTCCCCCGAGCACATGGTTGCCCAACTGCAAGGCGTAGTAATCGGCGTTGGTGCGTGAGAGCGGCAACGTTTCGGCCAGAAGTACCTTGTCCTGCACGCGGCTGGAATCCGGCACTTGGATCGTGAAAGCGGCATTGGGCGGAGCCGGCGGAAAAAGCGTGTCCGGTTTTTCGCCGTCGACTTTCCAACCGCCAAAATATTTTGAGACGACGGCCACGGCGTTTTCCGGCGAAACATTGCCGATGACAACAATGGTCGTGAGGTCGGGACGGAACGCAGCGTGATAATAATTTTTCACGTCATCAATCGTGAGTGACTTTATGGAATCCGGCGTCGTCTCGCGTTGCGCCGGGTCTTGTTTTGGGAACAGCGCGGCGTTCAGCGAGCGTCCGAGGATGTGATCGGGACTCCGCAATTCTCCGGCGGCGGCGGCGGCGAGTTGCGGTTGGAGGATCTTGAAATCGTTTTCGGGCAGAGCCGGGGAAAGTTCGTTGTCCGCGAGCAGTTGCACGCCGCGCTCGAATTGGTCGGTCAAGACTTGCAACGAAAAATCCGCGCCAGCCGATTCAACCGCGCCGATGTCATCAAGCGCCTTTTGGAAGGCGAGCCGGTCTAGCGATTTTGTGCCGTAGGAAAAAAGCTGGCCAAGCGCCGAATCCACGCCGTCCTTGCCCGCGGGCATCTGGACCTTCGGATTGTTTTTGACGCGGCCATAAACGCTGACGGTGTCGCTGATGGTTTCCGGCTGCACGACGAGCTTGATTCCGTTGGGCAGATTTGTGATGAATGGATCCAGCGTCGAAACGGGAATCTCAAGCTGCTTGTTGATTTTTTCGGCCCACGGCGGCAGCTTCACGTTGACGTTCTTTGAAGACGCAAACGATTCCGCGCCGCCGAAACTTTTTGACGAGATCGGTTTGTCCGAGGGTTGCGGCGAGAGGATGGCGGAAATGGCGTGGTCAAAATCCAGATATTGTTTCGCGACGCGATTGACATCTTCAACGGTGACTTTGCGGAACGCGTTGATGTCGTCGTCCGGCGACTGCCGACCTTCGTTCGCGACCGCTTCCGACCACGCCGACGCCAGTCCCTGGACGGAATTTTTCTGCAACTCGGCGCTCGCGATTTCGCGGCGTTTGGCCGCTTCGACCAGATCGGCGTTGATGCCATTGGCGATCTCGGCGAGAAGGATTTCCTTCACTTGATTCAACAAATTTGTTGAATCGCCGCCCGCCGGAAATCCGGCGAACGCATAGCCGAGGCCGAATTTTTGCAAAGTCTCATAATCAAATTCGGCGGACAGCGCCTTGCCTTCCGGCACGAGGCCGTAAAGTTTTCCGCGCTGGCTGCCCAGCACGTCGGACAAAATCTGCGCGGCGGCGAAGTCGGGATTGTCGGAGCCGGGAAAACGAAATGAGATAGCAATCAGTCCATTCGGCAAATCGGTGTCGAGCTTCATCGTGTCCGGTTTCACCGGCTGAAAATTGAATTCGGGCCGCGCGGGAAGTTCCTTGGACGGAATGCCGCCGAAAATTTTCCTCACCTGTTCCAGCGTTTGTTCCGTCTGAACGTCGCCGACGATGACGAGGATGGCGTTGTTCGGCGCGTACCACGTGTTGTGGAATTTTCGCAGCTCGGCGTCCGTCGTTTTGTCGAAGGACGGCCGCGTGCCGAGCGGGCTGTGTTCATACGGCGAGCCTTTGAACATGGCCGCCAGAAGCTGCTCGTAAAAGACGTATTCGGGATTCGACAAATCCGCTGCGACTTCCTGCTCGATGGCGCCGCGTTCCTTTTCCCAAAGTTTTGAATCCGCCAAAAAGTCGCGCATCCGCACGGCTTCGATGTGCAGGGCGACGTCCAGATGCTCGACGGGCATGGAGAAAAAATATTGCGTGATGGCGTGTTGCGTGTCCGCGTTGTCGTCGCCGCCCAAAGCCGCCGTGATGCCCGCCAACTGGTCGGCAGACAATCCGGGGCTGCCGCGGAACATCATGTGTTCCGTCGCGTGCGCCGTGCCGGGAAATGCGGCGGGACATTCGTCCGCGCCGACGCGATAATTGATCATCGTGGTGACGACCGGCGCGAGCGTGTTGCGGACGATGATGACTTGCAGGCCGTTGGTCAGCGTGGTTCGCAACACATCCTGTTTGGACGAGACTTCGCCGGTCGCAGCCCGGGTTGCAGAAAACAATCCGAGCAGGAGATGAAAAACGAGAACCAGCGAGACGGCTCGCACGCTTTTATTTGCAGTCATAATAGAATTTTCAGACAAACGATAGACGCCGGACGTTCAAGTGCGAGAAAAAACATGACAAGAATGATTGTCGGCATTGCCTCAATTTGGCGCATTTCCCGGCCTGCCATGAGACAGGCGTTTACATCGCGTGCGAATTTGATTGGCATTCTTTATGCGGGCATTTAACTTCGAACTATGATTGCTGCGGTAACACAAGCTACACATTCCGGTTCATCCTGGTCTCTCGACAACCTGCCGTTCAACATCTTCGACTTGGCGCTGGTGGCGGTGATCGCCTTCGGACTTTTTCGCGGACGCAGAAATGGCATGACAAAGGAAGTCTTGCCGACATTCCAATGGATTACAATCGTCCTGGTGTGCGGGCTTGGCTACGAAATGATCGGGGAACTGGTCGTCAACATTTCCGGATGGGACAAACTCCTGGCTTACGTCTTGAGTTATCTTTTTCTGGCGCTTCTTGTGTATCTGCTGTTTGTGCCGTTGAAAAAAGCCTTGATGCCGCGCCTGACGGGCAGCAATTATTTCGGCGGCGCGGAATATTATCTGGGCATGGTCTCGGGCATGATCCGCTATGTCTGCATCCTCCTTTTCTTTCTGGCGCTGTTGAACGCGCCGTATTACACGGCGGCGGAAATTCAAGCGCACCAGGCTTATGCCGCGCGCTGGTATGGCGGCGGAGAAAAAGGTTTCAGCGGCGACTATTTCCCGACCCTGCAACAGGTGCAGGAAGATGTTTTCAAAAAATCCCTCATCGGCCCTTTCATCAAGGATTATCTCGGCGCTGTGCTCATCAATTCCGTTCCGAGCGATGCCGACAAACAAAAACTGGTGCCGCAGAAAAAACCGATCATCCACATCGGAAATTGAAGGGCGCGTCGCGCCACTGAAAGCGCATGGCCGGAATTTCTCCCGCAACCCTCGAACGCATCCGCGCCGCCAGCGACATCGTTGACGTCATCGGCTCGTATCTGCCGCTGAAAAAAGCCGGCGCGAACTTCACCGCGCTCTGTCCGTTCCACAAGGAAAAGACGCCGAGCTTCAACGTCAATCCGCACAAGCAGATTTTTCATTGCTTCGGCTGCCACAAAGGCGGCGACGTTTTCACCTTCGTCAAGGAATACGAAAATATCGGCTTCGTGGACGCCGTGCGCCGTCTCGCCGAACGCGCGAAAATTCCGCTGGAGTTCGACAACAATCCCGCCGCACAGGAATCACGTCATCTCAAGGATCAATTGCTGGAAATCCATGAGAAAATCACGCAGCGCTGGCAAAATTGTCTCGCCAACGAAGCCGCCGGACAACTCGCGCGGGATTATTTGGCCAAGCGCGGCGTTTCCGCCGCCGCGATAAAATTATTCAGGCTCGGTGCCGCGCCGGAACTTTGGGACGACACGGTGAACTGGGCGAAAAGCAAAAATTACGAATTACCGCTCGTCGAGAAAGCCGGACTCATCATCCGTAAAGAAGAAACCGGAAATTACTACGACCGTTTTCGCGGGCGACTCTTGTTTCCGATCTGCGACGAACAGGGCAGGGTGATCGGTTTTAGTGGACGCGTTCTATCCGGTGATGAAAAAACGGCGAAGTATGTCAACTCGCCCGAAACGCCGATTTTCACCAAGAGTAAAGTTTTCTTCGGCCTCGACAAATCCAAACGGGCGATTCTCGACGCCGGATTCGCCGTCGTCTGCGAAGGGCAGCTCGACTTGATTGCGTGTTTCATGGCCGGAATCCAAAACGTCGTCGCGCCGCAGGGCACGGCCTTCACCGACCAGCACGCGCGCATCATCAAACGCTACGTCAACGAAGTCGTTTTGTGTTTCGATTCCGACAATGCCGGACAAAGCGCCGCCGTCCGTTCGCTCGACCATCTGCTCGCGTCCGGCCTTGCGGTGCGCGTAGCCGTCGTGCCCGCGCCACACGACCCGGACAGCTTCATCAAAAATTTCGGCGGAGAAAAATTTCGTCAACTCGTCGAGAATGCCGAGGGATTTTTCGATTATTTTTTAAATCGTCTTTGCACGCAGAACGACGCGAACAGCGACAAAGGCCGGATCGCCATTTTACACGCCATGGCCGAAGCCGTTCACAAAACCGGCAATGTCGTTTTGATTGACACTTACGCGCAAAAAACCGCGCTGCGATTGGGCGTTTCACCTGAAGCTGTCCGCGCTGAATTCAAAAAAGTTCCTGTCACAAAGACCGCGCCGGACGAAGGCGAAGACGAATCTTTTGAGGCCGCCGAATCCGAAGCGCCGCGCCCGTCGCTGTATGAATTTCATCTGCTAAAATTGCTTTTGTTGCACGACGGGCTGGTTTCGTGGGTCGCGTTGCATCTGGACTTGAATTGGGTTTTGCATCCATTGGCGCGGCAGATTGTCGAACGGCGGCTCGCGACGCAACAAAATGAAAACTGGAAAAGTCTCGCCGCGTTTTTGGACGGGTGTGAATCGGCGGAAATGCGCAGTCTCGTCACCGAAGCGGTCGCCGAGGACCGGAAGATTCCGAATCCTGAAACACAACTGGCCGATGTGATTTTGAAATTGCGCAACCAGTTTCTCGACCGTCAAATCGCCGCGCTGACACAAAAGGCAAGTCAGTCGGAAATTTCCGACGCTGAAAAAATTGAGTCGCTGCGCCAGCAACAAAAATTGCGCGAGCAGAAACGCGCGCAACTCTCACAATTGCAAAATTAAAAAGGCGCAATCCATTTCGGACTGCGCCTTTTTTGCTAGAGCGGCAAAATTTATTTCGCGCCTTGGTCAATCCACGCGCGGATCAAGCCGATTTGTTCCGGAGTGAGCGGCACGGCCTTTTTGCCTTTGGGCATAAAGGTGTCGGGGTCGCCCACATGAGCTACGCTCAAAACAAGATCGCTCTTGGTACTGTTGCCCGGAATGATCACTTTTCCATCTTTGCTGCCTTTGAGCGCGCCTTCGAGGGTGTCGAGCGACAGTTTGGCTGCCTGTTTTGGCTTTTTACTGTCATGGCACTTTAGGCAGGCGACATCAAAAATCGGTTTGATGTCCGTTGCGTAAGTCACGCCGGTTTTTGTCGAGGCTGGCGGTAACGTGGGTGCTGCGCCGTCGGCATAAGCGGCAACGGCCAGTCCAAACGTGGCGGCCAATGTGACGGTGATGAATTTGGTCATGGTTTTCATTTGTAAATTTTATTTTGTTTCGCGGACGATTTCATCTTAAGACGCCAGGGATGTCAAAAAGTTTCAGTCAAAAACTTCGCGCAAGCCGGCTTGCGGGCGACCTGCCGTTCCGTCAATCTTTGCGCGTGAACATTGAGGATTTTTCCGATGCGATGCTTGTCGTTCTCGGCCACGGCACGGTTTTGAACGACAATTCCGCTGCGCCGGTTTTCCAGCACGCGGCGGAATTGCGCCGCCGGAAAATTTTCGCCGAAGTCCGCGAGGCGTTCTGGAAACAGGAGCCGCAAATCAAAAAAGTCCTGGCTGATATTTTCGCGTCGCGAATTTTTATCGTACCACTCTTTATCAGCGAAGGCTATTTCAGCACCGAAATCATTCCGAAGGAACTCGGTTTTGATCTTCCTCGAACTTTAAGATTGAAAACTGAAAACTCTGAAATTTTTTACTGCAAGCCGATTGGTTCGCATGAAAGCATGACAAAGGTCGTTTTGTCTCGCGCGGATGAAGTCGTGAAAAAATTTCCGTTTCCACGCCCGCCGAAAAATTCAGAGACAACGCTGTTCATCGCCGGTCACGGCACGGAGAAAAATGAGAATTCGCGCAAAGTCATCGAGCGGCAGGTCGGATTGATCCGTGACATGAAGGTTTACGCGGATGTTCAAGCGATTTTTCTGGAAGAATCGCCGCACATTTCGGATTGTTTTCAAATCGCGCGGACAAAAAACATCGTCATCGTTCCCTTTTTTATCAGCGACGGTTTGCATACGCAGGAAGATATTCCGGTTTTGCTGGGCGAGCCAGAACGGATCGTGAAACAACGGCTCGCTACTGGCCAGCCTGTCTGGCGGAATCCGACTGAAAGGAACGGCAAGCTCGTCTGGTATGCACCGTCCGTCGGCACTGCGCCGCAAATCGCCGACGTGATTTTGGAACGAGTGATCGAAACTTGTAGCAGCCGACGTAAGTCGGCTCAAATTTGAAATGAGCGGACTCACGTCCACTGCTACGATTGAAATAAATTTATGAAAAAACTACGGATTGGATTTTTGAGCACGGCGGGCATCGCCCGGAAAAATTGGAAAGCAATTTTCAGTTCCGGCAACGCAATCGTTTCCGCCGTCGCCAGCCGCGACATTAAGAAAAGCCGCAAGTTCATTGACGAATGTCAGCGCAAATTTGCATTCGCAAAAAAACCGCACGCATTTGGCAGTTACGACGAACTGCTCGCGTCGCCGGACGTGGACGCTGTTTATATTCCTTTGCCGACCGGTTTGCGCAAGGAATGGGTCGTGCGCGCCGCAAAAGCGGGCAAACACGTCGTCTGTGAAAAACCGTGCGCGGTGGACGCCGCCCATCTCGAAAAAATGATTTCCGTGTGCGCAAAAAACCGCGTGCAATTCATGGACGGCGTGATGTTCATGCACAATCCGCGCCTGCCGGAAGTCCGCAAATTTATGGACGACGGCAAAAGCGTCGGCGAAATCCGGCGGATTTCATCGGTGTTCAGCTTTTTTGGCGGCGGAAATTTTTTCCGCGACAACATCCGCGCGGACGGCGCGCTCGAACCTGCTGGTTGCCTCGGCGATCTGGGCTGGTATTGCATCCGTTTCACGTTGTGGGCGATGAATTGGAAACTGCCGCGCACGGTCACCGGAAAAATCCTTTCGCAATCCACCGCGACCGGCGGGCGCGTACCCGCGCCGGTTGAATTTTCCGCCGAACTGTTTTTTGACGGCGGCGTTTCCGCCGACTTTTATTGTTCGTTTATCGCCGAGCGGCAGCAATGGGTTTCCGTCATCGGCAAAAAAGGTTATTTGTGGATGCCTGATTTTGTCCATCCGTTCGACAGCCGCGCGCCCGCATTTGAAGTCAATCAAACCGGAATCCGCGTCAAGGTTCCCGGCGCGGGAAGTCATCCGCGCGGTGCCGACCCGATGGACATGGGCCATGCGACGGCGCAGGACACCCTGATGTGGCGCAATTTTGCGAAACACATTTCTTCCGGCAGGCTGAACAAGGACTGGCCGATGTGGGCGCTGAAAACGCAAAAGGTTTTGGACGCCTGCCTTGAATCAGCTTTGAAGAATCGCGCCGTTAAATTGTGAATTGTTGAATCGGCTCAACGATTCAACGATTTAACGATTCACGAAACATCTTTCATCCATTATCTTTGCCGCGTGCGCTTTCGGAAAATCACCATCATCGGCGTCGGCCTGCTCGGCGGCTCAATCGGGCTGGCTGCGAAGCGCAAAAAGCTCGCCCGCGAAGTCGCCGGTTTTGTCCGGCGCGCTTCGAGCGTCCTCGAATGCAAAAAATTCCGCGCGGTGGATTTCGCGACAACGGATTTGCGACGTGCGGTTGAAAACGCCGATCTAATTATTCTTTGCACGCCGCTGGCGCAAATGCGTTCGCTGACGGAATGCTTTTTGCCGGTGCTCAAACGCGGCGCGATCGTCACCGATGTCGGCAGCGTGAAATCCGGCGTCGTGCGCGAACTCGAATCGCTCGTCCAAAAATCCGGCGCGCATTTTGTCGGTGCTCATCCGATGGCCGGCGCGGAAGAAACCGGTGTGGCCGCCGCGCGCGCGGATTTGTTCGCAAATGCCGTTTGTGTTTTGACGCCGACAAAAAAGACAAACAAGGCTGCGCTGAAAAAGGTTGGACAATTTTGGAAATCGGTCGGGTCGCGCGTGTTGAAATTGCCGCCGGAAACGCACGACGCGCTTGTCAGCCGTTCAAGCCACTTGCCGCACGTCGTTGCGGCGACGCTGGCGAATCTGGTTTTGAATCCTGCAAGCCCAAAACAACAGGCGGCGCTTTGCGCCACCGGTTTCCACGACACGACGCGCATCGCTTCCGGCTCGCCCGAAATGTGGCGCGACATCGCGCTGGCCAACCGGAAAAATCTGGCGAAGTCGCTGGACATTTTCGTTTCCGAATTACAAAAGTTTCAGCGTGTTTTGAAAAAGTCCGACGCGAAAGCCGTCTCAAAATTTTTCGAGGCCGCAAAATCACGGCGCGACCATTGGCGCGCGAATTCAATTTCAACTTCGCCGGAATAAATTTCGAGATGCCGCTTCCAGAACTCATAGAGATTGTTCCATTGAAAAAGCCGGTGCGGGCGGAAGTCACCGTGCCCGGTTCGAAGAGCATCACGAACCGCGCGCTGATCCTGGCCGCGTTGTCCGACGGCAAAAAAGTTTTGCAAGGTGCGCTCTGGAGCGAGGACACGCAAGTGATGACCGAAGCGCTCCAGAAATTGGGATTCCAGATCAAGATCGAACCTGACCCGGAAGAATTTTGCAATCGGACCATCACCGTCAAAGGACTTGGTGGAAAAATTCCGAATGCGGGAACGGCGGAAAAGCCGTTGGAACTGTTCGTCGGCAACGGGGGAACGGTGGCTCGATTTTTGACGGCGATGGTTTGTCTGGGCAAGGGAGTTTACCGGTTGCATGGCGTTCCGCGAATGCACGAGCGTCCGCAGGCGGCCTTGTTCAAGGCGCTGCGCAAACTTGGTTATCGCGTCGAATCCGAAAACGGAAATGACAGATTGCCCGTGAAAATTTTCGGCGAAGGTCCGAAATCCGGCAAATGCACGGTGAGCATCGAGGAGAGTTCGCAATTTGCGAGCGCGTTGTTGATGTGCTCGGTCATCGCCGGCTGGCAGATCAAAATCATCGGAGAAAATGCCGAGGAGTCGCCTTACGTCTACATGACCCGCGAGATGTATTCCTATTTTTACTGGAGCAAAAAAAACAGTCCGCATCCCGAATACGGCATGAAGGACGGTGTCTATCCGGTTGACCCGGATTCTTCCAGCGGCAGCTATTTTTTGGCGGCCGGCTGGATTCTCGGCGGTTCCGACCAGAACGATCCGCATCCGGTCGCGGTGGCGCGCTGGCCGATTTTTGGCGCGGGCTCTCAAATCGACACAAAATTTTCAAATTACAGGTCTCTTCCCAAGACGGTTTCCAGACAAAACGATCTCGGCGACAGCATCATGACGGCGATCGTCATCGCACCGTTCGCAAGTCACGCCGTGAAATTCACGGACTTGGGCCGCTTGCGGGTCCAGGAAACGGAACGCGTCGCCGCGTTGCGAACCGAATTGACCAAGTGCGGGGCAAGGGTCGAGGAAAAAGGCGACACGCTGACGGTCTTTCCCTCGAAACCGTCCGAGCTTCACGGAGCGGAAATCGAAACTTACGGCGACCATCGCATGGCGATGTGTTTTGCAGTTCTGGGGCTGAAAATTCCCGGCGTCAAAATTAAAAATCCCGCGTGCGTGAAAAAGACGTTCCCAAATTTTTTCCAAAAACTTGCCTCGCCGCCACCGCACGGCCTGGGCGCGACGATTTTGGACGTGAAGTCGGGACGGAAACTGAAGCTGGATGAATTGTTTGCGGATTAAATTTTGATTGATGAAGCAACCGATTGTCATTGCGATTGACGGCACGAGCGCGAGCGGCAAGAGCACGAACGCAAAACTCGTGGCCAAGGCGCTCGGTTATGTTTACGTGGACACCGGCTCGATGTATCGCACGCTGGCGTGGTATTGCCTGCAAAAGCGCGCGGATGTTCACGACACGAAGTCCGTCGCCGCGCTCTGCCGCAAATGGAAGACGAAACTCGAGTGCGTCGAAAAAAACAATCTGCGCGCGGTTCATTTGCTCGTGGACGGTTATTTTCCCGAAAAAGAAATCCGCACCGCCGAGACGAGCGCGGAGGTTCCGCATGTCGCCGCCGTTCCGAAAGTGCGCGAATGGATGGTCAAGCGCCAGCGCGAGTGTCTCCAGTTCGGCAATCTCGTGATGGAAGGCCGCGACATCGGCACGAATGTTTTTCCTGAAACGGATTTCAAGTTTTATCTCGATGCGAAGCTGGAAGAGCGCTCGCGCCGCCGCGCCGCCGACGGCATTGATGAAAATCTTGCGGCGCGCGACCAGCGCGACAGCCAGCGCGCCGTCGCGCCGCTGATGATCCCGCTCGGCGCGCGCGTCATCAACAATTCCAACCTGACTTCGGAGCAGACGAGCGGGCTTTTGATCGCGGAAATTCAAAAACGACTGAACAAATGAATTTTCTCTATCGCTGCGGCTGGATTTTTTTTCGCGTGTTGTTCACGGTTTATCTGCGCTGGCGCGCCTTCAACGCGGAGCGCGTGCCGCGAACAGGTTCGGTGATCCTTGCCTGCAATCACGCGAGCATTCTCGATCCGCCGGTCGTCGGCTGCGCGTTGCACCGCCAGATCAATTATCTCGCGCGCGCGACCTTGTTCGACATCCCGGTCGTCGGCTGGCTGTTCCGCAAATGGAATTCGATTCCGATTGATCGCGACGGCGGCAACGCAGCGGGCCTGCGCATCATTTTGGAGCGACTACACGCGGGCAACGGCATCATCCTTTTTCCCGAAGGCACGCGCACGCGCGACGGAAATCTGCAGCCCGCGCATTCCGGTATCGGTTTGATCGTCGCGAAATCGGACGCGCCCGTCGTGCCGGTGCGGACGTTTGGAACGTTTGAGGCATTGGGCCGGGACATGAAATTTCCGCGCCCAAAAAAAGTCGCGGTGAAGTTCGGTCGGACGATGAATTTTGAAAAATTGCGCGCCGAGTCGAAAACCTGTTCCAAGGCGCGGCTCAAGGAAATCTACCAGCAGATCGCCGACGAAATCATAACCGAAATCGCGAAGCTCGAACCGCGCGCGGATTAAATCCCCAGGTTCGACAGCGTGTTGCTGATGTTGTTGACGATCTGGACGAGTTTGGGATGCGATTGCTCGAAGCCCTCGACCGACGATTGCAGTCCGCGCACGGAAATTTCGCGCAACTGCGGATTTTGTTCTTTGCGCGTGGCTTCGTGCGCGGAAATTTTTGCGAACTCCGCGATGCTTCTGGCCTGTTCATCGTGCGTCTTCTCCAGTGAGCCGACTTCGGACTTGAGTGTGCCGAGCAACCGGAGCAGTTCGTGTTTGCGTTCCTCGCCGATGGAACTTGAGCCGCGAATCTTCGCTTCAATTTCGCCAATCGTTTTTTCGATCATGTAATTAAAGTATCCGCCGTGGAAAATTCAGCAAGCGTCTTCACCATCTTCCGATGCGCGGTAAAACCGGTTGAACGAGTTCCCAAATTTTTGCGAAGGTGCTTTCAGCCGAACCTGAACCGTCCACGACGTGAACACGCTTCGGTTCGGTAGCGGCAATCGCATCGTAACCTTTGGCAACGCGCGCGAAGAAATTTTTGTCCGCCTCTTCGATCCGGTCGCGCATGAACGGTAAAGTGGACTGGCGCATCGCGAGGCGCAATTCGCTGATTTCCTGCGGCACCGTCAGCAACAGCGTCAAATCGGGCATCGTCTCGCCGACAGCAACGTCAATCACGGCCTTGACCATTTTTAAATCGAGTTGCCGGCCATGACCTTGATACGCCGTGGTCGAATCGTGAAAGCGGTCGGACAAAACAATTCTTCCGGCGGCGAGCGCGGGCCGGATGATTTCGCGAACGAGTTGCGCGCGGCTGGCGTTCATTAAAAGCAACTCGGCTTCCGCCGTCATCGCCGCGTTGTTTTTGCTGTGCTTGAGCGTGTGGCGGATTTCCTCGCCGATGGCCGTGCCGCCCGGCTCGCGCAACGCGAGCACGTTTTGATAGCCCAGCTTGCGCAATTGTTGCGCGAGCAGTTCCACCTGCGTGGATTTGCCGCAACCCTCGGTGCCATCGAACGTGATGAACAAGCCTTTGCTCACAATTTTTTCAGCTTCGGTCCCTTTGGTGTGTCTTCGATTGTCCAGCCTTTCGATTTTAATTCAATCCGAATTTCATCCGCGCGTTTGAAATCTTTTGCCTTTTTTGCAGCGGTGCGCTTATCGGCAAGCGCGGAAATTTCGGCGGGAATTTCTGCTTCGGTTTTTACGCCAACACCAAGAACGGAATCAAAATTCTCCCAAGTTCCTAGTGCAATTGCCGCGCGTTCGGGAGTGAGTGTGTTTTTGGCTAGTCTGTTGTTTATTTCACGAACCCAATCAAATACGCACGCCCATGCTTCAGATATGTTGAGGTCATCATTTAAGGCATTTACAAACGGTGTAATCGAAAATGGATCGCCTGCAAATCCCGTTTGAGAACCAGATAGCTCACGCAGCTTGCCAACGCATTCGTCAATCCGTGCGAGAGCCGTTCGCGCACCGTTCAAGCCGTCGAGCGTGAAATTAAAGGTTTCACGATAATGCGCCGTGAGAAGCAGGTAACGAATTTCGCGTCCGGTGAAACCTTTGGCCAATAAATCGCGCAGCGTGAAAAAATTTCCGAGCGACTTGCTCATTTTTTTTCCTTCGACCAAAAGATGCGCGCCGTGCATCCAGTATTTCACGAACGGTTTTTGCGTCGCGCCTTCGCTCTGGGCGATTTCGTCCTCGTGATGCGGGAAGATCAAATCTTCGCCGCCGAGATGCAGGTCGAAACTCGCGCCGAGGATTTTCATGCTCATCGCGCTGCACTCGATGTGCCAGCCGGGCCGACCTTCGCCGAACGGACTGGGCCAGAAAATCTCGCCGTCGTCGGGCGCGCGTGATTTCCAGAGCGCGAAGTCGGCGATGGATTCCTTGGCGTATTCGTCGCTCTTGACGCGTTCGCCGGCGCGCATCTCGTCGAAATTCAATTTCAGCAACTGGCCGTAATTACAACCGCAGCCGCGATATTTTTCGATGGAGAAATAAACCGAGCCATCGCTCGCTTTGTAGGCGATGCCGCGCGCGATGAGTTTTTCGATGAGCGAAATAATTTCAGGGATGTGCTCGGTAGCGCGCGGGATTTGATGCGGTGAAAGGCAGTTCAGCGTTTTCAGGTCGTCGAAAAATGCGGCTTCAAATTTTCCGGTGAATTCCGGCAGCGTGGTTTTTGTTTCGCGAACGCGCTTGATGATTTTGTCCTCGATGTCCGTGATGTTCATGACGTGCGTGACCTGGAAATTTTTGAATTCCAGATAACGCCGCACCAAATCCGCGAAGACGAACGTGCGCCAGTTGCCGATGTGCGCGAAGTCGTAGACGGTCGGCCCGCAGCAATACATGCCGACTTTTGGCAGGGCGAGCGGCGCGAATTCCTGGACGGAGCGCGACAGTGTGTTGAACAGTTTCAAAGCCATTTGCGTCCGCGCAAGTTAAGGCGCGGCACGGGAAAGCTAAAGTGGAAATTTATTTCAGTTCGAGTTGTCGGCAATTGTTTTTGCCGTTTCCCAATTACGTTTGAACTTGAAAAGGCAGGGAAAACCAACGAACTCACGGCTTCAAAGAAGCGGTGTAGGCTGCCAGCGACAACATGTCGCCATCCGTAAGCTTCGCCACGGTGTGTTTCATGAGGACGCTGCCGATCCCAGCCCGGCTGCCATTTCTAAAATCATAAAGCTGGCGGAAAATGTAGCTGGGTGAGCGCCCCGCGATTCCGGGGATTGTCACAGTTCCCTTCAGATCGGGCCCGTGGCAGGTTCGACACTGAATCGTCTTGTCGCCGCGCCCGGTGATGGCAAGGGTTTGACCTGCCTGAACGCTGCCAACCGGCACATACGCGATGAACCGGGAGTGCGTGTCACGGTGTTCAAACTGTTCCAGATCTTCCGGCACTTCGATAATGCGCTGGCCGATCGGTTCGGTGTCGCCGGTGTTCACGGCGGCCAGAAACCATCCGGCGACATAACTTTTAGGAACGGTATTGGTTTCAATGACCCGGATAAGTTGTTTCGGTTTTAATGCGGAAAAATAGGTGGCCGCAGCGGCGACCTCGTCGTCGGTGACAGCTTTGGCAAGTGAGGTCATTGCTTGCGGCGGAAGTCTTTGCGGCACCGAAGTCTTCCGGGCACCGCTTTTGAAATCGGCCATCTGCTGGATGATGTAGGCCGCAGGCAGGCCAGCGAGGCTCGAATTTTCGGGGCCGCCCGGTCCATCGGCCCGATGACAGAAGCCGCAAGCATAAACACCGGGCTTGCGGCCGTGCATCACGACGTCGGGCATGGGGGCATGATCTTCGGGATGCCAGTCCGGTGCCATGAAGAGATCACGCAATTGGCCAAGACTGTAAGCGGCATTGCTATCCGGAACATGTTTCAGTTTGCCATCGTCGGTGGCCGGTTTGAAATCCGGCGGATTCACCGGATAAGCCCACGCTGGCGGTTCTCTTTGGCTTTGCGCAGTTGCGTCTGCCGCCCGGACCGGTGCGGACACCATCATGAGCAACAATGCGAATTTCCGGCTGGGGCGGGACAGCGTGTTGAACAGTTTTAGAGCCATTTGCGTCTGCGCAAATTAAGGCGGGAGCGGCGGAAAGAAAAGAGAAACAGATTTAATTTTTCGGCGCTTCGGTTTGATTCGTCGCTTTTGGCTGGAGCCGTTTGCAGCGTTCAACAAACAAAAAGAAAACGCCGGGGCCGAAGCAGAGCAGCATGACGGAAATGCCGGTGGCGATGCCCCAAAAAGTTCCGGCGGGCGCGCAGCAATCGTCGCGGCGGCGGACGATGACGTGGCTCGGCACGGCGATGATGAGTTCGAGGATGCTGCCCCGCAGCAACCAGCGCGTGAGCCGTTTGACGAGCGCGTCGGGGTCGTCCGATTTTGTGGCGCGGCGGAAAACGATTGCCCAAACCAGCCAGAAAACGAAAACGGTGACAATCATGGTGAGCAGCGCACCCAAACCCGAATTGTTGGTTGTGGTCTGGCCGTTTTGATTTGCGCCAAAATTGAAAAGAGCGGACAAATCAAAAAGTTCAAAAGTCTTGTCCGTGAAAATGGCGCAAAGGATAGAGAAAATTCCGGCGAAGCAGAGGTTCGCCAGAAAAAATGCGCTGACAATGATTGGAGTTTGGAGCGGGCGTCGCGTGGGCAGGCGGCGTTCGGCGATGTTGATGGGCAGCAGGAGCAGCAAGACTTGTCCGGCGACCAGCACGGCGAGCCAGACCCAGTAGCCCCAGTTCAAATAAATTTTCCAGACTTCGTTGAAAGATGCGCTGCTGTCAGTTTTCCCCCAATTGCCGAAGGCGATTGAAATTGCCGGCACAGTCAACAAAATCAAGGCGAACGCGTAAAGAAGAACGGTATAGATTGCCCAGCGTTTCATGGAATTTTTTGGATTGAGCCATGAAGTTCAACGCCGCGCCAGAGAAATCGTTTCGCAAATTTTACTTTCGCGTCTTGCCATTTTTTTATTTTCACCGCAAACTGTTGAAAACAAATTCACAACGACATGAGCAAAGAGGCAAAACTGGAACTGGACGGAAAAGCCTACACGTTGCCGACGGTTGAAGGCACTGAAGGAGAAAAAGCGGTGGACGTTTCGTCGCTGCGCGCGAACACCGGCTACATCACGCTCGACGAAAGTTACGGCAACACCGGCTCATGCGTCAGCAAAATCACGTTCATTGACGGCGACAAGGGAATTTTGCGTTATCGCGGCATCCCGATTGAGGAATTGGCGGAGAAATCCACGTTCATCGAAGCGGCGTATCTCATCATCTACGGCGATTTACCGAACCGCGCGCAGATCAAAAGCTTTTCGGATTTGCTGACGGAGCATTCTTTTTTGCATGAGAGTATGAAGTTTCATTTTGAGGGTTTTCCCGTCGGCGCGCATCCGATGGCGATTCTCTCGGCGATGATCAACGCGGCAAGTTGCTTCGACGAAAAAATCATGCGCTGGCAATGGAGCAAGACCAGGGAATTTGACATCATCGTCACGAAATTGATTTCGCAAGTGAGGACGATTGCGGCGTATTCGTATCGCAAATCGCGCGGGCTGCCGCTGATTTATCCAAAGAAGGCCTACAAATACACGGCGAATTTTCTGCATATGATGTTCTCCTCGCCGTACGAGGAATTTGAAATCAAACCGGAAGTCGTCAAGGCGCTGGATTTGATTTTTCTGTTGCACGCGGATCACGAGCAGAATTGTTCGACTTCGACGGTGCGGATGGTTGCCTCAAGTCAGGCGAATCTTTTTGCGAGCGCATCGGCGGGGGTTTGCGCATTGTGGGGGCCGCTCCATGGCGGCGCGAACCAGGCCGTGATCGAGATGCTCGAGGAAATCCACAAGACCGGCGATGACGGCTCGAAATTTGTCTCGGCGGCGAAGGACAAGAACAGCGGAAAAAAATTGATGGGTTTCGGGCATCGCGTCTATAAAAATTACGACCCGCGCGCCAAAATCATCAAGAAAGCATGTGATGAAGTTTTATCCAAGTTGCACATCTCTGACCCGTTATTGGACATAGCGAAACATTTGGAAGAGGCCGCGCTCAAAGATTCTTATTTCGTGGAACGTAAACTATATCCGAACGTTGATTTTTACAGCGGTATCATCATGCGGGCGCTGGGGATTCCGATGGAAATGTTTCCGGTGATTTTTGCGATTGGCCGGATGCCCGGCTGGATTGCCAATTACAAGGAAATCATGGAAGACCCGAAGAGCCGTATTTCCCGTCCGCGGCAGATTTACATCGGGCGTACAGAAAACCACTACGTGCCGTTGGAAAATAGAAAATAGCTTTTGTTTCTGACGTTTTGACGGGTTGGAGTGATTCGCTCAAAGGGTATGATTTTTGCTTCGCTTTAGTGGAAATTTGTTGTGAAAAAAATTCTGGTCATAGACGACGAAGAATGGTTGCGCGAGATGATCCAACTCGCATTGCAACAAAAGGGCTTCGAAGTCATCGAATCGGCCAATGGTACGGACGGTATCGAAAAAGCGCGCAAAGAACTTCCAGACCTCATCCTCTGCGATGTCAACATGGGAAAAGTGGACGGCTACCTGACATTGTCCGCGTTGCGCACCGAAGCGCCCACCGCCGCGATTCCTTTCATCCTGATGACCGGCCTTGCCGACAACGCCGGCATGAGACACGGCATGGAACTTGGTGCCGACGATTATCTACCCAAACCTTTTACGACCGAGGCGCTTTATGCCGCAGTGGACGCGCGACTCAAAAAGGCGCAGACACTCCGCGACGAAGCCGAACGCAAGCTCACCCATCTGCGCGACAACATCAGCCTAATGATGCCGCACGAGATGCGCACGCCGCTGAACGGGATTCTTTCCAACGCCGAATTGCTGGCAACTTCCGCCGTGACGCTCAAGCCGGCTGAAATCGCCGAAATGGGTCAGGAAATCCACAAGTCCAGTTTGCGGCTGGAACGGCTCATCGAAAATTTCCTGGTTTACGCGCAGTTGGAACTCATCGCCACCGATCCGAAAAACATCAACGCGCTGCGCATCGGCAGAACGGAACATCCCGCGCCGCTTCTGAAAAAACTTGCCGAAGCGCAAGCCGCGCAGGTAAACCGCCCGCATGATTTGACAATTGAGGTGATGGATATTTCCGTGCCGATGTCCGAGGAATATTTCAGCAAAACTGTGAATGAGTTGTTGCACAACGCCTTCAAGTTTTCCAAGGCCGGTTCGCCCGTCTGTATAACATTGGCGGAAGCGTTCAACGGTATTGTCCTTTCCGTCAGCGACAAGGGACGCGGATTTTCCACCGAGCAGATCAAACGCATCGGCGCTTACACGCAGTTCGACCGCAAGATTCAGGATCAGCAGGGATTGGGACTTGGTCTGGCCATCGCCAAGCGGTTGGTTGAGTTGCATGGCGGCACGCTTTCAATCGAAGGGGATAAAGGCGCGACCGTCACCGCGAAATTTCCCAAGGCAAAACCAGATTGATTCCGTTTAGTGCTGCAACCGGCCGTAAAGAAAAGTGAGGCCGCGTTCGACGAGTCCGGCGATCAAAAATACCAAGACGATTCCCACGACCGGTGTGAAATCCGCCTTGCCGGCACGCAACGGAATTTTTCGCAACGGCCACAACAGGATTTGGGAAGTTGCATTCACATAATTCCAAAGCGGATGTTTGCCGAAATAGATGTAGGCATTGAGCAGATGCAGCGTGAGCAGCGCAGCGATGAGAAATTTCCAGGCGACGTAACTGCCGAGAGCGATGATGAGCGATTCTTCGATGCGATGCGCCGTCGAAATCGGGTTCGGGATGAGTTGGAGCGACTCGAACAACCAGCTTGCCAGCCACCAGAGCAATGCCGTGATGACGAGCGGTAAAAATAATTTTACTCCACGCGACCAATTGTCAATTCCACCCAATGGAATCCGCACGAGATGGTGAATCGGTTCCGGTCCGCGCAAAATGGACAACAGCAGCAGCCAGAGATAAAAAATCCCGAGCGTCAATCCAAAGCTGAAGAGCGAAAATAAAAGTATCCGCCAAAACGAATCGCTCGAGAAAAAGAGTGTGATGACGCCGAGGTCCAGCTTGCCCGACCAATGCGCCGCCGAACCGATTTGCCAGTAAAACAGCGCGCGCAAAATCAGTAGCGAGCAGATGGCCGCGAGCAGATGCCAGCGCCGGAAACGTTGCGGCGCGGCGCGGCGCAACGTGCCGATTAGCGTCGCGGGTGTCCGTTTGTTGAGCGGATCAAATCGCACCGACCGCCAGTTCAGCCACAATAGCAGCCCCGCAAGGTTCAAAATGAAATCAATGTAGCCCACAAAAAATCGTTGAACCGCTGAATCACGAATCGTTGAACCGATTTAACAATTCACGATTCGACGACGTTCACATCATCTTCAAAAGCGTGTCTGCCATTTCGCTCGGCGTGACAGCGACGCCGATGCCGGCGGATTTGAACGCGGAAATTTTTGCCTCGGCAGTTCCTTTGCCGCCGCTGACGATGGCACCCGCGTGACCCATACGGCGTCCAGGCGGAGCCGTTGCGCCCGCGATGAATCCGGCGACTGGCTTCTTGCAATTCTTTTTTATCCACTCGGCGGCTTCTTCTTCCGCGCTGCCGCCGATTTCGCCGATCATAATGATTCCGTGCGTTTCCGGGTCGTCGTTGAAAAGTTTAATCACGTCCAAATGCGACGTGCCGTTGACCGGATCACCACCGATGCCGACGCAGGTGGACTGGCCGACACCGCGCGATGTGAGTTGCCAAACCGCTTCGTAAGTCAACGTGCCGCTGCGCGAGACGACGCCGATGTGTCCCTTTTTGTGGATGTAACCGGGCGCAATTCCAATTCTGCAACCGCCGTGAGAATCTTTTCCTTCGCCGGGCGTGACGACGCCGGGACAATTCGGTCCAATGAGCCGTGTCTTGGTGTTGCCTTGCATAGCGCGCTTGACGCGAATCATGTCGCGCACGGGAATTCCTTCCGTGATGGCGACGACGAGTTCAAGTCCGGCGTCCGCGCCTTCGAGAATCGCATCGGCGGCAAACGGCGGCGGAACAAAAATTGCGCTGGCCGTCGCACCGGTTTGCTTCACCGCATCGGCGACGGTGTCGAAAATTGGAACTTTTTTCCCAGCGTGTTCAAAGAATTGTCCGCCTTTGCCGGGCGTGACGCCGGCGACGATTTGCGTGCCGTAATCAATCGAGAGTTGCGCGTGCTTCGCGCCAAAGCTCCCAGTGATGCCCTGGACGAGAACCTTGGTGTTGGGTTTGACTAGAATGGACATGAGAAAATTATTTTGCCTTCCGTTTGTGAATCATGATCTGGTTGCCGTCGGGATCGAGGATGATGGCGAAGCGGCAGACGGGCGTGTCCATGGCTTCCGTGGAAAATTTCACGCCGCTCGATTTCAACCGCGCGATCTCCGTGTCCAGATCGTCCACTTCAAACGCGATGCACGTTCCATCCGGCGACGGCTTCCAGACCTCGCCATAGCAGCCGATGCCCAAAGTCCCGTTGCCGATTTCGTATTCGACCCACATGCCGCCGGCGGATTCCATCGCCGGTTTGAGGCCGAGCACGCCTTCATAAAATTCGCGCGCGCGTTTGATGTCCGTGACCGGCGTGCCGGTGAATGCGATTTCGGTGATCATAATTATTTCCTGACCGCCTTCACAACCTTCTGCGCCGCATCCGCCATCGAATCGCCGGTGATGATGGCGACGCCGGATTCGGCCAGAGTTTTTTTGCCGGCGAGAACGTTGTTGCCTTCGAGCCGCACGACGAGCGGAATTTTCAAGTGCGTTTCCTTCACCGCCGCGACGATGCCGGTGGCGATGACGTTGCAATCCATGATGCCGCCGAAAATGTTCACGAGGATGCCCTTCACGTTCGGGTCGCTCAAAATGATCTTGAACGCCGCCGTGACCTGTTCCTTGCTCGCGCCGCCGCCTACGTCGAGGAAGTTCGCCGGGCTGCCGCCGAAATGCTGGATGATGTCCATCGTCGCCATCGCGAGGCCCGCGCCGTTGACGAGGCACGCGATGCTGCCGTCGAGCTTGATGTAATTGAGCGAAAATTTCGACGCCTCGATTTCCAGCGGCGCTTCCTCGTTCAAATCGCGCATCTCCAAAATATCCTTGTGACGATAAAGCGCGTTGTCATCGAGCGAAATTTTTGCGTCGAGCGCCACAACCGTTTCCTTTCCATCGGCCAATTCGATGACCGCGAGAGGATTTAATTCCACCATCGCGGCGTCACATTCCCACCAAGTGTTGTAAACTCCAGTTATGAGTTTTACACCGGCATTGAACAAATCACTCTTGAGTCCGAGTGCCGCGGAAATTTTGCGCGCCTGAAACGGCATGATCCCGACGGCGGGATCAATGTGTTCCTTGAAAATCTTTTCGGGAAATTTCTCGGCGACTTCCTCGATGTCCATGCCGCCTTCGGTGCTGGCCATGATGAGCGGACGCGAATTCGCGCGGTCGAGCAGCACGGCGAGGTAAAATTCCTTTTTGATCTTCGCGCCAGCTGCGAGCAACAGCGTCTGCACTTTGCGCCCGTCCGCGCCGGTTTGTTTTGTGACCAAAACATTGCCGAGCATTTTTTCGGCGAAGCCAACCGCCTCGTCCACGGACGCCGCGACCTTTACGCCGCCTTGAAAACCGGATTTGAAAGTTCCCTTGCCGCGTCCACCCGCGTGGATCTGCGATTTGACAACGACGCGTGAAGAAGCGCCGGCGACAATCTTGTCCGCCGCCGGTCGCACTTCGGCGAGCGATTTGGCGGGGATTTCGAGCGGGACGGTGACGCCGTATCTGGCGAGCAACTCTTTAGCCTGGTATTCGTGGATGTTCATGTCAAAAAAACTTGTCAATTGAATGGATGTTGGTAGAAAAAATCAATCCTTAACCCCTAAAAACTTATGAAACCACATCGCGGCGTTCTCATTCTGGTTCTTGGCATCCTCGCTTGGGTTATCTGCTTTCCGTGTGGAATCGCCGCATGGATAATGGGCAACAGCGACCTCAAAGAAATGGACACAGGAACGATGGACCCCAGTGGTCGCGGCATGACGTTGGCTGGAAAAATCTGTGGAATGATTTTGACGATTTTAATGATTCTTGCTTTTGTCGGTGGATTTTTGGCTGCGCTTATCGTTGGCGCTTTGCATCATCGCGCCGCGCAATAACGCCATTTACCTTGAATCCTTGGCCGCGCGCGGGCAATTTGCGCCGCGATGAATAAACTTTTTCCGTTGCTGGCAGTCTTGTCTCTCGCATTTCACGCGACGCCGACGCGTGCGGCTTTTATCAACGGACAAAACTACGTTGCCATTTCAGATTGGGCGCGCGGGAACGGCTTTTACGGTTTTACGCGCAATCGCGGCGACGAAATCGTTTTGACGAACCGCACGGCGCGGCTGGTGTTCGACGTGGATTCGGCGCAGGCGGAAATCAACGGCGTGAACGTGCGGCTTTCATTTCCAGTCGCAAAAGGAGCGCTCATTTCGCAGTTGGATTTGGACAAGATGGTTCGTCCGTTGCTGTTTCCGTCGCGCTACGCCGAGCCGAGAAAAATTACTACGATCTGCCTCGACCCCGGCCACGGCGGGAAAGACACCGGCAATCGCGTTCCCGGTTTTTTCTGGCACAACGAAAAAACCTACACGCTCGAACTGGCGTTTGAATTGCGCGACCAGCTCAAGCAGGCCGGCTTCAAAGTCATCCTCACGCGCAACAAAGACACTTACGTGGATTTGCCCGCGCGTCCAGCGGTCGCGAACCGCAATGGCGCGGACTTGTTCGTCAGCTTGCATTTCAACGCGACGCAAAACGGCAAAAACGAAGTGAAAGGGCCGGAGACCTATTGCATCACGCCCATCGGCGCAAATTCCAGCAACGAGGAGAGTGTCGAATTCAGCAGCGGGATCGGCACCGGCCCGACCGCCGCGAATCACAGCGAAGACAGGAGCCTGTTGCTCGCATATCAGATACAAAAATCGCTCGTGCAAAATCTGAATGCTGATGACCGCGGCGTGCGGCGCGCGCGATTTGCCGTCTTGCGCGACGCGGCGATGCCAGCGATTTTGATCGAAAGTGGCTACATGACAAATCCAACTGAAGGCAAAAAAATTTACGACTCAACCTATCGGAAAAAAATGGCTGCGGCGATTGTTAAGGGAATCCTCTCTTATCAGAAACTGACCGCGCCCGTGGTTTCGTCTCCGGTGGCGACGCCGAATAAAATTCCTAACGTGAGATAAAAATCGCCCGCCGTTCACCAACCGCGTTTCAAACCGGTACCGTCACCAGACTGGATTTGATCAGGGACGGTTTGCTGTGATAGAGCGCCACCAAGGCCGCCCCGATCGCCTGCGAAAGTTCGCCCAGCGCCGCCGGGACAATGGTCACGCGCGTTCGCTGCGCCGGCCAGAGATAAGGATTCGCCGTCTCGCGGATGATCCGGAGATAGCGTGCGCGGAATTCCTCGGTCGTGGCTTCCGTGTCCATCAGCCCGCCGCCGATGACGACGAATTGCGGGTCAAGTACCATGGCAAGATTCGCGACGTGCAAACCCAGCGCCTTCGCCTGAAAATCAAAAATTTCCACCGCGAGCGGATCGCCTTTTTGCGCCAGTCCGCGCAGGGACAAGGCCTTTTCCTTGGGCGTCGCAGTTGATTTGGCCAGTTCGTGGCCGGAATATTTTGGCAAAATCTCGGTCAGAAGCTGCGGCAGGCCGGAGAGAGTGGTGTAGGCTTCGATGCAGCCCCAGTTTTTGCCGCAGCCGCAGGAAAAAGATTTGATGTTCAAAAGATGCAACGGCGCGGGCATGTGCGCGCCTTCCATTCCGGCCAGCGTGTCGCCTTCGAGCGGCAGCCCGTGACGGTCAATGAAAGCGCAACCGAGACCGGAGCCGGGGGCGAGCAGAAGCACGGCACCGTGGCCGGTTCCACGCAAATGCTGCGCCTCGGCCACGCCGCCATAATTGCCGTCGTTGCCGACCGTCAGCGCAATTTTGCGCCCGGATTTTTTTGCAAGTGCGGAACTGTAGGCGTCGTGGACGTCCCAGCCCTCGAAGCCGGGCGGCAGATTGGCCGAGCGGTCGAGCACGCCGTAGCTTTGAAACGGTCCGGGGATGGCCAGTCCCACTCCGGCGATGTCGTCCCACTTCAGCCTGTTCTGTTCCAGAAAATCAGTGATGGCCTCGACCCAGGTTTGCACGACCTTTGCCGGGCCGGCCTGGGAATTGGTCGGCCGTTGGAGGAGTTTGGTCGAAATCATTTTTCCGTCGGCCCGGACGCCGCCCACTTTGGACGTGGTGGCTCCGCCGTCCGTGCCGATATAAATGTGCTGCTTGGCGCTCATCATTTTCAGGTGAAAGGTTTACTTAAATACCAGCGCGCCGGCGGAAAGTAAATTCCTAACTGCCGGGCGTCAACAATCCACGACACCACGACCCAATTTTCCGGCAACAATCTGACAGACATCATCAGGTTCTGCTTGGCAAGCACGCGTTTAATGGATTAGCTGTGGACATGAGTATCGTCACCAAAACCGGGGACGCGGGCACGACGGCGTTGATGTATGGACGGCGCGTCGCGAAAAATCATCCCCGCGTGGAGGCTTACGGCTCCGTGGACGAACTCAACGCCGCGCTCGGCCTCGCGCGCGCGACGGCGCAGCACGATTTCATCCGCGACAACCTGCTCGCCATCCAGAAAGACCTCATCGTGCTCATGGGCGAACTCTGCGTGCAGCCGGAAGACTTGAAACGCTACTTCGACGACGGCTACCTGCCCGTTACGCCGGACATGACGGCGAGGCTCGACGCGCTCGTCAAGGAAATCGAGGCACAGAACATCAGCTTCAAAGGCTGGGCGACGCCGGGCGCGATAAGGGATTCCGCCGCGCTTGATGTGGCGCGGACGGTTTGCCGACGGGCAGAGCGCAACATCTGCGCGCTGAAGTTCACCGGCGAGCTGCGCAATCTGGAGATCATCGTCTACCTCAACCGATTGAGCGACTTGCTCTGGCTCTTCGCGCGCTGGGTGGAAACGAAAAACAGTTCAGGTGAAAAATGAAACACGCGCAGGGTAGGAGACCTGCGCGTATGGCGGGGAGCAACCGAAGTTGATTAGGAGCGGTTGCGTTTGCGGAAACCCAACAAAGTTGCGAGGCCCAATCCCACGAGCGCGTAGGAAGTGGGTTCGGGAACAACTTGTGGTACGAATTCCAAGCCGCGGAAGGCTTCGTTGGAGCCTGCGGTGTCGAGAACGGTCGCGCCGGAAGTCGTGCCGGAGCCGGCGTCGGTGATTTCGACGAGGCTTGTTCCAGACTCCGTCGTCGCATAAAGCACAGGTTGAGCGCCGCTGAAATCCGCAACGACTGCATTCATGGCAGTGCCGCTGTCGAGGGTGTAGGCAAAAGACCAGACGCCGCCGCTATAGTTGTAACGCGAGATGCCGCCATTGGCTCCGGAGGCGGTGTTGGCCACATAAGCAATGGTCATGTTCGGATTGAACGTGAAGTCGGAGGGATTTGCGCCGGTTGCAAAAAGGAGCGTCGGTGCGACGGGGCCGCTGGTCGGTGTGCCGGTGAATTCAAAAATGCCCGGCGTGCCTTTGGCGGTGCTGAAGAAGAGGTTGCCGCCGATGTCCTGGATCGCAAGGCTGTTGGAGAACACGATTTGGGAAGGTGTTCCGCCTCCCAAATAAACCGTGCCGCCGGTGGCTGCGGCGCCCGCGCCCCAGAAATTGCCGCTGCCGTCGCTTGTGCCGCCGCGGATGTTGTTGCCGTTGTAAAAAGTGGTCGTCGTGGCGGCGAGCGAGTAATTTCCATTTGCGTCCACCGTGCCGACGCCGCGTGGAATGGTGGTTGAACCTGCAACCCCGGCGGTGCCGGCGCTTGTATTGTATCCTGCGAAAACGAGATATTGGTTGCCGGCTGAAAGGCTCAACTGTCCTTCAGACGCGGCCGTGCCGCTGTCAACCAAGGCGGAAGAACCGGTCGTGGGAATCGCCAGGCTGTTCACAAAACCACCAATGGTGGTGTATTGATCCAGAAAAATCGCGGTGCCGGCGCTTGAGAGCGCGCCGCTGCCGGTGCCATCCCGCAACACGACGAGATTGCCGGGTGTGAATTGAGCTTGGGCCGCGGTCAGCGAAGCGATGAGCAGCGCCGCCAGAGAAACAATTTTTTTATTTTTCATTTTTTGTTTTTAGTTTGTTTGTTAATTCAGCCGGCAATGTATCAATCTGAAATTCAGCACCGATTTTTCCCCTTATCAACCACCTGCAATCTGGCGGCAAGAACTGAAAAATGCTCACCATATTTTGCAAAATGCTATGCGAATTCGCACCTATAAGATTCAAACTGATACATGATACACCGCCATTCAGTCCTGATTGATTTCTGCTGCGGCCATTATCCATTTATACGTTTCAGACATATGTCGTCCGTGTGACGATTCTGTCACGAGTTGTTGACAATTTATCAACAGCTTATTCGCAGGAGTGATTTTGGCGCGGAAATTTCCGCAAGAACGTCTGGAAAACTCCCCTTTTGCCGGCAGAAAGTTTTTTATTTTCCAGCAGCGGCGGCCGTCTGGAAAGAGGCGACTTCAGCCTGCGCCTTGGCGAAGTCTTTCTGGAACGCGTCGCTTTTCTTCATCTGATGGACGATGGCCTGGGCGAGTACGCGCCCGGCGTAGATGTCGGACGGGTAATGCCGCGCGATCTCCACGCGATGCCAGCCGATGCTGCGCGCCTTGGCGATGATGGCGTTGTGCTTGTCGGGAATCAAATCGGCAAGAACCAAAGCGAGAACCATGGATTCGGTGGAGTGACCGCTCGGATAGCTGAAACTTTTCTCCAATTTTCCGGACGCGAGGCTTGGGTCGAGAACATACGGGCGCGGACGCTTGTAAAAATCCTTGGCGTTGTCGGTCACGGTTTCGGCATCTTTCTGCACGTTCTCGAAAAAGACGGTGGTGTTGGGCAGATTGTTCGATTGAAAGAACGAACCGACGACCGGCGTGAAATTGAAGACGGAAAATTTCCTTTCCGAAAAGGCGGCGGCGACTTCGTTGCTGTCTGCGGCGCCGGAAACTTTTCGCACTTCATCCATGTCCGCGGCCTGCTCCGGCGAACCGGACAGCGGCGGCGGCGCGAGCAAGGCGATGGAGTCGGGTTTGCCGGCGGCGAGATAATGAAGATGGCTCGACTGAACCGGCTGGCCCGGTTGCGCCATCGTGTCGTCGGCGCGCAGCGGCGCGACGGCGATGGCGAGTGAAAATAAAACGGGCGCGAGGCAGCGGTTGAATTTCCAACAAAGGCTTTTCATTTTTGGGCGAATCATCATCACCGTTGGAACGCTGGAGAAAAATTAATTGGGAGTCACGCCCGGATCGGTTGTCCAGACGATTTCCGTTTGCGGAAAAATGGCCTTGCCTTCATTCGGGTCTCCGTGTGTGCATTGAACGACTTGGTTACCTTTGTATCCCTGAGCATGACCATCCACGAAGGTAAGTTCCCCTATTTTTCCGTGTCGCGTAACGAAACGATTGGCATAGGCACTGGGCTGGCCGAGATCGGTTGTGGCTTGTTGCGAGTCCACCATGGGTTCTCCGGTCAACCGGTTTTCAAGAAAGAACACTGTTGCAGACGGTTGCCTGATGGTTGTCGTCTTGATTGTTGTGGCAGTGCCTTGAATCAACTTCGAATTCATCGCGATGGAGAAATAGATGTCAGGAACATTTGGGTTTGGCACAGACGTGGCCAATGGCGCGGCGGGACAATGAAACAAACTTGATGAATTGTAAAAACTAGCCCGGTTGTTCGGATAAAAACTGGCTGCGGTAGGCAGTCTTATGCTTGATGGCAATGCATTATACCACACACTGGCACTGGGGTTGACGGGGCTGGTGAGGCTTGCAACGTTCGCCCAAAATTCGATCGTGCTTCCGCCCGGCACGTCGCACTCGCGTGGAATGCAGTCATTGTTGTCCTGGGCATACATGATTTGAGCCATTCCCCACTGCTTGAGCCGGTTCATGCAGGAGGTTTTTTGCGCGGCAACTTTTGCGCGCGCAAGGGCGGGCAGCAGCATCGCGGCCAGGATCGCGATTATGGCGATGACGACCAGCAGTTCGATCAATGTGAATGCGTTGCGAGTGGATTTCATTTTTAGTTTCCGGTGAGATTCAGCATCACGCGGTAAAAGCGTTGTGTTGTTATTGTCGGGTCGATGATATTGCACACGTCGCCAACAACGTTTGTGGTGGTCAGTGTCGTCCAGTTCGGATCCGTCAAATTATTTTTGTATTGAATGGTGTAAAGGAAATCGTGCTGGCTGATGAACGAGAACTGCGTGCCGCCGCTGTCCGTTTGCGAGATGTCGGTGATTTTCGGATAATTCACAATCGTGCCGGGAGAACCGATGTCACCAAGGGAGGATGCGGCGACCGTGCCGTTGACTCCGAGAACGCTCAAGCCGTCGGGATTGATGCCGGAAAAATATTGGTTGTAAGGATCCCAGCAGAAGGAAATCGCACTGCCGTCGGTGCTCGCGATGCTGACGGAATCAATCAAATCCGATTCATTTTGCGCCGCTGCGTTCCAGAGTTCCAAGGAATCGCCGACCGTGCCGCTGAAACTCAAGCCGCTGCCGTGATAAGGGATGATTTGCAGATTTGGCGGCAGATTCGTCACGCCCCACCAGGTGCGGAAATCATCCGGCGTCATGTCTTCGACAAACACGATGGATTCGCCCGGTGAAATGACGATGCTGTTGGTGATGGTGTAGGCATCGAGCAAAGAATCGGAGTTGTCGTCAAATCGAAAACCTTGAAGATTGACCGGAATGGTGTCGAAGTCGGTCAATTCCCACCAATCGTTATGACCGAGCGAAGAACCGTTCGCATTGGTCGCTTCGGTGGCAAGGATTTCCGTGATGTGCAACTTCGGCGGTTGCGGCGTGACGGTCAGAACAATCGAGGCACTGACGCCGCCTGCGGAGTTGGTCGCGATGACCGTATAAGTGCCGCTTTGGTTGGTGTTGTCCAAATGAAATATGTATTGAGCGTCGGATTGACCGGCGATGGTCACATTGTTGCTCTGCCATAAAAATGTCGGTGGAGGATTGCCAAAGGCGGCGGCGGTGAGCGTGACATACTGGCCGACATAGGCGTAGAAATTTTGCGGTGCCGGCGTCTGTGTGAAAGTGGGCGCGAGCGGTGAGGTGTTTACCGTAAGTGTCGCATTGGAACTTGCAACGGATTGGAAACGATTTGTAGCGACCGCGCGGAAAGTCGCGCCGTCAGTGGATTGTAAGTTGGTTATTGTGAGCGTGCTTCGGCTAAAGTTGTTCGTGATGGTAAATGTGGTTTGGAATCTCGGGTCGTTGGGCAACGCAACGCCATTCCTGAGCCATTGAAATCTTGGCTTGGGCAGGCCAAAAGCAGTCACCTGAAAAGTCGCCGTTGTGCCGACTGCCGCCAGCACGCTCGCAGGCTGTCCGGTTGTTCCATCATAGTTGGTGATTACAATCGGACCGGCGTTGGTTGAAGCGATGCCCGGTGAACCGACATCGGTGGTCGTTTTCGCCTGAAAAGCGCCGTTGACACCGATCGCGCTGCTGGTGCCGAATGTTCCATTGTTGGTGTTGGGGAACTGCGAAAATCCTTGTGATGCCGCTGTGGTGTCAACGCGGTCCACGAGAAATTGAGGAGCCCGTTGCAAATCCAAACCATTGGTGTCATATCCTGAAGCGACCAAAGCCGCCAGATTTGTGGACCACAAGCGCACGGAATCGCCCGTGGCGCCCAAACCATTATCGCCAGCCAGACACGCGATCACTTGCACACTTGTGCCAAGCTCATTTGTGGTAATCCCCCACCAATTCGTATAGTCAGATGCGGTGACGATAGGACCCTTTTGCTCGGTGAAGATGATCGACTCTTTAGGATGAATGATGACTCCGGTAAATTCAGACGTATTTGCCGTCCCGCCAAAGCCACCATGCGAATCGTCGTTCCAGCAATAACCGGTCAAATCTACGTTGTTCGTGCCGAAGTTTGTCAGTTCCCACCAATCGGGATTGCCGCCCGTACCCGAAGTCATCACTTCGGTGATGACCAATTGCGCCTGTGTTTGAAAAAATGCCGTAACCGCAATCAGAGAAATCGCTATAAATCTTTTGGTCATAAGTTCACCTTTCTTGTTTAAGTCGTCCAAAGAATGGGGATGGTCTGTGACAGTGAGTTGTCGCCGAAGTTACAATTTGGCAACAATACCCTTCGGGGCCTTCTTTCAGGTTGTGAATAAACTGCCTATTATTTGCGGTTGAACACGACGAACATCTCGTCGTCCACTCGTCGAATTGATCTGATTTTCAGCCTTGTTGCGGCAGCCAAACGGTCGAAACCATGTCCATCCGCAATCGTCGGCGCATTGCGCCCGCCGAATATTTTCGGGCAAACCGTCAGATGAAGTTCTTCCACTAAATTTGCCCGGAACAAGGCAGCGTTCAATTCGCCACCGCCCTCGCATAACAATTTTTTGACGTCCCACTTTTTATGCAACCAGCGCAACGCTTCGCGGAAGTTGATTTCCATCCGCCCGCAGATTTTGACTTCATCGGCTGCTGCCCGAAGCTTCTGCAGGTTCAATTTTGATATCCGCGCGGTCGTAAGAATGATTATCGGCGAAAACCGCTTCTTGAATATTTCGGCGTTGGGATTGATCGAGCCGCTGCCACTGGCGACGACGCGCAAATTATATTCGGCCAGTCCATGTTTGAGCCGCAACCGCCGAAACTTTGCTCCGCCGGGACCAAGGCTGACTTTTGCGGAACTCACCGTGTGTGCTCCTGCCATGACTGCGTCCGCCGTCGCGCGCAGTTCGAGCAAATGTTCATGATCCTGCGTGCTGCCAAACGACGACACAGCGCGGTTCGCCGTCGCGATTTTCCCGTCCGCCGTCATCGCCATATTCACGAAGACGAACGGCAGATCTGAATTTCTCTTTTTGTTTTTTTTATTCACAAAATCAACATCGCATCGCCATAACTGAAAAAACGATACCGCTTGCGTATGGCTTCGTCGTAAGCGAACAAAATCATTTCGCGTCCTCCAATTTCATTTGGAGCAGTAAACGCGCTGACGAGCATCAACAAAGTGGAACGAGGAAGATGAAAATTTGTCAACAGCGTGTCCACGACTTGAAATTGAAATGGAGGATGAATAAAAATACGCGTTTTTCCATTGTGAACATTGAGTTTTCCGCTGTTTTGAGCCGCAACGCTTTCCAGCACGCGCACCGTCGTTGTGCCAACGGCGATAATGCGATTACCGGCGGCTTTTGCCTCATTCACGACGCGAACCGTGTCTGCGCCAAGCTCAAATCGTTCCTCGTGCATTTTGTGTTCGGAAAGATTTTCAGCTTTCACTGGCAGAAAAGTTCCCAAACCGACATGCAATGTGACAAAACAAATTTTCACGCCACGTTCGTGAATTTGTTCCAGCAATTCACGAGTAAAGTGCAAGCCTGCCGTCGGTGCCGCAATGGAACCTGCGTTTTTTGCGAAAACGGTTTGGTAACGCTCCTTGTCTTCCGAAACCGGCTCGTTTCGATGGATGTAAGGCGGCAATGGAACTTCGCCGAGCGAGTCCAGTTCGCGGTTGATGTCTGACGTACCGGAAAATTGCAACCGCCGATGGCCTTCGTCATTTGCCTCGACGACGGTTGCATGGATGTCCGTCGCATTTCCATTCGGTTCACGAAAAACGATTTGTGTTCCGATTCGCGCCCTTTTGCCGGGCTGTATCATCGCCCACCAATCGTTAACGGAATTTTCCTCGATCAAAAAAACTTCAAACTTTCCGCCTGATTTGGCATTAACGCCGCGCAAGCGCGCCGGAATCACGCGGGAATTATTTAGCACAAGCACATCGCCCGCCCGAAAAAACTCCAGCAAATCGCGGAATTTCCGGTGTTCAACCCGCTTGTCATCGCGATGCAAAACTAAAAGGCATGATTCATCGCGATAAGGTGTCGGATTTTGTGCGATGAGTTCCGGTGGTAGGATAAAATCGAAATCAGCGGTTCGCATTTGATTGAGTTTCAAGGTTTGAGCCTGAAGTTTCAAGCTGTCGCATTACGAAACTTTTTTGCTTCTTTTGCCACAAATTTTGGATTGTGAATAAGTTTTGAATAAATGGTCATTTTTAGAGCTAATTTGTTGTTGACACGTGGTGGGTTAAAATGGTTAAAAGTGGGTTGTTGTGGGTGACGAGTGTGGTTCGTGGGATTTATATGAACAAATGAGCAATCTAAAAACAGCCAGACCGACTTACTACAATTCATGCTATCGGCATGGTGTGGATGAGAAACGGCGCGTACAGATTCCGGCAAAATGGCGGCCCGAAAAGGATAACGTCGAGCTGACCATGATTTTGTGGCCGAAACATCAGGCAGGAAATTGCCTGCGCGTTTTGCCGCCGGAAGAAATGGCACAGATGATGGCGGATATCGACACGATGCCAAACGGTGATCCGAACAAGGTCGTGCTTAAAAGATTCATTGGTAGTGAATCCGTTCAGGTGGCGTTGGACAAGTCAGGACGGATTTGCCTTCCTGACGAAATGGCGCGCGCAGCTGGCGTCAAGGACGAGGTGGTGCTGGTGGGTTTGCTCGACCGTTTCGAGATTTGGAATCCCGACCGGTACAAAAACGTGAAGGCCGCCGACGCAGTGCTCGCGTCAGAGGCTTTCAAACTGATGGAATAAAATTATGAGCTTTGGAAAATTACTGGCTGCCGGAAAAAGCTTCGTGAATGGACGCGCCATGGTCGCGTACCGCGAGAACAAGCACTTCTACCTGCCGAAATTCGGCTCGCCGAAAAACCCGTTCACAGTTCCGGCGAAAACCGGATTGCCAAAACCGGCGGTGGAAAATTCCGTCGCGCCGATGGAAAAGGTTTTGATGCCGGCCCTGGCCAAAACCCAAAAGATGCCGGTGATTTCCGGCACTCCGAAATCCCTGGCGACATGGACGAGCAAATTGAATCCGATGACGATGTTGCGCGGCCCGCGGCCGCAGGCAGAAGATTTGCAAAGTCCGGTTCAAGCGGAGCTTTCGCTGGAAAAAGTGAAAGTTGTCCACAACGACCTGACTGATGCGGAGGTGGAAATTGTGCCGGTGAAATCGCGTTCCGCCGCGCCGTCTTTGCAGCCGCCCGAAAAATCGTGGGAAGTTCTAGGCGAACGGATTTTCGGAACGAACGCAACTTGAATTAACAAAAAAATGCGCAGTGTCAGAATTCATTCACAGACCAGTGATGGTGGCGGAGGTGCTGGACGCGCTGAAGCCGAAGGCGGGCGGTCGTTACGCCGACGGGACGCTCGGTGGGGCTGGTCACGCGGCGAGCATTCTGGCCACGAGTTCCCCGACTGGATGGCTGTCTGGGTGCGATCGCGATGGCGCCGCAGTTGAAGCGGCAAAAAAGCGACTCGCGGAAAAATTTGCCGGGCGGTTTGAAATCCGGCGCGGAAATTTTTCGGAAATGGGGAACTGGATTCCAGCGGCGAGTTGCGACGGAGTGATTTTGGACTTGGGTGTGAGTTCGCCGCAATTGGATTCGCCGGAACGCGGGTTCAGTTTTCAGCAGGACGGCCCGCTGGACATGAGAATGGATTTGCGGCAGCCGCAAGCGGCGGCGGATTTGGTGAATGATACAAGCACCGAAGAACTGGCAAAGATTTTTTGGGAATTCGGCGATGAACGAAAGTCGCGGCGGTTCGCAAAGGCGATTGTGCATGACCGCGCGCAGCGAAAATTTGAAACGACGAAGCAGTTGGCGGAGTTGATCGAGCGGATTTCGCCTCGTCGCGGAAAAAAGGCGCATCCGGCAACAAAAGTTTTTCAGGCGTTGCGGATCGCGGTGAACGATGAGATCGGCTCTTTGAAACGCGGGCTGGAAGCGGCGGTGAAAATTTTGAAACCGGGCGGACGGCTCGCGGTCATCACATTTCATTCACTTGAAGATCGCATCGTAAAAGAATTTGGCCGTGAAAAAGTACGCGATTACACGTTCGCCGGCGGGGTGGACGTGCCGGAGTTGCGTCGGCTGCGCGCGCCGGAATTGAAATGGGTGAATCGCAAGGCGATCACGCCGGGTGAAATCGAGTTGCAGGAAAATCCGCGCAGTCGCAGCGCCCAGTTGCGGATTTTGGAAAAAATTTGAGATGGCAAAAAATCGAAACAGTCAGTCGGCGTCAATCCGGTTCGGTCCGGCGCTGGCGGCGTTGTTCGCGTGCTTCGTCATCGCGGGCGCGGCGGTTGGCTATGTTTGGCAAAAAGGCGAGATTTACCGGCTCGGAAAACAGATTCGTGACAGGGAAAGCAGGCTGGCGCAATTGCAGAGCGATGATAAAAGACTGGCCGATCAGCTCGCACTTTTGCACTCGCCGATGGCGCTGGACAGACGCGTGCAGGGATTGAAGCTTGGCCTTGCGCCTGCGCACCCGATGCAGGTCGTTCGGTTGCCGGAACCGGTTCTGGGATCGCTGGAAAACAAAAATTCGGTGCTGAAATTTGCCGCGCGGCCAGTCGAGTCAACGACACAATAGAAAAATTTTGGCCGCCGCTCGTGACGCCGTCGGGTGAGGAACCGATCGCCACGGGCGGCTGGCCGTTTTTGGGATGATAAAACGTCAGCAACAAATCAGACGCGCTCTTGCGCTGCTCGCGCTTCTCGCCTTCGGATTCATCGGGCTGGGCTTCAGGCTCGTGGATTTGCAAGTGTGGCGTCACGACGAACTGGCGAAACTGGCCGAGAAAAATTCGGAGCAAAAAATCTGGCAATTGGCAAAACGCGGCGACGTTCTGGACGCGAATGGAAACCTGCTCGCGACGAGCGTTCCGGTGAAAACCGTCTGGGCGAATCCATTGTTGATCGGCAATCAGCAGGCGGTCGTCGCGCGGGCGCTCGCGCCCCTGCTGCAGATGAATGAAGGCGACTTGTATCAACGATTGCTCCCGCGCGTCTGGAAAAATCCGAAAGGTGAAACGGCCACAAACCAATATGTCGTTTTGCAACGCAAGGTTTCGGAAGGAACGTGGCAGAAAATTTATTCGACGATGACCAATCTGTCGCTGACTGCGGACGAAATCAAAATGTCCAAGACGGAACGCGCGAACTATAAAGTTTTTTCACGCAATTTACGGCAATACGCGGTTTCCGCCGAGCAGGATCAGTCGCGGGTTTATCCGAACGGCGCGCTCGCGGCGCATGTTCTCGGCTTTGTCGAATCGAGGGACACGACGAACCATTCTTCGGAACTTTTTGGCTGTGACGGCATTGAAAAATCCTTCGATTCAAAACTCGCCGGCGCGTCGGGCTGGCGCGTGACGGGCGTTGACAGCCGGAACCGCGAGCTCGTCGCGATGCGCGACGAGGATGTGGATGCGCGCGACGGCTTGACGGTCGTCCTGACGATTGATTCCGTCGTGCAAAATATCGTCGAGAGCGAACTCGCGAAGGCGATGAAAGAGCACGAGCCGGTGAGCATCACGGGCATCGTGACGCGGCCGCGCACGGGTGAAATTCTGGCGATGGCGTCGCTGCCGGATTTTAATCCGAATGACCTGCGCACCATCAACACGAACACCGAGCCCAATCTCGCCATCAGCCATGTGATGGAACCGGGTTCGACGTTCAAGACCATCGTGATTTCCGGCGCGTTGAACGAGCATGTCGTTTCCCTGAACGACACGGTCTTTTGCGAGAACGGACTTTTTCATTACGGCGGAATCACGTTGCACGAATCGGAGAGTCACCATTTCGGAAACCTGACCGTTGAGCAAGTCTTGCAAAAATCCTCGAACATTGGCGCGTCGAAAATCGGGATCAAACTGCAAGCGCCAAAACTTTACGATTATATGACCGATTTCGGACTTGGTGCATTCACCGGAATTCCGCTGCCCGGCGAGGCCAGCGCGAAAAATTACGTGAGGCCGGCGGACAAGTGGGGAAAATATTCAATCGTACAAATTCCGATGGGGCAGGGTGTGGCCGTGACGCGTTTGCAAATGGCGATGGCCGTCAGCGCAATCGCCAACGACGGTGTGCTGATGCGCCCGATGTTGGTGAAACGATTGCAAGATCCCGATGGGAACGTCGTCCAACAATACGAACCTCAGGCCGTCCGCCACGTCATCAGCGAGGCGACCGCAAAAGAAATGGTCGAAGCCTTGAAGACCGCCGTGTCGGACGACGGCACCGCGCCGCTAGCGCGGATTGCGAATTACACCGTTGCGGGCAAAACCGGGACGGCGCAGAAAGTCGTGAACGGAACTTATTCGAACGACCGGTTTGTTGTCTCGTTCATCGGATTTTTTCCGGCGGACGACCCGCAAATCTGCATCTCCATCGTGATGGATTCGCCAAAAGAAGGCGGTCGCGCGTTCGGCGGCGCGTTGTGCGGCCCGGTCTTCAGTAAGATCGGCGCGGCCTGCGCGAGTTACTTGAACATTCCGCCGGATCAAAATTCACAACAACCCAATCCGCCGCCGCTCGTGGCGAAAACTCAAAATTTACGCTGAAAAATTGCAGTGGAAACACGCTCTTTGAAATTTGTCGCCGAAGCCTGTAATGCCAAAATCCGGCGCGGGTCGGGGGAAGCTCTGGTGAAAAATGTCTGCACTGATTCGCGACAGGCAAAGACCGGTGATTTGTTCTTTGCGATTCGTGGCGAAAAATTCGATGGACACGACTTTTTAAAAGAAGTAGAGGCGAAAAAAGTCGCGGCGGTTGTCATCGAACGAGAAAAAATCCCGGCGCAGTTGCCGGAGTGTACGGTGCTCGTTGTGGACGATGCGCGTGTGGCGTTCGGAAAATTCGCCGCGGCTTATCGGAAAGATTTTGTGTTGCCGATTGTCTGTGTCGGCGGCTCGAACGGCAAAACGACGGTGAAGGAATTGCTCGCTTCAGTTTTGAAACAAAAATTGAGCACGCTTTGGAGCGAGGCGAGTTTCAACAACGACATCGGCGTGCCGCTGACGTTGCTGCGACTGGAAAAATCGCATCAGGCCGCCGTGCTTGAAGTCGGAACGAATCACCCGGGCGAATTGGCACCGCTCGTGAAAATGATTCAGCCGAAGTTTGGCGTGCTGACGAACATCGGACGCGAGCATCTGGAATTTTTTGGCGACATTGACGGCGTCGCGCAGGAAGAAGGCCGGCTTGCGGAACTTTTGCCGGCGGCCGGCAAGCTCTTTGTCAACGGCGACAACGAATGGACGGGAAAAATTGTTCAGCGAACGCGCGCGAAAATTGTTCGGGTCGGATTGAATGAAAAAAATGAATGGCGTGCGAAGGGAATCCGTCTGGACAAAAGCGGGACGACGTTTCGGATTGAAACACCGAACGCCGACTTTAATGGCGAGTATCGGATCAATTTATTGGGTCGTCATCAAGTGACGAACGCTTTGTTCGCGGTAGCGGTCAGTGAGGAACTCGGTTTGGGTCGCGCTGAAATCCAGCGCGGCCTGGCCGAATGCCAGCCGCCGAAGATGCGCCTGCAGTTTTGGGAAGCGAACGGTGTGCGCGTTTTGGATGACGCCTACAACGCGAATGTGGACTCGACGATCGCCGCGTTGGAAACGTTGTGTGATTTGCCATTGCAGGGACGGCGCGTGGCGGTTCTCGGCGAGATGGCCGAACTCGGCGTGCACAGCGAGGCGGCGCACGCGGAAATCGGCAAACGCGTGACGGAATTGGAAATCGGCCAGTTGTTTACCGTCGGTAAAATGGCGGCGATGACGGCAAAAGCGGCGCGCGACGCGGGATTGAACCGCGTGATTGAATTTGAAAATGTCGAAGCGGCGATGAAGGCGATTAAAAACTTTTTAAGAACGGGCGACGTAGTTTTGTTGAAGGCGTCGCGGGTGTCGCGGCTGGAACGGATTGCGGAGATTTTAAAATCGGAAAAATCATAAAACGAAATGCTATATTATTTGAGCCAGCACATTTTGGATTGGTCGCACGGGACGACGTGGGAAAACCGTCTCTCGGCGTTGCGGCTGTTCCGCTACATCACGGTACGGAGCGCGGGCGCGGCGATCACGGCGCTGGTCTTGAGCTGGTGGCTCGGTCCGAAAATAATCCATTGGCTGAAGCAGTTGAAGTTCGGACAGGATTACGCGGACAGGGCGGAAGAAGCCGGCGGTCTGGCGGCGCGAATTATGAGCAAAAAGGGAACGCCTACGATGGGCGGCGTTTTGATCATCATCGTTCTGGTTTTCTCGACGATGCTGTGGGCGGAATGGAACGCGCAAGTGGAGTTGACGCTGCTTTCGATTTTGGTTTTGTCGGGACTTGGATTTTATGACGACTACGCAAAAATCATCCAGCAAAGCGGCGGCGGCACTCCGCCGCGCGTGAAACTTTTGGTCCAGACCGTGCTCGCCCTGTTCGTGGGGATTTATCTTTGGAAACTTCCGGCGACGAGCGAGCTGCGGATTTTCGGAAATAAAAACATCATCCATAGCAATCTGGTCAGCGACTTGATGCTGCCGTTCTGCAAATACCCCTACGAAGTGGGCGCGATTGTGGGTGTATTGATCGTTCTGCTCGCCATCGTCGGCAGCTCCAACGCGGTGAACCTGACCGACGGTCTCGACGGGCTTGCGATCGGCTGCACGCTCATCACGGGGTTCGTGTTTTTGATTTTCACTTACGTTGCAGGCAATATAAAAATTGCGACTTACTTGCAGATTCCTTACGTCGGTGGTGCGGGCGAACTCACGGTCTTTTGCGCGGCGCTCATGGGCGCGGGTCTCGGATTTTTGTGGTTCAACTGCCATCCGGCGCAGGTTTTCATGGGTGACACCGGCTCGCTCGCGCTCGGCGGCGCGTTCGGCATCGTCGCGGTGCTGATCCATCAGCCGTTTGTTCTCGTCATCGCGGGCGGCGTGTTCGTCATGGAAGCGGTTTCGGTGTTGTTGCAAACCGGCTGGTTCCGGTTCACGCGGATGCGCACCGGCACGGGACGGCGGATTTTTTTGATGGCGCCGCTGCATCACCATTTTGAGAAAAAGGGCTGGTATGAATCGCAGGTTGTGATGCGATTTTATATTTTATGCGTGCTGTTCGCGGTCATCGCCCTGGCGACCTTGAAATTAAGATGAAAACGCTACTGGCATTGAATAAAATGCGTTTTGTTTCTTGCGCGAACGTCGTCCGGCTGTTACAAAATCTGCCGGAAGCGATAAGGCGTGCAGCGGCCGGCAATGTGTGCGATGTTTTTTGCGCCGGCTTGAGATTTGACGACGATTTCACTTCAGTGCCGATGACCAGGATCAATTTAAAGCACGACGGAATTTTTCGAGGGAAAATTTCGCCGCGAAAAAATCAAAACAACCAACCCGACCTCGAAGAAAGGACGCTACCCGCGCCAAAAAAATGAACAACCCGAACCCATTCGTCCCCAAAGGCTCTTTACTTGAGCAGCAAAGCAAACGCCGCTCGCGCATGAAGCTAGGCGTGTTTTGCGTCCTCGCGGTCGGCATCGCCGGACTCACCGCGATGCTCATCCAGGGTTGCAAACGCGAAACCGAAACGGCCGACAACACGCAGACGACCGACACGAACACGCCGGCGGTTGACACGAATGCCCCGGCAGTTGATACGAACGCGCCCGTCCAGCCGGTGGAGACGAATCCGCCAGTGGTCGTGGCACCGCCGGTTGAAACTGCGGCGACGGAATACACGGTCGTCAAAGGCGACAGCTTTTCGAAGATCGCCAAAAAATTCGGCGTGACCTCTAAGGCGATTTCAGCCGCGAATCCCGGCGTTGATTCCACCAAGTTGAAGATCGGACAAAAACTTTCGATTCCCGCCGCGACCGGTGCCGCCGCGACCGCCGCGACGACAACGGACATGACCGGCTCGGAAGAAGTCTATGTCGTCAAATCCGGCGATACGTTGACGAAGATCGCCAAGACACACGGCACGACCGTCAAGGCTATCGAATCTGAAAACAATTTTTCCACGACGAAAATCAAAGTGGGACAGAAGCTGAAGATTCCGGCAAAGGCTGAAGCGGTTGCACCGGCTCCAGTTGCGCCCGTTCCGGCGGATACGAGTACAGCTCCGGCACCGGCTCCGGCCAAGTAATGCCAGACCGGACAGCGGCTGGCATTTTTGAAGGATTGGAATGAAAGTCGCCGTCACAACATTGGCGTTTTGCGTCGCCGCCCTGCTGGCACTGGGGCTGGTGATGCTTTACAGCTCGATGATGACGATGCAGGCCGGTGCGCACGACCTTTTGATGCAACTCATCTGGTGCGCGCTCGGCCTGACGCTTTGTGTGACGGCGACGGCTCTTGATTATCAACTCCTCAAAAAACTTGTCTGGCCTATTTTTATCTTCGCGCTGGTGCTCCTTGCGTCGGTGTTCGCTCCGCTGATCGGCCACGCCAGCCACGGCGCGCATCGCTGGATCGGGCGCGGCGGCTTCACCGTGCAACCGTCCGAATTCGCCAAGGTCGCGCTCATCATCACACTCGCGTGGTATTGCGAACGCCAGCAACGGCAGATGCACACATGGAAACGCGGAATTATTTTTCCGAGTATCATCATCGGCGTCGTGCTCGGTTTGATTTTCATTGAACCCGATCGTGGGCAAACCATTTTGCTCGCCGCCGTCAGCGGCATGATGCTGTTGATCGCCGGTGTGCGTTGGAAGCATCTTTTGATTCCTGCGATGATTGGCGTGGCCGCACTCGCGTTTTCCCTTTTTCACGATTCGATGCGCAAAGGGCGGATCTCGGCCTGGCTTCACCCGGACGCGCACGCGGGCGGCGCGGCGCTTCAGGCGCAACAGGCCATGTACGGGCTCGGCTCCGGCGGCTGGTTCGGCGTCGGCCTCGGCAACGGTGTGCGGAAATTCGGCTACCTGCCCGAAATCCACACCGACTTCATTTTTGCGAACATCGGCGAGGAACTCGGTTTGATCGCGACACTGCTCGTCGTCCTTGCATTCGTTGTGATCGCGATCTGCGGAATTTTCATCGCCTTCAACGCGCGCGACAACTTCGGATTCCTGCTCGCGTCCGGGATCACATTTCTGATCGGCCTGCAGGCCGCCATCAACATCGGCGTCGTCACCAGCGCGCTGCCCAACAAAGGACTGCCGCTCCCGTTCATCAGTTACGGCGGCTCGAACCTGGTCGCGATGCTGACGTGTGTCGGGATTCTGTTCAGCATCGCGCGTCGCGCGCCCGCGCGTGAAAAGATTTCCAAAACTTCTGCAACCGACGAAAATCCATTCGCCGCCAGAGCGACATGATTGAACCCGCCGCCAACAAACCTTTCGTCGCCATCGCCTGCGGCGGAACAGGCGGCCATCTGTTTCCGGGACTCGCCGTCGCCGAAGAATTGAAAAAACACGGCTGCAACATTGCGCTCCTGATTTCGCCGAAGGAAATAGACCAACAAGCCGTGAAATCCGCACAAGGATTTGAAATCTTTACGCTGCCGGCGGTTGGATTGCAGAACCGGAATTATTTTTCGTTTGCATACAGCTTTTTGAAATCGCTGTTTGCGGTGCGGAAAATTTTTCGACGGCGCAAACCCGATGCCGTTCTTGCAATGGGTGGATTTACTTCCGCGCCACCGATTTTTGTCGCAAAAGATTTGGGCGCGGAAACTTTTCTCCATGAATCCAACACCATCCCCGGACGCGCCAACCGTTTTCTCGCGCGTTTCGTGGACGAAGCGTTTGTCGGGTTTCCCGAAGCCGCCGCGCGCTTGCGCGCCAAAAAAGTTTCCACGACCGGCACGCCGGTTCGTCCTCAATTTTGTAGCAGCGGACGTGAGCCCGCTCATTCTGAAAATCAGAGCCGACTCACGTCGGCTGCTACGATCGAAAGTCGCCGCACCGCTCTAGGACTTGATCCAAATCGTCCAACGATTTTAGTCATGGGCGGAAGTCAGGGCGCAACCGGCCTCAACGAAATGATTTTGTCCGCGCTGCCATTGCTCGCTGGAAAAAACTGGCAATGGCTGCATCTCGCCGGCACAAATGATTTTGAAAAAGTGAAACAGGCTTATGCCGCGCTTGGACTCAAAGCCGTCGTGAAACCGTTTCTCGTGGAAATGGAACTCGCGCTTGGTGCGGCGACTGTTTCCGTCAGTCGCTCCGGCGCGTCGTCGCTTGCGGAAATTGCGGCGATGCGATTGCCGTCGCTGCTCGTGCCGTATCCGACGGCGGCGGACAATCATCAATTTTTCAATGCGCTGGCATTTGAAAAAACGGGCGCGGCAAAAGTATTGGAGCAGAAAGATTCCACGCCGGGAAAAGTCGCGGCGGCTTTGATTGAATTGATTGAAAACGAGGTTGTGCAAAAAAAAATTAAAGCCGCGCTGGCGCAATGGCACGCGCCGAAGGCGGCGGAGCAGATCGCGGAAAACATTTTGAGCGCCATTGTGCAACGGCAGGAAAAAACGGCGCAAACGGAAGTAAAAAAGTGCGGATGCGGTCACGCGCATGGCCCGGCGAAACATGCTCATTGAATCATGACGCCGACTGCTGACATTTTAGAAAATCCGATGCGAATCGAGAAAAATATCGCGGATGAAATTACCGATCGCGTTTCGCGCGCGACGGTGATCCATCGCGACGAACCGCTGGCGAAGCACACGACGTTGCGCGTCGGTGGCCCGGCGGATGTTTATGTCGAGCCGGCGTCGGAAGAAGATTTGGCGGCTATTTTGAAATTTTGCGCAGAGCATGAAGTTCCGTTTTTCATTCTCGGTCGCGGTTCGAACTTGCTCGTGCGCGATGGCGGGTTTCGCGGCGTGATGATTTGTCTGTCGCAGACGCATTTCAGCAAAATTGAGATTGTCGGCGAGCGGTTGCATTGCGGCGTGGGCGCGAAGTTGAAGAATGTCTCGGTCGAGGCGAAGCGGAATAATTTGAGCGGCGTGGAATTTCTCGAAGGCATTCCCGGCAGCGTCGGCGGCGCGTTGCGGATGAACGCGGGCGCGATGGGCGGCGCGACGTTCGATGTCGTCGAGTCGGTGCGCGTGATGGATTTTGACGGCAATATTTCTGAAATGTCGCCGAAAGAAATGTCCGTTGATTATCGCAGTTGCGCGGCGTTGAAGAATCACATCGCGCTTGGCGCGGTTTTCCGATGCCAGACTTTGCCGCGCGCGAAGATCGAGCAGCGGATGAAGACGTTCAGCGAGAAGCGCTGGGAATCGCAGCCGGCGGCGCCGAGCGCGGGTTGCATCTTCAAAAATCCCGGCGCGATCCCGGCGGGCCGGCTGGTGGACGAACTGGGATTGAAAGGCGCGCGCGTGGGCGGCGCGGTGGTTTCCGCCGAGCACGGCAATTTCATCGTGAACGACGGCAACGCGACGGCGCGCGACGTTTTGGAATTGATTTCAATTTTGAAGGCCAAGGCAAAGGCCGAACGCGGAATTGAATTGCACACGGAAGTCGAAATCATCGGCGAAGATTGTTGACATTCAAAATGGTTGCGTTATGGTTGTTCCATGATAACGATCACGATCAAGGGTATTCCGAAAGAAACACACCGTGAATTGAAAAAGCGCGCGGCGGCGCACGGGCGCAGCCTGAACCGGGAGGCGATTGCGGTGCTGGAATCCAGCGTCCGCAGCGTGCCGGTGGACAGCGCAGCCTTGATTGCCCGCGCACGCGCGGTGCGGGCAAGCATGAAATTCACGGGCAAGCCGCTGGACATCGCAAAACTTATCCGCCAAGACCGTGATAGTCACTGACGCCACATTGATCACTTATTTCGCCGTGCGCGACGAGCGGTCGGAACTGGTGGATGCGGTTTGTGCGCTGGATTCGACATGGGTCGCGCCGTTGTTGTGGCGGTCGGAAGTGCGGAATGCCCTGGCGAAATACATTCAACATGCCGGAATGAGCCTTGAGTCGGCGTTGCGCGCGCTGCAAGTGGCGGAAGAAGCTGTTGGCGGACGTGAATATCGCGTTTCGTCGGAAAAAGTTTTGGAACTCGCCGCGCAGTCCAGATGCACCGCCTACGACTGCGAATATGTGGCGTTGGCGCAGGATTTGGGCGTGCCGTTGGTGACGGCGGACAAACAGGTTTTGCGCGCGTTTCCGAAAATCGCCGTCTCGCTGGAAAAATTTGTGAAGTGACATGAACCGAAATCTGAACATCACGACGGCGCGCGACGTTTTGGAATTGATTTCAATTTTGAAAGCCAAAGCCAGGGCCGAACGCGGAATTGAATTGCACACGGAAGTCGAAATCATCGGCGAAGAAATCTGATGAAAAATCCAAACTCTAAAAGAAAACTTCGTGGAGTATTGAAAGCTGCAATTTGGGGAGCGTTGTTATTTGAGGGCATATTGTGTCTAGACTGGCTGGCCGCAGTCATGCAAGAACATGGAAACGATTCTTTAGGCTATTTTATCGAAGTGCCCAGTCTTTTTATATTGGCACCGGCAATTATTTTGATGATGGTTACCGGAATACCTGCAGGGGGAATCTTGAATCATATTACGGTGGCCTTGGTCGGTGCATTTATTTTCGCAATTATCGCAAGTCTTTGGCAATTCGTTTTGAAAGGTGAACCAGAAAATAAAAATCAAAATACAAAAATTTAATTTTGTTAATCCCGTTAATTCTGTCTGAAAAATGGTTCAACGATTAAAAATTGTGGTGATGCTCGGCGGCCCAAGCGCCGAGCGCGAGGTGTCGTTGCGGTCGGGCGCGGGCGTGGTGAAGGCGTTGCGGTCGCTCGGTCACTCGGTGGTCGAGCTGGATCCCAAAACGCCGGACTGGATTTTGCCGCCGGACACGGAGGTCGTCTGCCTCGCGCCGTTGCACGGCACTTACGGTGAGGACGGCACGGTGCAGCGGCAACTGGCGCAACTCGGCGTGCTTTACACGGGCTGCGATTCGGAAGCGAGCCGAATCGCGTTCGACAAGGTTTTGACGAAGCAAAGGTGCATCGCGGCCGGCGTGCCGACGGCGAAATTTGTGGTCGTCAATTCGGAAAAAGCTCCGCTGCCGAAAGATTTGCGATTGCCGCTGGTCGTGAAACCGGTGCGGCAAGGTTCGAGCGTCGGCTTGCAATTTGTCGAGCGCGCGGAAGACTGGCAAAATGCGCTGGCGGAGGCGTTGAAATTTGATTCGGAAGTTTTGGTCGAGGAAAAAATCGCCGGGCGCGAAACGACGGTGGGGATTTTGGACGGCGAGGCGCTGCCGGTCGTTGAAGTCCGACCGAAGGTTGGTAGTTACGATTACAAAAATAAATATACGTCGGGCGCAACCGAATATTTTTGTCCGGCAGAATTTGATGCGACGACAACCAAAAAAATTCAAGCCGCCGCGCTCGGCGCGTTTCGCGCAATCGGCGGATGCGATTATGCCCGCGTGGACGTAATGGTGCGCGCGAACGGCGAGCCGGTCGTGTTGGAAGTGAATACGTTGCCGGGAATGACGGAGACGAGTTTGTTGCCAAAGGCTGCTGCCGCTGCGGGATTGAGCTACGAAGAATTGTGCCAGCGCATGATTGATCTGGCTTTGAAGAGGACGATGGGGAAGATGGTTGAAAAAATGGGCGACAACACGGCATTCGCCGCAAAAGTTTGTGTTGCCAGATTGTGTTGATGACTATGTGGTTTAGACGCGAACAAAAAAACCGGCGGCTGCGTCGCGGGCATTTGCTCGACGTGAAGCTGCGCTCGGATCAGGTGCGCGCGACGCGCACGCGGCTGGCGGCGATCGCGTCCGCTGTCATGTTCGGCACGGTGTTCGGGCTTTATCTGCTTTGGCGCACGGGCGAGTGGGCGCTGGACAAATTTGTCTATGAAAATTCCGAGTTCGCGATCCAGCGCGTGGACGTGCAGACCGACGGCGTGATTTTGCCGGATCAATTGCGCCGCTGGTCGGGTGTGAAACTTGGCGTAAACTTAATCGCGCTCGATCTGGCTTCGGTGAAGCGGAATCTGGAACTGGTTTCGACGATTGATTCGGTTTCCGTCGAACGTGTTCTGCCGCGCACGCTGAAAATTCGCGTGACGGAGCGCGAGCCGGTCGCGCAGGTGAACGTGCCACGAGCCGACGGCAAAAATGGAATCGCCATTTCGGTTGTTCAATTGGACGCGGACGGTTTTGTGATGCAGCCGCTCGACCCGCGCCTCGGCGTGATTCCGTTGTCGCAGATGAACAATCAGTTGCCGGTGGTCACGGGATTGAATGTTTATCAATTGCAGGCGGGTCATCGTGTCGAGCTGCCGCAGGCGCAGGCGGCGTTGCAATTGATCGGCGCGTTCAAACGTTCGCCGATGGCGGGACTGGTGGATTTGCGGCGCATTGATGTCTCGTCGCCGGGCGTCATCGTCGCGACGACGGGGCAGGGCGGCGAGATTACTTTTGCGCTCGACAATCTGGAGCAGCAATTGCGACGCTGGCGCGAGATCTACGATTTGGGAATGAGCAAAAATAAAATGATCGCGGCGCTCGACCTGGCGGTGGCGAACAATGTCCCGGTCCGCTGGGCGGAGATCACTTTTGCCCCGTTCGTTGCGCCGAAAAATTCAACACCCCAAAATTCACGGAGGAAAAATGTTTGACGATTCGAACATCATCGTTGGTCTGGAAATCGGCACGTCGAAAGTCTGCGTTGTCGTCGGCGAGCAGAACGCCGAAGGCGGGTTGAACATCGTCGGCGTCGGCCAGTCGCCCGCGCGCGGCGTGCGCAAAGGCGAGATTGTGGACGCGGCGCAGGCCGAGGAGTGCGTGCGCAACGCCATCGTCGAGGCCGAGCAGATGGCCGACGTGGAGATCCGTAATGTTTATCTTGGTGTGACCGGCGGACACATCCGGGGGTTCAATAATCGCGGCGTACATCCGGTCGTTTCCGCCGACCGCGAAATTTCCGAGGACGACGTTCAGGACGTCATCAAAAATGCGAAGGCGATCAATCTGCCCGCTGAAAACACCGTGGTTCACGCTGTCCGCCAGCATTTTTTTGTGGACGGTCAGGACGGCATTACGAATCCGGTCGGCATGCTCGGCGCGCGTCTCGAAGTGGACGTCCATGTTGTTCACGGCATCACGAACCGTTTGCAGAACGCCGTCCGCCTCGTGAAAGGTTTGCAGCTTGAAGTGGATGAAATTGTTTTCAACGGCCTCGCATCGTCGCTCGCGCTGCTGACGAACGAACAGAAGGAACTCGGCGCGCTCGTGATTGACATCGGCGGTGGCACGACGGATTACGTCGTGTATGCCGACGGCGTCATCAAATACACCGGCGCGCTCGCGCTCGGAGGCGATCATGTATCAAACGATTTGGGCCACGGCCTGAAAGTGCCGTTGAGCCGGGCGGAAAAATTGAAACTCGAGCACGGCTCCGCGCTCGTGGACGAGGCGATGAAAGGTCGGACGCTTACGATCACGAACGAACTCGGCATGCCGCTCAAGACGATCAACGTCGAGCATCTGCAACGCATCATGTCGCTGCGACTCGAGGAAATTTTCCAGATTGTCGCGCAGGATTTGGAACAGGCCGGACTGGCGGATTATCTGCGCGCGGGCGTTTTTCTCTGCGGCGGTTGCGCGCGCGCTCCGCAGATCGCAAAACTTGCCGAACCGATTTTGCAGATGCCCGTTTCGCTGGGGCAGACGAATTCCGTCAGCGGCCTTAAATCCGCACTCGACCAGCCGGAATTTGTCACAGCGATTGGCCTGGCAAAGTTCGGCTCGCTCAAAACGCGCAAGCGCGAGGGCAAACCGTCGCTCGCGCAGGGAATCAAAGGCGTGTTCGGAAAATTGTTGCAACGCTCGTAAATCCAAATCGCCATGAAAACGAAAACTGAAATTCCAGCGACTCCGCTGGAAACGACGCAGACACGGACAATCAAGATTTTCGGTGTCGGCGGCGCGGGCGTAAGCCTGCTTGAAGCGCTGAACGGCGAGGATTTTGCGGGCGCGGCTTTTGTGGCGGTCAACACGGACGCGCCGTCGCTGGCCGCGTCGTCCGCGACGGTAAAGATTCATCTCGAAACGAAATTACTACGAGGTCTTGGCACCGGTGGCGATCCCGAACGCGGTCGCGCGATTGCCGAGGAACAATTTGCCATTCTCAAAACTGCGTGCGAAGGCGCGGATGTGATTTTGATTGTCGCCGGTCTCGGCGGCGGCGCTGGCAGCGGCATCAGTCCCGTTCTCGCCCGCGCGGCGAAAGAAACAGGTGCGCTTGTGCTGGCGTTCGTGACGCTGCCGTTTTTGTGCGAGGGCAACCGGCGTCAACAACAGGCGCAGCAAAGTCTGGAGCAATTAAAATCCGTCGCCGACGGCGTGATTTGCCTGCCGAGCCAGAAGGCGTTCAAGTTGATTGACGAAAACACGAGCGTGCTCGACACGTTCCGCATCACCGGTGGATTGCTCGTCGAAGGCGTGCGCGGCGTCTGGCAATTGCTCACGCGTCCGGGTTTGATTCAAATCCATTTCAACGATTTGTGCGCGCTCGTGCGTGATCGTCATTCCGAAAGCGCGTTTGCATTTGTCGAGGCGAGCGGCGCGGGACGTTCGCGCGAGATTGTGGAAAAGTTGATCGCGCATCCGCTTTTGGATGAAGGCCGCGCGCTGGCGGAATCCGACGCGGTGTTGGTGAGTTTGATGGGCGGAAAAGATTTGACGATGGCCGAAGTGAACCGCGTGATGGAACAGATTGGTCGTCACTGCGAACACGCGCAGATCATCATGGGCGCGGCGGTGGACGTGGCGATGAAAAATAAATTGTCCGTGACGGTGATTGCGGCGAAACAAAATTCAAATGCGGAACCAATGAATGTTTCAGGTGATTCAACTGAACAAGTTTCCCGCAACTCAATCGCCCGGCCGGCACGATGCGTTTCCCAACCGCAAACCGCCGCTCTCGAACAGCGCGAACAATTGTTGAAGCAGCACGCGTCCGGCCGCGGACGGAAGGCCGCTTCAAAAATGCGGCAGACGCAATTGCCGCTGGCCATCATCTCCAAAGGGCGGTTCGACAAGAGCGAGCCGACGATCCACAAGGGCGAAGACCTCGACATCCCAACTTACTACAGGCGCGGCGTTGTCTTGAATTGACGGCGTTCAATAATTCTTCGACCACGCGGCGAGCACGCTGTTTGTGCCGAAAGTGAGGGTCAGAACTTTGTCGCTATAACCCGAGCCGACGCTTTGGCCGACTCCGACTCCGACACCGCCGGTATAAAATCCGGTTCCGACGCTCAATCCCGTGCCGCCACTGCGATGCGTGATCCATTCGGCGACCGTTTTGCCGTCGCTCAACTTGGCCTGCTTGTCCGGCGGACCGAAATCGGTCACGGCCTGGTCAAATGTGTAAGTGCCAACGCGACTGTTCCAATCAATCGGCGGAGCCGTCTTGCAACCGGCGACGAATGTGACTGCCAGAAACAAAATGACAAACAGAGAAAAATTCGCGGCGAGTTTTGTTTTCATGGACGCAATCTAGCAAATCTCTGCCGGAGTGCAAATCACACTTCCTTGCGCGGAAACAACGGCGTGGGATCGGTGATTGCGTGGCCGGATTTCAATTTTCCCCATACTGCTTCGGAAAATTTATCCGGCGTTCCGCTCAAACCAAGTTGCGCGTAAATTTTTGCCGACGTGCCGGGCAAAAACGGACACAGCAAAACCGCGAGAACGCGGCACGTCTCGGACAAATTATACAAGACTTCGTCGAGCCGTTTTGCTTGCGCCGGATCTTTGGCGAGTTTGAACGGCGCGGTCTGGTCAACATATTGATTCGCGCGCGTGACGAGCGACCAGATGCTTTGCAGCGCGGCCTGCAATTGATTTTGTTTCAGCAACGCGCGTGTCTCGTCCGCGGCTTTCGCGGCGAACGCGGCAAGTTCGTCTGATTGCGCCGGAACAATTCCATTTCGATAACGCTTGAGCATCAAGAGCGAGCGGTTCACCAGATTGCCAAGACCGTTTGCGAGTTCGGCGGAATAACGTGATTTAAATCCGGCGTCCGTCCAGTTTCCATCGGGGCCGATGTCGAGTTCGCGCAAAACGTAAAAGCGAAACGCGTCCAAGCCCCATTCGTCGATCACCGCAATCGGGTCAACGATGTTGCCGGTGCTCTTGCTGATTTTCGCGCCGTCCTTCTGCCACCAGCCGTGAACCAGAATTTGTTTTGGCAGCGGCATTCCCATCGCCTTGAGCATGATCGGCCAATAGACCGCGTGAAATTTTAAAATGTCCTTGCCGATGACGTGGACATCCGCAGGCCAAAGTTCAAGGGATGAATGCGCGGCGGGAATCGAAATGTAACTCACCAGCGCATCGAACCAGACGTAAGTGACAAAGTTCGTGTCGAATGGAATCGGAATTCCCCAGTTCAAACGCGACGCCGGACGCGAGATGCACAAATCTTCAAGCGTGTTGTTCTTAAGAAAGCCGAGGACTTCGTTGCGGCGATATGTCGGCGCGATGAAATCAGGATTCGCCTCGATGTAATCAATCAGCCATTGCTGCTGCGCGCCGAGCTTGAAATAGTAATTATCCTCCTTCAACTCGACCACTTCGCCGTAACTCGCGTCAAATTTTCCATCGGGCAGACGATCTTTTTCCGTGAGAAAAGTCTCTTCCTTCGCCGAATAAAAACCTGTGTAGGTCGCCTTGTAAAAATGTCCGGCGGCGTTGAGCTTCGACAACGTCGCCTGCACAAATTCCTTGTGTCGCGGCTCGGTCGTGCGGACAAAATCATCGTTCGTCAGTTCCAGTTTTTTTGCAAAATTTTTCCAGTCCGCCGCGAGTGCATCGCAGTATTCCTGCGGATTTTTTCTCTCGGCTTGCGCGGCCTGCTGGACTTTCTGGCCGTGTTCATCGAGGCCGGTCAGGAAAAAAACCTCCTGGCCGAGACTGCGATGTGCGCGCGCGATGACATCCGCGACGATTTTTTCGTAAGCGTGGCCGAGATGCGGCTGGCCGTTGACGTAATCAATCGCGGTAGTGATGTAAAACCGTTTGCTCATTGTCGAATGAGCAGTTTGGCGCACAAATGAAACAAAGGCAATCACGCTTGCAGCGCAGATGTTTCGTGTTATCATGGCTTTCGGCTGTCGCGGAAAACCAGCCATGAACAAACACCGCATGAACAAAGAACTTTTAGATTTCGCGGCGCGCTTGCGCGAGTCCATTGCTTCCGGTTTTCAAAATAAAAACTTTGACGCGCTCGCACTCGAACTGTTTGTGTTGCAGTTCAAACATAATTCAGGTTACTGGAAAATCTGTGAAGCGCGCGGACGAACGCCGAAAGCAGTCGAACATTGGACGCAAATTTCTTTTGTTCCGACAAGCGCATTCAAGGAATTGGAACTAACTTCACTCGCGGCAAACGAACGCGCGTCGGTTTTTCATTCCAGCGGGACGACGGAACAAAAGCCCAGCCGCCATTTTCACAATGGTGAATCGCTGGCGGTTTATGAAGCGTCGTTGTGGCCGCAGTTTTGTAAAAACGTTTTGGGTGATTCACGATTCACGATTCACGATTCACAATTATTAATTTTGACGCCACCGCCCGCGCAAGCGCCGCATTCCTCCCTCGTCCACATGTTTGAAACTGTGCGGCAAAAACTTGGTGGGGCGAGCATCCCCGCGAGCCGGACTGAATTTTTAGGAAAAGTTGCGGCGGACGGCTCGTGGATTTTGGATTTTGAAGCTGTGTTTGCCGCGCTGAACTCGTCACTCGCCACTCGTCACGCACCACTTTTTTTGGGCACGGCATTTTCTTTTGTGCATTTGCTGGATTTTCTGGCGGAGAAAAATTTGAAGTTCCAATTGCCGGAAAATTCGCGCGTGATGGAAACCGGCGGCTACAAAAATCGTTCGCGCGGTCTGCCGAAAGCGGAACTGCATTCGCTCATCACAAGATTTCTCGGCGTTCCGGCAAAAAATATCATTTGCGAATACGGCATGAGCGAGTTGAGTTCGCAAGCTTACGCGACGGCAAATCAAAAATTTGAATTTCCTCCGTGGGCGCGAGCGCAAATCGTTTCACCGGAAACCGGACACGAAGTTCGCGAAGGTGAAACGGGTTTGATCCGTGTTTTCGATCTGGCGAACGTTTTTTTCGTCGCGGCAATTCAGACGGAAGATTTGGGGATTCGTCGTGGCGACGGATTTGAATTGATTGGTCGCGCGCAATTGGCCGAAGCGCGTGGCTGTTCTTTGATGACCGCATGAATCTGCCGAATTATTTTCTCGCCGATTTGCCGCCGGAAGCAGTGCTGTCGCCGACGATGATTGCAGAGGCGTGCCAGACGTTGAAGCGCAACCGCGAGCGTTATTTGCTGAATCGCTCGACGGAAGGTCTGATAAAAATTTTGAGCGACATGGCGGACGGCTGGTTGCAGGCGGAAAACCCATTTCGGAGACACGCGCTGGAACTTGGCCCGGCGCAAACCGGTTTTTCGCGGGTAACTTTGGAACGTGGGCTGGACAATTTCTTCAAACAACTCACGCGCGAAAATTTTCACGCGTTGCTCATTCAGGAATTCGGCGATGCGAAACGACTCGACCTCATGACGGCAACAGCCGCCGAGCAGAAACAAAACCGCGCGGCGATTGCCAATGCGCCGGAATTTCAAGTCCACATCACGGCGGGCAACCTTCCGAATCCGGCGCTGGCCAGCATCGTCTTTGGTTTCCTCACGCGCTCGGCGCAATTTGTGAAATGCGCCAGCGGCTCGGCTTTTTTGCTGCGACTGTTCGCGCATTCGATTTACGACGCGGACGCAAAACTCGGCGCGTGTCTGGAAATCGCCGAGTGGCGTGGCGGCAATGCGGATTTGGAAAATGTTTTGTTCGCCGAGGCCGATTGCGTTACGGCGACAGGCGATGACGAAACGCTCGACAAAATCCGCAAACGACTTTCGCTTAAGACCCGTTTTCTCGGCCACGGTCATCGCGTCAGTTTTGGTTTTGTGGCGCATGAAGTTTTGTATGGCTCGCGCGCAAAAAAAATCGTCGCGTCGGCGGCGGACGATGTGGTCGCTTGGAACCAGCTTGGTTGTCTTTCACCGCACGTGATTTATGTCCAACTCGGCGGCGAAATTTCACCGGAACATTTCGCGCAGTTACTCGCAGAGGAATTAGAACGACGCGAACAAACCGAACCGCGCGGCGAATTGCCGGCGGAACACGCGGCGGCGATTGCGTCGCGCCGTGGAATTTACGAAGTGCGCGCGGCACATTCGCCGGAGACGACGCAACATTGGTGCAGCAAGGATTCGACAGCGTGGACAGTGATTTACGAAGCCGACGCACGCTTTCAAATGTCATGTTTGAACAGATTTATTTATGTGAAGGGCGTTGCGGATTTGAAAACAGCTTTGGAAAACGCCGACGACATTCGTGGAAAAGTTTCGACGGTCGGAATCGCTGCGCCGGAAGAAAAAATAAATGAAATCGCGACGCAACTGGCGCGCTGGGGCGCGACGCGGATTTGCCCGCTCGGCCAGATGCAAAATCCGCCGCTGACATTGCGGCATGATGGCCGTCCGGCGCTCGGCGATTTAATCACTTGGACGGATTTGGAATTATGAAAATGGAATTAAGAAAATCGTTTCAGTTCGAGGCGGCGCATTTATTGCCGCATTTGCCGAAGGCGCATAAATGCCGGCGGCTGCACGGCCACAGTTTCAAGGTGGAAATTGTCGTGGCGGGTGAGTGCGATAAAAAACTCGGCTGGCTGATGGATTACGCGGACATCTCGGCAGCGTTCAAGCCGATCTGGGAAAAACTGGATCACAATTATCTGAACAAAATTCCCGGCCTCGAAAATCCGACGAGCGAGATTGTTGCGATTTGGATTTGGAAAAAGCTGAAACCGAAATTGCCGTTGCTCGTGGAAGTCGTCGTGGCCGAAACCTGCACGGCACGCGCGGTTTATCGCGGAGAATAAACCATGTTCGTGCCGGTGAACGGGTCTTGCGGAACGGCTTCGAGATAATCCGGCACCAAATCGGCGAGGCTCGCAGGCGAATGGCCTTTGTCCAATTCGTAAGCGCGTGCGGCGAGGACAATCAGAAGTTGACCTTCAATTTTCTGGCTGGATTTCATTTTGTCAATCGCACGCTGGAGGTTGTGCTTTATTCTTGAATGATAAAACAATTTTAGAAATTGTCCGCGCAACCCAAAAGTCCGGCGCGACCAGTCACTCTCTTGCTGCATGATTTCACCCCAAGTTTGTCTTTGTGCACGGAGGGCTTCCAATGTTGCGGCGGTTTCGCGGCAGGATTTTGCGTCGAGTTCGCCAGTGATTTTTTGCAATTGCTGTACGCCCAGCGATTCACAAGCCACGCCTATCATTGCGTCAATCAGAATTCCACCGCGTCCTGATTCGTTTCCAAGATGAATCGCATCCAGATAAGACTTCGCTGCGCCACTGGAACGATTTTGCATTTCAGCGAGACGGCCTTGAGCAATAAAAGCCTGTGACACCCTTCTAACGCTAACCAAATCGGAAATGTGATTTTCAGCATAGGTTTTGGAAAATTGAAGAGGCACACGACATTCGTTGCTCAAACCAGCGCGTGCGAGCGCCAGAGCTTCGGTGTTCGCTGCGGTCGTTTCGCGTAGTTGCTCAAGATTTGTCGAATCATAATACCAACTGTTCGTTGAAACCATTTCTCCGGCTTTAACAAAATCATCATAACCATTCGGATTCGGCAGCGGCGGAACCGGCGGCAACGATTTGGCCAATTCGGAAATCAGGAAGCCGAAGAATAAAACAAATGGAAACGCCAGAATGAAAAGAACGCCGAGCCAGTTGCGCGCTTTGGTGGTCATGCTTATGGCAGAGTGGTGCATATCGCGCGGGCGTCAAACATTTTTCGCGTGCCGATGATGAAAGGATGTTGACGGGCATCGCCTGTTTGGTTTATCGAATGGCGTCTCATTTAAGACGACCTATGGATAATCCGACAACTGCCCCGGCAAATCCGGGCGGCGCGCTCGCCTGGAAGGACAAACTCATCGAATACGTCATCAGCCACGCCGGCGCACTGGTTTCGGCGGCGGTCATCGTGATCATTGGTTTCATCGCGGCGGGTTGGATAGGAAAATTTTTCGAACGCTGGTTGAGCCGCAAGGCAATGGAACCGCCGGTGCGGATGCTGTTGACGCGCATCGTCCGATTGCTGGTCGTCGCGCTGACGCTGGTGGTCGCGTTGGGCACGGCGGGAATGGACGTCACGGCGTTGATCGCGGGAATCGGCGTTGCCGGTGTGGGCGTGGGGCTGGCGCTGCAAGGCGTGCTCGGAAATCTGGTCGCGGGGATGACGATTATTTTCACCAAGCCATTTCGTGTGGGCGAATATATCGAGATCGCCGGCGTAAGCGGTCAGGTGAAGCAGATCGAATTGTTTTCGACGATGCTGCTGCATTCCGACATGTCGCGCGTCATGGTTCCCAACCGCAAGCTCGTCGGCGAAATCCTGCATAATTACGGCCAGATCCGGCAGCTTGATCTGGGCGTCGGCGTCGGTTACGGAACGAACATGGACAGCGCGCTGAAAATCGTCCGTGAAATTTTTGCCGCCAATCCGCGCGTGCTCAAAGACCCGGCTCCCGTCGTCGGCATCGCCGCTTTGGGTGATTCGTCCATCCAGATCATGATTAAGCCGTGGACGCCAGTGGCAGATTACGTTCCGGCGCAGATTGAAATTTACGAAGCAGTTTTGAATCAATTCCGAGCGAACAAGATTGAAATTCCATTCCCGCAACGCGAAGTGCGATTACTGAACGGCCAATAAAATCACGCCGTTGATTTTTCGTAACGCTCGGCCACGAAATCCCAGTTCACGACGTTGAACCACGCAGCGATGTAATCCACGCGCTTGTTCTGGTATTTCAAATAGTAGGCGTGTTCCCAAACGTCGAGGCCAAGCAGCGGCGTTTTGCCCGCGCTCAACGGCGTGTCTTGATTCGGCGTGGGCTCAATCTTCAGCGCGCCGCCGTCCAAAACCAACCACGCCCAGCCGCTGCCGAATTGTCCGAGCGCGGCCTTGGAAAAATTTTCTTTGAACGTGGAAAAGCTTCCGAACGCCGTGTCAATCGCTTTGGCCAAATCGCCCGTCGGTTCGCCGCCGCCGTCTTTTTTCATCATCTGCCAGAAGAGCGAATGGTTGAAATGCCCGCCGCCGTTATTGCGAAAAGCAGTGCGGACATTTTTAGGAAAGGAACTCAAGTGTTGCAGCAGATATTCAATCGTAATTTCTGCGCCCCACTGAACTTGTGAGACAGCTTTGTTCAAATTCGTGACATAAGCCGCGTGATGTTTGTCGTGATGAATGTGCATCGTCGCCGCGTCAATGAAAGGTTCCAGCGCATCGTAGGCGTAAGGCAGCGGCGGCAGCGTGAACGGATAATAGCCCGGTGGAACAACTGGCGCGGTGGAATTAGTCTGGGCGATTGCGCCGGGCAGAGTCGCTAATGCGGCGCTGGCGAGTGCGGTGGTTTTAATGGCTTGGCGTCGGGTCATCATAATCGGTTCCTCGTTTTTGGTTCTCGGATTTGAGAACTTCAACTTCGACAGACGATGACGTGCAATCGTTCACGCTTTTGCGTGCTGCACTTCACCGTGAACCTTTAGCAAAGCTTTCGCCAGCGCGTCCCAATCCGCTTCGGTCGTTTCCCATCCGCTGCTGAAACGCAGCACGCGATGCGCTTCCGCCGGTTTGAAATGCATCGCGGCCAGCACGTGCGAAGGTTCTTCTTTTCCAGTCGTGCAAGCCGAACCGGTCGAAACAGCGAAGCCGGCTTTGTCGAGTTTTGAAAGCCAGCGCGATTGCACGCCGTCAGGCATCAGCGCGGAAACGGTGTTCCACAATCGCGGCGACTTTGCGCCAACAATGGTTGCGCCCGGCAATTCCTTCAAAAGTTGTTTCTCAAAATTCTCGCGCCACACTGCGCGCAGAATGTGCTGGCCGTTCGCGATTTGCTTTTCTCGAATTTCCAGCGCCGCGAGCATCGAAAGAATTGTGGCGACATTTTCCGTTCCCGCGCGATAGCCTTGCTCCTGTTTTCCGCCGACGAGCAGCGGCGTGATTTTGCTCTTATTCGAGATTTTCAGGAAACCAATTCCGCGCGGGCCACCGAACTTGTGTGCTGCGCCGGTGACGAAATCACAATCGCCCAAGCCATGCGCGGGCATTTTGCCGAGCCATTGCACCGCGTCGGTGAAGAACGGAACTTCGTAGCTTTGGCAGATGGAAAGAATCTCGCGCCACGGCTGGATGACACCGGTCTCGTTGTTCGCGGCCATGACGCCGATGAGTCCGGGTCGCTTGTCGGCAAGTTCCATCGTGAGCCAGTCCAGATCAATCACGCCGTCGTGCGTGACGGGAATTTTTTTTGCGCGCTTGCCGAAATAAAGTTTTGAGGATTCGTCAACGCACGGATGCTCGATGGCGGAAACCCAAACTTCGCCTGTCGCGCCGAGTTTTTCGGAGAAGTGATGCATGACCGTGTTGTTCGCCTCGGTCGCGCCGCTCGTCCAGACAATGTCGTTCGCGTGGCAGCCGAGAAAGTGCGCGAGCTTTTCGCGCGCGCGCCGGAGCGCGACACTTGCGCGCGTACCGATGCCGTGCGGGCTGGACGGATTGCCCGAAATATTTTCGGTCGCGTCGAGCCATGCCTCGCGCGCTTCACGCATCACCGGTGCGGTGGCGTTGTGATCGAAATAAATCATCGGTCGGACAAGATACAATTCTTCGCAAAACTGGCGAGTTTTTTGTGCGCGCTGGAAAAGGCGAGCGAATCAAATTCCTCCGGCGACAACCAAACGCCCGACGATTTTTTTGGCGAATGTTTCAAACGAACATGAAACGCTTCGAGCGTCATGCGATAGCGCGTGATGGAATGTTTGATGGCGACAAGCGGCTGAAATTTTGCCGCCTTGAAATCAAAAGCTGAATTGAAAATTTCCTGCGCGTCCTTTTTTTCGTGATTGGTTTCAAAATTCGGAAACTCCCACAAATGCGCGTTCACAATTCCAACTGGACGTTGTTGAACAAGGAATTTTCCACCGTGCTCAATGACAAAGGCAAAAAAATGTCTCGCCGTGGCCGCGTCGCGCTTGCCAAGATTTGGCAATTCTTCAACACGATTTTCTTTGAATGCGACGCAAAGTTTTTTCACCGGGCAAATCAGGCACTGCGGATTTCGCGGAGTGCAAATCAGCGCGCCAAGTTCCATCAAGGATTGGTTCAGGTGCGAGCAAGAGTTTGTTTTGTTGGGGCGAGCGTCCTCGCGAGCCGTCGCGTGTTTTTTGAGTCCGAAATCCGGCTCGCGGGGACGCTCGCCCCACCGGTTTGAATGCGCTTCAATTACCAAATCTTCCGCCAGTTGCCAAAGCCGCGCGTTCGTTTGTTTCTCTTTGGGATTTTCGGCGATGCCAAAAATTCTGGTGAGAACGCGGATGACATTTCCATCGAGAATCGGTTTCGGTTGATTGAAGGCGATGCTGCAAATCGCGCCGGCGGTGTAACGTCCGATCCCCGGCAAGGCGAGAACGTCATCGAAATTATCCGGAAATTTTCCGCCATGTTTTTCCATGATGACGTGCGCGGTCTTTTGCAGATTGCGGACGCGAGTGTAATAGCCGAGTCCTTCCCACAGTTTATGGATTTTGGCGGAAGGTACCTTGGCGGCGGATTTAATCGTTGGCAGTTCGCGCATCCAGCGATTCCAATACGGCATGACCGTTTTCACCTGCGTCTGTTGCAACATGATTTCCGAAACCCAAATCGCATAAGGATCTCGCGCGCGACGCCACGGCAGGTCGCGGGCGTTTTTGGAAAACCAATCAAGCAGCAGCGGAACGAGTTTTTTTGTTTTCAAGTCGCGGCTCATCGGCTTGCGCAGTCTAGGGCAAGCGCCTACGATTGGGAAAATTTTTGTGAAGCTGCTCACCATCCACACTTGCAAGCTGACCGACGAACAGGCGTCGGCGCTGCTGGCCGCGCTGAAGGCGCGCAATTGGAAGCCGCGCGAAGTGCCGTATGCGCGGTTCGCGTTCGAGTCGGACAAGACGAACATCGTTTTTTACGAGAGCGGCAAGCTGGTCGTGCAGGGCAAGGGCACGGCGGAATTTGTCGAGTTCGTGCTCGAGCCGGAAATTCTCAAGGAGGTCAGGCTCGGCTACGAAACCATTTTGAATCCCGACCTGCTCCTGCCGCGCATCGGCGTGGACGAAAGCGGCAAGGGCGATTTCTTCGGGCCGCTGTCCATCGCGGGCGTTTATGTGAACGAAAAAGTCATCGCCGCGTGGAAAGATTTGGGCATCCGCGATTCCAAAAATATTTCCAGCGACAAAAAAATTGCCGAACTCGCCGAAAAAATCCGCCAGACGCCCGGCTGCGTGGTGGATTCCGTCGTCATCGGCAACGAGGCTTACAACCGGCTTTACATGAAGATGAAGAGCGTGAACACGATCCTCGCGTGGGGTCACGCGCGCGTGATCGAAAATCTGCTCGGCCAGAAGCACCGGATGAATCCGCCGCCGGTGCGCGCCATCAGCGACCAGTTCGCGTCGAGCAAAAGCGTGATCGAGAAGGCGTTGATGTCGCTGGGCAAAGATTTTGAACTGGTCCAGCGGCACAAGGCGGAAGAAGACATCGCCGTCGCCGCCGCTTCGATTCTCGCGCGCGATGAATTTGTGAAAGACCTGGCGAAACTGGAAAAACAATTCGGAATGAAATTTCCAAAAGGTGCTTCAGTAGCGGTGGATGCGTCGGCGAAAAAATTTGTGGAAGAACGCGGCGCGGGTGAACTGGCGAAAATCTCCAAGCTGCATTTCCGCACGGCGCTGCGCGCGCAAGGTTTACCCGAGCCGCCGAAGGCGGAGTGGAAAAGAAAAAATTAAGGGAGACAATATTATGATTGCTGAATCAATAAAATTTCGAGGACATCGTTGTTTCAAAAAAGAGTGGTCTGGTTTCGAGAAAATCAAACCAATCAACGTCATTATTGGTCGAAACAACACTGGTAAATCACACCTTTTAGATTTTGTTTCTGATTTATGCTCTAAACCTCACCTTGGAACGATGTCATTGCCTTTGAGTTGCAGTGGAGTTCTTGATGAAAATTCGTTGAAGCAAGTTTTTAGACCTGGAACTCGCGGTGGCGATTTACCTGGTCATGATCACTGGCTCGTTAATGGCGTTTCTTTGGTTGGGATTAATGTCTCATGGGAAATGAACATGCCTGACACACATTGTCGCCCTATTTTTTCTGATGAAGACAATTGGCGTTCACCTCACGGACAAGCTGTTACTGATGCTCGCGTGAGACATGTCAGCCAACTTTTATCGGAAGCAAGACACACTTTGACCGGGCGAAAATTTCGGCGGTTGATGGCTGATCGTGACATTGGTGCAGAAGGAGTAGATAATTCACTTTCATTACAATTTGATGGCAGAGGGGCAACAAATATAATTCGCCGGTATATCCTCAGTTCTAGCCCTAAATTGTCTCGCGACTTGATTCAAAAAAAACTTCTAGGCGACTTGAACGAAATATTCAAGTCGGATGGTCATTTTACCGAAATCCAAGTAAAGTTGCATGACGAACAAGGTGCAGAAACATCAAGTAACAACGTCAATGGTTGGGAAATATATTTGGGTGAAGAAAAGAAGGGATTAGTGGCTTTGAGCCGTTCAGGTAGTGGACTTAAAACGGTTTTTTTAGTTCTGTTAAATTTATTGGTGATGCCAGACATCATCAATCAGCCAAAAAATGAATTTGTATTCGCTTTTGAGGAATTAGAAAACAATCTTCATCCAGCTTTGTTGCGCCGTCTTTTCCAGTATTTGGAAGAATATGCCTTGCGAGAGAAAGCCACAATTTTCTTAACCACGCATTCAAGTGTGGCTTTAGACCTTTTTGGGCTTTCAAAGAATGCTCAAATTATTCATGTCACGCATAATGGAGAATCGGCAAAGGCGGAGACTGTGTCCGCGCATTTTGATCACCTAGGAGTTATTTCTGAATTAGGAGCAAAGCCATCTGACCTCCTTCAAGCGAATGGTATCATTTGGGTAGGCGCAGAGGTTCGCAAAATTCCAAATGCGCATATTTGGATTACAAGCGCAAGAGAGATTGAAAATTATATCCCGGGCGATGTTTTGGCAAAGGCGTTGGAGCATCAGCATCTTCCTGACCCTGACCAGTATGAAATGTTTTTTCCAAGAAAAGGCAGTCCGGGGACTTCCTATATCGAAAGGCGTTTGAATCGAAAGACACTTGATAAAATGGATTTAGCTGTTTTGTGCGCGCCTAAAATGGATAGAGCAATAATGATCGAAAGATTTGATTGGGAACAACAAATTACCAGCATTGTTGAAAAAATTCGCGGTTGGAATTCTTGAATTCGCTGAAAAGTTTAATTTGATAATTTTCCTTTTACATGGCCAAACCCAATTTCATCGAACTGCCGGGCTGCGAGCCGATCCCCATCATCTTTGAGGACCGCTCGGTGCTGGCGATCGACAAGCCGCGCGGCTGGATGCTCGTGCCGGATTCGTGGCGCAAGACGAACTGGAACTTGCAGACGGCGATTGATTCGTCCATCCGCGCGGATGATTTCTGGGCGCGCTCGCGCAATCTGCGCTATCTCCGTCACGTCCACCGGCTGGATGCGGACACGAGCGGCGTGATGCTCTTCGCCAAAAGCGAGGGCGCGATGCGCGCGATGGGCGAGATGTTCGAGTCGCGGCGGATGGAAAAGACTTACCTCGCCGTCGTCGAAGGCGTGCCGCGCGAGAAGGAATGGACTTGCGAACTGCCGCTGGGGCCGGACCCGAAAAATTTCGGCAAGATGCGCGTGGATAATTCCGAGGAAGGCAAGGAAGCCGAGACGCATTTCCGTGTGCTGCAAAGCAACGAGCGGTTCACATTGATCGAGGCGAGTCCGCTGACGGGGCGGACGCATCAAATCCGTCTGCACCTCGCGGAGTCGGGCAGCCCGATTGTGTGCGATGAGATTTATGGCCGCGTGCAAAAAGGTTATCGGCTCGGCCTGCGCGCGGTGCGGCTGGCTTACAAAGATACGTTCACGCGGCGTTCAATTACCATTCTCGCGCCGGTGGAATTATTTCTGAAGGAATTCGGTTTCACGCTTTCCAAAGAATTGCAGCAGGAGAAGTGGGTGCGGCGTGCGTTCGTGCCCAAAGAAAAAGGGCAGGGCGAAAAATCGCCGCTGCCCTTGAAAAAATAAAAGTGATTCAAATTAATCCGCGTAGTGAACCGCGCAGCCGTAGGGTTTGGTCTGCGAAACTTCAATGGGTTTTCCGGCAATCAAATCACCCACGGCTTCTTTGACGTAATTGCGCGCGGTGCGCGGGTCGTGCGAAGGGTCGGGCATATTGTCAATCGCGCCGTCATAAACGAGCGTGCCGTCCTTGGCGATGACGAACGTATGCGGCGTGGTTTTCATTTCGTAAAGATGGCCGATGGCGCCAGAGCTGTCGTCAATCCACGCGGTCGCCGCAATTTTTTCCGAAGTCCATTCCGCGCGGGCCTGTTCGGGCGTGCGGTGGCTGAAATTTTTCGGGTTAACGGAATTAACCATGAGCCAGACGACGCCTTGGGTGGCGAGTTCCTTCTGCAAATCCTGCGTCGCGCCGGTGGCGTATTGATTGTGGCAGAACGGGCAGTCGGAGTTGTAGGACTCGATGACGACGATTTTTCCTTTGTAATCGGAAAGTTTGACGGTCTTGCCGTTGATGTCCGTGCCGGTGAAATCGGGCGCGGGTTTGCCGACCTCGACGGCCAGTGCGGCCGAAGCCAATGTTAAAGCGGTGATCAATGCGAGTGTTGTTTTCATAATTTCAATAAGACGAATGATTCGACATTTAGTTTCAATGAATGTTCAACGCGCCGCGCGGTCGAGCGCGTCCAGGACGATTCCCGGCGTCAAGACTTCCGGCAAAATAATCGGCTGGGCGTCGGGATTTTTCGGATAAACCAGAACCAGCGGCACGCCGGCGCGATTGAAACGGTTCAATTCAGTTGTGATGCTGTCAGGAAAATGAGTGTAGTCGCCGACGAGCGCGACGGCGTTGAGGTCCTTCAATTTTTTCCGGACGGAAGAGATTTCGATGCTGGTTCTTTTGTTCACCTGACACGTCAGACACCAGTCGGCGGTGAAATCCACGAGCACGGGTTTTCCATCGGCACGCGCCTGCGCGACGGCCTCGGGACTCCAGCGCTGCCAGTCAATGCCGTCCGGCGATTCTTTCAACGAACCGGTTGCGTTCGTTTCCGGCATCGCGGTGCGCCAGTCCAATTCCTTTTCGAGTGCAAAGACATAACCGTCGACGAGCAAGATCAAAGTGACAATTCCCGCCAGGAACACAGTCTTGAAACTGCGACCGCGCTGGACAAATTCGCCGAAAATCCACGCGGCGAACGCGACGATGACGAGAAAAATTCCGAGCCACAAAACATTTTTGCCGTAGTCGTCGTAGGCGAGATTGAAAAGCCAGACGGCGGTCGCGAGCATCGGAAAGCCCATCGCGATCTTGAATTTTTCCATCCACGCGCCGGGTTTCGGCAAAAATCTCAGCCACGCCGGATCCCAACTCAACAAAACATACGGTGCGGAAAGGCCAAGGCCGACCGTGAGAAAAATCAGCACGATGAACGACGCGCTTTGTGCGAACGCAAAGCCGAGCGCGGGCGCAAGAAACGGCGCGGTACAAGGCGTGGCCAGCGCGGTCGCCAGCAAGCCGTTGAAAAATGCGCCGGGCGCTCCGTGCTTGGATGCGAGTTCGCCCGCCGCGCCTATCGCGCGTCCGCCGAGCATGACTTCAAACACGCCGAACAGATTCAGCGCGACGAGCGTGACGAGCGTGGTGAGGCAGACGACGAAAATGGGATTGCCAAATTGCATTCCCCAACCGGCGCGATGTCCTGCGGCTTTGACGCCGATGACAATCACGGCGAGCGCCAGAAATGAAACGAGTACGCCGAATGCGTAAATCAATCCGAGATTGCGGACGCGACGCGGCGAGCTTTTGGCCTCGCTGACGAAGCCGAGGATTTTCAGCGCGATGACCGGCAGCACGCACGGCATGATGTTCAAAATCAACCCGCCGATGAAGGCGTAGAGCAGCATCTGCAAGAGTCTTGGTGAAGGCAGGATGGATCTGGGCGGCGCCGGCATCGAGTTCGTTTCAAACGCCGCCACATCCGCGGGAACTCCATCGGCGACCGTTAATCCGGCCTCGTTTCCGCCGCGCCAGTTTCCGTGCTGCAAGACCAGCACGCCGAAAATCTGCGTGGGCCAGTCGCCGTCAAATTTTTTAACGACTTTGCGCAGGCGGATGTCGCTGGCAAAGGCGGAAGTGATTTTGGTCGCGCCTTGAATTTCAAAATGCTCATTGGCGTCAGGAAAAAAATCAGCCGAGTCGTATTTGATGAAATCGAATTTGATGTTGTTCGGCGTGAGATGGCCGATGACCAGCGTCCGGGTGTCACCGCTGGCTGGTTTTTCCCACCAGGCATAATCGGTGGCCGAATCATTCAGGGTGAACGGCTGCTGTTTCCTCCACGTCTCGATCAACGCGGCGTTGGCGGAAGCTTTGGTTTCGCCGCCGATGTCCAGCGTTGCTTCAACATTTGTGCCGGCGGGAATGCAAACCTCCTTGCATTCAAGCCAAGATACTTTGGCATTTAAATTCAGCGCGCCTGCTGGCAGATTTGTCGCAAGGGTGAGTGGCACAAGCAGGACGACTTCGTTGGTGTAGCCGTAGGTCGTCACTTCAACGGGAGGTAATTTTTCGGGCAACGGCCATTGGATTTCGCCGGCGGAAATTCCGGGCGGCAACTGCCATTCGATTTTTGTCGCCATGCCGGCGTCGCCGGGATTTTTCCAGTAGGTGTGCCAGCCGGGTTCCATCTTTAAATCCACGCCCACGAGAATCGTATCGCCCGGCTTCACGGTGTCGGCGGACAAAATCAGTTGCACCTGTGTGTGCGCGGCGCGCGCGGTGAAAGTAGCGAGACAAAATCCGATTGAAAGTATGGCTGCGATTTGGCGCACGTTGATTAGATGCCACAATCGGGGAATCATTTGAAATTATTTCTTTACTGCAACCGGCCGTGCTTCCGTTTAATTACGGTTTATCTTCCCGCAACGCGAAGCCTTTGCCGCGCTTTGTGTGGATCAAAGGCTGCCAGCCGGGCTGGTCAATTTTCTGGCGCAATATTTTGATATAAACGTTCACGATGTTCGTCTTGGAATCCAGCCGGTTGTTCCAGACGTGCTCGACAATGGCGGTCTTGCTCACGAGTTTGGGCGTGGACTTGAAAAGAAATTCGAGCAGCGCAAATTCGCGGCGCGTCAGTTCGATGCGCTCGCCCGCGCGCCGCGCCTCATGCGCGACCAGATCCAATTCCAAATCGGCCAGACGGAGCACGTTCGATTTTTGCGGATGCTGACGCCGCAACACCGCGCGCAGCCGAGCCAGCAATTCGCGCGAGGAAAACGGTTTGGTCAGGTAATCGTCGCCGCCCGCGTCCAATCCGCGGATTTTATCCTGTTCGTTGTGGAGTCCTGTCAAAAAAATCACCGGTGTGAGGATTTTTTTCTGCCGCAGTTCCTGAACCACGGCGAAACCGTCCCTGCCCGGCATCGTCACGTCGAGCAGCAGTGCGTCATAGGGATTTTTTTCCGCCATCGCCAGGGCTTCATCGCCGTTCGTCGCCACATCCACGGCGTAGCCTTCAGCCGTCAATGTGAGCCGGACCGGCTCCGCTACTTTCGGTTCGTCATCGGCCAATAAAATTTTCATTGATCTTTTTGGACAGCAAACCGCGCGCCATTAAAGCGCCAAATTCATAGCAAATCCGTCGCGGACAATGAAATCATTTTGCGCCTGAAAATTTATTTCTGGAAAGCGGCGGCGGTTTTCGCCAAGCTGTCCGCTCGTTAATTATGGACGTAAAACTTCCCAAACTGGGTGAAGGCGCCGACTCCGGCGTCGTGGTCAACGTCTTCGTCAAAGAAGGCGACACGGTCGCCAGCCGCCAGGCCATTCTTGAATTGGAAAATGAAAAGGCCGTGGCGTCAATCCCGTCCACGGGCGCGGGCGTCGTCGCGAAAATTTATGTGAAGGCCGGCGACCGCGTCGGCGTCGGCCAAAAGCTCATCACTTTGGATGAAAGCGGCCAGCCCGCTGCCCCTGCGCCCGCGCCCGTCGCGCCGAAACGCGCCGTCGCGAAAACTGCTCCGGAACCGGAGGAAGTTGAATCAGTTGCAGAAGTTGAGGAAGAAATTTCGGCGGTGGCACCGGCCGCGTCGCCGTCGGTTCGTAAAATGGCGCGCGAACTTGGGATTGATTTGAGAAAAGTGCGCGGCAGTGAAGCGGGCGGACGGATTGTCGCCGGCGATCTGCGCAACTACATCCAACGGTTGATTTCGGCGGCGGCAAAAGCGAAATCTTCCGGCGGTGTCGCGCCCGCAAAACCCGTTGCGGAACAGATTGATTTTTCGCAGTGGGGGCCGGTCGTCAAAAAGCCGTTGACGCCGTTGCGTCAAGTCATCGCGCGGCGGATGACCGAGAGCTGGAACTCCATCCCGCGCGTCACGCAATTTGACGAAGCGGACTTCACGAAGCTGAACGAGCTTCGCAAAAAATTCGCGGCGAACTACGAAAAAAAAGGCGTGAAGCTGACGTTGACTCCATTCGTGCTCAAAGCCGTCGTCGAGACGCTCAAGAAGCATCCGCTTTTCAATTCGAGCCTCGACGAAGTGGCGAACGAAATCGTCATCAAGGAATATTTTCACATTGGGATCGCGGTGGACACGGAGCAGGGCTTGATGGTGCCGGTCATTCGCGACGTGGACAAAAAATCCATACTGGAGATTTCAAAAGAATTGGAGCAACTCGCGGCGAAGGCGCGCGACCGGAAAATTTCCGCCGACGAGATGCACGGCGGCACATTCACGATTTCAAACCAAGGTGCGATTGGCGGCGCGCATTTCACACCCATCGTCAACAAACCGGAAGTGGCGATTCTCGGTCTCGGCCGCGGCGCGATGAAACCGGTGGCGCGTGACGGCAAGGTGGAGATTCGCATGATGACGCCGCTGGGATTATCTTACGACCATCGCGTGGTGGACGGCGGCGGCGCGGCGCGTTTCATCGTGGATTTGGTCGTGGCGCTGCAGGATTTCACAGAAGACGCGTTGAAAATTTAAGCGATTCGTTCAATGGAAAAAATTAAAACTGAAATTGTTGTCGTCGGCGCAGGCCCCGGCGGTTACGCAGCGGCCTTTTACGCGGCAGACTTGGGTAAAAAAGTCACTCTCATCGAACGCGAGAAACGCCTTGGCGGTGTTTGTTTGAATCGCGGTTGCATTCCGTCGAAGGCGCTGCTTTACGCGACGCATCAAATCGTCAACGCGCGTGAGTCGGCGCATCGCGGCATCACGTTTGTGGAGCCGAAAGTGGATGTGGCCAAGTTGCGGGTGTGGAAAGAATCCATTCTGGAAAAACTCGGTGGCGGCGTGGCTACACTCGCGAAAATGCGCAACGTTCAGGTCATTCAAGGCCGCGCGTATTTTGAAGGCTCGAACAAGCTGCGTGTCGAGACGGAAAAGGGACAGCAGTTCGTCGAATACGACAAGGCGATTCTCGCGGTCGGTTCGCTCGCGGCCATGCCGAAGGCGTTCGATCTCGGCAATCCGCGCGTGATGACTTCGACCGAGGCGCTCGAAGTCGAGGACATTCCGGAAAATTTACTTGTCGTCGGTGGCGGTTACATCGGCATGGAACTAGGCTTTGTTTATTCCGCGCTCGGTAGCAAGGTTACGCTCGTTGAGGCGCTCGACAATATTCTCGCCGGTGCCGATCCTGATTTGGCGCGGCCAGTCGTCGCGAACGCAAAAAAATCGTTCAAGGAAATCCGGCTCAAGGCGAAAGTCACAAAGATGGCGACCGTCGGAAAACAAATCAAAGTGGCGATGGAATTCGACGGACAGAAATTAGAAGAACTTTACGACCGCGTGCTTGTGGCCGTCGGGCGCGTGCCGAACAGCAAAGACCTCGGCTTGCAAAACACCAAGGTTGTGCTGGACGAAAAAGGTTTCGTCAAAGTGAATCATCATCAGCAGACCGACGACCCGGCCATTTACGCCATCGGCGACATCGCGGGCGGCATTTTGCTCGCGCACAAGGCGCACAAGGAAGCGCGCATCGCCATCGAAAATATCAATGGCGACGACGTGGTTTTTGAAAACATCATCATTCCCGCCGTCGTCTTCACCGATCCCGAACTCGCGTGGTGCGGTTTGACCGAGGCCGAGGCGAAGGAGAAGGGCGTAAAATATGAAGTCGCCAAATTCCCGTGGTCGGCGTCCGGCCGCGCGCTGTCATTTGACCGCACGGACGGCGTGACGAAGATGCTGATTGATCCCGACACCGACCGCATTCTCGGCGTGGGCATCTGCGGCGCGGGCGCGGGCGAACTAATCGCCGAGGCGACGCTCGGCATGGAGATGGGCGCGACCGCCGAGGACATCGCGCTGACCGTCCACGCGCATCCAACACTTTCCGAAACGCTCATGGAATGCGCCGAGGTCTTTTACGGCCACGCGACGCACACGTTCACGAAGAAAAAAGTGGCGGAGTGATTCGTGGAAAATTTGGAAACGAAAAACGGCGTGGCGATGAACCGCGCCATTTCTTTTTTAATGAATCAGTTTGGTATGAAAATTTCCAAAATGGGCTTGGCTGCTTTTCGTGCTTAATGTTTTACCATGTTGATACAACTTGGAGTGCTTGCCAAAGGCAATAAGCACAAACAAGCGAACCGGCAATTGCTCGAACTCGATGATGACGAACGCTACAAATAGACCAACCGAACAAAGCCAGCCAAAGAGAAACTCCGATAAACAGGCAACTTAAGACAATTGACTCGTCCCAATGATAAGTGGCATAAAGAAGCAATAAGGCGACAGCCGGTGCCGCGATGCTCAAAGCAATGAAGGCGAGCGGTGTTTTTTTCATCAGTACATTCATGCAGCTTAACAGTGAATTACTTCATATTTATATTCCTCGTCTTCTGATTTGTCCATTGAGTTTTATTTCACGATTTCTTCGAGGCCATTTCCAGCGCGCCGAAATTTCCTTCTTCGCAGCACGCCACAAAACCTTCGGTGACGGTTTTCAATTCCTCCCAGCGCGCGCGGATTTGTTTCGCCTCGGCGGGCGTGATCTGATTGTCGGCGGCGGCGGTGGCGATGACGGCGAGCAGGTCGGCGAATTCCTGCACGATCTGGTTCGTCGCGGGAATGAGATAGTGCGGATGCGGCGCGTTCTTGGGATTCAAAATAAAAAATCCGCCCGCGCGCTCGCAGATCCATTGGACGAGCCGGTGGTCGCCGGTGCTTTGATAAAGGGCTTCGATGCGGTCGAGCGGATTGGCCGCGCCACTGCCGGCGTCATCGGGCGGCGGCTGCGCCCATTTGTAAATCATGGAGGTTGAGAGTTCGAGATCGGCGGAGACTTCCTTGGGCGTTTTCTTCTCGAAGATTTCGCGGAGCAGTTCGTGGGATTCCATGTGGCGACGATGCGCAAGCGGCGGAATTTTGGCAAGCGGGAAGCGGCGATTGAAATTATTCGTGATTGAAAAACCGGGCGCGGGCTGAAACAATATGGGTTCGATTGGTTCGGGGCGTAGCGTAGCCCGGCTAGCGCGCTTGCTTGGGGTGCAAGAGGTCGCGAGTTCAAATCTCGCCGCCCCGACCATTTACTCCGTGAGTTTCGGCGTCAGGGTGAGGTTCATGTCGCCGACCGCCACTTCAAAGGATTTTCCCTGCCGAGCCATGACCTGGACAACGCTCAAGCCGGCGATTTTTCCATCGGACTTTTTCGACTGGAGCGCCATGATGAGTTGAAGGTCTTTGCTGTCGATCAAGTTCGGTTTGATGGTGCAGCTTTTGCCGTTGCCGAGCTGGACGCAGGTTTCGTAATGATTCGTCAATTGAAGCACGCCCAGATTTTTATTGGTCGAGTTGATGGAAATGACACTCGACGCCTGCTGTTGCGGCGCCGGACTTTTGCCTTTCGTACTCGTGCAACTTGACGGAAGAAATCCGGCCAAGAGCACCATCACCGCCGTGAAAAATTTTGCCAGCATACGATTCGCACAAACAGCAAGTGTTAGGCCGTTTTAGGCTTCAAAATCAAGTGAGAAACAAAGTCAGTCGTTACCCGAGTGTCTCAAAATCGGAAAAAGTGTCGGTAATTTGGCAGTGAAACAAAAATTGTTTTTTTTTGCATTACAAAACGTTGGCCCGGTTTTTGCTGAATATGCAGGAGTTATGAAAACCGTTGTCAGCAAAGTGAATCGAAGCGGAGTTTATTATCTCATCACCACAGTCGCCCCCAACAATGAAGGACGAAATGCCCGATTTGACATTTGGGGTGTGGTCACCGTAGTTGTCCTGTTGCTGGGAGTGGTGGGTTTGGTACGACTGGTTTTGTCGTTGTGATTGAGAAAAGCTGAATTTCCGCGAATCAATCCTCGCGGTCAAAAACCAGCATGTTCTTGTCATCGGTAAGCGTCAATCGAATGCCGCTGATCCTGCCGGTCATGGACTTGTTCTCGCCGTTGCTTGTGAGTGTCAAATCGTAATTCGTGCCGTCCGCAGTCCACGAACCTTTCCAGACGTCAAGCACCGGCGGCTGGCTTTTGAAATCCGGCAAACTTTTAAGAAACGCCTGGCCGTCGCTCGCGGCGACAAATGTCGTCGATGCGAAACCTTGAATCCACATCGCGCGAATGGCTTTCATTTGAGCCGATGGAATGTTCGGTTGAGCCTGCCGCAGCATCGCCAGGCTCACGCTGATGTCAAAATCCCACCGGCCGAGAATTTTTTCCGAATCGTATTTGGGCGACTTGCCGGTTTTGAGATAAACGATCAAATCGTTCAGATTTGCCTGTACGATTCCAAAAATTTGTTTCCGCAAATCTTCATTTTTCAAAATATTTTTGGCCGTCGCATCTTTCAGCAACGCTCCGATCGGCGCGCGATTTTTCCAGCCGATTTGAAAATCGTCGTCCTGTCCGAGTTGTTTGAATTCGTCCCGCTCGGCCAGTGAAAGAAATGCCGGATAACTCGCCAGCCGGTCAGCCAGCGCGGCATTTTGATAAAGCAACCCGGCCAAATCCGCCGTTTGAAAATAAATCGGAGATATCGAATCAATCGCGCGCGCTATTTTTATCGTGCCGGTGCTTTGCAAATCATTTCCCATCCGGTTGACCAACTTTATCAATTTCGGATCGTTTTCCGATGGCATTTGAACCGTCCAATAAGTGAAACTGTAAATGAGAAAACAAATTAAAATCAGATACGCCGTGCCGTTCAGCGTGCCGACGCACGCGCCCAAACGTGAATTCAGCCGCTCCCACAGAGAAAACTGCAAGTCGCCCGCCCGATACTTGTAATAAAGATCCACCTTTCGGTGAACAAAGAAACCAGCCACCTTGAACAAGATGAGCATCAGCACAAACGCCTCGATTGGGGCGATCATCCAGACCATCGTTTCGTTGTGGATGCCCAGATGCGGCAGCAAAAGTTTCAGAGGTTTTCCCAACGGGACGGCCAGCAATCCGGCGAAAACGATGCCGACAAACGAAAATGCCGCGCGAATCACGCCTTGCCGAAACCCCATCCCAATGCCCGATCCAAGCAATACCAAAGCAAGAATCCAAATGGTCATGCCATCAATAAAGACCATCCGCGAAAAAATGCACGCGTAAAGTGAAATTGAAATTTCCCGCGTTGAAACCAATCGAAAAATAAAGCAGATTGCACGTGGTGAAAATTTCAGTTGTCGTCCCGGCTTTCAATGAAGAGCGATTGCTCGGGGAATCGCTCGCACAAATCAAATCGGCGTCAAAAGCGTTCCTTCAAAAAAACTGGGGATTTGAACTGGTTGTTTGCGACAACAATTCCAGCGATCGCACGGCGGAAATCGCAAGAGCTGCCGGCGCGACGGTCGTGTTCGAGCCCATCAATCAAATCGCCCGCACCCGGAATTCCGGCGCGGCAGCGGCGACTGGCGACTGGCTGATTTTTGTGGACGCAGATTCGCATCCGAGCGCGGAACTTTTTTCCGATGTCGCGAATGAAATTCAATCCGGCAAATGCCTTGCTGGCGGCGTGACACTCGTTATGGATGGAGATTATTTTTGGGCGAATCGGGCCACTGAACTTTGGAATTGTTCCAGCAGAGCTTTCAAGCTGCTGGCCGGCTCGTTTATTTTTGTCGAGGCGTCGGCATTCCGAAAGATTGGAGGTTTCAGCATTGAACTGTTCGCCGCTGAAGAATTGGAATTGACCAAGCGGCTGAAACGACTCGCGCGCGAAACGGAGAAGGAAATCGTGATTTTGCATCAGCATCCACTTTTGACCTCCGCGCGCAAAATGAGGCTCTACACGATGTGGGATCACTTCAAGTTGCTCACGCGAGTGCTTTTCAATCGCCGCGCGCTCATGCGTCGCGAGTCTTGCCACTTGTGGTATGACGGCCGGCGGTAAGAATTTTCAATGAAAGGCAAAGCCGGAGTTCAAACCGGCTCTGCTGTTTCAAGGAAGCCCTGCAAGTGGCGCACGCGTGTCGGATGGCGCAATTTCCGCAAAGCCTTCGCCTCGATCTGACGGATGCGTTCGCGCGTGACGTTATACATCTTGCCGATTTCCTCGAGCGTTCGTTCGTAGCCGTCGAGCAAACCGAAGCGCATTTCGAGAATTTTCCGTTCGCGTTCGGTCAACGTTGTCAGCACATCGCTCAATTTTTCACGAAGCAAACTGTAACTGGTCACGTCGGATGGATTTTCCGCAGATTTATCCTCGATGAAATCGCCGACGCTCACGTCGCCGTCGTCGCCGACGGGTGCGTGCAATGAAACCGGCTGTTGCGCCATTTTCAAAAGCGCGTGGATGCGTGCGACGGGCATGTGCATTTCGTCGGCCAATTCCTCCGGCGTCGGCTCGCGGCCAAGTTCCTGTGTCAACTGCTTCTGCGCGCGCCAGAGCTTGTTCATGATTTCGATCATGTGGACCGGAATGCGGATCGTGCGCGCCTGATCCGCGATGCTGCGCGTGATGGCCTGACGAATCCACCAAATCGCGTAAGTCGAAAACTTGTAGCCGCGGCGATATTCAAATTTCTCGACGCCTTTCATCAAACCGATGTTGCCTTCCTGAATCAGATCAAGGAACGACTGCCCGCGGTTCGTGTATTTTTTCGCAACAGACACGACAAGGCGCAAATTCGCCTCGGCCATGTGCGTTTTGGCTTTTAGTCCGCGGTCGGCGGCGGCTTTCAATTCCTTGAATGTCTTGAAAAATTCCTCGCGCGGCATACGCACGAATTGTTCGAGCGTCTGGATTTTTGAGCGTTCGGCCTCGATCGCCGCGCGGCGTTCAGCCGTTGTGCGCATCGCTTCGAGTTCCTGAATGTGCCGCAAGCTCGCCTGAAATTTCTCATGGATGTTGCCGGCGACGACGATCATTTCCTCGACGACTTTCTGCTTGTAGAAAAATCTCGGAAACATTTCCTGCAGCTTCGCGCTCATTTTCTTCAGATCGCGGTGAAGTTTTTCCTTCCGGCCTTTTTGCAGGGACTTTTGCCAGTTGAAATATTTCAAATCCACCTTTTGGTCGGCAGCGCTGATTTTTTTGATGAGTTTGCGCAAGTCGCGCAGATGGCCGTCGCGATTAGCGACCTTTTTGTCAACGATGACACGGTCGAAACGCTCTTTCGGCGGCTCGGACAATAATTTTTCTGCGATGGCGATATGTTCCTTCGCGGTGAAGCCGAGGCCGTAAATGATCGCTTTCATCGCGATTTCAGCCTCTTCGATGCGTTTGCAAATCTCGACTTCCTGTTCGCGTGTGAGCAAAGGAACTTTGCCCATCTGGTTCATGTACATCCGGACCGGATCATCGAGAATCTCGAGCCGCGCGTCCTCGTCGGCCTCTTCTTGCTGCTGCGGCTGCTCGGGTTGCTTTGCGCGCTCGGCACGTTCGGCCTCCGCCTGATCCATCACGATCTCAACGTCAAGGCTGCGAAGCTTGGACAGTAACGCGTCGAGATCGTCCGGACTCAAATTGTCCGGCAAAACGTCGTTGATGTCGTCGTAAGTGATGTAGCCGTGCTCCTGCGCGAGATGCAGAAGCGTTTTGATCGTCTCGGTCAAATCCACGGACGGCTGCGCGGGCGGCGTAACCGCTCCGTTTGCGTGGCCGTTCTGCAAACGCTTTTCGGCTTCAGCAATTGAAGTAGCCGAATGCCGGGACTTTCCGTTTGCTTCCGTCGGCTTGGACAAATCTTTTCTAGCCTTGCTTGAAATGATGAAACGCCGCCGCACAGGGGCAATTTTCGCCTTCACACTTTTTCCGCGGCTGCGCGACCCGCTTTTTGGGGTCAATTTTTTTCGATTCAACATAAATATCAGACCTTAAAAACCTGCTTCAGTTCAGAGAAAATCTTGGATCTCCGGTTAAAAACGTCGACTTTTGCGACAAATGTTCCTTCTCGTGAACCTTGGAGACTCGAACACCAGAAGACCGACGCCCCGCGATATTAGCTGCTTTTCAGCGAAATTCAAGGATAATCGTAACTTCACAAGCTAATGAAAAGAAACGACAAAATTAGCAGATGTTTTTAACAACTTATTGAGAAACAAGGCTTTAATCCGAATAATCAAATCAGTTTTCGCACTTCGGCGATGTCATGGGCAATTTGTTCGCGTAATTGCGCTGGCGATTCAAATTTGCGCTCGTCACGCAGTTTTTCACCGATTTCAATCTCCAGTTCCTCGCCGTAAAGTTCGCCACTGAAATCCAGCAAGTGCGCCTCGACTCGAAGTTGCGGCTTGGCCGAAGCAACTGTCGGACGCAAACCGATGTTGAGCGCGACGCGATAAAATTGTCCGTTCAGTTTCGTGCAGCCGGAATAAACGCCGTTCGGCGGCAAAACCAGATTTGTCGCGTCAAGATTCGCCGTCGGAAAACCAAGTTTGTGGCCGAGCTTGTCGCCTTCGACAACTTTGCCGGAAATTGCGCAAGTTCGTCCGAGCATTTGGCTCGCCGCGTCAAAATCTCCCGCGTGAATCATTTCGCGAATGCGTGTGCTGCTTACAACTTCATCATCGAGCGAAACCGCCGAAAGTCCGTGAACTTGAAAACCAATTTGCCCGCCAAGTTTTTTCAGCAGCGCGACATCGCCACTGCGCTTGTGGCCGAAAACGAAATCCGCACCGACGCAAACGCTGTGAATTTTTCCGAAATTGCGCGCCAGGCCGTGGATGAATTCCCCGCCGGTCAGCTCGCTGAATTTTTTGTCGAATTGAATCAGCAACAATGCGTCCGCGCCGAGCGATTCAATCGCGCGCAGTTTTTGCGGCAGCGAATAAATCAGCGGCGGCACTCGATCCGGCGCGACGACAGAATTTGGATGCCGGTCAAACGTCAGAACAACTGCAATCGCGTCGTGCTGGCGCGCATCAGAAATTGTCTGCCGGATGATTTGTTGGTGGCCGAGATGCACGCCGTCGAAAAAACCGATCGCAAGGCAGACTTGTTTGCCTTCGGCTTTCAATTCGTTTGCAGCGTGGATGATTTTCATGACGCAGCCAGCTTCAAAAACGGAATTACTCTTTTTTCCAGTTCAGCAACCGGCATTTGCAAAATTTCGTCCAGCGACTTGGCATCGGCAACGTCAAATTTTCCAGAAACGCTGCGCCGTAACGTCGCCAGATGCGCGCCGCAGCCAAGTTTCTGGCCGAGATCGTGCGCGATGCTGCGGACGTAAGTTCCCTTCGTGCAGGCGACGCGAAATTCGCCAAGCGAATCGGAATAATTCGTAAAACGAAAATTGTAAATATGGATGAGGCGCGGCTCGCGCACGACCTCGATGCCTTTGCGCGCGAGTTTGTAAAGCGGCATGCCGTTCATTTTGATGGCCGAAACCATCGGCGGCATTTGCATTTGATCGCCGATGAACTTTGCGGCTTCTTCATTCAATCCTTCGAGCGTCAACGACGGAACAGTTTTGGTTTCAAGAATTTCGCCGTCGGCGTCGTAGCTGTTCGTCGTCTCGCCGAATTTAATCGTGCCTTCGTAGACCTTGTCGTCGCCCATCAATTTTTCGGAGAGCTTCGTGCCGCGTCCTAGGACGATGATGAGCAGTCCGGTGGCGTTCGGATCGAGCGTGCCGCAATGGCCGACCTTCTTGATTTGAAAGCGGCGGCGGATCGCGTCCACGATATCGTGCGAAGTCGGGCCGGCGGGTTTATCAATGAGAATCGCGCCGTCGAGTGCGGAAAAATCTTGCATGAAAATTATCGGGCGTTCTTCAACGCGCGTTTTACGGCGGCGATCACTTTGCGCTGGACCGAAAGCGGTTTGCCGGGAATCCGCGCGCCCGCCGCCGCCGAATGTCCGCCGCCGCCGAATTGCGCGGCGATTTCGTTCACGTTGATCTTGTCGTTTTTCGAACGCAGGCTGATGCGCGTGAGTTCGGGTTCGATCTCCTCGAAGACGCACGCGACGATGACCGGCTCGATGGCGCGGATGTGGTCAATGAGTCCCTCGGAATCGTTGCTCTCCGCGCCGGTGCGGGTGAAATCGCTTTTCTTCAGCCAGAACCACGCGATGCGGTCGTCGGCGGTGAGGCGGAATTTACCGTAAACGTGCTTGAGCAGTCGCGCGCGCGAGAGCGGATACGATTGATAAACTTCGTCGCAAATTTTTGCGAGGTTCGCGCCGCGCGTGACGAGTTCCGCGCCGGTGTGAAACGTGCCGGGTCGCGTCGTGGGATATTGAAACGAGCCGGTGTCCGTGGAAACGGCGGTGAACAGCAGGTCGGCGATCGGCTTGGTGACCGGCCAGCGCGCGATTTTGAGCAGGCGATAAATCAATTCGCCGCAGGACGGTTCGCGCGCGGAGACCCAGTTGATGTCGGCATAGCGCGTGTTGCTTTCGTGATGGTCAATGTTGATAAAAATTTTTCGGTCACTAATGCATTTGCTGGCTTTCCCAAGACGTTCAAAGCTCGCGCAATCGGTCGCGATGACGCAGTCGAACTTCATTCCGCGTTTCGGTTTTTGGAACACGCCGTCGGGGTCGAGAAATTTTAATTTCTGCGGAATGGAATCTTCGTTCCAGCAGACAACTTTCTTGCCTTCGTTCTGCAACGCGAGTGCGAGGCCGAGTTGCGATCCGATGCAATCGCCGTCGGGCCGGATGTGGCCGACGATGCAAAAGGTTTTATGCTCGCGGATGACTTCGATGATCCGGTCTATGATTTTGGGATAACTTTTCACGGTTTATCTTTCTCGTCTGCCAGCGAAGTTTTTTCCAGTTCCTCGATGATTTGCAGCACCTTGTTGCCCCGCACGATGGAATCATCGAAAACAAATTTCAACGTCGGTGTGAATTTCAACACGACGGCCCTGCCGACGAGTCCCTGAATGCGTGTGCGATGTTCGTTAAGGAGTTCGATGCCGCGTTTTTGCTGCGTGGCGTTGCCGAAAATGCTGATGAAGACGACGGCAGATTTCAAATCGCCGGCGACATCCACATCGTTGACGGAAATCAAGCCTGCTTCGTTGACGTGGAATTCGCGGCGGATGGCCTCGCCGATTTCGCGCTTCAACAGTTCGCGCACCCGTTCATGTCGCAGGTTTGGCATGGGAACAAAAAATTAATTCACTTGCCTTACAGCTTCGCCGCAACTTTTTCGATCGTGTAACATTCAATCGCGTCGCCGACCTGAAAATCGCTGTAACCCTCGATGCGGATGCCGCATTCCATTCCGGCGCGGACTTCGTTGACCTCGTCCTGAAACCGACGGAGCGATTGCGTGACGCCTTCGTAAATCACATCTTTGCGGCGGCGTATGCGGACTTTGCCGCGAACGATGCGACCGCTTGAAACCATGCAGCCGGCGACCGGCACGCCTTTGGACAATTCAAAAATCTGCCGCACTTCCGCCGAGCCGATGACAATTTCTTTTGTGAGCGGGTCGAGCAATCCGGCCATCGCCTCCTTCACCTGGTCGATCAATTCGTAAATGATCGCGTAAAGTTTGATTTGAACTCCGGCGTGCTTCGCCTTTTCAGCAGCGGTGCTGTCGAGCCGCGTGTGGAAACCGAGGATGACTGCGCTCGAAGCCGACGCGAGCGCCACGTCGTTTTCCGTGATCGTGCCGACGTCGCTGTGGATGATTTCGAGCGAAACTTTTTCCGCTTCGATTTTTTTCAGCGCTTCTACAATCGCCTCGACCGAGCCTTGCGTGTCCGCTTTGACGACGACCTTGAGCACTTTGTCTTGATTCGCGGCAAGTGTCGCAAAAAGATTTTCGAGCGTGACCTTTTTGTCTTGCTGACCTTCGGCTTTGGCTTCAAGAAAACGTTGTTCGGCCAATTCGCGCGCGGCCTTTTCATCTTCAACGACGCTGAATTCCAGACCCGCGTCCGGCACGCCGTTCAAGCCGAGGACTTTTACCGCAACGGACGGCCCGGCTTCCTTGAGCCGTTGGCCTTCCTCGTTGATGAGCGCGCGCACGCGACCGTAAAACTCGCCGCAGATGATGATGTCACCGACGCGCAGCGTTCCCTTGCGGACAAGAACCGTCGCGGTCGGGCCACCGGGTTCGACGCCGGATTCGATCACGTTGCCCTTCGCGCGGCGATTCGGGTTCGCCTTGAGTTCGAGCAAATCGGCCTGAAGCAAAATCATTTCGAGCAATTTATCAACGCCCTGTTTCGTCAACGCGGAACACTCGACAAAAATCGTGTCGCCGCCCCAGTCATCTGGCACGAGCCCTTTGTCCTGTAATTGCTGGCGGACTCGCATTGCGTTTGCGTTCGGGTGGTCAATTTTGTTGACAGCGACGAGAATCGGAACTTTCGCCGCCTTCGCGTGGTTGAGCGCTTCCAAAGTTTGCGGCATGACGCCGTCGTTCGCCGCGACGACAAGGACGACGATGTCCGTGACGTTCGCGCCGCGCGCGCGCATGGAGCTGAACGCCGCGTGGCCGGGCGTGTCGAGGAAAGTGATTTGCGCCAGCTCCTTTTTGCGTTCGGGATGCGGAACGGAAATCGTGTAAGCGCCGATGTGCTGCGTGATGCCGCCGGCCTCGCCCGCCGCGACGTTCGCCTTGCGGATGACGTCGAGCAGCGAAGTCTTGCCGTGGTCAACGTGACCCATGATGGTCACGACCGGCGCTCGCGGCTTGAGTTCCTCCGGCTTGTCCTCGAAATCGAGTTCGACTTTTTTCTCGACGGTGTGGACGGCGCCTCCGCCGCGCTCGCGTTTTTCGACCTCGAACCGGAAACCGTATTTCGCGCAAAGCTGTTGCGCGATTTTTTCATCAACGGCCTGGTTGACCGTGGCGAAAACTCCCAGCCCCATCAAATCTGCAATGACTTTGAAGGGTTTTTGCTTGAGTTGCGCGGCGAGATCACGCACGACAATCGGAGGCTTGATGACAATGACTTCGCCGCCTTCGGGCGCGACAAATTTTGGCGGCTGCGGTGCTGGCGCGGGTTTCGCAGGCTCGCGCGGAGGCTGTAGCTGCGGACGCCCGTCGCGCCCGCGCTGAAATTGTTGCCGCGAATCTCCGCGTTGCGGCGTGGTTTGGCGCGACGGAGGAAGTTTTACATGTCCGATTTTTTCTCCGCCTCGCGACTGCGGACGCGGTGACAATTGGATGAACCCGACCTTTTCCCCGACCTTCGGCCCGACCGGCTTGGGCGCGGGTTTCGGCGCTTCGATGACTGGAGAAATTGTCTCAACTTTTGCCGGCTCTTCTTTTACTTCCGGTTCTGGTTCGGGCGGCGGCGCGGTGATGAGGATGATTTTTTCCTCGACCGGCGCGGGCTTGGGTTTTTCAACGACGGGCGGCGCGGCGACTTTCGCGGCGAGTTCGGGATGGTCTTTGACGAGTTCGCCTTCGAGCCACTCGGCGCTGATTTTATCGAGCGAGCTGGACGGGACTTTGGCGGCGGCAATACCCAGCGCTTTGGCCTTGGTGAGAATCTGTTTGTTCTCGAGGCCAAACTTCTTCGCGATGTCGTAGATACGAACGGGCATAAAAATTTTTCCGCGTCGGCGACCGGGATGTGCAATTGGCCTTCATGGGCTAAATCGCAGAAACAAATTTTGTTCCGGCCTGCTTCATAAAATTCAACTCACGGCGGTCTCGCCGATTTTCAGTTTCTTGCGTTCCGCGTCTTCACGCGCCGCTTTCAAAACCTCTGCCGCCTTGTCTCCGATTTGCGGAATGCTGCTCAAATCGCTTTCGTCTGCGGACAACAAATCTTCCAACCGCGTCAGGCCGGCGTGAACGAGCGCGTCGGCTTGCTCGCGTGTGACGCCCGTAATCGAAGCGAGTGATTCGACGGCCTCGGCGACTTTTTCCTCGAAACCTTTGACAGCGACGACTTCGGCATCAATGTCCACTTCCCAGCCGGTAAGCTTGGCCGTGAGCCGCGCGTTTTGTCCGCGCTTGCCGATCGCGAGCGAGAGCTGGTCTTCGCTGACCAAAATTTTCAAACGTTTGCCGGCTTCGTCCAACTCGATGCTCTTCAGCTTGGCCGGTTCGAGCGCTTTCGTGACAAATGTTTTGATGTCGGATGACCACGGGATGACATCCACTTTTTCGTTGTTGAGTTCACGTACGATGTTTTTCACACGCTGACCGCGCATGCCGACGCAAGCTCCGACCGGATCAACTTTCGGGTCGCGCGAATAAACGGCCATCTTCGTGCGGAAACCGGGCTCGCGGGCGATGCCTTTGATCTCGATCGTGCCGTCGTTGATTTCGGAAACTTCCAGTTGAAAAAGCTTGATGATGAAACGCGGGTCGGCGCGCGACAAAATGATTTCCGGTCCGTGCGGTCCTTCTTCGACGGCCTTGACGTAACAACGAATCCGCTCGCCGACCTGGTATTCCTCGATCGAAACCCGCTCGCGGTTCGGCAGGAGCGCCTCGTATTTTCCCAAATCCAAAATCACGTCTGAACGTTCGAACCGTCGGACCGTGCCGCTGATGATGTCGCCGACGCGGTCCTTGAACTCCGTGAAAATCATCGCCTTTTCGGCCTGCCGGATTTTTTGCATGAGCGCCTGCTTCGCGTATTGCGTCGCGATGCGGCCAAAGTTGGTGGGCGTGACTTCCTTTTCAATTTCATCGCCGATCTGCGCGTCCGGCTTGATGCGGCGGGCGTCGAACACGGAAATCTGGTCGTGTTGCGAAATGACCTTGTCCGAGACGATGAGTTTCGCGAACGCCTTTATGTCACCGTTCTTCTGGTCAATCTCGACGCGCAATTCGCGCGCTGGCCCGACCGCTTTTTTCGCGGCGGACAGCAACGCTTCCTGCACAGCGCCGACGAGGACATCACGGTTGATGCCCTTTTCGCGCTCCCAAAATTCCAAAACTGCCAAGAAATCAGCATTCATACGGTCTAAAACGGCGACTGCCTCGTCCATGTCCAGCGAATAAAAAAGCCGGAAGATGTGTATCTCCGACTTTCACACGCTGGCTTAACCAGCAAACTTTGCCGTTCTTGGCAGGTATAATAATTTTTCGGCAGTCTCGCGTCAAGCGCAATTCCGCCTTGTCAAATCAAGATGAAATCAATGCCGCGCCTGAAGGCTTTTCCACATTTTTGCCGGCAGCAGTCCAAGTGCGATGAATCCCAACTGGCTCGCCACAAAAAGCATCAGCCACTTGAACGCCGCATCCGTAAAACCGTAGCTGTGCAGGCCGATGCCGAGCATGTTCACGCCGAACCACGACCAGCTCGTGACGATGTTGCCGCCGACGGCGCAAACAGCAAGACCACGCTCGCGGATCATCCCGCCCCACCGCAGATGCAAAATCAGCGCGTTCCACAAGACGATGATGAGCGCGCCGTTTTCCTTCGGATCCCAGCCCCAAAAACGTCCCCACGATTGGTCGGCCCAAATTCCTCCGAGAACTGTTCCGACAAAACTGAACAGCGTCGCGAAGCAAACAATTCCGTAAATCATCCGCGCAAGCGATTTGGCCGTCGCCTCGTCCAGCGTTTTCGTGAACACGCCGCGCACGATATAAATCAATCCAAGAAATCCCGCCACGAACGTGCTCGCGTAACCGGTCGTCACTGCGACGACGTGTGTTGCCAGCCAAAAATTTGTGTCGAGAACAGCACGCATCATTTCCATCGTGTCGCCGTCGAGCGCGAGATTTTGCGCAATGATGAGCGTGATAAATCCCATGCCCGCCGACACGACCGCGCCGATGCCGTTTTTATGAAATTTTTCCAGAATCAGTCCGAGAATCACCGCGCCCCAGCCGATGAAAATCGCCGACGAATACAAATTTGTCACCGGCGGACGACCTTCGAGAACCATCCGATAAATCAAACCGGTTGTGTGAATGAAAAATGCCAGCCCAATCAGCCAGACTGCGGAGCGACGAAGAGTTTCCGACAAATTGAACCAGGAGAAAATCGCGAGCAGGCCGGCCAAAATGTAAATGACCATCGCGTTGTAGAACGGCTGCATCTGGTTGAAGAAAACCTCCGCGCGCGATTTAGCCAGCGTCCGCGAAAAATTCGGAACGAGCGACGAATGATAATCTGACAGGGCGGAATTGAAGCCGACAACGTTTCCACTTTTGAACGCATCGGCCATGGTCGCGTAATCTTCAATTGCCGGAGGAATTTTTTCACCTTTGGCAGCGTTCAGCAAAACTGTTCCGACTCGCTGCCAATCTCCCAAAGAATTTTGCGGCGGAACAATCAGCGGCGCACCGAGCTGGGACATGTCATCTAACCCTTGCAGTTCGGCGGCGAAGGCGTTAAAGACGGTTTGGTCGTATTTCTGTCCGGTCTGCTGCGCGTGAACGGCGGCGACACCTGACGGAATCAGATTTTCGTAATCGTCCAACTCCGATTTCCAGTTTTGCGCGTCCTGCGGCTCAATGGTATTTTTGAGTTGCTCGTAGAGCAGCAGCCGCTCGAAGACTTTGCTGACGGCATGTTCATAAGCGTTGCGCTCCGCCGACTCGATTTTTTGGATGCGTTCGTTTTCCTTGTTGAGCAGATCGAACGACGGCGCGATTTGGTTCCAGGAATAATGTTTGCCATCCTGCTGCTGCGCTGTGTTTCTCTCCGGCAATTTGAGGAACGTAATCAGTTCAGGATTGTCCACTCGAAAAACCGGCCACGCATCCGCGACCGCAGGGTTCATCATCACATCGGCAAGCCATTCGTTCGCGGAAATAATTTTCGGGTTTTCATTCCAGCCTTTCCATGGCTCGGTGTTGAGCGTTTGCTTTTCGCGCAACTGCAAAAGCGAATTTCGCGCAAGCGAATCCATCGGCTTCAAGCGGCCATTGAAAACGATCGGCAATTTCCCGAATTCGCTGAACGCAAAATCCTTGTCGCGCGGCGATTGTAATTGCCCGAAAAACCACAGCGCCATCACGAGCATCAAAAGCGGCGGAAACCATTTTTGAAAAATCTTTTTCATTTCACTTTCCTTTTGGAAATGAAGCCGACGAGGTGAAACATGAATTGCGTCACCAGTCCGGCGGCGACCAGCGCACAGCCGATGTAAGGTGTCAACCAGCTTGGATTGCGCACGACTTGCAACACCGACGACGGCGCGCGTCCGGCCTGTGCCGCCGCTTCGCCCGCGTCCATTTGATATTGGTAAAACGTCAATCCGGCGTAGCGCAACGGATGGTTCATGGAAATTTCCACTTCACGATTTTCGCCGGTTTGCGGATTTTGCAACCGCACGCGGCTGCGAAAATCTTTCGGAATGTCTGTGCCTTCATAGACTGTGTGCGTCGCCTTGAGCAGCGTCAACGAAAACGGATGATAAATCCGTTCCGGTCGTAACGTGAATATGAATTGCTTTCCGCTGGTTTCGATGAATTGCGGTCGCATCAACTGGTCGATGATTTTCCGGGACATCTGCGCACCCAACTGTTGTCCGTAACTTTGCCGGAGTGTCTCCACCATCTCGTCGTCGGTCGCCCAGCCGGAAATCACCCAATTACCAAGCGAGCCGTTTGCGGTGACAATTTCAATCAAAGCCGTCGGGATGTTTTTCTCGTCGGGATTCTTTGTTTCCGCGACGGGATGAAAATCGAAACTGGTGGCGACGCCGTTGGTTGTCAGCGGCGGATCGTTTTGCATCATCGGCGCGCGGAATTGCGGTTCGGAGTTTTTCCAGAAACTTTTCACGCGGATGGTGAACGGCAGATTTTCATTTTGAATTTCGCCGCCATGTGCGAGCAGACGCCCGGGGAGGGCGACGACCTTCTCGCGGCCGGTGCCGGAATCGGTTGGAAAGGCCAGTTCGTAGTTGCGCGGACTTTCCGAATACGATTTTGTTTCGCCCTCTGCAAAGTGCATCTGCGATTCATGCGCCAGCATATCGGTCGTCAACTGGCCGACGAGCAGCAAAATGACGCCTGCGTGCACGAGTTGGATGCCGATTTTTTTTACCGAGAGTTGGAAACGATAAATATGCGCGGCGACAAGGTTGAGCAACAACATCGTGCCGATGAGATAGCCGCCAGGCAGCAGGAACGGGATTTTCCGACCGAACAAATCGAATCCGAAGATGATCCACTGACGGAAGTAACGCGCCTGTGCGTTGTAAAGTCCCTCATCCACTTGCGCGAGTGTGCCGATGAAGACGAGCAGAATCGCGAACGCCAGCAAAATGACCGTGAGCCGCAGCGAAGTGAAAATTTTGATCGACCGGTCAATGAGCATTCGCATAGTTTGCCGACTGGATGAATTTCGTGAAGGCGTCTTTCTGCTGCGCGACGATTTGCTCGTCGCCCATCAATTTGTAAAACCATGTCTGGCCGTTTTGCGGTACAATCGCGCCGATAAGTCTGGCGGGTTTCCTGGTCTTTGAATCTGTGCCGGTCAAATCCACAAGAGTGGCCTGACCGTTTGGAATGTCGAATGTCGAGATGCTTTTGCTGGATTCCGTTTCGTCAGCTGCCGGCAAACCGAGTTGTCCGCGCCAGCGGTTCACATTTGCCGCCAAGCCGCCGCCTTCGCCTGCGAGTTGGCTGACGTTGACCTCGGCTTTTGCGTCGCCGTTCTGGATCAAAAATTTTGCGACGAGAAATTCCGACGGCGGCACCGACTGCCAATCAGCCGGAACTTTCCAAACCGAATCGGCATTTTCATTTTGGGTCGCAGGCGCGGCGACAATTTGTACAGGGGAATTTTCACCGAACGAGACGGATTTCAAAAATTGGAGAAAATTTTCCTTTTGCGAAGTGACAAATGAATCTTCGCCGGTCACTTTGAAAAACCAACTCATCGTGCCGCGTGTTAACATCGCCACCTGAATCCGCTGGCGGGATTTTCCAATCATCGGCTGCTCGCTCACGAAATCGAATAACCGGCCTTGCTCCGTACCTATGGCGACCGGTTCGGCCTGTTTGACGGCGTCCGGGTCGGACGTGGCCGGCAACTGCACCTGCGAGCGCCACATGTTGACCAGTTCCAAATCACGCCCCACGATCGGCAGCGGGACGACCGACACGTCTGCGGATTGTCCGTTCGAGCCGAGGACGGTGAAACTGGCGATGCGCATTTCGCTCGGCGGTTTTTCCTGCCAGCCTTCGGGCAGTTGATATTTAAATCGTGGCAGGGACATCGTTGTGGCGGGCGGTGGCGAACCCATTTCAGGTTGTGCCGTTTCCTCTGATGCTGGTTGCGACGGCGGAGAGGCTTCTTTTGGAATCTGATAGACCTTGGCCTCGTCACGTTTGCAGCCGAACAAAAGTGCGGCGCACAACAGCAGACAAAAGCTCCCGCGCGATAATTGACGGATGAATGACGACAATTTCATTTCGAAAACGCGCCAGTATGGCAACTGGCACAGGAGAAGTCCAGATAGGTCGAGTCAATATGGACGAAATCGTAGCCGTCGGCGTTAAGTTGTTTCAATCGAGCGCCGCTGCCTTGTGCGAGAATAACGTGGCATTGGTTGCAATTGTCGGCGGGAATCATCTTCTTTCCATCGTCGGTCTTGTGGTTACCATCATGGCAGCGGAAACAGCCGGGCCAGATTTTGTGGCCGATGTTGTCCGGATGCACGCGCCAATCGGTTTTCATTTCTGGGAAAAAATTGTCCCGATAAAGTTGTTGAGCTTCGGCGACGAGCCCGTCCACGTTCGTCAGCTTGGGGTAACTGGCGCGCAAACTGGATGCGATTTTTTGCATGGCTTCGTCGGTGGTCTTGTAAGGAGCGATGAGAGTCGTTACGACGTTGGACTTTACCCACGGCACCGAGCGGTCCAACTGGTCGGCGGTGATTGCGGTGTCCACGGCTTCATTGGGCGAAAGAAAGCGGTGCGACGGCCGGGTGTGGCAGTCCATGCAGTCCATGGTGTGAATCGTAAATTTAGCAGGGTCGTCGTGAAAATTTTTGTCCCGATACACCGTGGTTTTTCCAGTCGCAATGTCGGTGACACGCACCCACGGGATGATTTGCCGTTGTGCATCGGTGGCGATGTATTCGACCTTTTCGCCCCGGCTGACATGCCAATGGATGCCGCTGGCCGGGCCATTGTCGCCGCCACCACCGCCGACTTTTAACAACAACCTCACGGCAAACGGCGTGTTTGTTTCATCGGACAGGTAGTGATAATAAGTGCGGTCTATGTTGCCGATAAATTTTTCCGGCCAGTGGCATCGTTCGCAGGTTTCCCGCGCCGGGCGCAGGTTTTTAACCGGTGTTTGAATCGGCTTTGGAATGTCGTCCGTTACCACGTCGTAAAGCTGATGGAGACCGTTGAGTTTGCTTCGCACATACCATTCCGCGCCGGCACCGACGTGACATTCGACGCAGGCGACGCGGGCGTGGGGCGAGTGAAGGTACGCCGTGTATTCCGGTTTCATCGGCACATGGCAGGCCACGCCACAAAACTGGACGGAGTCGGTGTATCGGTAGGTTTGATAACTGCCAAAAGCGGTCGCCAACAGAAATACCAAGGCACACAGGACGAAGCCGACCAGCATTTTCCGATCGCGCGGACGTGAAAGGTCAATTTGTAGCCGTCCGGAAACTTTTTTATGCCGTTGCGCCCACAGTCCGATGAAAATCAGAACGAACCCGACGAAAAAACAGAGAGGCGCCACGACATAAACCAAAATTCCCATGTAGGGATTGCTGCGCGGAAGAAACAATTCAATGGCAAACAGCAGCAGGAAGGCGAATATACTGCCAACTGCGAACACGGCACCCGTCAGACTGATCCAGTTTTGTAACAGCTTGGGTCGGTGTAGCGGCGCAGGATTTTCGTTTGGCTCCATTGGGCGAATCATTCAGTTCATTACATTGTTTCTTCGCCCATTGGCCGAAATGGGGAAACATCTTATTGTGCCAGCTTGAACGAACGAACATGTGCTACCAGTGCTTTGATATCGTCATTGCTGAGTTTGTCGCCGAACGCCTTCATTTTTTCCGTGCCCTTGTCGATGACGCCTTCCTTGATGGTCTTGGTGGCCAGCGCATCGTCGAAGGAGGCCTGGACTTTGGCATCGGTTAAATCTTTGATGCTCAGTCGGCGTCCCATCATTGTACTTCCTTTGCCGTCCTTCCCGTGACAGGCGGCACAATTCTTGTCCCAAATCGTGTTGGCGTCGTCCCCGGCCCGGGCGGACCACCCAACCAGGCAACCCAACAGCAACGCGCTAACGGTTATTTTCGTGGAGAATTTTGTTTTCATTTTCATGATGATGTAAGGAGACGCTGGATTCTTTTTTTTGTCAAATTAAACCACTTTCAGAAATAATTTAGAACCGGTATTGCATATTCGCATAAACGAGTTGTGCATCATAGTCGTTGTTTCCACCGGAAGTCTCGTCACGGTTGCAGAAGAAGCCGTATTTCAAGCTGACCTTGATAGCCTTGCTGATTTGGCGGGTGATGGTAGCCGTAACGCTTTGCTGTTTGTCGCCCGCGCCAAACGGCTGACTGCTGGTTGAGTTGTTCACGTAATCGTCCGCCCGGTAATAGGAGTATTGTAACTGGAGATCGGTTTTTTCATTGATCGCATAACCGGCTGTAGCATCAACCGTCCAATAATCACTCGCACTGTTCAGCACGAGGTTGTTGATGCCTGATGAATTGGCCACCGGCGTGTCCAGACTGTTCAGGACATAACTGCCACCAGCTTGCACATACAGGCGGGACAATGGCGTCCAACTGATGTTTTCGCTGATGATGTGGCTGGTGATATTTGCGCTCTGGACTTCCCCGGCTTGGGTGCCGCCGTTGGGAATGGAAGTGGTGTCCACGGTCGAAAGTTGGAAATCGTAGCGTGTGACCAGCGACAAGGTGTTCAAGAGCCGCCATGTGGCGCGGATGTTCATGTCATCCACCGTGAAATTCTGGTTTTGCAAATAACCCGGATACGTGGTCGGCATGGCGGTCAAATTGTTGTCGTAATCGTGAATCTGGTGATAAAACTGTCCGCTGAAGTTCAGCCGGTAAAGCGGATACCAGTTTGCTCCGACGGTGTATTTCTGGCCGAGCATGTTCCAATCCTGATTCAGGATGGGAGTAAAAATCGCCGTGGTCTCGTTCCAGATTTCGTTGCCGCTGTCTTCGGACCATTCGCCATTTGCGTAGAGCGACCAGTTGCGAAAACCGGTGTAACGAGCTTCCAAGCTTTCCGCCACGTCCAGGTACCAATTGTCATTGGCGGCGGCTGTCGGGGTTTGGGTCATTACGCCGCCTGTCCCGACATTATTTTGGCTGAAAGTGTCGGAAAGGTCGCCGCCTTCGTATTCCACACGAAATGCGGGAACGAACACCAGATTCTTTATCGGCGTCAGCATAAGATTCATGTTGGCGACATATTCCTTCGTGTTCCCGCCGCCCGAAAGGCTGGTGAAGCCTTCATCACGGTTCTGTCTGTTGGGGTAGGTGGCCGAAAATGGAGAACCGTAACTTGGTCCATAAATCCGGCTGCCTGAGAGGTCGGTGTCTATCGTCGTAAAAGAACCGCCCAATGAAAACGTGACCGCTTTGTTGAAGCGAGTTTCCGTGAAACCGTGAGCATTGAACATATCGTTTCGCTCGACGCTTTCCTGCGTAACGTAACGGTTGGCAGTAGCCGTAGCTGGATCAAGATTAATGTTGAGCGAATCATCACTGCGATCAATCTCGTAGCGTAACCCCAGTCCTGCGTCGGTGTTGCCCAGCTTGTCTTTAACGTCCGCAGTTAGGATGTCGCGCGTTTCGTCAATGTTCTGGAACGTCGGCACAATTTTCCGATCAGGAGGTGCTCCCCCGGTGCCGGTGTCATTATCTCCCCACGATGTCGAATCCATCTGGCCCTGACGGTAATCATGTTCAAAACGGATGATGAGAGACGGTTTGTCCGGCAAGGTCAGCCCAGCCTCAAACCACACGCTGCCTCGATTTATGTAAAGCTCATTATCATACAAGGAAAACCATTGGCTGTTTTGCGGAAAAAATCCGCCGTTACCGTCATACCATGTGCGAAACTCCGTGAAACCCGCGCGGAGAAAACCCTTGTTCGGATCCGACAGATCCAGCCGGATGGAATAATCGTGATTGGCAAACATCCCGTGACCGTCCGCCGTGAACAATCCCGTTTTGCCGACAAATTCCTGCAAGTGAAAATCCTGAATGCCGCCGAACGGCCCCGTTGTTGTATCATGCTGGTGCTCGAACTGCGCCTTGTCTCCATCAACAAAAGTGCTGCCAACACCGAGGGTAATCCAATTGTTATAATCTGTGGGAGATGCCTCCAAGTCCGTATTATTTGTCGTTGTCTCTTGCGCTGTGACCGACAGAGCACCCGGCAAGAAGGCCGCGAGAGCCAGACCGCCGGTTATCACCAGATACCGGTGCCGGCCTTTATGGCCAGGTTTGAAAAATGCTTTCAATTTTTTCCGTGTTGATTTGCCCGACTTAAAAACGCAAATGATCGTTGACCTGTGAACCGTGAATGGCTTCATGACAGCCAGCGCTCCAACAGGTTCCGCGGCTCAAAAATGATGTGTGATTTACGTTGCCGATGTAGATTACACCAGTGGTCGTCTGTTCTTGGAAATGACAGCGCAGGCAAAGCGTTGCATTACGTGCAATCAGCAAACGTGCGTTCACACTCCCGTGCGGATTGTGGCAGGTGATGCAGCCTTCGCGCATTGCTTCATGCTCGAACACGAACGGACCGAGTTGCGCCGTGTGGCACTGGGCGCAGGTTTCATTTTGTGACAGAAGTTCCGTCCCGCCGCCTTTAATCACAGAGCCTTTGTGTGGATCATGGCAGTCGCCGCAACTGACCTTGCCTTCAATGACAGGGTGGTGAGATGGAAGATTGAATTCAGCCTGCTTATCTAAATGACATTGGAAACACGTTTGAGGCGATTTGCGTGGATTAATAATGGTGTTGGGCGCACCGCCAAATTGAACATGCAAACTTCCGGGACCATGGCAGGATTCGCAGCCGATGTCCTTGGCGTTTTCGCCGGGTGCTTTCAAATGATAGTGGGTCGCAGTGTTGAAACCGTGATAGATGTCTTGATGACATTGTTCGCACGACTCCGAGCCTACGTAGGTCGCTCCGGGAATTTGCGGAGGTGCTATTTCCACCTGATTCAAACTGGTGCAGGAAATCATTCCTACTTCCAACAGTGACACCCCAAGCAATAAAAAGAGAACTCGTATCGGACGACCCTTTGTTCGCGGAAAGATCTGGTAGAATTTATTTTTTAAGATGGATTTCACGCTTTTATTTATTAGTTTGGCGTGCTTCTGGAAAACCAGCAAAAACTACAACCGACAATCTAAAATATTTATCAACATGTCTGCACCTTCTGTGGTGTATCATTTTGAAATTTGATTGTTTTTTTATCGTCTTGTTATCAAGGCAACTTTTTTAATATATGACTACCGCCGCCGCCGACTGCAATGGGGTGAACACCCCATATGATTTAAACTAATACACACCCGCATCTTCCAATCTGTTTTTCAATCTATAGAGGGAGCTTGGGCGGTACTAACGCTCTTTTGTCATTTGTTATGCAAAAATTGTTTTATGTCACAAAGTAATCGCCACTCCGGAGAAAATGGTGGAAACCAGGGTTGCAACTTTCGTCTGGATGTAAAAAAAGATTGTTCCATGGCGATAACATCGTCCACGTTTATTGCGAGAATTACGTGAAAGACAACTCAACTCAATTTCAGGCGCTTGACCGTCGAACCGCAGTAAAAAAAATATTTGTCGAAGCCTTGTTCGTGGTGTCGGCTGGTGCCGCTTTTGCATTTATTGCCAACCAAATTTCACCGCAGGGGCTGGTGCTCGCGAGAAACTATTTTCCTGTGGGAAACAGCAGCCCGATAATGGCTGTGGCAAATGAAAATTCCGCCGCACTTTCTCCCGCTCAACTTCTCACTGCACAAATAAAGAAAAACGGATTGCAATTGGTTGACGGCAGTCAGGCGGCAAATCTTTTTCGCGACCCGCGCCTCAAACAAAATATTGTTGTATTCATTGATGCCCGTGACGAGTTGCACTACCGGGAGGGACACATTCCCGGTGCCTGCGAATTTGATCCTTATCATCCGGACAAATACTTTGCTGCTGTTCTTCCAGTTTGCGAGACGGCGGAACAAATCGTGGTCTATTGCAATGGCGGCGATTGCGATGACAGTGAAACAGCGGCTGTTTTGCTCCGGGATGTCGGGATTGCGAACCAGAAACTTTTTATTTACAGCGGCGGCATCACGGAATGGACGAGCAACAGCCTGCCGGTCGAACTCGGCGCGCGGAACAGCGGGAACCTGCGGGGTACGAACAAATGAAAACCGATCCATCATCTTGGCGACGTGTTGCCGTGAACATGTTCACCGTGCTGGCGAGATGGTTGTTGGGCGCGGTTATGATCTATCTGGGTTTGAACAAGGCGTTGCATCCGGTCGAATTTTTGAAATTGATGAGACAATACGACATGACGCAAAACGCTCTGCTGTTGAACTCGACCGCTGCTGCGTTGCCTTGGTTTGAAGTCTTTTGCGGATTGCTGCTGCTGTTGGATGTCGCCGTTCGTGGAACAGCCCTGACGCTTGTGTTTGCGCTGGTGTCATTCACCGTTCTCGTTTTCCACCATGCCTTGCTTCTTCAGACAGCGCAGAACATTCCATTTTGCGCTGTGAAATTTGATTGCGGCTGCGGTGCGGGCGAAGAGTTTATTTGTCGCAAGATATCGGAGAACTGCCTTCTCATTTTGCTGTCAAGCTGGTTGCTCTTGGGGCGAGGTCGCCAGTTGAGCCTGCGATTCGGTTTGTTCAAACCGCCAACGCGATAGCAGAAATCATCAACCCACGCCCATGTTGAGCAGAAATTCTATGTTGCTCTTCGTCTTCTTGAGTTTGCCCAGAAGGAGTTCCATCGCCTCGACGGGCGGCACGCCGGTGAGCGCGCGGCGCAACAGGACGACGCGACTGAATTCGTCCGGGTGATAAAGCAGTTCTTCCTTGCGTGTGCCGGAACGTTCGATGTTGATCGAAGGAAAAATTCTCCGGTCAACGAGCGCGCGGTCCAGATGCACCTCCATGTTGCCTGTGCCTTTGAACTCTTCAAAAATCACTTCGTCCATGCGGCTGCCCGTGTCCACGAGCGCGGTTGCAATGATTGTCAGCGAACCGCCTTCTTCAATGTTTCGCGCTGCGCCGAAAAACCGTTTCGGTTTGTGCAGCGCGTTCGCGTCCACGCCGCCGGAAAGAATTTTTCCCGAATGCGGCTGGATCGTGTTGTAAGCGCGCGCCAGACGCGTGATGGAATCGAGCAGGATCACAACGTCGCGCTTGTGCTCGATCATGCGCTTTGCTTTTTCGATGACCATTTCGGCGACCTGCACGTGCCGCTCCGGCGGCTCGTCGAACGTGGATGAAATCACCTCCGCGCCTTTGCAACTGCGTTCCATGTCCGTCACTTCTTCAGGCCGCTCGTCAATGAGCAGGATGAACAGATACGTCTCCGGATTATTTTTCAAGATCGCGTTGGCGACTTTTTGCATCAGCACTGTTTTGCCCGTGCGCGGCGGCGCGACGATCAGGCCGCGCGTGCCCTTGCCGATGGGACAGACCAAATCCAAAACGCGGGTGTTCAATTCGTCGGCGGCGGTTTCGAGAATGAAGCGCTTGTTCGGGAACAGCGGCGTGAGGTTGTCGAAAAGCGTTTTTTCCTTCGCCTTGTCCGGTTCCTCGGTGTCCACGGCCTCGACCTTGAGCAGCGCGAAAAATTTTTCCTTCTCCTTCGGCGGACGGATTTGTCCGGCGATCAGATTTCCCGTCTGCAGATCAAAGCGGCGGATTTGCGACGGCGAAATGTAAATGTCCTCCGGGCAGGGCAGGTAATTGAAACTCTGCGAGCGCAAAAAACCGAAGCCTTCCGGCAAAATTTCCAGCACGCCTTCGGAAAAAAGCACGCCCGCGCGTTCCGCGTTTTTTTGGAGGATGTGGAAAATGACCTCATGCTTGCGCATCGTGCCGAAATTTTCCACGCCGTATTCTTTTGCCATCGTGTTCAACTCGCTCATCTGCATCGCCTGAAGCTTTGCGATGTTCAGGGATGCGGCGATTTTGTCGCGTTGATAACCCCGACGTTCTTCAACATGTGTGTCGTCATTTGTCGGTTCGACCGGTGTGGATGGAGGCTGGAGCTCCGGCGTTTCCGGCGCGGTAGTTTCCTCGGCTGCCGGTGTACTCGCTTCCGGTGATTCGGCTGCGGATTTTTCCGCGTCCTCTGCTTTATGTTTCTTTGAAACTCTTGGCATAAAATAAAATGTCGGCGACTGGCTGGGATTTCGATTGCCTCACACTTAATGCCGCGAAAACTTCACGCTTGGGCGATTTGCGGCCGGATTGGTTCAAAATGGGATTTCCGCTGCGGTGTCGAGGTTGTCCTCAATACGGTAGGGGAAATGTTGCAGTCAGCTCGCGGATAGACTGACGCACCTTCGCCATTGTGTCAAACAAGTTTTTTTCTTGTGCGGTTTTTATTCCGGCGGGTGCTATAAATTGAAAATAAGATGATATCTGATTCCGAATTACTCCGGCAATTTGCCAAGACAAATTCCGAGGACGCCTTCGCCGAACTGGTAAAACGCCACGTGAATCTTGTTTATTCCGCCGCGTTCCGGCAGGTCAACGGCGATGAACATTTTGCGCAGGACGTGGCGCAAACAGTTTTCACTGACCTCGCGCGCAAAGCGGATTCGCTTTCGCGCCGTGAAAATTTGACCGGCTGGCTTTATACCAGCGCGCATTTTGCCGCCGCGAAAATAGTGCGCGGAGAAAAACGGCGTCGCGACCGCGAGGAAAAATTTATGCGCGAACCAAATTCCGAAACCGCGCCCGACGTTGATTGGGAAAAACTTCGCCCGACGCTCGACGACGCCATGCACGAACTCAAGGAAACCGACCGCGAGGCCGTTTTGCTGCGCTATTTTGAAAACCGGCAGTTCGCCGAAGTCGGCGCGAAACTCGGCCTCAACGAAAACGCCGCGCGGATGCGCGTCGAGCGCGCGCTGGAAAAACTGCGCGACATTTTCAATAAACGCGGCATCACGACGGCGACGGCTCTGGCGTCCGTGATTTCCGCGAACGCGGTTCAACTTGCGCCCGCAAATCTCACCGCGACGCTCACGACAGCTTCAATTGCAACTGCGGGAACTGGAACATTCACACTTCTAAAAATTATGACTGCGACAAAATTAAAATTGGCATTCGGCACAATTGTCGTAGCCGGCGCGGCGACAGCATTTGTAATTCAACACCAGTCGCAGGAAAAGCTGCGTGCGAACAATGAAATGCTGACGCAACAACTCGCAGAACTGCAAACGGACAATCAAAGTTTATCCAACCGGCTGGCGAATGCCGGTGATTTTAATAAATTGCCCGATGACGCAAATGGCGAACTTCTAAAACTTCGAGGTGAAGTCGGTGTGCTGCAACGGCAGGCGAATGAGGCCGACCAAAAAGCTCAAGTCGCCGAACAAAAATTGGCGATGACTTTGTCCGCCCAGGACAAATTTACAGCGAATGAAAGCGCGACAATCAATGCAATGAAGTATCTTGGACTTGATATGCGGGTTTATGCGTTAGACCACAACAATCAATTTCCAACCAACGATAACTTGTATCAATTGGTAAAAAACTACGACAGTAATACGAATTTGCTTCAAGGCATCCCTGCTATTGAATACCTCAATATCGGAGCGGCAAAATTTGTTTCCGAAGATAAATTGGAATATCCGAATATGGTGATGCTTCGCGAACGGATTGCCCGGCAAGCTCCCGATGGAACGTGGCGACGCCTTTATCTTTTTGCCGATGGCAGTGAGCATACCGCGACATCATACGACGGAAATTTTGATGCTTGGGAAAAAGCGAACACAGTTTCACCGTCCAATCAATAAGGCAGCGGAAATTTCGCCGTCAATTCGCGCACGCGGGCGCGGACTTTGTGGGCCGCATCCACATTTTTGATGTCCAACAGCACTTCGGAAATCATGTCCGCGATCGCGGCCATTTCCGCTTCCTTCATGCCGCGCGTCGTGACGGCGGGCGTGCCGAGACGAATTCCGCTCGCTTGAAATGGTGAGCGCGTCTCGAACGGAATCGTATTTTTGTTGACCGTGATTCCCGCTTCGTCGAGCGCGATCTGGCAATCCTTGCCCGTCAGATTTTTCGCGCCCACGTCCACGAGCATCAGATGATTGTCCGTGCCGCCGCTGACGAGGCGGTAGCCGTTGCGTTTCATTCCGTCGGCAAGTGCTGCTGCGTTTTTGACGATTTGTTGTTGATAATTTTTAAATGACGGCTGCAACGCTTCGTGGAAACAAACGGCTTTCGCGGCGATGACGTGTTCGAGCGGTCCGCCTTGAATGCCGGGAAAAATCATCGAATCAATTTCCTTCGCAAATTTTTCGCGGCACAAAATCAATCCGCCGCGCGGTCCGCGCAACGTCTTGTGCGTCGTCGTCGTCACAAAATCCGCGTGCGCCATCGGACTCGGATGCAAACCGGTCGCGACGAGTCCGGCGATGTGCGCGATGTCCGCGAGCAGATACGCGCCGACTTCGCGCGCGATTTCGCCCATGCGCTTGAAATCAATCACGCGCGGATACGCGCTCGCGCCGATGGTGATCATCTTCGGCTTGTGCTCGCGCGCCATCGCTGCAATTTGATCGTAGTCAATCCGTTCGTCGTCTTTGCGGACGCCATAATGGACGATCTCAAAAAATTTTCCGCTGAAATTCGCCTTGTTGCCATGAGTCAAATGTCCGCCGTGGCTCAAATCCATCGTCAGCATCTTGTCGCCGGGTTTTAGCACGGCGAAATAAACGGCCATGTTCGCGCCGGAACCGGAGTGCGGCTGCACGTTGGCGTGTTCGGCGCCGAAAAGTTTTTTCGCGCGGTCAATCGCGAGTTGTTCGATGGAATCAATGTTCTCACAGCCGCCATACCAGCGCTTTTTTGGATAACCCTCGGCGTATTTGTTCGTCAGCACCGAGCCTTGCGCTTCCAGGATTGCGGGGCTGACAAAATTTTCGCTGGCGATCAGCTCGATGTTTTCCTGTTGCCGCAATCTTTCGTGCTCGATGGCCTCGGCGACGGCGGAATCCACATTGCGCAGGCGCAATTGCGCGGGCGCGAGCCGAACGTCCATCTTTTCAACGCGGCGTTCGTGGCGTCCGCCCTCGAATTTCGCGCTGATGAACGCGTCGAGAATTTTTTTCGCCAGTTCGGGTTGCGTGTCACCGGCGAGGCAAAGGACGTTCACGTCGTTGTGCCGGCGCATCAAGTCGGCGTCCTTTTCATCGAAGGCTTGTCCCGCGCGCGCGCCGGGAATTTTGTTCGCGGCGATATAAATTCCAACGCCGCTGGTGCAAACGAGCAGGCCGAGTTCCGCCTGTCCGTCAACGACGGCTTGCGCGACCGGCTGGGCGAAATCGGGGTAGTCGTCCGCCGGGTCTTTCGTCATCGCGCCGGAATCCTTGACGGTCAGGCCGCGCTGTTGCAGATATTTTTTCAGCGTTTCCTTCAGGTCAAAGCCGCCGTGGTCTGCGCCGAGCGCAAAGTTGGCGACGGTGGTAGTCATCGCGCCGTGCGGCGCGGGCAGGATTTCATGTTGTTCCATAAATTTCAAAAGCGATGCGATTCCATGTTCGATCTGGTCGCGGCAGTTCACATACACCGGATACGGACTGCCGATCGGGTCGGCGATGTCCTTTTCGAACGGCTCGAGCGTTTCGTCAAATTCGAGCAGTAGAAAAGTTTTTTCCGCCGCCTGTGGATACAGCAGCGCGATCGTGTCCACGTGCGCGTGCGTCATGCCGAAAATAAAATCCGCCTCATGTATCAGATTCGCCGTCAACGCGCGGCTTCGCTGGCCGGAAATATCAACGCCCAGTTCGCGCATCGCCTGGACGGAATGCGGCGTCGGCGGCTGGCCGTCTATCGCGCCGATGCCCGCCGACAACACGCGAAATGTACCCCGTCCGCCCACAGTCTTGCGAAAAAGCCCTTCGGCCATCGGGCTGCGACAGACGTTTCCGGTGCAAATGAACAGAATGGTTTTCATCCCGCGCGAAAAAACAAAGTGGTTCGTGGAAGGCGAATCGTCAACCCGAAATCAAAGGTGTGATTGACGCGCGATTGCCAGTCCCTTGATCAAATCCACCGCCCGCGCCAGAACCGGGTCGCGAATGAAGGGTTTTTGCGGTTCGGTCGAGCGTTCCGGCTTCAGGTTTTCGTCCTCGTCGCCGTCCTTGATTTTTGCGCGAACCAGGTCCGCCTCGGTCGTGTGGTCGACAAAAGAAAGGAAATCGTTCGTTGACGCCGGGGAATTGGTTTCGCCCTGCGCCAGCGTTCCGAAAGGATTTTCCAGAAACTTTTTTTCGTCAGCCGCCTTCACCTCCAGCGTGATGTCCGGCTTCAATTCCTTGGTCGCGCCGCCGAAAATCAAACCCGCCCGTTCTTCGCGCAAATCCGCTGCCAGTTTTGCCGCCGCATCGCGCGTCTCCCCGTTCACAAGGACCGCAAGCGGCGATTTTTTTGACGCGAAGAATTTTGCCGTTGCTTGCTCTGTCTCTAAATCACCGCCTTTCGCGAAACGCAAATCCAAAACCGTCCCCGCAATTTTATTTGAAACGGCGAGCGCGCTTTGCGCCGACTGGATTTCGTTCGCCAGATTTTTTTCGACCGCGCCGACGCGCAAATACATCACGTTGCTTTCCAGAACGGCAGATTTGATCAAGTCCGCATTTGTCGCTTCTGCGTGGACCGAAATCTGGATCGCAGCCAAAAACGCCAGAGAAGAAACGGAAAGTTTTAAAATGCGATGTGTCATGTCCATCCAAAATGATTCACGAGCCGCAGGAAGTAAAGCGGAAGGAATCAGTGCAGTGTCTTCGCTGCGATGTCTCGGCGGAACTGCGCGCCATCGAAATGGATTTTTTTCACCGCTATATAAGCGGCGATTTGCGCGGATTTCAAATCCTTCGCCCAAGCTGTCACGCCAAGAACGCGACCGCCATTCGTGACGATTTGATTTTCTTTCAAGGCAGTTCCCGCGTGAAATATTTTTGTGCTTGGTAATGCGCCTGCATTTGCCAGGCCAAGGATTGCCTTTCCTTTTTCGTAATTTCTCGGATAGCCGCCGCTGGCCATGACAACGCAAACGCTGGCATCCGTTTTCCATTTCAATTCGATTTTGTCCAGTGTGCCGCTCACGCTGGCGTCGAGCAGCTCGACCAGATCATTTTTCAACCGCGTCAGATAAACCTGCGTTTCCGGGTCGCCGAAGCGTGCGTTGAATTCCAAAATCTTCGGGCCAACCTTCGTTAGCATCACGCCCGGATACAAAATTCCGCGAAAATCAATTTTTTCTTCGGCACAGCCGCGCAACCATGGAGTCAAAATTTGTTCGCCGACTTTTTTTAGTTCTGCTTCGCTCAAAAATGGCGTGGGCGAATATGTTCCCATGCCGCCGGTGTTCAAACCTTTGTCGCCGTCAAGCGCGCGCTTGTGGTCTTGCGATGTAGGAAAAAGTTTCGCCGTTTTGCCGTCGCAGATTGCGTGCAGCGAAATTTCCACGCCTTCGAGAAATTCCTGGATGACGATTTTCGCACCGGCTGCGCCGAAATTTTTAGCGACAAGAATCTCGTCAATCGCCTTGTTTGCCTCGGTTTCATTGGCGCAAATCAAAACGCCTTTGCCGAGGGCGAGGCCGTCGGCTTTTACGGCGCATTTTCCGCCGAGCGACGCGGCGAATTTTTTTGCAACAGTCGCATCGGAAAAAGTTTCGGCGCGCGCGGTCGGAATCCCGTATTTCTCCATGAAATTTTGCGAGAAAACCTTTGAGGATTCAAACTGCGCGGCTTTCTGGTTTGGGCCCCAAATCCGCAAACCGTTTTTCTGGAACAAGTCCACGATGCCGAGCGCGAGCGGATTGTCCGGCCCGACAACAGTGAGTTCGATTTTCTTTTCCTGCGCGAACGCGAGCAGCTTCGGCAAATCTTCGGCGGCGATGTTCACGCATTCGACGGGCGAAGAATTTTTCGCGAGATGTTCCTGCGCGATGCCCGCGTTGCCGGGCGCGCACCACAGTTGAGTGGCGTGCGGCGACTGCGCGAGTTTCCAAACCAGCGCGTGCTCGCGGCCGCCCGAACCGATGACGAGAATTTTCATGAAATGCGCCAGTAGATTACGCGGATTTGCCGGATTAAAAATGAAAAAATATCGCGATGATTTGATGCTTCAGGCGGAACAAACAAAAACTGCGAATGAAATGCCAAAAAAGGTGAGGTAATCGCCGCAAGACAATTTACTTTCTTCGAAATCATTTACCGTCCACCTTTGTCATGGCAAAATAAAAATATATGGATGTCTTAACTCTTGCGCGCATCCAGTTCGGCGCGACTATCGCGTTTCATTACATTTACCCGCCTTTGAGCATCGGGCTGGGCGTCATGTTGGTTTGCATGGAAGGCGCGTGGCTCAAAACAAAAAAGCCAATTTATCATCAGATGGCGCGGTTTTGGACAAAGGTGTTTGCGCTCACGTTCGCCATCGGCGTGGCGACGGGCATCGTGATGGAATTTGAATTCGGCACGAACTGGGCGACATATTCGCGATTCGTCGGCGATGTGTTCGGCAGCGCGCTCGCAGCGGAAGGAATTTTTGCGTTCTTCCTCGAATCCGGTTTTCTCGCCGTTTTACTTTTCGGCTGGGACAAAGTCGGACGCAAAATGCATTTCTTTTCGACGTGCATGGTTTGTCTCGGCGCGCATTTCAGTGCGGTGTGGATTGTCGTCGCCAATTCATGGATGCAAACGCCCACCGGTTATCATATCGTCGGCGAAGGCATGCACGCACGCGCGGAAGTCACGGACTTCTGGCAGGTGGTTTTCAATCCTTCGATGGTTGCCCGTTTGTCCCACACCATTTGTGGCGCGTGGCAGGCAGGCGCATTCCTCGTCGTCAGCGTCAGCGCGTGGTATTTGTTGAAAAGAAAACATCTCGAATTCGCCCGCGCGTCGCTGAAGTTCGGCCTGACCGTCGCGCTCACCGCGTCGGTGCTGCAAGGTTTCACCGGTCACATCAGCGCGCAGAGCGTCGGAAGAAATCAGCCGGCCAAACTCGCCGCGTTTGAAGGAATTTACGAAACGACCTCGAACGCGCCGCTCACGCTTGTCGGCTGGGTGGACGAGAAAAATGAACGCGTCGTCGGATTGCAATGGCCGGGCATGTTGAGTTTCCTGATGAATTACGACACGAAGACAAAAGTCATCGGACTGAACGATTTCGCGCCGCAGGATCGTCCACCAGTCACGCCGTCGTTTTTATTTTTTCACGGGATGGTCGGCATCGGCTTCGCGATGATGGCGATTGCGGCGCTCGGATTTTTATATTTCCGCCACGGCTCGTTGCATGAACGCCGCTGGCTTCTGTGGATTCTCGTTTTTTCCGTGCTCGGCCCGCAACTTGCCAATCAACTCGGCTGGTTCGCGGCGGAAGTCGGTCGCCAGCCGTGGATTGTCTACGGCCTGATGCGCACGCCGGAAGGCCTTTCGAAAGTTGTGCAGGCGAACGTCGTGCTCACGTCGCTGATTCTGTTCACGTTCATTTATTTTCTGCTGTTCTGGGTTTTCATTTATCTGCTCAACGACAAAATCCAGCACGGGCCGCACGCCGACGATTTGATTCCGTCGGGCAAACTGGCTTTGCCGGATGAATTGACCCATCACAAAAAATCATGACCTTCGACCTCAACACCATCTGGTTCATCCTCGTCGGCGTATTGTTCACCGGCTACGCGATTCTCGACGGCTTCGATTTGGGAATCGGCGCGCTGCATCTTTTCACAAAAAAAGATGAAGAACGGCGCGTCATGCTCAACTCCATCGGGCCGGTGTGGGACGGCAACGAAGTCTGGCTCGTCACCGGCGGCGGCGCGCTGTTCGCCGCGTTCCCGAACGTCTACGCGACCGCGTTCTCCGGTTTTTATCTCGCGCTGATTTTGCTGCTCGTGGCTTTGATTTTCCGTGCGGTGGCGATCGAATTCCGCAGCAAGCAACCGATGCGCTGGTGGCGGCAGATGTGGGACATCGGATTTTCCATCGGCAGCATTTTGTCCGCGCTGCTCATCGGCGTCGCGCTCGGCAACATTGCGTGGGGCGTGCCGGTTGACGCCAACGGCGAATTCGCCGGAACATTTCTCGGCTTGCTGAAACCGTATCCGATTCTGGTCGGCGTCACGACCGTGGCGCTGTTCATGATGCACGGCGCGATTTACGGCGTGATGAAAACGGAAGGCGAACTGCACGACAAACTTCGTCTCTGGGCGATGCGTTGCATCATCTTCTTCGTCATTTGCGCCGCGACGCTCACGATGGCCACGCTGCTTTACGTACCGCACATGGTCGCCCGCGTCCATGAAAATCCGTGGCTCTTCAGCATCGCGCTCGCGAACATGCTCGCCATCGCCAACATCCCGCGCGAATTCCATCACAAGCGCGACGGGTTTGCGTTCCTCTCGTCATGCGCCGCGATGATCACGCTCATGGCGCTCTTCGCGCTGAACATTTTTCCGAACCTGATTTACAGCCTGCCGAATCCCGAGAACAGCCTGAACATTTACAACGCCGCGTCGTCGCACAAAACGCTCGGCATCATGCTCATCATCGCGTGCATCGGCGTGCCGGTGGTGATCGCCTACACGATTAGCATCTACTGGATTTTTCGCGGCAAAGTGAAGATGGACCGGATGAGTTATTGAACAACGCGCGCTTCGCCCTTGCCTTTCACAACTTCGCCGATGATCCAAGACTTGTGCTTCTGCGCGCGGATGAATTTCAAAACATCATTCGCTTTTTCCGCTGAAACAATCGCCACGAAGCCGATGCCCATGTTGAAGACTTGGTAAAGCTCGTCGTCCGGCACGCCACTTTTCGTTTCGATGATTTTGAAAATCGGCAGCATGTCCCACGAACCTTTTTTGATGACGACATCCAGATTTTTCGGCAGCACGCGCGGGATGTTGTCCACGAAACCGCCGCCGGTGATGTGCGCGAAGGCACGAACCAAATCCGATTTGCCATTGAACTTTTTCAACAATTTCTGCACCAGCGGCCCGTAGCTGACGTGTTCTTTCAACAATTCCTCGCCGATGGATTTTTTCAATCCGGGAACTTTGTCCGTTGGCCGCAGCGCAAGCTGTTCGAAGAAAATTTTCCGCCCGAGCGAATAGCCGTTTGTGTGCAGCCCGCTCGATTCGATGCCGATGACCGCGTCGCCGCGCCGGATGGTTTTCTGGCCGTTGAGCATCCGGGATTTTTCCACCACGCCGACGATCGTGCCGCTCACGTCGTATTCGCCCGCCTGATAAAAGCCCGGCATCTGCGCCGTCTCGCCGCCGATGAGCGCGCAGTTGTTTTCCGCGCACGCGCGCGCGAAGCCCTTGATGATGTCCGTGAACACGTGCGGCTCAAGTTTGCCCGTGCCGAGATAATCGAGGAAGAACAGCGGCTCCGCGCCCAGCACCGCGATGTCGTTCACGCAATGGTTCACAAGGTCCGCGCCGATGGTGTCGTGCCGGTCGAGCGCGAAGGCGAGCTTGAGCTTCGTGCCGACGCCGTCCACGGACGATACGAGGACCGGCTCGCGATATTTTTTCACGTCCAGCGCGAAGAGGCCGCCGAAGCCGCCGACCTTGCCGAGCACCTCGCGGCGATGCGTGCTGGCGAGCAATTGCGGCAGCGTGGCCTTGACGCGATTGCCCAGATCAATGTCCACGCCGGCGGCGGCGTAAGCTTTTTGTTTCATGCGGCGGAAAGTAAAACTGTAAAACGCAGCGCGGGCGAGAAAATTTCTTGCGGCTACGTTTTCAAACGCTTCACCAAATTTTGAATTTTGACTTTGCCTGCCTGTCCTTCAATAGTTGAAAGCAAGGTTTTGTTTTCCAAGTCAAAGACAAATGTCTTTTCGCTGTGTTCCTTACATTTACTCATGCAAGTATTGCAATAGACAAATCGCCCATCGTCCAAAATTCCATTATCGCCGAGGTTAGCTTTGAATTCACTGCTGATTAGGATTTCACCATTTGGCGCGAAAGCGTAAAATGTTCCTGCCAGAATTTCGCTACTTTTGAACATCCAGTCATTCAAAATGAAATTGCCGTTGTCGCAAACTTTTCCATCGTTTGGCCTTTGCATTTTCCCCGCTGCAATTGTTTTGTTGCCATCCAATAGAAAATAAAGTCCCAAACTCTGTTTGCCGGTGAATGGATGAATTCCTGATTCATGCCATGCAAGAATAAAGCGCCGATTAGCCGAGCGAGAACATTGGCCAAAGAAATCTAATTTTTCAGCCTGTAAAAATCTGGATGCGCCACTCTTTTCAATTTTGAATTCAACTTGCTCGCCAAGGTGTGGTAAACGAATAAGTGACGCTGGGAGAGTCCAAGTTTTGCCATCAGCGTCAACTTGACTGCATTCGGCAACCTCGGAAAGCGGCACAATAAGATTCGTGTTGCACGCAGGACACGGGACGGTCATTCCTTCTCCAGCTCCGTCAATTACGATGTGTTGACCACACTTTTCACAGTGAAAAGCAATGTCCATACAAAGTCATTTCCCAAACGGTAATTCTAGGATTTTCGCCTTGGCCGAAAGCGTTTTCATGGCGGCTGAAACTGTAACTCCAAACACCCCGCCGACAAGCGCGAAAATCGCGTAGCGGCGTCTCGGCAGAGCGCCGCCATCTAAAAAAAGGAAAAGTTTGCGGCGGTCTGCCGACACGCCGCTACGTCACTGACATCACCTCGCGTTTCTCCATGTAAATCTTCCAGAACGATTCCCAGAAATCTTCGGCCAGCGGATGCAGAAACGGATAACCCGGCACAACTGCGCCCAGATGCGGCCATTCGCGCGGATGATTCGCCAGTTTCTTACGGCACGGATTGTCGAGGATGTAGAAGCAGGATTTTTCAAACGCGCCCCGTAGCCGGTCTTTTTCCCGCAGCACGCTGTCATGTGATTGTTTTTGCAGTTCAAATTCCACGCCGCCGGGCGAACGTCGCGCCAGTTCCACGGCCAGATGTTTGCGCAGGAATTTCATCGCGTTGCGCTGGTCGCTGTCCACGCGCAATCCCATCCAGAGCAGGTGCAGATGGTCAGGCATGAGCACATAGACGGGACAGAACAAACCTTCACGCGCGTCGGCGTGGAGCAGCAGTTCGCGGAAATGGAGATGAAAGCTTTCGTCCAGCCAGCCGGTGGCGCGGCGTTCCAACGTGATCGTCCATTGCACCACGGCAAATCCGCGATAAAATTCCGGCGCGAGTCGCGGCAGATGATGACTTTCCGGCTGCGGTGTGAGCGGCGCAGTTTTCATCCTGAAATCGTAGCGGCTTTCGGCAGAAAGCCGCAAACGGAAAATAATGCGGCGCTCTGCCGAGACGCCTCTACGTTACAAACGGTAACTCCACAATTTTCACCGGACTTTCGCCCGCCGCCGTTCGCAACGTCAGTTCGTTTCCGATTTGATTCGCTTCGCGGCGCACGTAGCCGAGCGCAATGTTCGCGTTGAGCGCCGGCGATTTCACCGCGCTGGTCACGTAGCCGACTTCCTTGCCCGCGTGAAACAGTTTGTCGCCCTTTTTGGGCAACGATTCCAAATCGGTGGCAAGCCGCAAGGCTCGCAGTTCGCGCGTGACGTGGCCGACGCTGTGGATGCGGTTGATGACTTCCTGCCCGATGTAGCAGCCTTTGTTGTAAACGATGGCGCGGCGCTCGATGCCGCATTCGAGCGGGATGTTCGTCTCGTCCATGTCCGCGCCAAATCGCGGAACGCCCGCCTCGATCCGCGCGGTCTCGAAGGCCGTCCAGCCGACGGCGCGTCCGCCGATTTGTTTGGCGGCGGCAATCAATTTGTCCGCCACCGCGCCGAGGGAATTGTTTGGGACGAACAAATCAAACCCGCTTGCGTTCAATTCGATCGTAGCAGCCGACGTGAGTCGGCTCTGACTCGTTTGCGATGAAGAATGAGCGGACTCACGTCCGCTGCTACGAAATAAATCGAGCCGCGGATTATTTGCGAGATAAATTTCACCGAGCGTCGCGTCGGAAATTTTTATCGAACCAAGTTGCTGCTTTGGAATTTCAGGAAATAAATTTAATGCGCGAACGACGTCCGCCGCCTTTGGCCCTTGCACGCTCAACAAACCGTAATGTGGCGCGACGTCCACAATCTGCACATCATCGGCGACGATGAATTTTTCCAGGCGCACAGAAATTTTTTCGGTCAAGCCGGGTTCAAAATCTAAAAGTAATTCGTCTTCGAGCGCGAAAATGTTCAAGTCGCTTTCCATTTTGCCTTTGGCGGTAGTGATGGCGGAATAGCAGCCTTCGCCAATGCGAAGTTTTTTTACGTCGTTCGTGACTTGTCCGTGCAAAAACCGGACACGATCCGCGCCAGTCAAACAAATGCGCGAACGAAAACTTAAATCAATCACGCCAACCGTTTCGCGCAGCGCAGCGTGTTCAGCCAGCCAGTCGCCGTAATCAGCGACGATTTCCGCGCCGTTTAGTTCTGCGAACCGCGCGCGGAGGCCGTGATGGAATTCATGCAGCATCAATGGATTCATTCGTGGGAAAATAATGTCACCGTTTTGTCACGGCGCAAAATGGAATCGCATTGCGCTCGCGGCGAGTTGGTAGCAAATTACCGGCATGAATTTGGACGCGCAATATTCCGAACTGACTCTCAAGACCAAAGCCAAGCTCGTGCTCGTCGTGCTTGACGGCCTCGGCGACATCGCGACGCAGGAACAAAATTATCTCACGCCGCTCGAAGCCGCGACGACGCCGAACCTCGACAAGATCGCAAAAAATTCCGCGCAGGGCCGCATGATTCCCGTCGCGCCCGGCATCACGCCCGGCAGCGGGCCGGGACACCTTGGTCTGTTCGGTTACGATCCACTGGAATTTCAAGTCGGTCGCGGTGTGATTGAAGCACTCGGCCTCGGCGTGGAATTGAAACCCGGCGACGTTTGTGCGCGCGCAAATTTTGCAACGCTTGACGCAAAAGGAATTGTCACCGACCGCCGCGCCGGAAGAATCGCGACGGAAGTTTGCGAAAAACTGGTCGCGCTGCTCACGGCGAAAATAAAAAAAATCGGCGACACGGAAATCATCATCAAGGCCGGCAAGGAACATCGCTTCGTCGTCATCTTTCGCGGACAAGGTTTGGAAGGGCCGTTGACCGATGCCGATCCGAACCGCGAAGGTTTTCCGATTCCGACGGTTCATCCGCGCGACGAGAACAACGCTGGTCAGAAAAAAATGGCCGCGCTCATCGCGGATTTTTACAAGGCCGCGCTGCCGATCATCGCGAAGGAACATCCGGCGAACGGTTTTCTCATGCGCGGCATCGCGCATCAGCCGCACATCCCGCTGTTCGAGGAGCGTTACAAATTAAAGCCCGCGTGCCTCGCGGTTTATCCGATGTATAAAGGTCTGGCGCAACTTGTCGGCATGAAAAAGCTCGAGGTGCAGACGATTCAGGATCAATTCAACCGCTACTTGAAGGAATACGACAACTACGATTTCTTTTTCATCCATTACAAATACACAGATAAATACGGCGAAGACGGAAATTTTGCCGCGAAGAAAAAGGCGATCGAGGATTTCGACGCCGCGCTGCCGATTCTGCTGAAGAAAAAGCCGGACGTATTGGTGGTGACCGGCGACCACTCGACGCCAGTTTCAATGAAAGGCCATTCGTGGCATCCGCAGCCGATACTTCTGCACTCGGCGGTGAGCGGCTCGGATAAATTGGAACGTTTCACCGAGACGGGCGCCAACTCCGGTTCGCTTGGAGTGTTCAAATCGAAATTCTTGATCCGTCTCATGCAGGCCAACGCGAGGATGTTTGATAAATTTGGCGCATGAAATTTTCGGCGACATGAACCTGCCGAACAAACTGACTGCCTCGCGTTTCGTTCTGACGGCGCTTTTTCTTTGGGCGCTGTTCTCGCCGTTCCGTTACAACGACACGCTTGCGCTGGTTCTTTTCAATGTCGCCGGTTTCACGGATTTTCTCGACGGACGCATCGCGCGCAGCCGCGGCCTCATCACCAATTTCGGAATCTTGATGGACCCGCTCGCGGACAAAATCCTCATCTGCTCGGCGTTCATCGCGTTCGTCGAAAGCACGCACCTGAACGCGAACGCACCGGTGAATGTCGCCGCGTGGATGGTCATCGTCATCGTCGCGCGCGAACTGGCGATCACCGGATTGCGATTGCTGGCGGCGTCGAAAAATATCGTTCTCGCGGCGGAAAAATTCGGCAAGCACAAGACTATTTCGCAAATCGTCGCGCTCAATGCACTGCTGGTCGTGGATGCCTGCAACGAATGGCCGGCATGGTTGCAAAGATATTTTCAGCCGTGGGTGCCGTCATTCGCGGAAATCGCCTTGTGGCTGGCCGTCGCGTTGACCGCCGCGTCCGGTGCGATTTATCTGTGGCGCAACCGCCAGCTTTACTTGAGCGACATTTGAAAATTTACTTCTTCGGCAGCGGCAACGTGTCGCCGGAATTTGCGGGCTGATAAACCGCTGGTGGTAGGCCGGCGAGCGGATCTTTACTGTTGCTGTGCTTCACGACGGCGCTGACGATCCAGATGAGAATGATAATTCCCAGAACTCCGCCGGCGACCAGCGCGGCTTTCATGTTCAACTTCGACAATAGATAAAGCACGCGGTCGAGCGGCTTGTTGGCTTCCTCGACGAGCGGCGGCGGTTCGCTGAATTTTTCCGTTCCCTTCAACTCCGCGTCCAGATCGGCCAGAATTTTCGGCACGTCTAGCTTGAGCAGCGCGGCGTAATTTTTCACCGAGCCGCGGATGTAAATCGGCGCGGAGAAGACGCTGAAATTTCCCTCTTCCAGCGCGCGGATGTGGTCGGTGCGTATTTTGGTTTTGTCCGCGACATGATTGACCGTCAGTTTTCGCGCTTCACGCGCGGCTCGTAGTTGTTCAGCGACCGTTGGCATTTCAATCTATTTAGCGCGATTGACGTGCGCTTGGCAATCTTGGAAAATCATCTCGCATGAACGTGAAATTCAAAACCATCTTTTTTTGGGTGATTATCGTACTGCTTTCCTTGGGTGTGTTAGCTTCACTTTTTTACGCCGAAGAAGACTGGCGTGGCAAACGAGCATGGGAAAATTGCAAACGCGAACTCGAAACCAAAGGCGAGGTGCTGGATTGGAATGCCTATGTTCCACCGCCGATGGTGCGGGACGACCAGAATTTTTTTAAGGCACCAAAAATGGCGGAATGGTTTGTAAAAAATAGTCAATCACTCACAAATGAATTGGCGGAGCGGCTTCGCAATGCGGATACGACTGCTACAATCACAAACGAAATCGCAGCGACAAAATACCTTATTTGGAGCGACCAGTTTCAGCCTGATTTTAAATTAATTCGTGATGCCCTCAAACGTCCTTATATGCGGATGGATGGTGACTATTCGCAAACATTCACAATGCCGATTCCCAACTTTGTAACTGTTAGAGCAGTTTCGCAAACACTCGCGCAACGGGCGAAATGTTACTTGCTGCTTGACCAACCGGAAAAGGCATTGAACGAGTTGACGCTGCTTAACGATTCTCGCCGCTTACTGGAAGCCGCGCCGACAGGCAAGCCGATGACTTTGGTGGCGGCGATGATTAATGTGGCTGTCACTGGCCTTTATACTGAAACCATCGCTAACGGTCTTCAGAAGCGGGCTTGGCAAGAGCCGCAGCTTGCCGTGATAGAAAAACAACTTGAGCAAATCAATTTAATTCCATTTGTAATCGAAGCAATTCGTGAAGAACGCGCAGGTCATTGCCACTTTATTGAAACTGATGCTATTGCAAAAATAAAAGATGTAAAACATCCGAACATGATACGTGGGTGGTTCTATCAAAACCTAGTCACCATTGCGCGGCTTAACCAAGAAGCGATTGATAGCGTTGATTTCACAAATAACCTCATTCTGCCGGAAAGAGCGAACGATGTTCAACGAGAACAAAACGCGATTGAAAAGCCAGGATTTTTTAGACCTTACACCTTTTTTGCCGCGATTGCAGTTCCGAGTTTCACCAAAGCATTTCAAACACTCGCGAGAAATCAAACGATGGTGAACGAAGCGCAAATCGCCTGCGCACTGGAGCGTTATCATCTCGCGCATGGCGAATATCCTGACACGCTCGACATGCTTGTGCCACAGTTCATCGAAAAATTACCACACGACATCATCGGCGGCGATTCGCTCATTTATCATTCCACAGTCGATGGAAAATTTTTACTCTACTCTGTCGGCTGGAACGAGAAAGACGACGGTGGCATTGAATCGCCGCAAAATAAAAATGGTGGAACGGATTACACCAGGGGTGATTGGGTCTGGAAAAACTAAACCGCGCTTTGCCCCGCGCCATCCGCGCCCGTGCCGTCGAGATCAATCAGAATGTCGCGCGGCTCCGCGCCTTTGCCCGGGCCGACGATGCCGCGATTTTCCAATTCGTCCATGATGCGCGCCGCGCGCGTGTAGCCGAGGCGCAATCGTCGTTGCAAAAGTGAGACGCTCGCCTTCTGTTCGCTGCGGATGACTTCGATGCATTGCTGGATCAAACCTTCGTCCTCGTCAATGCCGCTCGGAATGTCCGCCGCAACCGGTTTGGAAAGTTGCTGATGGATTTCCATTTCGTAACTCGGTTTGGCTTGTTTGGCGATGAACTCGACGATGCTGTTGATTTCCTGATCGGTGATGAGCGCGCCCTGTGCACGGATTAATTTCGCCGAGCCGGGCGGCAGATAAAGCATGTCGCCCTTGCCGAGCAATTTGTCTGCGCCCATCGCGTCGAGAATCGTCCGCGAATCCACCTTGGCCGCGACTTGAAACGCGATGCGCGCCGGGATGTTCGCCTTGATGACGCCGGTGATGACGTCGACGCTCGGTCGTTGCGTCGCGACGATGCAATGGATTCCCGCCGCGCGCGCCATTTGCGTGATGCGCGCGATTGCCATTTCCACATCGGCTGGCGCGACGAGCATCAAGTCGGCAAGCTCGTCGATGATGACGACGATGTAGGAAAGCTTTTCGGGAATGACGATGTCTTCCTCGCGTGGCACGACGATCTGCTCGTCCACCTCGACGGCGAAACCTTCCGCACCCGGTTCGAGTTTTTCCTTTTTGACCGTAAGCGGCAGTTCGGGTTCCTGCGGAATCAATTTTTTATTCGGGCGCGAATTGAACGATCCGATGTTGCGGACGCCGACGCGCGCGAAAATTTGATAGCGCTTTTCCATCTCGTTCACGACCCAGCGCAATGCGAGGATGACTTTTTTCGGATCAGTCACGACCGGTACGACGAGATGCGGCAACGAGTTGTAGTGCTGAAGCTCGACGACTTTTGGATCAATCATCACGAAGCGAAGTTCGTCGGGCGAAAAACGATAGAGCAGAGATGTGATGATGGCGTTGATGCAGACGGATTTGCCGGAGCCGGTGCTGCCGGCAATGAGCAGGTGCGGCATTTCCGAAAGGTCGGCGACAATCGGATGACCGTAAACGTCCTTGCCGAGTGCGATGGGAATTTTCGCCTTTGAATTGCGCCATTCATCGGACTCGAACAGATCGCGGACGATGACTTTTGTTTTGACCGGATTCGGCACCTCGATGCCGACGGAACTTTTCCCGGGCACGGGCGCGAGAATGTGGATGCGCTCGGCCTTGAGCGCGGCGGCAAGATTATTCGAGAGCGCCTGGATTTTTTCCAGTTTCACGCCGGGCGCGGGATGCAATTCATAGCGCGTGATGGTCGGGCCTTTCGTGATGTCGCCGAGTTCGACGGGGATCTCGAACTGCGCGAGCGTCTGCTGCATGAGCCGCGCGTTGGCGAGCAACTCCTCCTTCGACTCGGTCGGCTTGACGTTCGGATCGGGATGCTGGAGAAAATCCAGCGTGGGCAAATGGTAATTGCCGATCATCGGCGTCGAGGCGACGGTCAAAGGCTTTTTCCTCGGCGCGGCTTTTTGTCTGGCAGGAACGGGCGGGAGCGTCACAACCGGCTCTTTTTTTTCTTCCGCCGGTTTTTCCGAATCAGTTTTTTCTAAAACTGGCGCTTCGGTTTTCGTTTCGTCGGATTTTTTGCCGAGAATTTCTTCGGTCGTCGCCGCGGAAATTTCTTTTGGAGAAATCACCACGCTTTCATCCGGTGGTTCGGGTTCTTTCGTCGAAGTCGGCAAAGTTGTTTTCCTGAAACGGCCTTGTTTGGTTTGCGGAACGCTCAAATCGCGGACGGTCGGTTCGGGAACAGGCTGTCCGTCCGCGCCCAAACCGGCATGTGCGACTTCGTCCTGCAGTTTCCTCGCCTGTTTTGCCAACTCTTCCGCGCGTCGTTCGAGCGCGAGTTCTTCAAGCGTTTTGGATTTTGTTTCGCCCGGTTCCTTGTCAATCAAGCTGCGAATCCATTCGCCGAGCCGGAAATTGGTCAGGAACAGCAGACTGATGAGGCACAATGCCGCGTAAACAATCGTCGCGCCGATGTTGCCGAGCATGGAAAAACCGTAACTGTAATGCTGTGTCTGCCCGTAACTCACGAAACCGAGCCAGCCGCCCGCGCTTTGCGAGCCGATGCTTTCGCGGAGTTTTCCGAGCCAGCCCGCGCCGTCCATCATGTGAAGCAGGCCGGTGAGAGAGACGAGCAGCATCACCGACCAGAGCAGCGACCATCGCAAACGCTGGCGCAAGTAACCCAGAAAATTCAGCAGATACGCGACGCCGAACGCGCCGAGAACGAACGGCAAAATGTAAGCGGTGATTCCAAGGAACAAAAACGAAGCCCACGCCAGATACGCGCCCGGCATCTTGATCCAGTTGTGAGTGGAATGGTTGACCCGCGTTGTGAGGAACGAAATGTCGTTGCGGTCGAACGACAGTTGCGCCACGAGCAGGAGCAGCGCCGCAGCCAGCAGCGCGACGCCGATCACATCACCAAAAGTATTGTGCGAATCCGATGACGTCTTGCGTGACATGGGTGCAACGTAACAATTCGGCGCGGCGACTTCAAAGTTGAAATTGGGTTTCCGCCTCCCGGCGCCTCAATTCGGACTTGCCAATTTGTGATTGGATTGACACGCTGAGAACCCGCTTGGAGTGCGCGGTTAGCTCAGTGGTAGAGCACTACATTGACACTGTAGGGGTCACAGGTTCGAACCCTGTATCGCGCACCATTCCACCAGTTAGAGATTTTTAGCCGATCAACAGCGGCTTCATGTGCCGCTCGAACAGATTTTCAGTGACGTTTTTGGCGATGACGACTTCATATCGGTTCAACGCGTCGAGATACCGGTCGCCCATCTTCGCGGCGATTTTGAAACCGACATGAAGCAGTTGCCGGAGGTTGGGGTTGAAATCCTTGCAATGGGGATCATGACGAAGAGCCGAAACAAACTGCTCCGAACTCCAGCCATTGACCGTGGTGGGCGATGGCAATTTTGATTTGTCGATGTCGATGACCGTTGCATACGGGGCGCAAAGTTCGTCGGCATGTTCAAATGCCCCGGCATAAATTTCCTTTGCCAGCGCGAGGCCGTCGCCGCCGACTTCAGCGAGGCCGATGACTTCTTCAAGCCATGTCGTTCCAGCGGTCTTGATATGCAGGCCGGCGTCAAATTTTTTCAGCGCACGACGAATCGGCGCGTAAATGGAAAACTTGTCACTGCCGGAATGGACGCTCAATTTAAGTGAAGGCGGCAATGCGTATTTCCTGACGGCGAAGTTGACGACCGCGATGTCGTCATTGAATTCCATCTCGAACTGTTTGACATCGCCGGCGTAATCCACGCCTTTATTGAAACGTCCGGTGAACTTCGGCGCGATGGTCTGAAGCGGAACTTTTTCGTCGGCGAGCGCGGCAAGAATGACAAGTAATTCCAACGGCTTCTGCGGGTTGTCCGTTTCGTCCATCGAAACTTCAGTGATGAAAGGCACCTCACCTTTGGCTTGAGCAATATGCCGGTAAATTTTTCCGGCTTCCCTCACGGCCGTGTGATATTTGCCGATGACGCGCTCGACTTCGTCGCGGGCGATTTCAAATGGCCGGTCGATTTTGGTAATCAAAATTTTCCCGATGAGTTCAGGGTGGCGATCAACAAATTTTTTTACGTCTTTGATCTCCGCCGGTTTGCCGATGGAATCGGCCACGTCAATCGTGAAAAAATCCGACGACGGAATAAATTTATCCACGGTTTCAAGCCGGATGTGGTCGGCATCCACATGATATTCGTTCTTCCAGCCCAGTTCCGTGGTTGCCGCATTCGCCGCCGCCCGTACGGTGCCCGGCTCGGAACCGATGATGATGTGTTCGCGGTTGGACTTGTTCCAAACCGGAACAACTTCGACGCCACATTGCGCCGCCATCATGCAGGCACGAAGCTGTGCCTTTGCCTGATGTGCAAACCGATCGCCCAGGCCAAACGAAAATTTACCCAATGGCAGAAATCGGTTCATCATTTCGTTTATTTTTTTGTCTGCCCGAGTCATCAGCTTTCACATTTTCCCGGATGATGAATAAAATTCTAAAAAATAAAACGAAAATTGAAGGCGTGATTTTGGTGTCATGCAAGGACGCAGTCACTTTACTCCGGGAAACGCCATGTAATTTTTCGCGTTCGCGTAGCAGATGTTGCGAACCATTTCGCCGGCGAGTTTTTCGTCATCAGGCAACAAGCCGTTTTCCACGTCGCGGCCAATCAAGTTGCAGAGCGTGCGCCGGAAATACTCGTGCCGCGGATAGGACATGAACGAGCGCGAGTCCGTCACCATGCCGATGAACCGCGAGAGCAGGCCGAGATTCGACAGCGCATTCATCTGCCATTCCATGCCTTCCTTCTGGTCGAGAAACCACCAGCCGGAGCCGTATTGGATTTTTCCGGGAATCGTTCCGTCCTGAAAATTTCCGATCATCGTCGCGAACGCGTAATTGTCCGCCGGATTCAAATTGTAAATGATCGTCTTGGGCAGTGAATTTTCCGAATCCAGTTTGTCCAGATAAGCCGCGAGCGTTTGCATCTGCGGAAAATCGCCGATGGAATCGAAGCCCGCGTCTGCACCGAGTTGTTTCATCAGGCGCGTGTTGTTGTTGCGTATCGCGCCGATGTGAAGCTGTTTCGCCCAGCCGCGTTTTGCGTCGAGCTGGCCGAACATAACCATCATGAACGAAGCGAATTGTCCGTGTTCCTGCGGCGAGACTTTTTCGCCGTTCCGCGCCTTGTCAAAAATTCCGGCGGCGATTTTCTCGGAACAAAAATCGGCAAAGCAATAATTCAAGCCGTGATCCGACAGACGACAGCCTTGCGAATGGAAAAAGTCATGGCGCTTTTTCAACGCGGTCGTGAATGCGCCGAAACTGTTGACGTCAATGTTCGCGGCGGCGGCCAACTGCTCGACCCAGCGGTTGAAGGCGGCGGGTTGATTCACTGTCAGCGCCCTGTCGGGGCGGAACGCGGGCAGCATTTTCGTCGGATGACCCGATTTCGCAAACGTGCGATGGTTTTCAAGGCTGTCCACCGGATCGTCCGTGGTGCAGACGACCTTGACGTTGAATTTTTTCAGGATGCCGTGCGTTGTCAGCGCGGGCGTGGCGAGTTTTTCATTCGCCTTGTTCCAGATTTTTTCAGCAGAATTTCCGTCGAGTAAATCAGTGACGCCGAAATAGCGTTTCAATTCCAAGTGAGTCCAATGATAAAGCGGATTGCGCAGCGTGTGAGGAACGGTCGCCGCCCAGGCCTTGAATTTCTCAAACGGTTCGGCGCTGCCGGTGCAGAATTTTTCGGCGCTGCCGTTCGCGCGCATCGCGCGCCATTTGTAGTGGTCGCCTTCAAGCCAGATTTCGGAAAGATTTTTGAACTGCCGGTTGGTCGCGATGTCGCGCGGAGAGAGATGGCAATGATAATCGAAAATCGGCTCCTGCCCGGCAAACTTGTGATAAAGTTTCCGCGCGGCCTTCGTCTCCAGCAAAAAATCTTCGTGGATGAATGGCATCGGTTATGGCCAGGTATTACCGCTTTTGCATGGCGTTAAAAAAGATCTTTCGTCGCATTATTGGCGATGACAGCCTCGTATTCTTCAGCGCATTAAAATAACGATTGCTTCTTTTTGCAAGCGCGTGAAGGCGTTTTTCGTCAATTCACTTCAACCGCTTTTTTTAACCGGATGCCGGCGGAAGAATCGCCAACCCTGATTTGGATTTTGTCCGGCTCAATTTCAAAAGCATGCTTGTCCGAATCCCAATATGCCAATGATTTTGCCGGCAACGGTATTTCAACTGTTTTCTGCTCGCCGGGTTGCAACGTGACGCGCTTGAATCCTTTCAGTTCTTCGACCGGCCTCGGCACGGCGGAGTTCAAATGCTTCACATACAATTGCACCACTTCATCGCCCGCGCGCCCGCCGGTGTTTTTCACGTCAACACTTACAGTCACCAAACCGTTTTGATCCAAAGTTGAAGAACTGGTTTTCAGTTTTGAATATGCAAACGTTGTGTAGCTCAATCCGTAACCGAAGGGATAAAGCGGCTTGTCTTTGAAATACATGTAAGTCCGCCCGTCGCGGATGTTGTAGTCCATCATCGGCGGCAACTGGTCGAGCGATTTCGGCCACGTTTCGACAAGACGGCCCGCCGGATTGTAGTCGCCGAACAAAACATCGGCCAGCGCGCTGCCCAGCTCTTCGCTGGAGTGAGTGATGTGGACAATTGCGGGAACGTGCTTCTGCGTCCAATTGATCGCGTAGGGGAAGCTGGAAACGAGAACGACCACGGTTTTGTGATTGGCCGCGTAGACTTGTTTGATCAATGCTTCGTCTTCAAGCGTGATGGATTGGCGGTCAACCGCTTCGCGACCGTAACTCGGCAACGCGACCTTCGCCCAGTTGGTGACATCGCCGTTGGGATGGTTGCCGACGCAAACGATCACCACGTCGGATGCCGCTGCGAATTTCACCGCTTCGCCATCGTCGTTGTTCGTGGCAAAATTGACCGTGACGTCCGCGCCGACTTTGTTTTTGATTCCTTCCAGCGGTGTGACAGCGTAAGGCGGCTGGCCGCTGTACCAATCCAGCAAAACTTCGTTCGCGCGCGGGCCGATGACGGCGATGGATTTGATTTTGTTTTTGTCCAGCGGCAGGAAATTTTTGGAATTTTTCAAAAGAACGATGGATTCCTGCGTGACGCGCCGCGCGAGCGCTTTGTGTTCCTCCGACAACCACGGTTCGGGTTCGGATGCCTGGCCGATTTTGACGTAGGGATTGTCGTCCGGCGGATCGAGCAAACCTAATTTTATCATCACGCGCAAATTGCCTTTGACGGATTCGTCAATGTCCGATTCGGAAACCAGATTTTCCCTGACCGCGTTACTCAACGCGTCCTGATAACGATCCAAAAATTTCGTGACGCCGGCTTTTATGACCGCGGCGGCGGCCACATCGTAATTCGTGGAAAAATTGTGCGCCGTGACCAAGAGCGTGAACGCTTTGCCGTCGGTGCAGATGATTCCGTTTTGCCCCCATTCCTTGACGGCGACATTTTTCAGCACGGGATTCACGATCATCGGGATTCCGTTCCACGAATTGTAGGCCGTCATGAAAGCGCGCGCGCCGCCGTCTACGATGCCCATGCGAAATGGAACGGAGTAGTATTCGCGAAAAAGCTGCTCGTCGAAATCGGATGAAGAACTATCACGCCCATCTTCATTGCTGTTGGCTAGGAAATGTTTCAGCAGCGAGGCCGTCCTCCAATAACGCGGATTGTCGCCTTGCAAACCCTTGACGAACGCGACGACCATCGTGCCGTTGAAAAACGGGTCTTCGCCGTAACATTCCTCCGTCCGGCCCCAGCGCGGGTCGCGTCCCAAATCCGCGTTCGGCGCAAAGATGACAAGGCCGCCCTTTTGATATTTTTCGCTCTGCGCGATATAGCGCGCTTCGTAACTTTCGACCGTCGCGGCTTGTTGCAAAATTTCCGGATCCCAGGTTTCGCCCAAGCCGATTGCCTGCGGAAAAATCGTCGTCGGAATCGGCGGCTTCGGCGTCCAGTTGGCCACGCCGCCCATCGCCTCGCCGTGAAGTCCTTCGGCGGAACCCAGCGCCGGAATCCCGAGTCTCGAAACACCCGCACGAAAATGCAGAAAATTTATTTTTTCGTTGAGCGTCATCAGCGAGACAGCGTTGCTGACGCGATCTTCAACCGGCAGGTTCGGATTCTGGAATGGATATTGATTGGTTTGCGCCGAAACGATTTCAAAAGTGCATCCGAACGCAGACAGCCAGACTAGCGAAATGATTTTTTTCATGTTGTCGGGGATCGTGTTCGACAGAGTTTCCGATTGATTCAGGCCAAAGGTCAAACAATTTAATTACCACGCAGAAAAATGAAAAATTGTGAAATGCCGGACAATCCCGCATCACGCGCCGTGCGGATTTTTCGGGCGCAGTTTTTTCCAAAGCCAGCCGAGCGGATCGTAAAATTTATCCACCACGCGTTCCTTGAGCGGAATGATGGCGTTGTCGGTGATGGTGATGTTTTCCGGGCAAACCTTCGTGCAACACTTGGTGATGTTGCAGAAACCGATGCCGTGCGCCTGCTTCAATTCCGGCAGGCGGTCTTCCGTGTCGAGCGGATGCATCTCCAGCGCGGCGGTATAAACCAAAAAACGCGGGCCGATGAATTCCTCATGCTTGTGGTGATCGCGCAAAACGTGGCAGACGTCCTGGCAAAGAAAACATTCGATACACTTCCGGAATTCCTGCACGCGATCGATGTCCGCCTGTTGCATCCGCCACGTGCCGTCCGGCGCGTCGGGTTTGCGTGGATTGAATTTTTTGATTTTCTTTTTGATGCGAAAATTCCACGAAACGTCCGTCGCCAGATCGCGGATATTCGGAAACGCGCGCATCGGTTCGATTGTGACCGGCTTATCCGTCGGCAACGTGTTCATGCGCGTCATGCACATGAGTTTCGGGATGCCGTTGATCTCCGCCGAGCACGAGCCGCACTTGCCCGCCTTGCAATTCCAACGGCACGCGAGGTCGTTGGCCTGCGTCGCCTGGATTTTATGGACGACATCGAGCACGACCATGCCTTCAGAAACTTCCGTGGTGTAATCCACGAACTTTCCGCCGTTTGCGTCGCCACGCCAGATTTTGAATGTTACTTGTTTCATTCAAACCGCTTTGGTGGAACAGGCCTCTGGCCTGTTGTTTCGGGCGTCGCGCCCGAAACTGTTTGCCCAATCAAATATACTCGCTGATAAAATTCGGCGGGACGCCGAATTTGAACAGGCGAGACGCCTGTGCCACCCATTTTCATTTCATTTCCTCAATTACTTGTTTCAATTCCGCTGGCATTTCGGGAATCGGCTCGCGTCGGACGTTCATTGTGCCGTCGGAACTTTTCTTCACGACGACATTCACTTTGCCGGATGCCGCGTCTTTGTTCGGAAAATCTTCGCGGAAATGGCCGCCGCGACTTTCCTTGCGCTCAATCGCCGAGCGCGTGATGGCTTCCGAAACCGTGAGCAGATTTTTCAAATCCAGCGTCGTGTGCCAGCCCGGATTGTATTCGCGATGGCCGTAGACCGCTACCTGCCCGGAACGTTCCCAAAGTTTTCCGAGTTCATTCAATGCGCGCGTCATTTCATTTTCGCGCCGCACGATGCCGACGAGGCTTTGCATCATGTCCTGCAAATCGTATTGAACTTGATATGCGCCTTCCGCGCTGCCGCCGGATTTCGCGCCACGCTCGAACGGTTCGAGCGCCGTCTTTTCGGCTTTTTCGATTTGGTCGTTATTGATTTGTCCGAAAGAGTTTTCCTTCGCAAATTTTGCGGCGAATTCGCCCGCGCGTTTGCCGAACACGATCAAGTCGGAAAGCGAGTTTCCGCCGAGACGGTTCGCGCCGTGCAATCCGGCGGCGACTTCGCCCGCGGCAAAAAGTCCGGGCACGTTCGACATCTGCGTCTCGCCGTTCACGCGGACACCGCCCATGATGTAATGCGTCGTCGGGCCGATTTCCATCGGCTCCGTTGTGATGTCGAGATCGGCGAGCTGTTTGAACTGATGATACATGCTTGGTAATTTCTTTTTGATGTGCTCCGGCGCGTTCCGGATTTTTTCCTTGATCCATGCGATGTCGAGGAACACGCCGCCGTGCGGACTGCCGCGACCGGCCTTCACCTCGCGCATGATGCAACGCGCGACGTGATCGCGTGTGAGCAGTTCGGGCGGGCGACGCGCGTTTTTGTCACCTTGCGTGTAACGCCAGCCTTCTTCCGGATTATCGGCGGTCTGCGATTTGTAATTGTCGGGAATGTCGTCGAACATGAACCGCTTACCGTCCTTGTTCTTCAGGACACCGCCTTCGCCGCGCACGGCTTCGGTCACGAGGATGCCCATCACGCTCGGCGGCCATATCATGCCAGTCGGATGAAACTGCACGAACTCCATGTCCATCAACTCCGCGCCGGCGTGATACGCGAGTGATTGTCCATCGCCTGTGTATTCCCATGAGTTGCTCGTGATTTTGTAGGCGCGACCAAGTCCGCCGGTCGCAAGCACAATCGCCTTCGCTTTGAAAATTTTGAAACGTCCGCGGTCGCGGTCGTAACCGAATGCGCCGACGACCCGGTCTCCGTCCTTGAGCAACGTAACAATCGTGTGCTCCATGAAAACTTCGATGCCTTGATGAACGCCGTGATCTTGCAACGTGCGAATCAGTTCAAGGCCGGTGCGGTCGCCGACGTGTGCGAGACGCGGATAACGATGTCCGCCGAAATTGCGTTGCAGAATTTTTCCGTCGGGCGTGCGGTCGAAAACCGCGCCCCACGCTTCGAGTTCTTTGACACGGTCGGGCGCTTCCTTCGCATGCAACTCGGCCATGCGCCAGTTGTTGACGTATTGGCCGCCACGCATCGTGTCGGCAAAATGCACACGCCAGTTGTCGCGGTCGTCCACGTTGGCGAGTGCCGCCGCCAGTCCGCCCTCGGCCATGACTGTGTGCGCTTTGCCGAGCAGCGATTTGCAAATCAGTCCGACTTTCAAGCCCGCAGCCGATGCTTCAATGGCCGCGCGCAAGCCCGCGCCACCCGCGCCGATGACGAGCACGTCGAATTCAAAAGTTTCGTAATTTGTGGCCACGGATTTTTTTGGTTTAGAAAATTCTGAAATCGTGCCACACGCCCATCGAGCAAAGCCGGATGTAAACGTCGGTGAATCCGACCCAGAACAAACTTGTCCATGCCCAAAGCATGTGGCTGCGATTGAGGCAGCTCACGCAGGCGTAACCTTTGGCGCAAGACGACGCTTTGGACGGCTCATCAAGGAAGCCGCCGATCAAATGGCGCAGCGAGTGGCAGCCGAAAGTGTAACCGCCGAGAAAGATGACATTGAAAATGAGAACGATTGTTCCGACACCGAAACCAAAATGTTTTGCTCCTGCCAAATCGGTAAACCACATTCCTTCCCACGCATCGCGTGAGAGAACGAGAATGAACAACGCGGCGATGTAGAAAAAATAACGATGGATGTTTTGGAGTATCAGCGGAAAAGATCTTTCGCCGAGAAAAGTTTTGCGCGGTTCGCCGACGGCACAGTTGGGCGGATCGGCCCAGAACGCCTTGTAATACGCGCCGCGATAATAATAACAGGTGAGTCGAAATCCCGCCGGCGCCCACAGAACGAAAAGCGCCGGCGAAAAAATCAGCCACGTCGGCCACCAACCCGGTTTCGGTCCGAAAATCGCGTGCGGAGAATTCCCAAAAATTTCCGGCGAGTAAAACGGCGACAGATAATTCGCGCCGCCTTGTTCGAGCCAGTAATGATTTCCTTGAAACGCCGCCCAGGTGGAATAGACGATGAACGTTGAAAGTCCGAGGAACACCAGCACCGGCTGCGCCCACCAGGCATCCGGTCGGGTCGTTTCTCCGAAACGACGCTGTGCCGGCAAACTCGTCAAAGCCATAGGGACAAAATCTAGTGATGAGCTTCGGCCATCGTCAACAAAGTTAATCAGCTATAAGCACGGCTTTGGAAAAGCGTGGCGATAACTTATCGCGAAGCGAGCGCCGGTTTGGATGCGACGACCCATTCATTCAGGCCGCGCTCGTCGCTGTTTTCTGTAGAAAATCCAAGCAGCATCAGCGCTTCGCCGACGAGATAAAGCGAGCCGGTGACCACGACGAACCCATCGTCTGCGCATTTTTTCAGCGCTACGTCCAGCGAATCACAAGGCACGATTTTCGCCGACGGATTTACTGCGCGACATGCCGACGCCAGTTCGTTTGGACTTGTGGTGCGTTCGCTCAAAACCGAGACGGCAAAAATTCGCACCGCCAGCGGTGCGAGTGTTTCGCAGATGCGCCGCCAATCTTTATCCTGAAGAATTCCGAGAATCAGCGTTCGCTCTTTCGCTGAAAATTTTTTCTCCAATGCTTTGCGCAAAGCTTTCGCTCCCGCCGGATTGTGCGCTCCGTCGAGCAGGATTTTCCGTCCGTCCGGTTTTTCTATCAATTGCATCCGTCCGGGCCAATTTATTTTTTGCAAACCGGTTTGAATTTGTTTTTCCGAAATCGGAATTTGCTTTTGCAGAACTTCAACCGTTGCCAGCGCGAGCGCGGCGTTGATTTTTTGATGGTCGCCAAGCAACGGCGGGGCGAGCGTCTTCGCGAGCCGTGATTGAACATCATCCGCCGACACGATTTTCAACGGCGCATTTCTCTCCCGCGCGATTCTTTTGATTATGCCCAACGCAGACTTTTCGTCAGTCGCAGTCACGACGGGAATTCCCGGTTTGATGATGCCTGCTTTTTCCGCTGCGATTTTTTCCAGCGTGTCGCCGAGCCATTGCTGGTGGTCGAACGCGATGTTCGTGATGACGCTTGCCAGTGCCGTGACGATGTTCGTCGCGTCGAGCCGTCCGCCGAGGCCGGTTTCCCAGACCACCAAGTCACATTTTTGTTCCGCGAAAAATTTCAGCGCAATAACCGTCACGACTTCAAATAGCGTCAGGTGATTGTCACTGGGAAATTGTTTGAGCAGCGGTTGAATTTCTTCAACGAGCCGGATCAATTCGTTTTCAGGAATCAACTGACGGTTGACCTGAATCCGTTCGCGAAATGAAACAAGATGCGGCGACGTAAAAAGTCCGACGCGCAATCCCGCTGCGCGATAAATGCTTTCGAGCATCGCGCAGGTCGAGCCTTTGCCGTTCGTGCCGGCGACGTGGATGAAGCGGAGTTTTTCCTGCGGATTGCCGGCGAGTGCGGCGAGCTTCAACGTGTTTTCCAACCCGAAATGCGCGCCGAACATTTGCAGGCCGTAAAGAAACTGGATGGCTTCGGAATAATTCACGGCTCACGCCTCGGCATGACAAATTTTTACAGCGGCTTGTGATGGATGTTCTGGTGTGCGGCGGCGATGAAGGCCTTGAACAGCGGATGCGGCTGGTGCGGCTTGCTCTGGAATTCTGGATGGAACTGGCTCGCTACAAAAAACGGATGGTCTTTGAGTTCGATGACCTCAACCAGTTTTCCGTCGGGCGAAAGGCCGCTGAAAACAAATCCAGCCTTCTCGAATTTTTCGCGATAGCTGTTGTTGAACTCGTAGCGGTGGCGATGACGCTCGTGAATCACAAAAGAACCGTAAAGTTCCGCCGCTTTTGTTCCGAGCGTCAACTGGCACGGCTGTGAGCCGAGCCGCATCGTGCCGCCTTTCTTGGTGATTTTGCGTTGCTCATCAAGCATGGCGATGACGGGATACGGCGTGTTCGGATCAAATTCAGTTGAATGCGCCTTCGCCAATTTCAAGACATTGCGCGCGAATTCAATCGTCGCGATTTGCATTCCCAAGCAAAGTCCGAGGTAGGGAATTTTATTTTCGCGCGCGTATTGAGCAGCCAGAATTTTTCCTTCGATGCCGCGTCCGCCGAATCCGCCGGGAACCAAAATGCCGCCGAGTCCTTTCAATTTTTTTTCCGCGCCGTCCTTCTCGATTTCCTCGGCGTCCACCTGCACGATTTCCACGCCGCAATCGTTGCCGATGCCGCCGTGGATGATCGCCTCGTAAACCGATTTATACGCGTCCTGTAGCCCGATATATTTGCCGACGACGCCGACGCGCACGCGATGCGCCGGCGCGATGAGTTTGCGGATGATTTCCTGCCAGTGCGTCATGTTCGCGACCGGCGTGTCGAGATGCAAAAGCCGGCAGACCAGATCGTCCACGCGTTCGCGTTGCAGCATCAGCGGCACCTCGTAAATGGAATGGTCAACGTCCTTTTCCTCGATGACCGCTTCGAGCGGGACGTTGCAGAACATGGAAATTTTCTGGCGCAATTCTTTGTCTAGCGGGCGTTCGCAGCGGCAGACCAGCACGTGCGGCATGATGCCGATTTCGCGCAGCTTGGCGACGGATTGCTGCGTCGGTTTCGTTTTCAATTCGCCCGCCGCCTTGATAAACGGCACGAAGGTGACGTGCATGAAAATCGCGTTGTTGTAACCGACTTCGAGCGCGAACTCGCGGATCGCTTCGAGGAACGGCAGGCCTTCGATGTCGCCGGTCGTGCCGCCGATTTCCGTGATGACGACGTCGGCTTTGGATTTTTCAGCGAGGACATGGATGCGGTTCTTGATTTCGTCCGTGACGTGCGGGATGACTTGGACGGTTTTGCCGAGATATTTTCCTTCGCGTTCATTGTTGAGCACCGTCTGATAAACCTGGCCGCTCGTGAGATTGTTCATGCGCGTCAGCTTGACGTTCGTGAACCGCTCGTAATGGCCGAGGTCGAGGTCGGTTTCCGCGCCGTCGTCGAGCACGTAAACCTCGCCGTGTTGATACGGATTCATCGTGCCGGGATCGACGTTGAGATACGGATCAAATTTTTGCAGGACGACCTTGAGGCCGCGATTTTCGAGCAACGTGCCGAGCGCGGCGGCCGTCAGGCCTTTGCCCAACGAACTCACCACGCCGCCAGTCACAAAAATAAATTTCATTTCAACGTTTTAAAAATCTTTCCACCCAATCCACATCTTCCGGCACATCCACGCCGATACTGTCGTAATCCACTTTCACGACCGCGATCTGAATGCAGTTTTCCAGCGCGCGCAACTGTTCCAGCTTCTCCGCGGCTTCGAGCGGTGACACCGGAAATTTCACCAGCCGCAACAGCGTTTCGCGCCGGTAACCGTAAATGCCCAGATGCTTCAAAAAAGCAAACGCCGCCAACTGTTCGCTTGAACCACTGGCGGCCTCGCGCAGATACGGAATCGTGCGCCGCGAAAAGTATAACGCGCGGCCGGCGGCGTTGACAACAACTTTCACGACGTTCGGGTTGTCCAGTTCGGCGGGATTTTTGATGCGCGTCGCGGCGGTGGACATTTCGTTTTGCGCGAGCGCGTTCGCCACCGCGTCAATCACCGATGGCTCGATCAACGGTTCGTCGCCCTGGATATTTACAATTGCGTCGCAAGAAATTCTTTCGGCAACTTCCGCAATTCTGTCCGAGCCGCTGGGATGTTCCGGGCGAGTCATCTCCACGCGGCAGAAATTCTGCGCCACCTCCCAGATGCGCGTGTCGTCCGTCGCGACAATGATTTCTGAAAGTGATTTTGCGCGCTGGCATTGCTCGACGACGTGCTGGATGAGCGGCTTGCCCGCGATGAGCGCGAGGGGCTTGCCGGGAAACCGCGTCGAAGCAAACCGCGCGGGAATGATGCCAACGATTTTCACGCACTTTATTTAGCCACAGATGAAACACAGATGAAACACAGATTTTCAAAAAGGCAAACGCAGTAAATTTTTATCTGTGTTTCATCTGTGTAAATCTGTGGCCAAAAGAATTATTCCACCGTCACGCTCTTGGCGAGATTTCTCGGCTTGTCCACGTCGCAGCCGCGCGCGACGGCGATGTGATACGCGAAAAGTTGCAGCGGCACGGTCGCCAGGATCGGATAAATCGGTTCGAGCGCCTTGGGCAGATAAATCACGTCGTCGGCCACTTTCTTGATCGCCTTGTCGCCTTCCGTCGCCAGCGCGATGATCGGGCCTCGGCGCGCGCGGATCATCGCGAGGTTCGCCATCGTCTTGTCATACATCGAATCCTGCGGCACGAGAAAAACCGTCGGCGTCTTTTTATCAATCAACGCGATCGGCCCGTGCTTCATCTCCGCCGCCGAATAACCTTCGGCGTGGATGTAGGAAATTTCCTTCAGCTTGAGCGCGCCTTCGAGCGCGATAGGAAATGTATAACCGCGTCCGAGAAAAAAGAAATCGTCCGCCTTCGCGTATTTGCGCGCGATTTTTTTCAGCGAATTGTTTTGTGCGAGAAGCGATTCGATTTGCTCCGGCACGGCCTCGAGCGCGTGCAACATTTCCAAAGCGCGATGCGCGGAAAGTTTTCGCATTCGTCCCAAGTGAATCGCGAGCAGCGATAGAACCGTGAGTGTCGAGATAAAAGCTTTCGTCGAGGCGACGCCAATTTCTGGCCCGGCATGCATGTAAATGCCGCCGTCGGCTTCGCGTGCGATGGTGCTACCGACGACATTGACAATGGCGAGCGCGCGATGGCCGCGTTTTTTTGCTTCGCGCAACGCCGCGAGCGTGTCGGCGGTCTCGCCGGATTGCGAGAGCACGAGCAGCACGGTGTTTTTTTCGAGCGGCGCGTTGCGGTAACAAAATTCGTGCGCGAACTCGACCTCGACGGGAATGCCCGCAAACTCTTCAATCAAATACTCGCCCACGAGCGCCGCGAAAAAGCTCGTGCCGCTCGCGGCTATGATGATTCGTTTGAGCGAACGCAATTCCTCCGGCTGCAAATTCAAGCCGCCGAAATGCGCCGTGGCATTTTTCAGATCCACGCGACCGCGCAAAGCATTTTCAATCGTGCGCGGCTGCTCGTAAATTTCCTTGAGCATGAAGTGCGCGTGCTCGCCGCGCACCGCGTCTTCCTGGCTGAACTCCAGTTTGCTGATCTGAACGTTTGCCGTGTCCGTGCCGAGATTGATGACCTTGAATTTTTTCGGCGTGATGGTCGCCACGTCGTAGTCGTTGAGATAAACGACTTTTTTTGTGTGGGCGACGATGGCATTGGCGTCGCTCGCGAGAAAATTTTCGCCTTTGCCGATGCCGATGATGAGCGGCGAACCTCGGCGCGCGCCAACAATTTTATCCGGTTCGTCCGCACAAATCACCGCGAGTCCATAAGTGCCGATAACTTCGCGCAAGGCGCCGCAAACGGCCTGCGCGAGTGCGTCACCTTTTTTGCCACGCCGTTTTTTGTAATAGTCGCCGATCAAATGCGCGAGCACTTCGGTGTCGGTGTCGGATTTAAAAACGTGTCCGGCTTTGAGCAGTTTCTGTTTGAGGATGTCATAGTTTTCGATGACGCCGTTGTGGACAATGGCGATTCTGCCGGATTGGTCGAGTTGCGGATGGGAATTTTTGTCGGAAGGAATCCCGTGAGTGGCCCAGCGCGTGTGGCCGATGCCGAGATTTCCCGCGACGGGTTCGGATTTCAACAGACGCGCAAGTCCTTCCTCGATTTTCCCTTTCTTTTTGCGGACGAGCAGACTGCCTTCATGCACCACGGCGATACCTGCGCTATCGTAGCCGCGATATTCCAGCCGCCGCAATCCTTCGAGGAGAATTGGCGATGCTGATTTTTTTCCGACGTATCCGATGATGCCGCACATAAATTATTTTAGACTCAAAATCCAATCCGCTGCTTTATCTAAATCGTCCACGACGACGGCATTTGAAATTTTCTCCGCATCGTCACGTTCGACTTCCATGCCGTAGCCGGTGCGGACAAGAATACTTTTTTTGACGCCTGCATTCCAGCCACATTCCAGATCAATCAATTTGTCTCCGACCATGAAACTTTGCGCGAGGTTCAAATTAAATTCATCGCGCGCGTCGAACAGAAACTGCGGCGACGGTTTGCGTCCACGGCTCGGCTGGTCGGGCGCCTCGGGCGCGATGTAAATTTTCTCGAAGCAGATTCCGACGCGCGCGAGTTCATCGCATAGACGTTCATTGACCCGGTCAACGTCGGCAAGCGTGAAGTAGCCGCGCCCGACGCCGGATTGATTCGAGACAATGAACAGTTTGAAACCCGCATCGCAAAGCCGTTTCAGACCAACCGGCGTGGCGGGAAAAACTTTCACGTCTTCGGGCCGGCACAGATAATTTTTTTCTGCGATGAGCGTTCCATCGCGGTCGAGAAACACGGCGCAATTCATTCCGGCAAATTATGGTTTGTTTATGACAAGAATGGAATTGAATTTTCCCCGCGTTGCAATATTTTGTGCGCGTTCTCTTTTTCAACCAACAACAAAACTATTTACATGAGCAAAGGCAGACTGGGAATTTTGGTCGGCGGCGGTCCCGCGCCGGGACTGAATGGCGTCATCGCCGCGACCACCATCGAAGGCATCAATCAAGGATATGAAGTCATTGGCTTCCGCGACGGCTTCAAACATATCGCGGCGGGTGACACGACGCAGATCAAGCCGCTGTCCATCCGCGACGTGAGGGACATTCACTTGCGAGGCGGTTCGATTCTCGGTACGGCGCGCACGAACCCGACCAAGTCCGAGGAGCAGATGAAAAATATTTTTACCGTGTTCGAGAAGCTCGGCATCACCGCCCTCGTGAGCATCGGCGGAGACGACACGGCGTTTTCCGCCAGCGTCGTCGCCAAGCGCAGCAACGGAAACATCAAGGTCGCACACGTTCCCAAGACGATTGACAACGATCTGCCGCTGCCCGGCTCGACACCGACGTTCGGTTACGAGACTGCGCGGCATTACGGCGTGCAGATTGTCCGCAACCTGATGGAAGACGCGCGCACCACTTCGCGCTGGTACATCATCATCAGCATGGGTCGCGCGGCGGGACATCTCGCGCTCGGCATCGGCAAGGCGGCGGCGGTCACGCTCTCGATCATCTCCGAGGAATTTCGCGGCCGTCCGGTGACGGTGGACGAACTTTGCGACATCATCATCGGCTCCATCATCAAGCGCAAAGCCGAGGGTTCGCAATACGGTCTCGTCGTTCTCGCCGAAGGTTTGATCGAGTCGCTGGGTGAAAAAGGCCTGCTCGCCGCGATGCCCGAAGGCCAGCTCGAACGTTTCGGCAAAGTCATCCGCGACGACCACGGACATCTGCGCCTTGGCGAAATCGAATTTGGCCGCCTGATGAAGGAGCTTTTGATTCAACGCCTCGAAAAGCTCGGCATCAAGATGACTTTCATTGACAAAGATCTCGGCTACGAATTGCGTTGCGCCGATCCGATTCCGTTCGATGCTGAATACACGCGCGACCTCGGCTACGCGGCGGTGAAATTTTTGCTTTCGCCCGAGGCCGACAAATACGGCGCCATCATCAGCTTCGTGGACGGAAAAATGATTCCGCTCGAATTTGAAAAAATGCTCGACCCCAAGACCGGTCGCATGCAGAACCGCAGGGTCAACGTGGACGGCGAGGCCTACGAATGCGCCCTCGCCTACATGATCCGCCTCGAACGCGACGATTTTGAGGATGAAAAACAACTCGCCCGGCTCGCCGCCATCATCAAGGTGACGCCTGAAGAATTCAGGAAACGCTTCGGCTACCTCGCCGGATTGAAGTAAAAATTTGGAATTCACGCGGCGGCGGGAAAATTTCCGCCGCCGTTTTTGTTTCATCCATCTTGATGGAACAAGCGGTTCTATCGCCGCCTATTCATTGAAGTGGCGCGTGATGGAAACGTGAGCTAACTTCGCTCATGTTTATCGTCGGGCTCGGAACCGCCGCCCCATCCCAACGCTATGTGCAGCGTGAAAGCTGGGACGCGTCGCAAGGTCATGTACAGTTCCGGAACCTCCAACCGCGTTCACGTGCCATCGTGAAAAAAGTTCTCTGCGGCGACAACGGAATTGCCTCGCGCCATCTCGCACTGGATTCACTCGGCGAAATTTTCGACCCCACACCCGATGTGCTACAGGCTCGATTCACCAAACATGCACCCGCATTAGCAACTGAAGCCGCGCAACTCGCGCTGAAAGATGCGGGCTGCCAGCCGGATGAAATCGACGCCATCCTCATCAGCACCTGCACCGGCTACCTGTGTCCCGGGCTCACGAGCTACGTCAACGAGCGGCTCGGCCTGCGCCCGAATGTTTTCACGCTCGACCTGGTCGGGCAGGGCTGCGGCGCGGCCCTGCCGAATCTCCGCACCGCCGAAGCTATTCTTACCGCCGGTCGCGCCAAAAAAGCTCTCTCCATCTGCGTCGAAGTTTGTAGCGCGGCCTTTTTTCTCGACGACGATCCGGGTGTTCTTATCAGCGCCTGTCTGTTCGGTGACGGCGCGGGCGCGGCGGTTTTGTCGAATGAACCGTCCCAAAAAAATCGTCGCGTCGAATGGAAATTCGGTTCGTCCTGCCTCGCGCCGGAAAAACGCGACGCACTTCGGTTCGGTCACAAGAACGGGATGCTGCGGAATATTCTTTTGCCGCAAGTCCCGCAAATCGCGGGCGAAGAAGCCGCCAAACTGTTTGCCCAATCGCTTGCCGATGCCGGTGTGAAACGCGAAGACATCGCGGGCTGGATTTTGCACACGGGCGGACGCGACGTGCTGCTCGCGTTGCGTGACAAGCTCGGCTTGCTCGAATCCGACGTTCGCCACAGTGCCGCCGTCCTGCGCGAATTCGGCAACATCAGCAGTCCGACCGTTTACTTCGTCCTCGAACGCGCGCTGCATGACACCGTGCCCGATGGGCTTTGGTGGATGTGCTCGTTCGGCGCGGGCTTCAGTTGTCATGGCGCATTGCTGGAAGTTGGAAAGCTTGAAACGAATCGTCCAACCTGAACTGCTCGACACGCTACCGCCTGCCGACCCGCGCGCCATCCGCTCTCGCCGCGACTTGCGCCGCGTCAATTCATGGATGCGTAACCATTCAATCATGACGGACGCGCTGAAAAAAAACCTGAACGGCGACACACTAGGAAAAATAACCGAACTTGGCGCGGGCGACGGAAATTTTCTTATGCTGGTTGCGCAAAAGCTTTCTTCGTGCTGGCCGAGCGTAAACGTGACCTTGCTCGACCTTCAGAAAAATGTCCCTGTTGAAACGATTGCGGTATTTTCAAAATTCGGCTGGCGCGCGGAAGCCGTCATCGCCGACGTTTTTGACTGGCCGCAAAGTTCAGAGGAAGCTGTCATCGCAAACCTGTTCCTGCACCATTTTGAAAACAAACGATTGGCGGAATTGCTTCGGGTAATTTCCGAACGCTCAAAATTATTCATCGCCATCGAGCCGCGTCGCGCGCCGCTGCCGCTCTTATTCAGCCACCTGCTTTGGGCGATTGGTTGTAATCATGTGACGCGACACGATGCAACTGTAAGTGTTCGAGCTGGATTTGCCGGCAAAGAACTTTCTATGCTCTGGCCGGACAAAAAAAACTGGCGATTGGCCGAGTGTCGCACCGGATTGTTCAGTCATTTGTTCATCGCACAAAAAACTTCCTGAAATGTCCGCGCCAAAACCCATCAAGATTGTCGGCGGCGGGTTGGCCGGATTGACGCTCGGAATCGCACTGCGCAAAAAAGAAATTCCTGTGACGGTTTGCGAAGCCGGAAATTATCCGCGTCATCGTGTCTGCGGCGAGTTTGTCAGCGGACGCGGCCTGGAAATTCTCAACGCGCTTGGATTGAAGGAAAAATTTCTGGACGCAGGCGCGATTGAAGCGCGCTCCTCGATTTTCTTTTCTGGAAATTCAAAATCGTCGGTGCGCCAATTGCCGTCACCTGCGCTTTGCCTTTCGCGTTTTGTCATGGACAAACTTCTCGCAGACGAATTTCAAAGGCTCGGCGGTGAATTGCAAATCGGCGCGCGCTGGCAAAATGATTTTTTCGACGGAACCGTTCGCGCGAGCGGTCGTCAATTGCATCCAATCGAAAACGGCTGGCGCTGGTTCGGTTTGAAAGTCCACGCGCGAAATGTTTTCACCGCTGCCGATTTGGAGATGCACGTTTTCACCAACGGCTACGTCGGCATTTGCAAGCTGGCCGGCGGTGAAGTGAATGTCTGCGGTTTGTTCCGGCGAAACGGTTCCGACGTGTCGCAACAAAATGGATTCGACCTGTTGCGCGGAAATCCGGGAACAATTTTGCATGAACGGCTTGCGCGGGCGGAGTTCGATGAAAATTCCTTTTGTTCCGTCGCCGGCCTGTCGTTGCAGCCGCAGCACGCGTCGGAGAAATCCGAAGTCTGCATCGGCGACGCGCTCACGATGATTCCGCCGGTCACGGGCAACGGGATGTCGCTCGCGTTTGAATCGGCGCAACTCGCCGCTGAACCACTGGCGGCTTTTAGTCGCGGCGAGATTTCGTGGGTGCAGGCACGACAAAAAATCGCGCGTGCGTGCGACGAAAGTTTTTCCCGGCGCTTGCGCTGGGCGAACTGGCTGCAACGATTGATGTTTTCGCCGTTATTGCGGACGCGCCCCGGCAGTTTCATCTTTCAGTCGCAAACGGTTTGGGGAATGATGTTCGCTCGAACCCGATGAAACTGCTCGCGGACTGCAAGCTCTACACCTTCGTGGACACGGCCTATTTGCATGGCCGCGCGCCCGAACTCGTCGCGCAACAACTCTGCGACGGCGGCAGCGATTTGATCCAGTTGCGCGCGAAAAATTCATCGCCCGAGGAAATCCGGCGCATGGCGGAAAAAATAATTCCAATCACAAAACGCGCGAACGTCGGTTTGGTCATCAACGATCATCTGGAGATCGCGCGCGACCTCGGCGCGGAATTTTGCCACTTGGGACAGGAAGATTTTTTCGACGCGGGCTATGCCAAAATTTCCCAACTTCCATCTGCCAACTCCAATCTGCTAATCGGTCTTTCGACGCATTCGCCCGAACAGGCGCAACGCGCGCTGGCCGCCGGGCCGGATTACATCGCCATCGGGCCGGTGTTTGCGACGGGCACGAAGCCGGGCGCAAAGCCCGTGACATTGGACTATGTTCGTTGGGCGGCGGAAAATGTAAAAATCCCGTGGTTCGCCATCGGCGGCATCCGGCTGGAAAATCTCGGCGACGTTCTGGCGGCGGGCGCAAAACGCGTATGCGTCGTCTCGGCCATTCTCAACGCGCCGGACGTGACGAAGGCGTGCGCGGAATTTCATCACCGATTGCAAACCGCGGACAATTCGGTCAAAATTAAAAAATGAAGACCCGCGCTTCCGGCATTTTAATTTCCCTTTGCCTTCTCTTTTCCGCTTTTGCATCACCGGAAGAAAAAACCGCTTTCAACGTTCGCAGTTTCGGCGCGGTCGGCGACGGGAAAACTTTGGACAGCCCGGCAATCAACGAGGCGATTCAAGCGGCGGCGCAGGCCGGCGGTGGAACGGTGTTTGTTCCGGCGGGAACCTATTTGAGCGGCAGCATTCATCTGACGAACAACATCAATCTGTATCTCGACGCCGGCGCGGTGATTCTCGGCGCACCGCAAAATACGAACACCTACGACCCGGCGGAACCTTTTGAAGGCCATGCTTATCAGGACGCCGGCCACACATATTTCCACAACAGCCTGATTTGGGGCGAGAACCTGACGAACATCTCCATCACCGGGCCCGGCACGATCAACGGCGGCGGGCTGGAGCGCGATTCAAAGGTCGCTCCGCCCGTCACGGCCAACAAAGCCATCGCGCTCAAACTGTGCCGCAACGTCCGGCTGCGCGACTTCACCATTTTTCACGGCGGCTGGTTTGGCGTGCTCGCCACCGGCTGCGACAACCTGACCGTGGGCAACGTGACGATGGACACCGACCGCGACGGCATTGACATCGATTGCTGCCGCAACGCGATCGTTTCCGATTGCCGCATCAATTCGCCGAACGACGACGGCATCTGCCCCAAAAGCACGTTCGCGCTGGGCCGGAACGTCATCACGGAAAACCTGACCATCGTGAACTGCCAGGTCTCCGGTTTTCAGGAAGGCACGCTGCTCGACGGAACCATGAAACCGGCGCGGGGCAATGGCCGCATCAAATTCGGCACCGAATCCAACGGCGGCTTCCGCAACGTCACCGTCGCCAACTGCACCTTTCGCGGCTGCAAAGGACTGGCGCTCGAGGAAGTGGACGGCGGCATCATGGAAAACATCACCATCAACAACCTCGCCATGATGGATGTGGTCGGCTATCCGGTTTACATCACCACTGGCAAACGCGATCGCGGCCCGGACGTGGCCGCACCCAGCCGCATCAGAAATATTTTTATTTCCAACGTCATCGCCACGGGCGTTGATCGCGCGAGCGGCATCCAGATCACCGGCCTGCCGGAACAACCCGTCGAAGGTGTTCGACTGGAAAACATCCGGCTCATTTTCAACGGCGGCGGAACGAAGAAAGATGCCGCGCGCAATCCGCCCGAACTCGGCACCGGTTATCCCGAACCGCGCGGCGTCATGCCCGCTTACGGACTTTTTGCGCGGCACGTCCGCGATCTGGAACTGGCGCACGTCAGCGTGGGCTTTGCGCAGGACGATTTCCGCCCCGCCATCGAATGCGCGGACGTGGACGGACTGGAGATTGACAACTTCAAGGCGCAACTGGCTCCGGGCGTGCCGGCGGCGGTTCTGGCCGACAATGTCCGCGGAATCACCATCCGCAACTCGCCGGTGCTGGGCGGGATCAGCGCGAAGTAGGCATTTTGGCGGCGGGGATGGATTGAACTATGCCGTCCGCAGGGACTCCGTTGATTGTCATGGACGCAGAAACCCCCGATTTTTTGAAAAATCACCCTAAAACCGTCGAAAACAGGGCTTTAGACCGCTAAAATCGCGTCTGAAAAGCCATAACCGACGTGCGAAATGCGATAACCAACGCGCCAAATGCGACAACTTGAATGCAAAATGGAACAAACAACACGCCAAATGGAACAACTTGCATTCAAAATGCGACAACTTGCACGCCAAATGGAACAACTTGCATTCAAAATGCGACAACTTGAATGCAAGATGGAACAAACGGCACGTCAAATGGAACAACTTGAATGCAAGATGCGACAACTTGCACGTCGTTTATGAC